>LXOW01093434.1_pt1 | contig 22710 bp, 7 predicted proteins | sample 1368591 | NCBI WGS metagenome assembly LXOW01 (sample SAMN04884650, study PRJNA319009) | bovine gut metagenome | isolation source: Cow rumen | host: Bos taurus | place: Italy: Legnaro (PD) | collected 2014-07-09
GCCACCGCCGCGAGATAGAGGAGGACCGGCAGGCACTCTGCGCCCAGCATCGTTCTCCATACGACCTCCGACGACGCATGAAGCCACAACGCTACGCAATAGTTGGACACATACGACACGACGATGCCGAGGACAATGCAAAACTGGTTGACGAGCACGAGCCGNNGAGCACGCCCATCCAGACAAGCGTCGGCTTGCGCCCGAACCTGTCGCACATGCGCCCCGCCGCGAGCGCACCGAAAACGGTTCCGACAAGCGCCCCTGCGACGACAAGCCCGTGCCAAAACGGCGAAAGGCCGAACTCCCGCTGAATCGCCTCCTCGCAGCCGGATATTACGCCAGAGTCGAAGCCGAAGAGCAACCCGCCGAGCGAGACGGCGCAAGTGATCCAGTAGAGCGTCGATGACTTCATCTTTTTCCTACCTTTCCGGACGCGCCCTCATACGCGCTCTCTTCGCGATGTCCTCCCAAGAGTCCTTCGCGCTCCAGAACAGCTCCGCCTGGCAGTGCGTCGCAAAACTGTAAGGCGGGTTGTATTCTGCAACCGCGTTCAACTCCTTCGGTGGATGCTTTCCGGAACGGATGCGACGCAGGAAGTCGTACGCCCACTTGCCGTTCTTCTCCCACTGGTCGTCAAGGGCGGCATGGCGCGGCAGCGTGATGTCGCGGTCGCGAGAGATGAGCTTCTCGCTGGCGCAGCCGAGCATGAATGGCCCCGCCGGCCTCACGAAATGCGGCCAGTCGATGCGAAGCTGCGCCTTCCACACAAGGCCGACGGACGGCGTGAGCGCGAGGATCTTCTCGCAGAACTTGGCATCGGGCTCCCAGCCGTAGTCGCTGAACGGAAACCCGCCGCAGTTCTCCCAAAGAATCTCGAGCGAAGAGTCGGTCTTGGCGATTGAATCCATCGCACCAGGCCTGCGCATGGAGTTCGAGTGAAGCCCGAACACGATGTCCGTCTTCGGCGAGTCGGCGTGAATCCGCTTCGCCGTCTTGTTCACGAGTTCCGTCACTGCCTCGGCAACCGAGCGCCCCGATATCTCCTGGCTTTCCGTCTCTGTGAAGCTCTGGAAATAGATGCCGTCCCCGCCCATCGGCTTCCATATCCGCTTCCACTCGTCCACAATCGAGTCGGACATCTTGTCGAGCTGGTGCACGTCCGCCTCGTCGCAGTTGAGCCCCCATCCCCACGTAAAGCCCCAATAGACCTCAATTCCCCAGCTGTGGGCGCATTCCACCACGTCTTTCGCGTTCACGACCTGCTGGTCGTTCCAGATGATGGCGCGGTTGAAGCGAGCCCGCGCCATCTCGCGGAACGTAGCGTTGTAGTCGTCGAGGACGTGCCCCCAGGCGAACACGCTCCTGATGGGCGTCTCCGGCGCGCGGACGCATTCGTAGGAAGGAATCCTCCCGCCCTTGAAAAACAGTCCCGGATAGCGACCGTGATAGTCGGCCATGCGCCCTTCAAGCCCGGGAGCAACCACGTCAAGAAGGTCGAAGACGCCCCACAGGACGGCAGACGGCGTGTCGCCCGCGACGACTACGACATTCCGTCCCTCCTTGAACATCGTCTTGATCAAGTAGCCGCCAGACGGGATGCGCTTCACCGCGTCTTCTCCCAAAAGCCCCCGGAGCGTCGCATTTTTCGAGGGAACGCCGACGACAATCGCGTCGCGCTTAGTATCGACACGTGCGCCACCGTCCTTTTCAAGAGGCAGGACAAACGGAGTCGCGAGAGCCCCTTCGCGAAGGACATGCGCCCCGACTCGCGCCGTCAGAGTCTCTAACGCCCTTCCCTCTGGACCTTCGGTAGACGAGTAGATCACCTTCCACGTCCCGCCGCGCATTGTCCGCGGAATATTCCCGTCGAAGACAGGCGCACGCGTCATGTCTATAGAATACGCGACTGACGGAGAGACTACGGACGCCGACGGAGCGGCAGACGTCTTGGAAGCGGCAGTAACTTTCATTGACGGCGGGATTATGCAGGCAACGCGGAAGCTACACGTTCCATCTACGGCAGAGGCCTTTCCACACCTCGACGACGAAACCTCGGCGACGGTCTTCGAGAGATAGTCGCCGCCACGGACTACGCGTTGTGCGCCATCGCCAGTAGCCGGCGCAAACACGTCATCTACGGCACGCGTTCCCCCTTGCACGTCGAGACACCATTCCCAGTCGTTGCCGACCATGTCGTAGAGCCCCCAGGCATTCGGGCGCTTCGAGCCGACACAGGCATAGCCCGACGCCGAGCTTCCGAACACAACGTATTTCGACGCATCGTCATTGCCCCAATAATAGGTCGTGGACATGCCCGCGCGGGTGGCGATTTCATGCATGAGCTCGGTCGGGAGGTCGAAGACGAGGCCGGAGGCGCGCGTCTTGAAGTTTAGCCATTCCAAGATGGGCCAGCGACGGTCCTTGCTGGGCGGCGGTGCGGACTTCGGGTCAGCCGTGCCGCGAATATCGCCAGTGTACTTGAGGAAATGGCGGGGCTTCGTGTAATCTGCGGGAGCGAGCCCCCTGCTCGCCGCGGAGAGGTCGAAAATGTGGAAATACTGATAGCCGGTCCACGGAAACACCCCGATGTAGTAGTCCCTGTCGGTTGTCTTCTCGCCATATTGCGTAGGGTATGTGCCCTTTGGCACTTTGCGCAGGACGAGATGCGTGGTCTTGTACATGTCCTGGTTGTAGCGGGCGTTGGAAAGCTCCTGTCCCGAGCCGAAGCCAAACTTCTTGCCGTCGGCAAAGACACCTTCGTAGGATACTGCACCGTCGGCAAGCCGGACGATCATGTAGTCGTCTCCCGCCGGGACAGGCACGGAACTGTATTCGGCGGTCATCTTGCAGTCATCGCGCTTCACGCCGGCTGGCGGATTCTCCCATGTGACGGTGTGCTGGCCGATGGAGGCGTTTTCCCCAAGCTTGCCGTCGTAGACGACATGCGTGACGCCGCCGATTGCGCTTGTGATGCGAACCTTGCCGAGCAGGACTGTCGTAGCGTCATCCGAGACGGTATAGGTCACTTCGACCTTGTTGTCCCAGGGCCAGCGCTGCTGCACTCTGTCTATGACTATCGAGGGCGCGGCATTCACCGCGAAAGCCACTGCCGTGGCGGCCATTGAAAGAATAATTTTCATAGCATCTACATTATAGCAACTTGCACGATTAGCCACAAGATCGGCTTCGCAACCCAATTGACCACGAGCACTGTTGCAACTTCGCTGCTTAGCGGACGAAGAACATAGTTCCAAGCGGCTTGACACCGAGAACGATGTTTCCGTCGTCATTCACCGAAACGCCCGTCACCCATTTCGGCGCGTCGGCGGGCAGCGAAAGCGTCGCGTCCGCAAACTGTCCCCCGGAGGTGACGACATAAGTTCCGCTTGCAGGACGAGCACCATTCGCCGTCGAGACCTTGACGACAATGTTTGTGGTCGTGCCCTCGTCGAATGTCACTGTCTTGTCAGTAAGGTTGAGCACGGGCTGCTCATTGCGGGCGGTGAAGTTGAAACCAAGGCAGGCGCCATCCTTGAGCGCCAGACCGCCGCCAAGAGCAACTGTGCCCGACTCCGCGACCGCAAGCGTCGCGTTGGAGTTGACGGTGATTACGCCAGTCGTGACAAGCTTGCCTGCATCGATCGCAAGCGTCACTGTATTCGTCACGTCCACTGCGCCTTTAAACGCACTTTCGCCGACTGGTCGAGCGACAGTATTGCAGATTGCCACCGTGCCGGAACCTTTCACTGTAAGCGTATTTACAGTGCCGGCCTCAGCATAATGGTATATCTCGCCATTTACAGTTATTGTCTTGCCGTCGCCAGTATCGAGAGTGAGTATCTGCCTTGCGCCTATGGTCCTATCGATTGAGAAGCTCTCCATAGCTTTCAACTCCGCACCAGTGCCATGCTTGGAGCTTCCGTCACCACGGTCGATCCAGTAGCTCTTGGAACCAGTTCCACCGAAACCATCTTCCCCGACAATCCACTTCACCGTAGGCGCATCATTCTTGTCGGCGTTGAGTTTCATGTGATCGCCGCTTGAATTGTTGCATTCAATCCCCTTCGCAACTATAGTCGCATCGGCAGAACATCTATAGCAGGGATAGCCCTTCGTATTTCCGGAAATAACGACCTTGCCGCCGACCTCCACCTCGCCATAGTTATCGTAGACGATGTAGAGAACCGCACCGTTCGCCGAATTGAGCGTGACGTCGCCATCGACAATCAGCTTCGAGCCAGACGCAACGGAGAAGTTTGCGTCTTTCGCGGTAACCGTCATCGAAGCTATGTGAAGCGTACCGTTGATTGTTATCTGCCTTTTCGCAGTCCCGAGGTTGACGCCTGCAAACACCGTTTCGCTCAAGTCACCGAAGTTGATTGTAATGCTCGATGCAACAGCGCTGAAGTCGAGCACATCGCCCGCGACTGGCACTTGACCATCCGACCAATTCCCGGGCTCTGAGAAGTTTCCACCAGCGGGCGCTATCCAAAGGCCATGAACCGGCGTTCCTACGGTCAAGACAAGGGCATCTCCGGAAACACTGTAGCTGTATGCTTCACCCCCAGTGGACGGCACGAGCCTGCCTTGAACGGCTTCAGCAGCGATGCCGGCATTTTCAAGTATCTTGTATATGCCGACGGCAAACGCGCCGCCATGCAACAAGAGCGAAGCCGTGTCACCATCTGGCAGTGTCAACGTAGCGACGGAAAGCGGAACGACACCACCAGTGTAGCCCTCGATATTAAGCGTAGACCCTGCCTCAAGCGTCAGATTCGCAACAGTGGATTGGTTGGTCGCACCAGCCGTAAATGTGGCTCCGTTTCTCACCGTGACAGGGCGATTCATAGTCATCCCCGCATTTAGGAATGTCTCGCCCGCTTCGCACACGAACGCGCCCGACGTCGTCTGCGATTTCGCAATCGTCAGCTTGCCTGAACCAACCTTCGTCACCGTGCCATCGCCGCCGAGATTAGCGTCAACACCTACGGTGTGGTCCCGGACGTCAAGCGTCAACCCCCCGGCACCGACTATAATGCCCGTCGCACCCTCCTGTACCGACATGAAGCTATCGCTATCCGCCGACGCAATGCGCCTCGCCCCGTCAAAACGCGCGGCGTTAAGCGGCCTGTCAGCGTATACCGAGAACTGCTTCGCCGTCACCACGGTGTTCACGAAGTCTGCTGTATGGTGGCCGCCTGTGTTGGACTGGCGTACGTTGTGCCCGAGGTAGATGGATCCCGTTCCGACGTCGAGCGTCGAGTTTGTCATCGCAAGCTCAAGAATCGGCTTCAACGGATTCATTTTCTTGTCTTCATAGTCACACCCAAGATAAAGTGATTTGCCGTTATCGAGGCGGAATGTCGAGTCGTTAAACGACATAAGGACGCACGGTGTGTCGTTCTCCGTAGTGTTGTCGCGGCAGGGAAGAACATTAACTTGCCCCGCGAACTCAAGAAGCCCCCCATCAGAGACGTTGAACTTGAGCGTACCGCTCCGTGAGTCTTGCATAAGCCAGTTGTTGTTGCCGCTCATGAACTTGAGCGAACCGCCGACGATGTTTACGATATTCGTCACGTCAACGCCGGCAATATCAGACACATTCCAAGTCAACCGATCAGAGGTCGTCATTACGGCATTCGCGGCAATCGTGAGTTGCTTCGGGGAAGTCGTCGCCAACCAAGACGGATTCTGTGTCGTCGAAAACGTGCCATTTGTAAGCGTTATGTCCATGCCGCTCGCAAGATAGTCAGTCCATTTCCCCAAAAGTGTATTTCCGCCGTAGTCGAATGTGACTGGATTTGCAGAAGCAGTGCCAAGTGTCAGCTTGGCGGGATCGACCGTCGCACCGTTTGACATCACAAGCGTTCCTGCGGAAAGCGTCGTCTGATCGGAGCGGTTTGCGCCGAGCGTCAGCGTTCCAGTGCCTATTTTTTCGAATGCACCCGCCATAGGTGCGGAGATAGTGGCCACGACGTCATCGGAGACACACACCTTGGGGGTGCTCAGTGTTGAATTTCCAGAGACAGTCGCATCTGCCGTGAAGCGAACCTCAGCGGCGGAGGCATCAGTAGCGAGGGTTGCCGTCGCGTTCGCGGTGCCGAAGATTGCATTGTTGCCATCCGCCCACATCGCGGCGGCTCCGCCCTTCGTCCATGCGTCCACGTCGCCCCAGTTCGTCTGCGAGCCGTTCCACNNGGAGCCGTTCCACGTGTAATCGTCAGCGGTGATGACGAGGGTAAGCATTCCGTTCTCCACGGCGACCTCATGGGGGATTGTGAGACTGCCGAATTTAGGCGTTACGATCAGCTTCGCCTCGTCACCAGCAGCCGCAGGGAAGAGTGGGTATGACATTCCGGCCGGACTAGAAGAAAATTCGATTTCGATTTCCGCCTTGTTTTCCGATGTGGCGCTTATGGTCGTGGGAGTATTGCCGAACGAATCTCCTTGATTCAAATAAACCTTCGACCCCGCGCCAAGCGTAAGCCCAGCAAGTTCATAGGCATTTGCTGTGCCATCCTGATCGAAGTAATGGAGTGTCGTATTGTCTCCGATGGAGACCGCGCCAGTCAAGTAGTCCGCCGCAGGAAGCGTAACCGTGCCGCCGCCAGTCACGGCAAGCCCGCCAGAAGTCCCTGCAACTGCGTTCAGCGGCTCGGAAATCGTGACGTTCTGACCATTGGCATCAATGGTCGCACCGCCCTGACCGACATTGACCGTAAGGTTATTATTCGCGGGAATTAAGTCCGCCGCCACACCGCTTGCCGCCTGAAGAGTACCGCCATCGAAAAGAATCGCCGCATTTGCAGTGCCGGAACGGTAGGAAATGGTTTTGGTCCTGACCACGCCGTTGGACAACACAAGCGAGCAGTCCTCGCCGCTACCGCATCCATTTTCATAGCACATTATGATGGAGCCACGCGAAACATCCAACTCGCCGCCGTTCATCAGGATCGTTCCCGAAGCCCTATTGCCAATGTAAAGATTCTGATTGGCCGCGACAATGCCACTTTTTACGTTTAGAATCGCCTGGTCGCCCGACTCACCATTGTCGCCAATGATAATTATCTGCGTCTTGTTCGTGACAAGGCCGCCATCGACCTCCATATACGCATAGCCCTTGCCATTTGAAGAAGTAAAATTGCCTATTGAAATATAAGCCCCGACAACGAGGTTGCTTCCGATGTGGTAGTATTCGGCGTGTCCGCCGATTGCACTGCCAACATACAGACGGCTGGCCAGGGTCACATCACAATTGTCGGAAACGATTTTGCCGTTGTATAGATGATTATTATTACCAGACGCCCGCGTTGCAATCTTTGCACCGTTCGTCAAATTGAGGTATCCTGTGAAAAGCGCGTTATTATAACCTCCAACTGCAAAGTAGTTTGGCTTGTAAGAGCCTCCATCAAGGACGGCACTGCCAACGTAAGTCTCGCCATCTGTGTTTACAGAACCTCCAACATACAGAATGTCAAATGTCAATTCATGATTATTGCCGGTCACGACAAACGGATCACTTTCAGTTCCTGCCTGGAAGAACACATGCTTGGCTTGGTTTGCATCGTCAGTAAGGGCCATAGCTCGCCTGTAGGCGCCACCTTCAGTCATCCTACTGTCGCGGATATAAAAGTTGTCAGCGCCCAACAGCGGCTTGTTGTTAGTCCAATTCCCGGAATCGCCAGAATTAAGCCCTGTACCTTTCCAGAACCCAGCCGCCCGTGACTGCTGCGCCACCATCATCGCAACGATGGCCACAAACACAAACGAAAGATAACTTAGGGTTTTACCCTTGCTACGAGCACGACGAAATATGTTCATAACTGCTATTTCTCCGTTGTTTAGTGAAAAGTGTACCAAATTTCAGTCGCGCAGTCTATCACAAAAAAACTGTGCTTTGCCAGAGTAAACGCAATTTTAGATTTTGTTTAGTTGGTCAAAGGGGAAGGTTGAGGGGTTGATTGAAGGGGATAGCGGATTCCCCTTCCTCCTACCCTCCCCGGGGAGGGACTTGCGTTTACTTTGGCAAAGTCGGGCTGCGGGCGGGAGGCTCGCCCCGTCGAACGCGTCGACTCCGCGCGTTGCGCTCTCGCCGCTCGGGATTCGCGACACTGAGCGAGACGCGCCACTGTGCATGACGCGTTTAGGTCGCTCATCACGTCGCCGGGCCGACCTCCACCCTCAGCCCTGCACACGGCAACACCACTCTTTGGTATAATGTCCATGTCTTTGCGACGAGCGTCTCGGACGCACCGTCACTTCAGGCAAGAGATCACATCTTGAATCATCCGTCGTTGTCAAACTCTGCGCAACGGACACAGCAGCGACGGGCAGCGAGAGCATCGTACCAAATTCCGGCGCAGTTGTGAGCATCGGCGGAAGGGGGAGGCCGGGCAGTCGCCCTGACGACGTGATGAGCGACCTAAGCGCGGCCCGCACCACGACGCGCTTCGGGCAGTGTCGCGAATCCCGAGCGCGAAGAACTCATGAGTTCGCGCGTTCGGCAGGACGAGCCGCCCGGACGAAGCCGACCACGCCGGATTGCCAACCTTAACGAAACGACAAGCCCCAACTTCCGGCTAAACTTTCGTTTAACCTTTCTAAGTTTCGTTTACTTTGGCAAACGACCTATCACAAAAAAACGCAAAAACCGCAATTTCCCGTTTGTGCACCTCAACGTAAATCTACCTGCTACTTGAATCGGCACTCGAGGATGCCGCCGGAGAAGTCCTTTTGCAGCGAGATGTCGATTCGCACCGCCTTGGCCTTTACGGGCTCGGGGAAGTCGATTGTGCAGAACTTGTCCTTGGCCACCGGACCGTCAACGGCGACGGCCTGCCACGGCGCCTTTTCGTCCGCGCGCCACTGAACGCGCCATGATGCCGGCAGCCGGCAGCGGCCGCTTGGCTCATCGTCGAACCAATAGACTTCCACGCCCTTTACTTCCTCTACTTCGGTGAATGTGCATTCGGTCCACTCCTTAGTGCCAAGATGGTCCCAAAACGTGAGCCGAGGAATTGTCTTGTCATCCGACGACTTTGGCAATATGCCGTCGAACATGGCGCGCTTGGTGTCCGAAAAATTGCAGTGTGACGCCTTGACCGTCAAGGCGCGCGACGCGTTTGCGTATTCGGTCGCCGTCGGGAACCAGGTCTGCATCTCGCCCGCGCCGCGATGACACCACGCAAAGTAGGGAATGAGCTTCAGCGTCGTCTTCTCGAAGCACGTCTTGTGGAGGCCTCGCCGCACGGAGGTCGCCGGCACGGTGAGAGCCGGGTAGACGTTCCCGAGAATCTCGCACGTCGCCTGAGAAAACGCGGCGTCCGCCGCCACGACCGCGTCAAGCACACGATCGTCGTTGTCGACGCCTTCCGCACAGTAGAGGATCGGCCCGCGCTCCACGGCGAGGCGGCCGCGGTCCTGCTTCACCGCGTCATGCGCCTTGATCCGCTTAACTGGCATGTTCATCGAAACCTCCACCACGTCGCCTTTCTTCCATGCACGGGAGATGGAGCAGTAGCCCTTCTCTGGCGTGAAGGAAAACGCCTTGCCGTTCACCTTCACGGAGAAGTCGGCGAGCGAACCAGGCTCGGTCTGCACGTAGAGGTCGCTCGGCACGGGACGCCCGATGCACCAGCCGGGAACGCGCACGTTGAGCGCAAACCGCGCACCGTCGGCCTCGGGGTTGACGGTGATGCGAACCGCGCCGCTCCACGGATATTCCGTCTCCTGCGAAAGCTGCACGACGCCGCCCGCAAGCGGCAGCTTCGCGTCGCTCGCCACGAAGAGGTTCACGTAGGCCGCGTCGCCGCGCTTGGCGTAGGCGAACTGCGCGATCTGCGGAATGAAGCGGACGATGTTCACGGGGCAGCAAGAGCAGCCAAACCACTTCGAGCGCTTGTAGTCGCCCGCCGACGCGAGCGGATTCGGGTAGAAGAACTCGTCGCCGCCAAGCGAGATGCCGCTCAGGAAGCCGTTGTAGATCGTGCGCTCCATCACGTCGATGTACTTCGCGTCGCCGTGCATGAGGAACATGCGCTGGTTCCAGAGGGCGTTCGCGATTGCGGCGCACGTCTCGAGATACGCCTCCTCGTTCGGCAGGTCGTAGTCGTCGCCGAACGCCTCGCAGGCGCCGCCGAGGGAGGCGTTCGCGTAGCGCACGTTGCGCCGTGCGCCGATGCCGCCGTTCAAGTGGAGCTTCCGCGAGACGACGTTCTCCCAAATCGCGTCGATGGCCTTCATGTACGACGAATCGCCCGACAGGGCGGCGACGTCCGCCATGCCGCAGTAGAGGTAGCCGGCGCGGACGGCGTGGCCGACGGCCTCGGTCTGCTCCACGACGGGCCGGTGGTCCTGGAGTGCCGCGCCCCAGGTGCGACGCAGATCCTTGCGCCCGCGCAGGTCGAGCAGCGTCTTTGCGAGCGCGAGGTAGCGTCCCTCGCCGGTGGCGCGGTAGAGCTTGCACAAGGCGAGCTCTATCTCCTCGTGCCCGGGCGGATCCTTGATCTGCGCGGCGCCAAAGCCGAAGGTCCGGTCGATGAGGTCCGCGCTTCGAATCGCGACATCGAGAAGCGTGCGCTTGCCAGTGACCTGGAAATAGGCGACGGCGGCCTCGTACATGTGGCCGACGTTGTAGAGCTCGTGGCTGCTGCCTAGGTTGCTCCAGCGCTTCGGCCCCGCCATGCCGCCATTGACACCGAGCGTGCGGGCCGTGTAGAGATAGCCGTCGCTCTCCTGGGCCTTGGCGATATTGTCGATGAGATCGTCGAGATACTTCTCGAGCTCCGGGTCGGGATGGGTGGAGAGCGTATAGGCGGCGCCTTCGATGATCTTGTAGACGTCGGAGTCGTCATACGGGTTCCCGCGAAAGCCGCGCCCTTCGCGCTTGCCAGCGGCCACGAAATTGTGGATGCGGCCCGTCTCCTCGCTTTTCTTGAAGTCCGCCTGCACGGTCACGACGCGGTTTGTCTCGAAGCGCGGCAGCCAGAAGCCGGCGCGGATCGACACGTTCGTCATTTCAGCGGCCTGAAACGGGTAGTCCCCTGCCGCGCAAAACCCGGCCGCAAGCGCAGCCGCACAGAAAAGTGGTACCTTCGACATGAGGGCATGATACCACATTCCTCGATGCAGAGTCAACGGCAATTTCGCCGCCTGAATAATCTATTCAAGCATTATTCCACGGAACTTCGCGATATCCTCTTCCGTAAAACCAAGTGAAAGGACATACTTCTCCAGGCGCTCGCGCACCGTGTCGGCCGGAAAGTTCTTCTTGAAGCCGTTCACGAGCTTGTCATAGCGCTGCTCGTGGCAGAAGTCAACGCCGTGCGCCCAGAACCCAGTGATTTCCCAGTCGCGGGCAAGACGGTCTTCGTCCGCGCCGAGGAGTCCACAGAGGATGTACGCCACCGACCCAGTCCGGTCCGCGCCGGCTATGCAGTGGAAGTCGATCGGGTAGTTCTTTTCGTCGAGGAACACGCGAAATACCTTCGCGAACTCTTCCTTGCCCCAGCTGCCCTGCATCCCGCCATAGGCGCTGGAGGAAAAATGAAACCACTTAACTGTAGGGCCAAGCGGCGAGCCGGTCATGCCGAAGCATTCCTTGTCGGACCTGAGGTCTATGTCCGTCTTGATTCCGAATCGCTTTCGTATGTACTCGCCATTCTCTCCCTCTACGCGGCTCTTGCCTGTCTCCAATCCCTTCTCGACTTTCGAAGTGCCGCCTGCTTTTACATCCTTCTTCGCCTTGTGGACGCGAGACGAGAGGAACTTCGCGACTGGTTCGCCCGGATGCCGGTTGGCCCAGTCGGCGTATTCCTCGTCCTTGAGGTCCATCGTCTTCGGATCGGCCTGCCAGGCGAGCAGCTGGTCGAGGCGCTTCTGCGCCGCTTCGGCGGCCTCCTTCACTTCCTTGTCCTTGCCCATCTTCCGCAGCTCATCGATCGAGTAGTACGCCATAGCAGCGTTGTAGTTAAGACCGGCCGAGCGAAAAACAAGCCCCTGCCGAACGCGCCTGCCGTCGAGACCGATCCATCCGCCTATGTCGCGCACGTTCGGCACGCCTGGGAAGCGGATGAGACGCGGCGCCCGATCCTCGGTCTTGAACTTGCCGCCGCCAGTCGCGCCGCCGCCGGAAACAGTCCACGCGTATTCAGCTGCAATTTCAAGGTTGTCGATATTGACCGAAGTGCTTTTTACGGACTGCTCGAAGGCGGTTGCCCCGCTCTTCGCGTCCTTGACCGTCACCTTGTACTCGTCGACACCGTCTACCGGCTCCCAAGCGAGCCGGACGGTTTTCGGCCAGTAGACTTCGCGCGCCTTCTCCTCACTGGGAACTTGCTCCGCCGGATGGCCCATCACGTTCCTGCGGAAGTTTGCATCCACGAACTTCTCGCGGCGCAAATCGTTCGGCATGTCCAAATACGCCTTCTGTGCGTCCGTGAGAAGCGGCACGACCGCTCCCTCGGCTGGCTCAATCGTCTTGATCTCCGCCGCATTCGCCCATGCGCCGAGCATCGTGCCCGCCGCGACCGTAATCATGATTTTACATGTCATAGTGAACTCGCCTTTGTTTGTCGCATTATACCATTTGCGCTTCCCGCAGAACAAGAGGGAATTCACACTGCACGGCGCCCCCTGGTGTCGAAACTTGGGGGAGCCGAATCAAAGCCCCTCAGTCCCCGTCGACAGGCAGCGGGTCGCCGATGTTGAACGGCGTCGCCGACACGACGATGATGACAAACTTGCTTGGAGCCGTCGCGTCGACGCCAAGCGGGATGACCTCGTCGCCGTCCTTCGCCTGCACAATGCACTCGGCCCGGAACGTCCCGTCCAGCTCCGTCGACGTGAAGGCCGTGTAGTACGCGCCCGCGACCGGATTAGTCACCGTCGCGCTGAACGTCCGCGAACCGGTCGCGCCATCCGCGCCGAACGCGAGTCCGCCGCCTGCCGCGCCGCCGGACTCCCCGCCTCCGCCGATGACCGGTATCGGATACTTCGTGACGATCTTGGCGCGCGTGTCGCCGCTGAAGCTGCCGATGCAGCCCATGCCTCGGAACGCCACGACGCTGACACGCTCCGGCGCGGCGCCGAGCGGGAGCCACGCCACGCCCGAACCGTCCGCAAGCGCCTCGCCGTCGATGCGGTACTGGACGCGCGGCGCGGCGGACGAATTGAGGTCGATCTCGACCGCGTAGTCAACCCACTGCCCCGACTGAAGCCCCGTGCCGCGCGAAAGCGCGTGCCACGCGCCGTCCGCGAAACCGTGGGGCACGATCTCGCCGGCGACGTCGGCGAAGAACAGCGAGGCGATCAGGCCGTCTTCCGTCTTCGCGTCGGCGAGCTTGGACGCGGCGACTGCGACGCGCCCTGTCACCACGACGTCCGCGCCCGCGTCCGACGGCGCTGTCGGCGTGTAGGCGATCTCCTGGTTCCCGTCCATCTCGACATGGCGCGGCGCATGCGCCGTCGCGTCGACGAGGATCGACGTGCCGGAGGCGTCGCTCCATGTCCCGCCGGGATTCGAGACGAGCGAAAGGTCGGTCCAGCCCGCCCCCGTCTTGTATCCCGCATCGTCGAAATCGACCCTGAACCATCCGTCTACGGCGCTCGCGGCGAACGCGCCGGAGGCCGTGTGCGAGTCGCCCGCGTCGGGCGTCGCGGTGAACGCAAATTCATAGACGCTGCCCGTCGCCGTCTCGACGTCGCAGAAGTAAGTCTCGCCCTCCACCACGTTCGTCCAGTTGGTCACGGCAGTTCCGCCGAACGTCAGCGTCAGCGAGGCGGAGTCCGCGTCGATGCATTCGACTTTGACGGAAAGGCGCGCGGCCCTTCCGTTGTCCTTGACTGCGGCGATGGCGGGCGCGAGCGACACGGGCGTATACTGGTGGTCGAAATGAACCTTGTAGATGTTGCCTGAAAGCCCGTCGCCGGTCAGCGCCCAGGCCGGCGGCGCGTATGCCTTGTAGCCCATGCCGAAATACCAGTCGCTGCCGACGCAGGCAACCGCGACCGCCGGCTGTTCGGTCCTGAACGTGAACAGGCGGCGGAACTTGAGACCGTCCTCCGATTCCCACACGCTGTTGACGACCTGTCCGGACGATGAATCAAGTTGGCCCGCGACGACGGCGACTTTGCCGTCGTGCTTCGTGATGCAGAACGGATAGACCCCCGCGCCGAGATCGACTTTCGTCGCCTTGACCATTCCGCCGTCGTCGACCGCGCTGCAAAGCGTCCAGGGACGCGTCGCAGTTCCTTCGAGTCCGACGATGTAGAGAACGCGGTCCACGAACGGCGTCGGATGCCACAGCATGACCGCGCCGCTGTCTGGGGATATGCTGTCGGTCGGCGAGAGTCCCGGGGCGATGTCGGGCCATGGCACCTCTGTCCTGTCGAACAAGCCCGTCTCCTCGTCGAACCGCCACTGCTCGAATGGATAACAGTCTCCCGGATTCGTCGCCCGGCGCGTCTCGGTAAAGCAGAACAGATGGTCGGCGAACGGCAGGAACGACGTGAATCTGTGCTGCACCGAAGTCGTCCATCCCTTGACGCTCTTGAGCATCCGCGACTCCGTCGTGAGGCCTGGGGTCGCGACCGTCATGACCTCGGTGCCGCCTTCAACGCCCCAGCAGATGCCGTAGCCGCAGGCGAACGTCTTTCCCTTCCAGTTCACGAGGTCGAACGTGTGCATAAGCATGCCCTCGTAGGACGGCGAGCTGGTATAGCCGGACTGCGGGATGCTCCCGAACGGAACGCGCAGGATTCTATCGGTCTGGTTGGAGTTGCTGAGGTACTTGACCCACGTTCCGTCGTTCCTGCGCTGGAAATACGCGCCGCCCTGGTCGGAATTGCTGTGCCGTTCGTTCTGGTCGACGCCGGGTACGTAGAGCGAACCGTCGCTACCTTCGCGGAAATACCACACCGTCTCGGTTCCGGCTATGTAGTCGGCCGAAAACGCGCCCGAAGACGGGTCGATGGCGAAGATCGGGCTGGAGCCCTTGTTGTCATACCAGTCGCCGCCCGACGTCCAGAGCCTGCCGTCGTATGGATATATCGTCGTCATCGCTCGCGACTTGGCCGTGTCCCAGTTGGACACGCTTCTGGTCGGGGCGCAGAGGAACTTCAGCGAATCGGTCATGTCGTACTTGCCGGCTTTTCCGGCGGAGGCGGTGATGACATTGCCCCATTCCGTCACGACGACGGACTCGTCGATTCCGTATGTCGGCGACTTCGACGTCAGCCACCTGGCGCGGTACATCGACATCTGCGGCGACGGCGTGACCTCATAGTAGTTCGAGGCGTCGCCCGAGACAGGATAGACGCGCACCTTGTTCGCGCTGTAGCCGTCCGAATAGACCGCAGGCGTCGGCAGCTCGACGATGTCGCCGAACGTCTCGCTGTGCGAGATGCTCTTGGGGTTGGAAAGCGCGTAGAGCGTCGTGAACGTCTCCGTGTCGGGGTCGAAGCGGCGGACGCCGGACCAGTCGGTGAAATAGAGCTTCCCATCATCGGCAAGGTCGAGACAGTGTCCGCTCGTCCCGGGAATCTGCCAGCGGCCGAGTTCCACCAGAGTCTTCTGCAGGCCGTTGTAGCCCAGCTTCACGATGTGGCTGTAGCCGATCGCCCAGACGCAGTTGCGGTCGTTGTCCCACTCGACTCCGTGGCAGCTCGGCAGAGTAAAGACGTTCTTCGTGCCGCCGTAGTCCATGATGAGCCAGATGGAGCCGGAGGTCGAGCTGTTGGAATCGCCCTTTATGAGCGTGCCGTCGGGCAGAATGTCGATGCCGTGTCCGCCGTCGTTGACGTGCCCGGAACGCGAGCAGACGCCCGACGCCGCATCGATGACCGCCCAGTCCGTCGCGCCGACGACAAGCAGCGTGCGTCCGCCGTTGCGGACTTTCACGTCAGACGTGTAGATCAGGTTGTTCGCACCGCCGGTAAACGCGGAGTCCTGAGTACACAGCCACTGCCAGACGACCTCCTGCGTGCCGCCCTCGGTCGCCTTGAACACGCGCACGCCGCGACCGGCGTTGTCGGTTCCGACGGCGTAGCCCTTGTCGAGATACTGCGTCAGATCCGCCGCGGGCGCCGCCGCCGCCAGCGCCACCGCCGCGACGAACAGCGCAGACAGGAATGTCTTCCGCAGAGTTGCATTTTTCTTTGTCATCGTTCGATCTCCCTTACTTCAAGAGGGGCGAGGGCAGCCGCGATTTTCCTGCCCTTGACGACAGCCGTCACCTTTCGCGTGGCGTGCATGTCGAGGTTCATCAGATAGACCTTGTCCCTGTAGGCGGCCGCCGTGAAGAACCTGAGCTCGTCGTCGCCGCCGCCGCGTTCGAGCGCGACCGTGCGCGGCACATCCGCCGCGCGCTCGGCGAGAAGGTTCTTCCAGACTTCGCCCAGCTCGCGACGTGCGCCGGGGAACTCCTTCGCCAGCATGATGTAGAGCGCTCCCTTGCCAAAGCGCTTGCGCACGACAAGCGGCATGCCGCCGCCCGGTTTCGTGGTCCGCACGACCTCGACCTTCGCGCCCTTCGCGAGCCGAAGGACCTCGATGCCGTCAGCCGTCGCAAACCCTTCCGCCGCGAGGCCGCACGGCAGCAGAAGGTCCTCCGCGCCGTAGCCGAGAAAGTCGCGGTCGTCGCGCATCATGCACTGCGGTGCGCACAGGGCGCACGTGCCGCCCGCCGCGACCCACTTCTCGATCAGCGAGGCCTGGCGTTTCGTCATCGTGTTCCATCCGCCGAAGGCGAGCAGCGAATAGCGCGAAAGGTCGGCAAGCCTCGTCTGGTCGTCGACTCCCACGACGTCGACCTGGCCGTAGGGCGTTCCCGAAAGGCCGACCGTGCCGGAATTGGGGAAGAACACCTCCCGTGCCCGCTCCCACGTGAATTCGGGATGCGAGCACGACCAGGGATTGACCTTCTCGCCAATGTGCGCGATGCGGTTGGTGTGCTGGCCCCACGGCGCGACGTCGTCGCGGCTCTGGCCCATGTAGCCGTCGTTCTGTCCGAGCGCCAGCGCGATCTTCGTCTCGGGCGTGCCCTTTGCGCGCGGATGCGCCGTGATGAACGCATGGCACTTCCTGAGCGTCTCGCGGTAGCGGCGCGGCGGCTCGTCGCCGTATTTGTAGCCGTTTCTGTCGGCGTCCTTCGTGTACGGATGGGCCTGCGTGCCCGTCGAGCCGGACTCCAGACACATCAGCGACGTGCCCATCACGTAGAGCGCCTTGATTCCCGCTTCGAACGACAGATACTTGTCGTCCGACTGGTAGGGAATGCCGAACGTCTGCCATTCGTGCGCAAGCCAGCCGGCCCACCACTCCGGCCCCCACTTCCGCGCCGCGCCGCGCGCCTCGCTCGTGGCGTAGGTCAGGTTCGCGCACCCGACGGCGTAGAGCTCGTTGCAGACGAAGTCGACGCCGGCCGGAAGCTCGTAGTTGGCGAACGCCGCGCCGGACGTCGCGAACATCCTCGGATCCTCGCCCGTGCCGCCGGTGCGCGGCGGACGGTCCCCGCGCAGAAACTGCGACATGAACCATTCGCGCGCCTCGGTCAGATTTCGGTCCTGCGGCCCCTTCATCTCGAAGCGCGAGCCATAGAGGAAGCCCGTGCGCTCGCCGATGTTGTTGCCGAGATAGCGCGCCCCCCACGCCTCCTTTATCCGCTCGCGCATCTCGGGCGGCGTCCCTGCATAGATCGTCATGCAGCAGATTCCCTGCCGCTCGGCTTCCTTCATCCACTCTTCGCCCGCGTTTTCGGGAAGAAGCTGCGGCGCGGCGTTCCAGCGGACGTAGAGATTGCCGAGGCTGTTGGTCGTCATCTCGAAGCGCTCCAGCCCGGGGCCGTAGGCGACCGTCCCGAGAAGAATCCTGTCGTTCGGGAAAGGCTTTCCGATCGGATTCGGATTCCACGGCACGGTTATCGTCTTTTTGACGCGCGTGCCGTCCTGGGCTTCGACGAGCACCTGCACGTCGAACGGGCCTTTCGCGTCCGCCGGATAGCGCATGTGGAAATAGGGAAGCCGCGTCGTGAACGCGCCGAACTCGGGGCACTTGTAGGCGACGCGCCTCACGATGTTCGTCGCCTCGGGTGCGAAATAGATGCAGTAGCATCTGTTCGCCGTGTCGCCGCGCGCGTGGATGTCCATGCGGTCGAGCGCGCGCTGCGTCTGGCACTTCGCCCAGCGCGGGTCGTCATGCGAGCGGATCGCGACGCCCTTGCCGAGCGTCTTCAGTCTGGCGCCGGGCGCAAGGGCGACGTTCGTCAAATCGGCGATTTTACCCTCGGCGACTTCGACCTCCAGGACGGCATTGGTGTCGACAAGAAACTCGTTCATGGCGAAGTCGACGTGATCCGTCACGACGATGCGTCCGCCGCGCGCAAGCCATTTGTTTCCGTGCGGAACGCTCCGCAGGTCGCAGCCGATGCGCACAAGCCCGCCCTTTTCGATGATGAAGCGGGAGTTGAACGGATTCAGCGCGCCGTGCGACAGGTCGAGTGTGCCGCCCGCCCAGACGCGCGTCGTACGCGACTGGGCGTCGCCCGCGCCCGGCATGTAGGAAGAGCCGTCTTCAAAGCGCAGGACGCCGCCGCGCAGAATGTCGGTCGAACCATGCCGTGGATGCATTCTGCCGGTAACGGAAAGCGTGCCGTTCGAGATCGACAGGCAGTATCCGTTCCAGCCCGGCCACTCCCATCCGCGAACGACCTCTGTCTTTCCGCCAAGGTCGAGCCTTACGTCGCTCAGCGGCAGATCAATCGGCGCGGCCAACGAGACGCCGACGCCAAGCAACGCGGTAAGGAAAAGCGCCATCGACGCTTACCTCACCAGTATCTGCAGACCCAGCGGCTTGCCGTACTGGAGAACGCAGCCCTCGGCCGTCGTCTTCGCGAAGAACACATTGCCCGCCGCGTCACGGTTCTGCTCCGGAATCGACAGTTCACCTGTCGTGCGCAGCACATCGACGCGCATGACACCCTCGGGAAGCGCCGGCGCGATCGCCGCGAGATTTCCGCCGTCCTCGACGACGAGCGACGGCACGGTCGGGACCACCTCGCCCGCGGCCGGGATCGGCAGCGCGAGCGTCGCGCCCGGCGCGACGGAGATCGGCCCGGCGACGCGGCCCGTGAGGCGCAGCGTGCCGTTCGAGACGACCGTCGCGCCCGTGTAGGCGTTGGTGGAGGAGAGCGTGACGACGCCCGCGCCAAGCTTGGCCAGGCCGCCCACGCCGACGAACGGGGCGTTGATCGTCACGTCGTAGGCCGAATCGACCGCGAGGCCGCCCGCGAGGATGCGGATCTGGTTGCAGTCGGGCTTGGTGCAGAGGAAGTATGGATTCGCCGCCGTGTCGGCCTTGGACGGTACGAGCGTCGCGTCGTCGAAGACGAGTTCCGTGTTGCCGTTGACTCGGCCGGCGCTGTTGCCGACGCGCCAGACGCCAGAGGTGACAACGCTGCGCGTGACGAACATGTGCGAGTGGGCGTAGTCGATGTTGCCGTTGACGTCGAGATAGAGACCGTCGGTGAAGGACGCGGCGCTGTCCGTGAGCGTGAACCATGATGTGGATGCGCGCCAGCCGAACTCGATCGAGCCGCCCGAAACGAAGGAGCCGTCAGCGACGTCAATGCGGCCGTTGCGGCCCGCCCAGTTCGGCCACGCGATGCGGGTTAGACCGCGCGAGAGGATGATTGTCGAGCCGCCGGAGGCGTAGAGGAAATTGCCAACGCCGTTGTCCTTGCTGGAGATGTAGACGTCGCCGCTGGTGTTGAAGACGAGCGACGAGCCGTCGAGAACCCTGACGCCACGCTGGTTTCCGGTCCCGTTCTCGAAGATGGCCGACGTCGTTGTGAATGTCGCGTTGTTGGTCAGCGTCAGCACCTGATTTTCATCGAGGTCGAGGTAGTTGTAGTCGCCGCGCGGGACGTAGGTGAAGAGACCGTTTGCGAGGACAGCGTTCGTGCCGAGGATGCGCGGCGACGTTTCTGCGAGGGTGACGGCTGCGCCGCCCGCGTCGAGGAGACCGTTGACTGTTATCTCGCCGGCCACGGACGAAAGAACGGACGCCCCGGCGGTCTGGCCGGAGAGGGCGACCGCGCCCTCCCGCAGGTCAAGGGCGCCGCCCCAGGTCGCGCCGTCGATGGCGAGCGTGCCCGTGCCGGTCTTCGTCACGGCCGGGGTGATGCCCGTCGCCGCCGCGAGGCCGTTTGAAAAGACCACGTCGCCGTCCGCGTACACGGCGAAGTCCGCTTCGCCGATGGAGACGGGGAGGTTGAAGGTCTGTGTGCTGGCGGACTCGTTCGTGACGAGCGTGTTGATCTTGAGCGAATCGGAGGCACCGGCGGGGGAGATGGTGTGCGCGGAGATTCCCTCGTCGAAGCGCGCGGAGACGAGGACGACCTCCTCGCCGAGGTCGGCGGTGGNNCCCCAGTTCCCCGCCGTGCTCCACAGCGTGTCGCCGGCCGCGCCGGTCCAGGTCAGGGAGCCGTTCACGATGCCGGCTTGGACGAGCTGGACCGAACCGTCCTTCACGGTGAATTCCAACCCGGAGGAGATCGTTTCACTGGCGTTGAGCGAGGCGGCGACCTTCGCGAGGAAGGCGTCGGTCGAGCTGGAGACGATGGGCGTGTTCCGAGGCCACTCGGAGACGCCCGCGATGACGAAGTCGCCCGCGTAGTCCGAGACCGAGCCCACATCGGAGCCGACGCCCGTCACCGTGAGCGTGCCGCCGGCGGGAAGCGAAAGGGAGGTTGCCGTCAGCGCCGTGTTGAAGGTCGCCGTGCCGGCGACGGAGACCGCGCCTGCGGAGGGCGCGGCGGAGAGCGTGACGGCGCACGTCGCGTTGGAGGCGACGGAGAGTCCGCCACACAGCGCGCCCGTGATGTTCAAGGTGCCGGCCTCGACGGCGGTCGTGCCGGTGTAGGTGTTGGCGCCCGAGAGCGTGGTAGTCCCCGCGCCGCGCTTCGTGAAGCCGCCGGCGCCCTGGAGCATGGCGGAGACTTCCAGCGAGGAATCGCTTGGCGCATCGACGATGAGACCGTTGCCTGTCACATAGTGCGGGCAGCGCGTGTCGCCCGTCGGGCTGGCGTCGATTATCTTCCCCGTCGTCGTTCCCGCCGTCGGGGTGAAGACCGCGCCGTTAAAGGTGACGGTGCTGCCGCCGTTGCCGTGCGGGTAGGCCATCTTGTAGAAGGGCGTCTCGACGACGCAGTCCTTGAAGAGAATGGTCGCGCCGGTCCAGCGGCTGCCGTTCTTGAAGCCGTAGATGCCGCCAGTCGTCCGAAGCGAACCGCCGTCGATGTTGAGGCGGAGCGTTCCGCAGTGGTAGCCGACGTAGAACGTCCCCATCTCGACATGGCCGCCGTCGAGGATGTCCAGCCCGCCGCCGTGCCCGCCGTAGTCGCCCCTGTTGCTGAGATAGACGTTTGCGGGGAGGGTCAGGGTCGAGTTGGTGCCGGTGACGACAACCCAGGCGTTTTGATAACCGCTGTTTTCCAGGCCCACGAGGTATGCCTCGCCGCTGGACGGCGAGAAGGTCGCCGTGGCGCCGGACTGGACGACCAGCTTGCGGGTGAGGTCGCGCTTGTTGTTGTCCACCACGCCGGATCCGCGGAAGAGCTGCGTGTTGCTCTCGAGCGCCGCGCCGTTTTCGACCGTGACGACGCCCTCGATCCATGGCCAGTAGCTGCCGAAATCAATGCCATCCAGTGACTTGATGGCGGGAATGTTCTGCGTCACGACGGTGCCGGATCCGGTGATGGTGAGGTTGCCGCCGTTGGGCCCCCAGATGGAAAGGTCGGCCGGGGTGAGGTTGGTCGTGACGTTCTCGTTGGTTGGGATTTCGATGACGCCGGACAGCTTTATGTCAACGTCTTCCGCGACGATGACCTCGAGCTCCGAGTAGCCGACGTAGCCGTTTTCCTGGGCACCGAAGTTGAAGACGACCTTGCAGGCGTTCGTGCAGAGGGGGCTGTCGTCGGCCATCTTGAGGGTCGCGCAGGCGCAGTTGCCGTTGCCGGAATGCGTGATGGCGCTGGTGGACAGCATGACGGTCTCGCCGTCCTGGGTCTCGACCGCGACGGACGTGATGGAAAGGGTGTCGCGTCCGGTGTCGCTCCAGGTCGAATAGATTCTAATTTCCTCGATGGTTGATGCCGCGCCGAGCGAGTACGTAAGGGAGGCGTTGTCGGAGAGGCAGGTCGTCCTGCTCTTGTCCCTCACCCCGGCGTCACCGTCCGTCAGTGTCCCTAAAGTCAGCGATCCTTCGGTGATTGTATTCCCGTTCCGTTGGTTGATCAGGGCGGCCGCCGAAGCGGGCGTGCTCTCTGGCGTTTTGCCAAGAAGGATGTTTTTCGCGGCGGGGGTGAAGCCGCCGTCCCATGACGACGTGGTCCAAGTGCCTTTTTGGGGGGCGTTCCCGGTAAACAGCATCGTGCCGCTGCCGCTGTTCCCGTAGAATTGTCCACTGACCGTGTCGCGGAAGCCGACGTCCGGGTTGTCCGTGGGAACGAAGTCGCGCACGAGAGTCCCGTTGTCGTAGATTTTGCAGGAGTAGCAGCGGATCGTTCCCTGGTCGCCGCGGGGGAAGGCGCTTCCGCTTCGGTTCTGGGCGAAGAGATAGAGGTTGTAGTCGAGCGGGCCGAAGGTTCCCGTCCGCGTGGTGTGGACGTTGCCGTCGACCCTGAAGACGCCGTTGGAGTAGTCGAGGACGTGCCG
>LXOW01390225.1_pt1 | contig 22693 bp, 21 predicted proteins | sample 1368591 | NCBI WGS metagenome assembly LXOW01 (sample SAMN04884650, study PRJNA319009) | bovine gut metagenome | isolation source: Cow rumen | host: Bos taurus | place: Italy: Legnaro (PD) | collected 2014-07-09
AGGAGAACCCTGCAGCCCAGTATGCTGCTGTACGCAACGGACTCTATGGTGCTGGCAAGAAGATTGAAATCATGGTGAACTACCAGCCTAAGCTGCACTTCTTCTCTGAGTGGTGGAAACAACTCTACGGAGAGAGTGAGGGCAAGGACAAGAAGGGAATCTTCCCCGCCTCATGTGACTTCACGACCGACCTGCACTCCATGGGTCAGTGGATTCAGGATGGCGAACGCACCATTTTCGAAACGGTCATCAGCATTGAGAAGCCCAACCGCAGCCTGCTCTTCCCCAACGACGAGGAAAACCTGGACGGTCTGAACTTCCTGGCTGGCAAACGGGTGGACGAGGTTAACAAGATGGCTGAGCTGGGTACTCGTCTGGCTCATGTGGACGGTGGTGTACCCAATATCCACGTCGCTGTTCCTGAGTTGAACGAATACTATATTGGCCAGCTCATTTACTTCTTCGAGATTGCCTGTGGCATCAGCGGTAATATCCTGGGTGTAAACCCATTCAACCAGCCTGGTGTAGAGGCTTACAAGAAGAACATGTTTGCCCTGTTGGACAAGCCTGGCTATGAGGCTGACAGCAAGGCCATCAAGGCACGCCTTGAGAGTGAAAAGTAAATAGTGAATAGTGAATAATTTACTACTGCATTGAAGTGAAAGAAGTTATTCAGCAATATTTAGAGAAGCACGGTTTTGAGCGGTTTAGCCCTAAAGCCGTGCTTTTCGATATGGATGGGGTCATCTACGACTCGATGCCCAACCACTCGTTGTCGTGGCATGAAGCAATGGCTGACTTTGGACTGGAGATGCCTCTCAGTGGTGCTTATGAATATGAGGGCATGAGGGGCGTAGAGACCATCAAGAAGTTGGCCAGACAGCAATGGAAACGAGAGATCAGCGAGAAAGAGGCGCAGAAGATGTATGCCCACAAATCGGAAGTCTTTTCAGCCTGCAAGCCAGCAGAACTCATGCCTGGCATTAAGGAACTGATGGAACAGATAAAGACCTGGGGACTGAAAATATGCGTTGTGACAGGTAGCGCCCAGCATGTGCTGTTGGATAAGTTGGAAAGCGACCTCAAAGGTCTGGTGACCAAGGACCTGATGGTAACAGCCTTCGACGTGAAGCATGGCAAGCCTGCACCAGAGCCTTATCTGAAAGGGATGGAGAAATGTGGCATCAACCCTTGGGAGGCAATCGTTGTCGAAAATGCCCCATTGGGTGTAAGAGCTGCCGTTGCAGCCCATTGCTTTACCATCGCTGTCAACACGGGCCCATTACCTGACGAGATGCTCGCCGATGAAGGTGCAAACCTTATCTTCCCCCGCATGACAGCACTCTGCGAGGAATGGCAAAACATCATGAAAGGCTTTAAAGGGGAGGAATAACTTAGATATCGTCCTCGTCCAGTGAATCGGCTTTCTCAACGTTATTGGTATCCATCTGTACATCGCGTTTAATGACCAGATTGCCCATTCGCGACAAACGGATGACCATAGGAATGTATTCATCGGTCTGCGGATGACCCACACTGGCTGCAAATACCAACCAGTCACCATCAACCTTGTCAAACACCAGACCCTCAAAAAGTCCCGTTTTACGGAAATCGTCATCCAAATAGGAATTCAAGTCTTTTTTGGTAAACGAGCGAGAAAAAAATACCGAACCGTCCGAACGTGAGACAGCAACGGTAAAGATATTGTCTACGTACTTCTGTCCATTCTCATCCTTCACCATAGGCAGCGAATCTGCAGGACGACGATTGATGGCCACATGATAGGTCTTGCCAATCCATTCCACATCACGATCGTCGGTATATTCCTGCATGGAAATAGGAGCCTTTGGCTTCACTTTTTCCACCTTAGGTGCTATAATATCCTCACTTTTTTTCTTACCTCCACAGGCTGCCAATAATGTCAATACTATGCAGCACAAGGCTATCACGGGAATTCGTTTCATATCTTCTTTTTCTTAATTTGCTGACAAAAGTACGAAAAAACCTTGAAACCCACAAGAAATTAGGGCAAAAATGAAACGCCCCGTCATCCGACGAGACGTTCAAAAAAGATAAGCACGCTTGCTTTTTTTAAAAAACACTATGTTAACCTAAATCACTATGATGTTGAGAATTGTGTTGGTTTCTCTCTTCTTGTCAATTTGACGTAAAAGAAAGGTAAAAGTTTAAAGGAATAACAAAAAAAAATTAGTTTTGCATACATTTTGGTATTTTATTAGTATCTTTGTAGGCAATAATTCAATATAATGAAACTATTTCTGTATTTTTTTCTCCTAATAGGAGCCATTAGCGTTACAGCATCCTGCAGTAGCGAGCAGACCGAGAATACGGAGGCTGTGGTAACAGACACCATTCCCTCATTGGTCATGCAGATTCAGAAAACCTCCAGGCTCTACACCACCGAATATCATATCCATAAGATAGTAACTCACGACGATGTAGTGAGACTGAAAGGCAACTTCCTCAGCAAGGACTTCGATGTGGAACTGCCTCTGGGTGAAAGAAAGATAGCCATTCCCATGGATGCCACCTTAAAGGCTTATATTGACTTTGCGGATTTCTCAGAAAAGAATATCGAGCGACACGGGGATAACATCACCATCCTGTTGCCCGACCCGAAAATCACGCTGACCAGTTCGAAGATTAACCAGAAGGAGATAAAGGAATATGTAGGACTGACCCGCTCGCACTTTACCGACAAGGAACTGACCAACTATGAGCAACAAGGCAGAAAAGCCATTCTGAATAATATTCCGAACATGGGACTCATCCAGGCCGCCCAGGAGAATGCGGCAAGGGTACTTGTTCCCATGATAACCCAGATGGGCTATCAAGAGGAGAACATCACGATAGCCTTCCGCAAGAACCTCAGCATCCAGCAATTGATTAACTCAAGTATTGAGAAGAAAAATGAATAAGCGAAAATTAACTTGGCAAGCAATCCTGATTATCATTGCGATAGCAGTGGTATGGTTTGCTATCAAGGCTACCATCCATACCGTCAGCGAAACTGAAGTCAGCGTTGACGTAGACCAGACCATCAACATCACACCCGAGCAGATAGAGAGCATCAAGGCCATCGGCGAATGGGAATTTCTGTCTATTGCCGACGAAGAGATGGTGGACACAGTGCGCAAGGGCATCTTCTCCGACGACCAATTGGTGCGCATCTACTACGGCACCGTTCGCCTAGGCATCAACATGAACCAGGTTGAGCCCGGATGGATCAAGGCGTCAGGCGACAGCATCGAGGTGACCCTGCCCAAGATCGGGCTGCTCGACCGTGACTTCATTGACGAGGCACGTACCAAGAGTTTCCATGAAAGCGGACGCTGGAAGGCAGCAGACCGTGAAGCCCTGTACCGTAAGGCTTACAAGAAGATGCTGAAACGCTGCATGACACCTGAGAATATAAAAAATGCCAAGCATAACGGCGAGGAACAATTCCGCCACATGATGAAGACTATGGGCTACACCTATATTCTCATCAATTGGGAGAAATAAGATTATAGCAATTGTATGGACCTGATAATTGACCTCTTTTCCAAACTCAGTTCCCTCCTTTGGGGATGGCCCATGGTTGTTCTCCTACTGGGCACACACATCTACCTGACTATTATCCTTCGATTTCCGCAGCGCAACCTATTCACCGCCATCCGTCTCTCTTTCCAGAAAGATCCCAACGCACAGGGTGATGTCTCACAGTTCGGTTCCTTAGCCACCGCACTGGCAGCCACCATTGGCACAGGCAACATTATCGGTGTCGCCACTGCCATCACCCTGGGAGGTCCTGGAGCCGTGCTTTGGTGCTGGCTGACGGGCGTCTTGGGCATTTCCACAAAATACGCCGAAGGTCTGCTTGCCATCAAGTATCGTGAGACCACTTCGGAAGGCGACATGATTGGCGGTCCGATGTATGCTCTCGAGAAAGGATTGGGACTGCGCTGGCTGGCTATCCTCTTTGCGGTGTTCACCGCGATTGCCACCTTCGGCATTGGCAATACCGTACAGGCCAATGCCATCTCTACCATCGCCCACGATTCCTATCACATTTCTCCATATATCACGGGAGCCATTGTTTCTATCTTGGCAGGAACCGTTATCTTAGGCGGTGTCAAGAGCATAGCCCGTGTATGTACCATGTTTGTCCCGGTGATGGCTCTATGCTACGTGCTGGGCTGTATATATATAATAGGTGTCAACGCCAGCTATATATGGCCTGCCATCAAGTTGATTGTCAGCTCTGCCTTCACACCGCACGCTGCAGGAGGCGGGTTTATCGGTACTTCCATCATGATAACCGCACGCTATGGTATAGCCCGCGGCTTGTTCAGCAATGAATCCGGAATGGGTTCTGCCCCCATCATTGCAGCAGCCGCCCAGACACGCAATCCTGTTCGCCAAGCCTTGGTATCCTCGACGGCAACTTTCTGGGACACGGTGGTCATCTGTGCCCTGACAGGTATCGTTATCGTCAGCAGCGTGCTGGCCTATCCCGACATCACCTTCAGCGATGGTGCCGTACTCACCAAGGCTGCCTTCTCCAAGATACCCTATGTAGGCACCCCCGTCCTCACCTTCGGCCTGCTCACCTTCACCTTCTCCACCATTTTAGGCTGGTCGTATTATGGTGAGCGCTCCATAGAATACCTGAAAGGTCCCAAATGGGTTACCGGCTACCGCATCGTCTATATCTTTGCCATTTTTGCCGGCAGCGTACTGAATCTAGAATTGGTGTGGGATGTGGCCGACTGCATGAATGCCCTGATGGCAATACCCAACCTGATTTCCTTACTTGCTCTAAGCGGTATCATCGTTCACGAGACACAAAAATACCTGTGGAGTAATCGTCTGGACGATGAGATGTAATACAAAAATCGCCTAGACGAAAGGTCTAGACGAGAAATATCATGTGATGATATACTTACTTCAGGGGCAGGACGAGCAACATGCGCGTTCCCTTCACATACGTTTCGTCATGTTCCAGTGCTCCGCCTAACTTCCGGGCCAGTCGTTGACAGATGCTCAAGTCAAGCTCGGCCTCATCTGCCATATCCTCCGGATCCTCAAACCATGAAAAAAGGTTATTCTTGCGATTCTCAGGAATACCACCGCCCGTGTCCTCCACAAAGAAGGTTATCTGTCTGACATTCTCGGTGGTGTTACATCCCAGTGTGACTGATCCTTCCTCGGTAAAACGACAAGAGTTAAGAATCAGTTTGTTGATGATGACCTCTATGAGGTGACGATCGCTCTTGAAAAAGAACTCATCGCTCAACTCGCGCTTGAAGTTCAGTTTGACAGCCTGCCGATGGAAGATGCTGTGCATATTGGCTTCCAGGCAACGCACACAGAGTCCGTTAGGGCTGAACGTTTCTTCCTTGATTTGGTGACCAAATGTATCGGCTTCAGTAAACAACAGCACTTCGTCGATGAAGGTGCCTATCAGGTTGGCGTTATACTGCAACTGGTCAGCAATGTTACGCTTCTCGTCCTTCGAAATATAGAGATCTTCCTTGGCAAGCACGGAGGCCATCTCAACAACAGACTTCAACGGTGTACGAATTTCACGACCTACATTATTTAGAAAGGCACGTTTCATGCGGTCATTCTTGCGAACCTTGCACAGTTGGCAAGCGACCCTGTAGAGCAAGGCAGCGCAAACAACCAGCGCTACTGCCAAAACGATAATAACCACCATTTGCATCATAGTTCCCTCCTTTTTATATAATATGATGGCGCAAAATTAGGAAAAATTTCGGTTACTTCAAAATTTTCCCACAATAATTGTTCAAATTATCTTATTTCTTGACCCATTTTTCGACGCGGAGCACTCCTTCCGCCACCGAAAAACAGATATCATAGCCCTTGAAAGGCATGCCATAAAGGCGTGACTGGTCGTCGTGATAGTGCGGACGAGGGTCTAAAGCCAAGGCATGTTCCAAAGCATTGGCATCTTCGGGAGCGAACAAGCCTCGGAGCTCGTCGGGCAACTCCACCTGCAACAGTTGCCAGCGATGTGAGTCCGTGAAACCGCCACGGGCCTCGGGGTGACTGTCAACATAGGGCAAATAAGGCTTGATATCGTATATCGGCGTGCCATCCATGAGGTCGCCCCCCAGCACGTCAATATACGGAGTCTTGGTGTCGATGGCCGCAATCTGCACAGACGATAGCCCTAGGTTGTTGGGACGGAAGGGGGAACGGGTGGCCCACACCCCCATCCGCTCATTGCCTCCCAGCAGCGGGGGCCTTACCGTTGCATGCTTTTCGGCATCCACATTCTGAGAGAATCCCCATATCAGCCACAGATAATCATAGTCCTCCAGTCCTCGCAGTGCCTCGCTATTGGCATATTCCGGCACAAAGCGGATACGGCCACGCAACTCGTGGACAATACCGCTCTGCCTGGGGATGCCGAACTTCGAGGTGAACGGAGAGTGGAAAAAAGCTATCGGCTCAATCTTCATACCAATGCTGGCTCTTTGACTTCCTCGCCACGACAGAAGCGATGAACAATCTGGCGGTCGTCACCCACATAGATGAAGCGTTCCAGACGGTGCAGCAGCGAGTATTCATCAGGATAAAGCACGGCATCATCGATGACCAGCGCGTCGAACTCGTAACCGGGCTCGAAACTGCCGACCTTTCCGAAGAAGCTGCCTGCCGACTTGGTGGCAATCCAGAAGGCTTCGGGCAGGGTGAGGAAAGCCTTGTCGTGGTCCAATTGGTAGTGCATCTTGCTGACCTGGATGGCATAGACCAGCATGCGGAACATGTTGAGGTCGTGACCACCGCTGATGTCGCTGCCCAAGCCGATGCGTACACCCTCGTCAAGCAGAGTACGGATGGGAGCCATGCCTGACGACAGGTTGAAGTTTGACGTGGGACAGTGGGCTACCATGACGCCATTGCGCTTCATCAGTTCCAGCTCCTGACCCCTGGTCCACACGCAGTGCGCCATGATGGTGGGTGTCTGTCCGAAGAGTCCGTATCGGTTGTAGGCATCACCGTAACTCTCGCTTTCGGGTTCCAGTTCGGCCACCCAGGCAATCTCGGAAGTGTTCTCCGACAGGTGCGACTGTACGGGCAGCTCGTATTTCTTCGCCAGTTTGCCACAGGCTCGCAGCAGTTCCGGCGTACACGACGGCACGAATCTTGGAGTGATAATAGGACGGACAAGGGGAGGAAGTGAAGAGTGAAGAGTGCAGAGTGAAGAATCTACACTTCGATCACGAGTCGAAACATTTGCATCCGCAATCAAGGACTCTTGGCCTTCTACATAAGCCTCCACGTCTTCGCAGAGGGCATCAGGACAGTTGCGGTTCATGGCCACCTTGCCGACCAGTGCGCCCATGCCAGCCTCCTGATACAGGTGCATCAGCTTGCGGGTGCTCTCGGTATGCACGGTGCCGAAAACAACGCTGCGCATGGTGCCGAACAGCCACTGGGTATGCAGGAAGCGGCGATACATGCGCTCGGCATAGTGGATGTCGGCATACTTCGACTCCTCGGGGAAAGTGTAGTTCTGTAGCCACGGCAGCAGTTCCAGATCCATTGCAACACCCTGATTATGTACCTGAGGCGCATGGACATGCATATCGTTCATGGCCGGAATGAGCAGCTTGTTGCCAAAGTCAATAAGCTCATAGTCAGGCTGAGAACTGGGGGCTGAGGACTGAGGGAAGAGCTCGTCCAAGCTGGATGCCACGCCCGTCACCTTACCGTCTTCCACTGCGACATATCCGTTCTCCAACACCTCGAAACGTGTTTTCTCCTTCGTAAAGAGAATGTGTGCCTTATATACCTTTTTCATATTGTTAGATTTAAAATTGTTAGTTATATGGCGCAAAGATAATGATTTTTCCCGACTTATATACGGATATTTCTCAAATAATTTGTACCTTTGGCCACAAATTGTGTAAATCAGACTCTCATGGAGCAAAAGAAGATTACTTTTGACAGTTTTATACGCGGTGTGATAACCCTTGTTATCGTAGTAGGTTTCATCATGCTGCTCAAAAGGCTGAGCACGGTGCTGCTGCCATTCTTCCTAGCATGGCTCATAGCCTACCTGCTGTTTCCGATGGTCAAGTTCTTCCAGTACCGCTGTCGGCTGAAGTACCGCATTCTGGGCATCCTGTGTACGTTCGTCACGCTTGGTGCCGTGTTTGCCGGCCTTTCCTTCCTCATCGTGCCACCGATGATTGAAGAGTGCGAGCGTGTGAAGGACCTTCTGATCACCTACGTTGCCAAGGACTCGTTCATGAGCAATATCCCGAACATGATTGAGGAATTCATCCACGAGAACATCACGACCGAGGATGTCAAGTCGCTCGTCACGCAGGAGGGCTTTGTGGAGGCCATCAAACAGGCCGTTCCCAAGGTGTGGCACGTCATCACGCAGTCTATCAACATCCTGACGAGCATGTTTATGATGACGATGGTGGTCATCTACACGCTGTTCATCCTGCTGGACTACGAGGCGTTCTCCAACGGCTGGGTGGAGATGCTGCCCCTGCGCTTTCGCCATTTTGCCGTGAAGCTGGTGTCCGACGTGGGCCAGGGCATGAACAAGTATTTCCGCGGCCAGGGTCTGGTAGCCTTCTGCGTGGGTGTGCTGTTCAGCATTGGTTTCCTGATTATCGACTTCCCGATGGCCATCGGCCTGGGCATGTTCATCGGACTGCTGAACATGGTGCCCTACCTGCAGTTGATAGGCTTCATCCCCGTCACCGTGCTGGCGGTGGTCAAGGCAGCCGACACGGGCGAGAGTTTCTGGCTCATCATGCTGGGTGCCATCATAGTGTTTACCGTGGTACAGATTATCCAGGACACCATTCTCACGCCCCGAATCATGGGCAAGGTCATGGGCCTCAACTCGGCCATCATCCTGCTGTCGCTGTCTATCTGGGGGTCACTGCTGGGCATTTTGGGCATGATTATCGCACTGCCGATGACGACGCTGATTATCACGTACTATCAGGACTATGTCATTAATAAGAAAAGAGGTGAGAGGTGAGTAATCGACGAAGTCGCTTTGTACCTTTAGGTCAAAGAAGTGAGAGGTGAGATTTAAATTTAATAAAAGTAAATAATATAAGCAACATGAAAAAAACTAGCTTTATCAAGGCGACACTCGCTGTCGCAATGGCTGTGTTCAGCAGTACCGCAGCCATGGGGCAATCGAAGTCGGACAAGAAGGACATCGACTGGATGAAGGAGATTACCAGCCGCGTGACCCTCAACGGCTATGCACAGGGCGGCTACTCGTACAGCGATGCCAACGGCAAGACCACGTCCGACTTTAACCTGAAGCGCACCCTGCTCTGGGCCAAGGCCCGCATTACCGACCGCTGGTCGTTTCTCTTCATGCACGACTTCTCGAGTGTCGTACAAGAATTCTACACCGACTTTCGCATCTCGAAAGACAACGCACTGACCGTCCGTCTCGGACAATTCAAGCACTCTTACTCTATGGAGAACCCCCTGTCGCCCACCGTGCTAGAACTGGTGGACGTCTATTCGCAGGCGGTGCTCTTCTTGGCCGGCGAGGGTCCCGACCCACTGCACGGTGTGAACTACGGTCGCGACATGGGACTGATGGTCTTTGGCAACCTGTTCGACAACAAGATACATTACGAACTCGCCGTCATGAACGGACAAGGCATCAACCGCCGCGACGGCAACAGCGACAAGGACATCATAGCCCATCTGGAGTACAAGCCCGTGCCTGGTCTGCGACTGGTGGTGACGGGGCAGAAGGGCCGCGGCCATGCCGTCAACAAACAACAGGTGGAGTGGAACCCTGACATCAAGGAGGGCGACGACTACCGCCGCGACCGCTACAGCGTGGGTGTGGAGTGGAAGACCGGACAGTATGCGCCCGGCAAGTACAAGGAGGCGCGCCCCATCAGCATCCGCACCGAGTGGCTGGGCGGCAAGGACGGCGACGTAGGCAGCATGGGCGGCTACATCACCACGGCCATCCCCGTCTATCAGGGGTTGGACATCGTGGCTTCTGCCGACTACTTCGACCGCAACACAGATATGAAGTACCGCCAGACGCAGGCCACCGCAGGTGTGCAGTACTGGTTCTACAAGAAGTGCCGCGTGCAGTTGCAGTACACCCGTACCTGGAGCAAGTTCCAGAAGGACTACAACTGGATTCAAGGACAAGTGCAAGTAGCGTTTTAATGAGTAATGAATAATTAGTAATGAGTAATTGTGATTACCATATATGCATGATGAATTCCCTACCCGATGTGGATTATGCCGCCTGCGGTGAAATCATAAATACTAATTACTGATTACTAATTTTATATAAAATGATTATAAAGATACTTTTGACCATCATCTTCCTGGCCGTGATGGTAGGCGTGGGACTCTACTCCCGTAAGCAGGCCAGCAGTGTGGACGGTTTCGTACTGGGCGGACGCGCCGTGGGCCCTTGGCTGACGGCCTTTGCCTACGGAACAAGCTATTTCTCGGCAGTGGTCTTTGTGGGCTATGCCGGACAGTTTGGATGGAAGTACGGTTTGTCCAGCACGTGGATTGGTGTGGGCAATGCCGTCATCGGCTCGCTCTTGGCGTGGCTGTTCTTAGGACGTCGCACCAAGCTGATGACGCAGCACATAGAAAGCCGCACCATGCCCGACTTCTTCGGCACGCGGTTCTCCAGCCAGGGACTGCGCGTGGTGGCGTCTGTCATTGCCTTCGTGTTCCTCATCCCCTACACGGCGGGAGTCTATAAGGGCATCTCCACGCTCTTCGAGATGGGCTTCGGCATACCTTACGAGTACTGTGTCATCATCATGGCCATACTGACCGCCGTCTATGTCATCCTCGGAGGCTACAAGGCCACAGCCATGAACGACTTCATCCAAGGCATCATCATGCTCTTCGGTATTGTCATCGTCATTGCTGCCGTCTTGAACACACAGGGCGGACTGACCGCCGCTTTCGACAAGATGGCTGCCCTGCCCTCTGATGCTGATGCCAGTGTGAATGGCGGCTTTGCCTCACTCTTCGGACCCGACCCGTGGGGACTGCTGGGTGTGGTCATCCTGACCTCGCTGGGCACGTGGGGACTTCCCCAGATGGTAGGCAAGTTCTACTCCATCACCGACGAGAGTGCCATTCGCCGCGGCACCGTTATCTCCACCGTCTTTGCCTTCATCGTGGCCGGTGGCTGCTACTTCCTGGGCGGTTTCGGCCGTCTGTTCGGCATGCCCCCCATGCTGCCCAATGGCAAGCTGGCCTTCGACAGCATCGTGCCCTCCATGCTCGTCACCCTGCCCGACGTCATCATAGCCCTCGTGGTACTGCTCGTCTTGTCGGCATCCATGTCCACGCTGGCCTCGCTGGTGCTCACGTCCAGTTCGACCATGACGCTGGACCTCATCTATCGTGACAAGAAGTCACTCCCCGGCGAGGTACAGGAAGGCAGCATCGACGACGAGGTCTCCGAGAAAGTGGAACGCCGCAAGGTTGTCATCATGCGCGTGCTCATCGTCTTCTTCATTACCATCTCGCTCATGATAGCCCTCAATCCTCCCACTTTCATCGCCCAATTGATGGGCATCTCGTGGGGAGCCTTGGCAGGAGCCTTCCTCGCCCCCTTCATGCTGGGTCTCTACTGGCGTGGTGTCACCACCGTCTCCGTATGGGCCTGCTTCGTGTGGGGTGTGGGCATCACCGTTGTCAATATGATGCTGGGCAATCCCATCAACCCCATCAACTGCGGCGCCATCGCCATGGTGGGCGGATTCCCCGTAGTATGGCTCGTCAGCCTGCTGACGCCCAAGATGAACCGCAACCTGGTCAACAGCATCTTCGAGTGTTATAAATAGGAGTTGAGGAGTAAGGAGTAAAGTAGAAAACAAATAATTAACTTATTAAAACCAAAGTTCTATGAAAAAAGTTTTATGTTCAAACCATTGGAGCCTGCGACGCTGCATCGGCAGGTCGGCACAGTTCCTTGTTGTCCTCTTGGCACTGACGGTGACAGCCAATGCACAGGACAAGAAGCAACAGACCGTTGACATTCACAAGATACTGAACAAACGGTCCATTTCCAACATCCTGCCCAGGCCCAACTTCCCCATAGCCACACCAGAGGAAATGCGCCGGGCTAAAGCCAACGAAGAACCCCTGAACTTCACGGACCGCGTATGGTTCCCAGGCGAATGGGAGGAGGTGAAGGCCGTCGTCGTCACACTGGCCTACAACCACATGATGCCCAAGAAAGCGGAAGACAGGCGCTACGGTGCCTACCCCGTGATTCCCGGATATGCCATCTACTACTTCAAGGAGGAGCCAGGTGCCCCGCTTGAAGAGGTAGGCAGGGGTCCGTACATCACCACGCTCGACGTGGTTAGCAAAGACGGTCTGGTGAACCTGCGCCTCATTGACGGCATCCAGAGAGCCGGTGCCGAGGCATGGGTACGCATTGAAGATGCCAGTGACGAGGCGCTGGTACGTAAAGTCATGGAGGCCTACGACCTGAGGACCGACAAGATCAAGTTTATCGTATCCAAAGGCAACAGCATCTGGTTCCGCGACTGCGGCCCCATCTGTTTCTACTATGGCGACGAGGACAAGGTGGGCATGCTCGACTTCGAGTACGGATGGTCGCGCCAGCTGGACGACCAACTGCCCTCCGTACTGCACCGCAAGATGGGCATTCCCAACTACATCAACAAGGTCATCTGGGAGGGTGGCAACTGCCTCGTTGACGGTGTCGGCGGCCTCATGACCTCGTCGGCCATCTATAGTAACAACTTAGACACCATAGGCCCCATCGATTGGGACAAAAAGGATGTCAGCACCATCAAGTACACAACCCGAAAGGCTCTTCAGGCCGACGAGGTCTATGAAGCGCTCAGGGGCATGGTGGGACAAAGAGAAACCAGTGTAGTGACCCAGTTGAAGAACGACGGCGGAACAGGCCACGTTGACCTGTATGCCGACGCCATTGACGAGAACGGACTGCTGTTTGCAAAGATGCCCGAATACTACAGCGAATGGAAAGACTACAAGACCCTGGACAGCAACATCAAGTTCATGTTGAAGGAGAAGAACTTCTGGGACACCCCATACATTGCATGGGGCGACATTCCCTTCCCCGCCAAAGACGACGGCAGCGACTTTGAAGACGAGGACGACTACGGCCTGGTGGCCCGCACCTATGCCAACCACCTGATAGTGAACAATTACATACTGCAGCCCTGCTTCTCCATCGTCGGCGAGGACGGCATGCCCACCGCCGACTGGGACCGCGAGAACATCGAGGCCATGAAGAAGCTCTATCCCGGCTACACCTTCCAATGCATCGACATGCGCTCCTTCGACGGATCAGGCGGCTCCATCCACTGCATCACCAAGCAAATACCCGCCGACAACCCCGTGCGCATACTCCACGAAGCACTGTACAACCAAGTGAACTTCGGCACCATGACCGAAGTACCCTTCAACGCCTTCATCACCAACAAGAGCGGCATCCAGAAAGCCTCGCTGCACTACCAAGTAGGCGAAGACGGCCAGTGGCAGAAGGTGGACATGACCAGCAACGGCAACCGGTGGTACTGCAGAGTGCCCGTCGCCAAGTTCCCCAACGGAAAGAAGGTGAACTACTACATCGAAGCCACGTCGAAGAACGGCAAGACCATGACCAAGCCCTACACGGCAAGCGAAGGCGGGTACTACGACTTCACACCCGACAACACGGCGTACCACAACCCCAACGACTACGACTTCAGTACCGACCCCATTGCCAAGGAGAAGATAACCTTCCAGCTTGACACCAAATGGCTGACCGAGGACAAATCGACCGACGACCCGACGGGCATCAGCGAGATACAGGCCAACAAGCCCGTCGAACTACCCTGCGTGTGGTACACCCTTGACGGACGCCGCCTGGACAATGCACCCACCACCAAGGGCCTCTACATCTTCCAGGGCAAAAAGGTCGTGATTAAGTGAGAGAAATGAGAGCTTTAAAAAAACGGAGCATCCGACGAATGGATGCTCCGTTATTTGTTTAAACATACACCTTAGGTACTCACGCTCGAAAAAACTCAAAATTCTCTTGGTTTTCTTCTCGCTTAATCGTACCTTTGCAAACGAGATGTTCAGAAAGAAAAAAGAGAAAACGGACCTGCTGGCGTTCATACGCGAAGGACGCGAGATGACACGAAGCGAGAAACTCAGGCTGATAGTCGGCCTGAGTATACCATCCATATTGGCACAACTGTCGGCCACAGCCATGTTCTTCATCGACGCCGCCATGGTGGGACACATCGGGGCAAAGGCCATAGCCGCCATCGGACTGGTGGAGACCACGGGGTGGCTGCTGGGCGGACTGGCCTCGGCGGCCAACATGGGATTCAGCGTGCAGGTGGCACACGCCATCGGTGCCAACGACTTTGCAAGGGCTCGCCGCGTCATGCGACAGTCGCTGGTGTGCTGCGTCATCTGGGCACTCAGCATAACGGCCATCGCCATCTCCATCAGCACCCGACTGCCCTACTGGCTGGGCGGCTCGGAAGAGATAGCCCACGACGCCACCATGTACTTCGCCATCTACTGCGCCTTCGGCATCTTCTTCCAGATGGAGGGACTGGCGGGTTCCATGCTGAAATGCTCGGGCAACATGAAGATACCGTCGGCACTGAACATCATGATGTGCCTGCTCGACGTAGCGTTCAACTACCTGTTCATCTACATCCTCGACCTCAACGTCACGGGTGCAGCACTCGGAACGGGACTGGCCATGGTCATCACCGCACTCCTGATGCTATACTTCCTGCTCTTCCGCTCGGACATCCTGAAACTGAGAGGACGACCGGGATCCTTCCGACCCAAGGCCGACGTGGTGCGCAACGCACTGAAGATAGGCGCACCCATGGGACTGCAACACATACTGATGGGGTCGGCACAAGTGGTCAGCACCATCATCGTGGCACCATTGGGAACCATAGCCATCGCAGCACACTCGCTGGCCATCACCGTCGAGAGCCTTTGCTACATGCCGGGATTCGGCATCGCAGAAGCTGCCACCACCCTGGTAGGACAGAGCTTCGGGTCACGCAAGCGACAACTCACCCAGTCGTTCGCCAACATGTCAACCGCACTGGGCATGGCCGTCATGACCTTCATGGGCATACTCATGTTTGCCTTCGCACCACAGCTCATGGCACTCATGACCTCCGTTGACGAAATCATAGACATAGGAGCACAGTGCCTGCGCATAGAGGCCTTAGCTGAACCTATGTTCGCAGCAGCCATCGTCTGCAACGGCGTCTTCATAGGTGCTGGCGACACGCTGCGACCTGCCGCCATCAGCCTGCTGTCCATGTGGGGCATCCGACTCACACTGGCCGCCCTGCTGGCCACCACCTACGGACTGCCCGGCGTGTGGGTGGCCATGGCCACCGAGCTCACCTTCCGCGGCATCATCTTCCTGGTTCGCCAGCTACGTGGCGGATGGATGAGAAACATGCAATAACGAGAAATAATGTATATGAAAACTTGTTTATCATTTCTTTTGGCTTTCATCCTTCTTTTGCCCTGCTCCGCACAGGAAAGTGCCGAGGTGAAGCCAAATGCCGCTCAGGAACGCGCCGAGGTACTGCTCGAGACAACAGAGGGCAACATCCGCATCGAACTCTACAACGAGACACCCCTGCACCGCGACAACTTCATGAAACTGGTCAAGATGCAAGTCTATGACTCGCTGCTGTTCCATCGCGTCATCAAGGACTTCATGATACAAGGCGGCGACCTGAACAGCAAGCACGCACAACCCGGACAGCGGCTGGGAAGCGGCGACCTGGACTACACCATAGAGCCTGAGTTCCGGCTGCCACAGATATTCCACCGCAGAGGTGTCGTGGCTGCCGCCCGCGAACCGGACGAGGTGAATCCCGAGCAGCGCTCCGGAGCATGCCAGTTCTATATCGTATGGGGACGGGTGTTCAACGACGTCAACATCGGAAGGATACAAGAGCGGCTGGACACCATGACCCACGGCAAAGTCCAGCTGACACCCGAAATGGTGGAAGTCTATAAGACCGTCGGCGGAGCACCCCACCTGGACGGACAATACACCGTGTTCGGCGAAGTGACCGAAGGACTCGCCGTCGTCGATAAGATACAGCAGGCCGCTACCGACCGGTTCAACCGACCCTACAACGACATCCGCATCATCAAGGCCACCATCACCAAGGACCCCTTCAAACCCGCAGAAAAGCCTCAGCCACAGAAAAAGGCAGGCAAGGGCAAGCGCAGAAAATAGCCAACCAGACTGAGACAAGCGTAAAACGTTTGACCAACCCCAAAAGCCCAGGCAAGCGTAAAACGTTTGACCTAGCCAAAAAACAGTGCAGCCTACGAATCCATCGCAGACTGCACTTTCATTCTTTTCCTATTAATAACTAAAAACCTAATGCTCTCTCTAATTTACCTTATCACTAACACCTTTTTCAAATAAACTTTACTACTAACCTAAAACTACTAACTAACCTTTTGTCTGTTATCCTTCAATCTTTTCCTTTTTCTAATACCTCTCTAGGTTTGTTATCTCTGATTCACGATGCAAAGGTACGAGGATTTTGGATAACTTGTTCTTTTTGCATCCAAAATCCTCGAAAAACTCACGTATTCTTGATTAAAATCAACCGAATGTGTGCGAACACAGTTATTTTGTGGTCGTACACAACTCTTTTTCCACACTATTCGTCAGGTCCACAAACTCCTGAATAGTAAGTTGTTCTGGCCTACGCGTCATGACATCCTGCTGGAAGAACCCCTCGGAAGCCGGATGCTGGCTGTCGAATATCTGGCGCAGCGATACACGCAACATCTTACGGCGCTGGTTGAAAACGGTCTTCACCACCCGCTTGAAAAGCTGCTCGTCGCAGTCCAGACGCTCCACCTTGTTGCGCGTCATGCGGATAACAGCACTCTGCACCTTGGGAGGCGGATTGAAGACGGAAGGCTCTACGGTAAAGAGATATTCCACGTCGTACCACGCCTGAATCAAGACAGACAGGATGCCATAAGCCTTCGTCCCCGGCTTAGAGGCCATACGCAAGGCCACCTCGTGCTGAATCATACCCGTACAGCAAGGTATCAGGTCGCGATTGTCCAGCATCTTGAAGAATATCTGCGAAGAAATATCATAAGGATAGTTACCCGTCAACACAAACTGCTGACCCTCGAAAACCTGCTGCAAATCCATGCGCAGGAAGTCCTCACCCAGGATATTGGCCCGCAAACGGGGAAAATGCTCGTTCAGATAAGCCACCGACTCGCGGTCTATCTCTACCACCTTGAACGGACGAGGCTTCTCCACAAGGTACTGGGTCATCACACCCATGCCGGGTCCCACTTCCAGAACGGGAATGTCAGGACAAGCGTCCACCGTATCGGCTATGCGACGGGCTATGGTGAGGTCGGTCAAGAAGTGCTGACCGAGGTTCTTCTTAGGTCGTACTAGTTTCATCATGTGCGCAAAATTACGAAATAATTCATAATTCATCATGCATAATGCACAATTATTTTCTTGGTAGAAACAAATTTTTCACTTTTCACTTTTCACTTTTCACATTATTTCGTATCTTTGTAGTCGCTATGAAGATCGGAAACATCATATTCAAGATACTGATGCCACTCGTGCTGGGCGGTGCCATTCTCTATTGGATGTACCGAGGCGAGGATTGGCAGACCATCTTGCACGTCATGACAGACGAGATGAACTGGACATGGATGCTGCTTTCGTTTCCCTTTGGCATCTTGGCACAAATGTTCAGAGGATGGCGCTGGCGACAGACATTGGAGCCCTTAGGCGAACATCCTCGCAGGTCGGTAAGCATACATTCCATCTTTTTGTCGTATGCCACCTCACTACTGGTTCCCCGCATGGGCGAGTTCACCCGTTGCGGCGTGCTGAAGCGCTACGACAACATTTCGTTTCCCAAGTCCCTGGGCACGGTGGTAACAGAGCGTGCCATCGACTCGCTGCTCATCATGGGCATCACAGCCACCGTACTGCTGCTGGAGATGAGTACCTTCGGCACCTTCTTCCGCAAGACGGGCACCAACCTGCAAGGCATTCTGCATAGTTTCTCGTGGGCAGGCTATTTCGTGGCTGCCGTCTGTCTGCTATCCATGATGATTCTGTTGCATTTCCTGTTGCGCAAGCTATCTATATATAATAAGGTAAAGGCCACCATCCGAGGAATCTGGCAGGGTGTCATCTCGCTGAAAGGCGTGAGGAACATTCCACTCTTCGTTTGCTTTACACTTGGCATCTGGCTCAGCTACTTCCTGCACTATTACCTTACCTTCTTCTGCTTCGACTTCACGGCAGACCTGGGCATAGGCTGTGCACTGGTCACATTCATCGTAGGCAGCATCGCCGTCATTGTGCCTACCCCCAANNCATGCACTCTATTTCGTGCTGATTGTCCATACTGTACAAACACTGCTGGTGGTAGCATTAGGCATCTACGCCTGGATAGCGCTGAACTTTACGAGTATCAAAACCTTTAAACAATCATATTATGTCTGAAATTAAGAATCTGAACCCACAGTGCGTATGGAAGAACTTCTATGCACTCACACAAGTTCCACGCCCCAGTGGACATCTTGAGAAAATCCAACAGTTCCTGCTCGACTTTGCCAAACAGGCAGGAGTAGAGGCTTTCAAAGATGCCGGCGATAACATCGTGATGCGCAAACCTGCATCAGCCGGTATGGAGAACCGCAAAGGAATTATTCTCCAGGCTCACATGGATATGGTACCCCAGAAGACACCCGAATCTACCCATAACTTTGAGACAGACCCCATCCAGCCCTGGATTGACGGAGAGTGGGTTAAGGCCAAGGGCACTACACTGGGTGCAGACAATGGCCTGGGTGTTGCAGCCATTATGGCCATCATGGAGGACAAGACGTTGAAGCACGGCCCCATCAACGCCCTGATTACTGCTGATGAGGAAACAGGCATGTTCGGTGCCAATGCCCTGCCGGAAGGCGAGTTGGAGGGTGACATCCTGTTGAACCTCGACTCTGAGCATTGGGGTAAGTTCGTCATTGGCTCAGCTGGTGGTATCGACATCACCGCTACCCTGGACTATCAGGAGGCTGATACCGATCCGGAAGATGCCGCAGTTCGCGTGACGTTGAAAGGTCTGCGTGGCGGACACTCAGGACTGGAGATTCACGAGGGACGAGGCAATGCCAACAAGCTGATGGTTCGCTTCGTTCGTGAGGCTATCGAGGAGACCGAGGCTCGCCTGGCATCTTGGCAGGGCGGCAACATGCGCAATGCCATCCCCTTCAAGGCCGAGGTGGTGCTGACCCTTCCCAAAGAGAATATTCCTGCCCTGAAAGAACTGGTGGCTGACTGGTTGGAAGACTTCCAGGATGAGTACAAACAGATAGAAACTGGTATCGAGATGACTGTAGAGGAGGTGCCCACACCTCAGAAGGAAGTGCCCGTAGAGATTCAGGACAACCTGATCAACGCCATCTATGGCTGTCACGACGGCGTCATCCGCATGATTCCCTCCTACCCCACTGTCGTAGAGACTTCCAGCAATCTGGCCATCATCAACATTGGCGAGGGCAAAGCATCGCTGAAGATTCTGGCACGCTCCTCACGCGAAGACATGAAGGACTATATCGTAAAAACCCTCGAAAGCTGTTTCAACATGGCTGGCATGAAAGTCGTAACATCCGGTTCTTACGGTGGTTGGGATCCCAATCCTGATTCAGAAATCCTTCACCTGTTGCTGAAGGAATACAAGGAACTGTTTGGCAAGGATGGCATCATCCAGGTTGACCATGCAGGTCTGGAGTGTTCTGTCATCCTGGGCAAGTATCCGCACCTGGACGTAGTGAGCCTTGGACCTACGATGAAGAGTCCACACACCACTACCGAACGGGCACTCATCGAGACCGTTGCACCTTTCTGGGAACTGTTAAAGAAAACACTGGCCGACGTGCCCGTAAAATAAACAAAGATGAAAAGACTCGTTCTTATGCTGTTGACAATGGTTGCCCTTACCCTGCAAGGCAAGGTTATCAAGGTGTTGGCCATTGGCAACAGCTTCTCTGAGGATGCCGTAGAACAATATCTCTACGAACTGGCAGCGTCACAGGGTGACTCGCTGGTCATCGGCAATGCCTATATAGGAGGATGTAGTCTTGAAATGCATTTGGACAACTTGAAGACTTCACGTCGCAGCTATGCCTATCGGAAAGTGGTAGGCGGAGTCAAGACTGAGGAGAAAAAAGTGAGCCTACAACGCATCATTCTGGACGAACCCTGGGACATCATCACCCTGCAACAGGCAAGTCTGCTGTCTGGTATTGCAGACTCCTACAAGAACCTGCCCGCTATCAAGCGACAGGTAAAACTGCTTGCCACCAATCCAAAGGTTGACATCTGGTGGCACATGACATGGGCCTACAGCAAGAATTTCAAGAATGCCCAGTTTGAGATTTATGGCAGCGACCAGCTACGCATGTACAACGACATAGTAAACTGTGTCAGCAATGAAATACCCAAAGCAAACATCAGTCAGATTATCCCTTCAGGAATAGCCATCCGACTGATGCGTTATCGCAAGGGCGACATCATGAACCGCGACGGACAACATCTTTCCTACACCTTGGGACGCTACACAGCAGCCTGTACCTGGTGTGAGATGCTGACCGGCCGAATTGTTGACGGCAATAAATACTGGCCTTCCACCATCACCATGGAAGATGCCAAACTCTGCCAACAAGAAGCGCATGAGGCCGTATTCATGCAGAAATTAAGAAGATATGCCGCCTTCTAAACGAAGGTGGCATTTTTATAACTGATTGGGTTGTCTCTGCAACTATTTGTATCTTTGTAACGTCAAATGGATAAATAGTTAAAGAAATGAATATCAGATTAGAAACCCCAAAAGATTATCGCGAGGTAGAGAACCTTACGCGTGAAGCATTCTGGAACGTCTATCGTCCTGGATGCACAGAGCATTATGTGCTCAATCAGTATAGAACGAATCCCGACTTCATCCCCGAGCTAGATTTCGTGATGGAAGAAGGCGATAAGATTATCGGCCATGTGATGTTTTCGAAAGCAGAGATTACGCTTGACGACGGAACGGTTTTCCCTTCCTGGACCTTCGGCCCCATCAGCATTCACCCCGACTACAAACGTAAGGGCTACGGGCTGAAACTGTTGCAATATGCGATAAAGAAAGCCAAAGAAATGGGAATCGGTCTTCTGCAGATGGAGGGCAATATCGAGTTTTACAAGCACGCAGGCTTCGACCTTGCCAGCAAAATGAACATTCACTATCATGCAGAGCCTCGCGATGCTGAAGTGCCTTACTTCCTTGCTCAAGAACTAATACCTGGCTATTGGGGCAATCGTGAGGGAATTTATTGTCCACCCAAGGGCTATTTCGTAGCTGACGAAAATCCAGAGGCTTTCGAGGCTTACGAGGCCACTTTTCCTCCAAAGGAGAAAGCATTCCAAGAGGGCCAACTCCCTCAGTTCTGTCAGAGCTGTGGCATGCCGTTGACTCGTATCGAGGATTGCGGTACAAACGAAGACGGCAGTACCAATTTTGATTATTGCCAGTATTGNNCCCAAGCCCATGACCAAAGAAGAGTATAAGCAGATGATGCAAGGTTTCTTCCCGATGCTAAAGCGATGGAGAAAATGATGGAAACGAATAGAATTATATTGCGCCCTTGGCGCGACAGTGACGCGGAGACACTGTATAAATGGGCCAGGCATACGGTGATGGCGGAGACTGGGCCTATACGCCCAGTAATCCTGCCGAGGTGATGCCTTGGATATAAGAAAGACAATGCCCATGAAACACCTGCCGAATATCCTGTCGTCGCTCCGAATTGTCGGAACTGTTGTTCTGTTGTTAAGTGATGTGTCAAGCATTCTTTTTGGGGTGCTTTACATCGTTTGCGGCATCAGCGACATAGTCGATGGATTGTTGGCAAGAAAGCTGAAGTGTGTCACCAAGACGGGAGCATTGTTGGATAGTTTGGCAGACATCTGCTTCGTAGCGTGTTGTGCCTGGAAACTCCTGCCGATACTCGAACTGCCGCAATGGCTATGGCTGTGGGCTGGGGTAATCGTCGTGATTAAAGTCGTAAATCAGCTTTCGGCACTCGTGATGTACGGGCACTGCTGTTTCCCTCATACCACAGCTAATAATGTAACTGGATTCCTGCTGTTCATAGCAGTTCCCATGACATTTAGGTCTATCGTTCCTATTGCCATTGTGGCCTCCGTCGCAACGTTTGCAGCAATTCACGAGGGACATTTCATCAGAACGAATAAGAACAATCAATGAAAAGATTACGACTCGGAGCAGTGCTCCACTTTATCATCGCCATTGGCCACGTAGCTTGTCTGTTCGCTCTGGACGAGGCATTCGAGGCCTACGGCATCTGTGAAATCATGCATCAGATGGTGTCTGGTCATGTCTGGATGCTGTATGCCCTGACCATCGGTCTTGTCCTGGCTTTCACCCTAGCAGGCCTATATGCCCTCTCTGCTTCAGGCGACATCCATCGCTTGCCCCTGACGCGTATGGCTATCATCACCATCGTTGTGCTCTATAGCTGTCTCTTATACACATCT
>LXOW01064034.1_pt1 | contig 22683 bp, 18 predicted proteins | sample 1368591 | NCBI WGS metagenome assembly LXOW01 (sample SAMN04884650, study PRJNA319009) | bovine gut metagenome | isolation source: Cow rumen | host: Bos taurus | place: Italy: Legnaro (PD) | collected 2014-07-09
GCCTCAGAAATACCGGCAGACAGAGCCATAGAGTCAGCACCACCACCAGCAGACAGAGCCTGGAACGAACCGATCATACCAAGCACAGTACCGAACAGAGCGGTCAGGGTACCCAGAGATACGATAGTTGCAACCATTGGCATGTTCATCTGCAGAGTAGGCATCTCCAGCTGAGTAGCCTCCTCGTGAGCCTGCTGGATCTTAGCAATCTTGGCAGCCTTCTTCAGAGTGGTGTCGCCCTCAACGGTCTGATACATATTGATAGAAGCCATAACGACGTTAGCTACAGAACCCTGCATCTTGTCGCAGAGAGCGCGAGCCTCGTCGAACTTCTGAGCGCGGATAGCATCCTTAACCTGAGCGGTGAACTTAGCGAGGTTCATCTTACCAGAGGCGGTACGGATAGCGAAGAAACGCTCGAAGCCAAGGCAGATAACGGTGAACAGAAGGGTCAGGATCAGACCTACTACGAAACCTCCCTTATAAACGGTACCCAGCAGGTTAGCGGGGTGTCCGCTGCGATCGCCACCGATAAAGTTGTCGGGGTCACCCATAATGAAGTACCAAACACCGTAACCTAAGCATGCGCAAATTACGAGAATAATCCATGCAGCTTTCATACCTTGGAAGCCCGAATTCTTTTTGGCTGGGGCTGCAGCCTTTGTTGTTGTTGCCATAAATGAAATTAATTTTTTAGTTATTAAATGAATTAGTTTGTTATATGTTTCTAACGTGTATCTTTCGGCAAAGATAGCAAATAAAGATTTACTATTCGCCTAATTAAGAACTTTTAACTTGATATTTCTCAATTTTTATCGAAGAGAGGCCAATGCGTCCTTAATTCTGCGCATTGCTTCAACGATATTTTCGTCACTGGTGGCATAACTCATGCGGAAGCAATCGGGGTCGCCGAAGGCATCGCCTCCCACGGTAGCCACATGTCCTTTCTCCAGCAGATAGAGTGCCAGGTCGGTGCTGTTGGCAATGACCTTGTCGCCGTCTTTCTTTCCGTAGAAGCTGCTACACTTGGGGAACAGGTAGAAGGCACCCTCTGGGATGTTCACTTCCAGTCCGGGAATCTCCTTTGCCAACTTGACAATGAGGTCGCGTCGACGCTCAAAGGCCTTGCGCATTTCTTCCACACACTCCTGGCTGGAGATGTAGGCGAACTCTGCGGCCTTCTGACTGACGGAGCAGGGTCCGCTGGTATATTGGCCTTGCAGCTTATTGCAACCCTTGACAATCCACTCGGGGGCTGCGATATATCCGATGCGCCATCCAGTCATAGCGTATGCCTTGCTGACACCGTTGACAATGATGGCCCGTTCCTTCATGCCTGGGAACTGGGCGATGCTCTCGTGCTTGCCTACATAGTTGATGTGCTCATAAATCTCATCAGCAAGTACAAAGAGGTCATCGTGCTTGAGAATGACCTGCGCCAATCCTTCCAACTCTTCCTTTGAATAGACACTTCCGGTAGGGTTGCTGGGAGAGCAGAGTATCAGCAGACGGGTTTTAGGCGTTATGGCAGCCTCCAGCTGTTGCGGGGTCATCTTGAAGTTCTGGTCAAAGCCAGCCTCTACAATGACGGGCTTGCCGCCTGCCAGCAGTGCCATCTGCGGGTAGCTGACCCAATAGGGTGCAGGTATGATGACCTCGTCGCCTGGATTAACCAATGCCATAACGGTGTTGCAGACACTCTGCTTGGCACCGTTTGACACCAGGATCTCGGCGGGTGTATAGTGCAGGTGGTTCTCACGTTCCAGCTTACGGGCTATGGCCTGACGAAGGTCGGGGTAGCCGGGAACGGGAGAATAGCGTGAATAGTTCTCGTCAATGGCCAGTTTAGCTGCCTGCTTAATATGGTCTGGAGTGTTGAAGTCAGGTTCTCCGACGCTCATGTTGATCACGTCAATACCCTGAGCTTTCATTTCAGAACTTTTCTGCGACATTGCCAGTGTTGCAGACGGTGCCAGTCTTTGTAAACGGTCAGATAATTGTGCCATATTCTTTTAGGTCGTGAATTGTTTGGATGCAAAAGTAATCATTTTCTTCTTTTCAACGAAAGAAAAGTGCGGTTTTTTTCTTTATTTTTGTAAAAAAGGAGTTGTTTGCACTTTATTTCAGGTGAAGTGTGTGCCCCATGCGGTTCTTTTTTGTCTGCAGATAGCGCAGGTTGAACTCGTTCGGTGTGGTCTCAATGGCTACGTTCTCCACGATTTCCAGCCCGTAGGCTTCCAGTCCCACACGTTTCACGGGATTGTTGGTCATCAGTCGCATTTTCTGTACTCCCAGTTGGCGCAGTATCTGAGCACCACATCCGTAGTCGCGCTCGTCGGGCTTAAAGCCGAGGTGCAGGTTGGCGTCCACAGTGTCCAGTCCTTCTTCCTGCAACTTGTAGGCGGCTATCTTGTTCATCAGTCCAATGCCGCGTCCTTCCTGCTGCATATAGACAATGACACCCCGTCCTTCCTGTTCAATCATCTGCATGGATTTGTGCAGCTGTTCTCCGCAGTCGCAACGTTTCGATCCCAGTATGTCACCCGTCATGCAGGAGGAGTGTACGCGCACCAGTATGGGTTCGTTCTCTTTCCATTCACCCTTGATGAGTGCCATGTGCTCCAGTCCGTTGCTCTTCTGGCGGAAGGGTATCAGTCGGAAGTGCCCGTATTCAGTAGGCATGTCCACCTCTTCGCCTTTCTCCACCAGACTTTCCTTCTTCAGGCGATAGGCTATCATGTCCTTGATGGTGATAATCTTCAGGTCATGCTTTTGGGCAAAGGCCACCAGTTGGGGCATTCGTGCCATTGTGCCGTCGTCGTTCATGATTTCAATCAGGGCACCGGCAGGGTAGAGTCCGCTCATCTTACAGAGGTCGATGGCTGCTTCGGTATGTCCGGAGCGGCGCAACACACCATTGTCCTGAGCGTAAAGCGGGTTGATGTGTCCTGGACGTCCAAAGGTCTTGGCTGTTGACGTCGGGTCGGCCAAAGCACGGATGGTGGCAGCACGGTCGTGTGCAGAGACTCCCGTGGTACATCCCTCTATCTTGTCGATGGTGACCGTGAAGGGTGTTCCCAGCAGCGAGGTGTTGTCCTGTACCTGATGGGGCAGTTCCAGTTCTTCGCTACGGCTGATGGTGACGGGGGCGCAGAGCACGCCGCGGGCATTCTTCAGCATGAAGTTCACCATCTCGGGGGTTATCTTTTCTGCGGCACAAATCAGGTCGCCTTCGTTCTCGCGGTCTTCGTCGTCCACAACAATCACGAATTTGCCGGCCTGGAAGTCAACCAGTGCCTCTTCAATTGTATTGAGTTTGAATGTATCCATATCTTTTTCTGTCTTTCTTATACCTTATTAATATATTATGTGGTAATATTCATTTCACCCTGTAGGTCACCCAGGTTGACCACTCTTGGTATCAGCTTCTGGTTGATGCGCTGGATGTGCTGCAGGTCTTTATAGAGCCTGAAGCGGAAACGTAGCATGCGGATGTAGAAGAAGACACCGGTAGGCAGGAAGATGCCTGTTGCCACGTTCAGCCATTTGCGCTGGAAGGGGCGCGTATGTGCGTGAGTGGCAATAATGGGATACTGGTTTATCTTCATCAGCACGTAGTTGTCCTTGGTGTACGAAAGGTCTTCGATAGCCGTCTCCAGGACGTTGTTGATGTATTCTATCTCATGGTCGTCACCAGGACGGAAGAACACCTTGATGGGGTTGGGCCAGCGCAGCAGCTTGTGCTCCTCTGAGTAGCGCGCCACCTCGATACTGATATTCTTCAGCATCTCTGCATCGGTCAGGTACTTCGGGTCTTCGATAATCACCTCCTTGCGGGTGATGTGGCGCTTCATGCGCAGACCCAGTGCTCGCATGACGAGCTCCTTGTACAGGTCGATGTTGAATACCACCGAGTCGTTGTTGGCCTTATAGCTGAAGAAGATGGCCAGTGGAGTGAGCAAAGCTGTGCCCAGGAACTTGCCGAAGAGCACAGTCCAGTTGTCGTCGCGTGCCATTCTATATCCTGTCATGTCGAGGATGTAGAAGATGATGAACACGAATACGGAGATGATGACGGGCACACCCAGTCCGCCTTTGCGGATGATAGCACCCAAGGGGGCTCCTATGAAGAAGAAGATCAGGCACGACAGCGATAGCGTGAACTTGTTGATGGCCTCCATCTCGTGCATGCGTTCTTCGCGGTTCAGGTAATAGGAGTACTCCGACTTGAAGTCGAGATTGGTCAGTGCCATCTGGGCATCGCTGGCAGCCTGCTTGATGACACCCTGTTTCTGGTCACCCGACAGGTTCAGGTAGAGAGTGTCTATGTCTGTCTTGTTCTCCGCCAGTTCCTTGACCATCTTCAGCGAGTCGTCCTTCATCAGCGGCGGCTTGTTGAAAGTGAACGACTTGGCATCGTGATAGTAGGCGTGACCCACGGAGTCGTTAAACTCGCGGATGGAGTCCAAGTCGTGAAGAATCCTGGATAATCCCTTGGAACGGGCGTCGCTGCTTATCTCGCTGGCCTCCGCCATATTGAAGTCGCCATCGAAATCAAGCAAGATAGTCTTGGTCGAGAACGTCTCACGCCGATAGGGAATATTGGCTGTCACGTTCAATCCCGATTGGCGCATATTCTCAAACCATTCGCCGCTGTACATCGTCAGCAGCAGGTGTTTTTTCTCCGCAGTAGCCTGAATGCGACCGGAGTCTGCCAGAATCACGGCAGCATCTTCGTAGCCTCCATTCATGCGGTAGATCATGATGCCATACAGCATACCCGTGTTCAAGTCTTTCTTATGGACGTAGAGGTTGGAATTGGGAATGCCGTCGTAGAAGATGCCCTCAGGTATTTCTACCTCCGGGTTCTTCTGCTTCATCGAGATGAGCAACTGCTGGAAAGAGATGAAGGCACGGGGACCTACCACTTCCTGGAAATAGAACGATGTGCAGGCTATGGCGGTAACGATGACTATCAGCGAGCGCATGGACTGGAAGAGGGAGATGCCTGCTGCCTTGATGGCTGTCAGCTCAGAACTCTCACCCAGGTTACCGAAGGCAATGAGCGACGACAGCAGGATGGCCAGCGGGAAGGCTTGCGGCATGAGCATCAGTCCCATGTACCAGAAGAACTGGGCCAACACTTCCATTGACAGTCCTTTACCAATGAGTTCGTCCACATAGCGCCACAGGAACTGCATCATCAGCACAAACTGGCAGATGAAGAACGTTGCGATAAACAGCAGACCGAACTGTTTGGTGATAAATATGTCTAATTTCTTTATTCGAAACATGTTTCAGAGTGCAAAATTATAAAAAAACCATGAATTACACGAATTTTACGAATTATTATTAGTTAAATAAATTTGAATCCGTGTAATTCGCGTAATTCGTGGTTCGAATATACTTCGTGGTCTAAAACATGCTTCGCGGTCCGAAAAAAGCTTTGCGGTTCTGGAATCTACAGTCCGCTGACGCGATGCAGGCGCTCCAGATTGTCGTCCCAAATGCCACGTAGGTCAGATTCCTCGTCGGCGTCGGCAGCAAAGTCCGTGATGAGCAGGCTCAGCTGACCGGTAAGGTCGCTTTCCTCTATGCGCATCTCCCAGAAAGCCTCCGGCGTGTCCTCATGGTAGTCCCATAACATGCGGATGTGGTCGTATTTTGCTATTTCAAGTATTTTTGATTGCTTGGTGTCGCGCTCTGTCCAAGGGTGCCCCCATGTGAATGTCATTGTGTCGTTGTCTTCTATGACTTTATCTGCCAGCCATTTTTGCAGGCCTGCAGCGTTACTAATCATGTCCCATACGATTTTCGGCGACTTCGTCGAGAGAGGGTATTCGATGGTTAGTTTTCTCATTGTGCTCAAATTAGAAGGTTATTCATTTACATGTATTACAGCGCAAAAGTACAAAAAAAAATCGAAACACAATGATTTTTCCGAAAAAAGTTTTGGAGTTTCAGAAAATAGTTGTACCTTTGCACCCGCTTACAAGCAAGATGGCGGGGTAGCTCAGCTGGTTAGAGCGTCGGATTCATAATCCGGAGGTCGAGGGTTCGGGTCCCCCTCCCGCTACAAATAAACGCTTTGCAAATGTTTTTGCAGAGCGTTTATTGTTTTCCGGGTAGCCGTAGGGTAGTTCCTACTTCAGTTGCTTCAGTGCTTGACACAGCTGGTCGGGGCAGGAGGTAGACTTCGTCCCGCATCGGATGCCGTCCAGTTTCTTAATCACGTCGTCAACCTGTTGTCCTTTTACCAACTGGCATATTCCCTGCAGGTTGCCGTTACATCCTCCCAGGAAGGATACCTCCTGAATGATGTTGTTATCGTCAACGGTCACGTCAATCATCTTTGAGCAAGTGCCGTGCGTCTCGTATTGTACATGTCTTGTTGCCATAGTCTTCTTATTTCTTGCCTCCCATTTTCGCGTTCAGGAAATCCAAATCGTAGAAACGGTCATAGTCGAAGGCATACCCCTCGGTAGGTGTGACACCCGGGTCGTTGTTCACGAAGTTCTTGTCAGTGGCACGGTCGCGATAGGTCGATATCAAGTAATGGCGCCCGTCGGCTGTCAGCATCACCTGAATGCAGCATGCTCCGCCGCCCGATTGCTCACCCATGATGGGGAATCCGTAGTCCTTCATGAGGGTGGGGAACTGGTTGCCGCACGAGAAAGCCACCTTGCTGGATAGCACGCCAATGTTCATGCCGCTACAGTCGAACTTGGGGTTGGTGTCGTCCTTCTCGTCGAACACGCCGTCGAAGTTGCTGTCCACATAGTATGTCGCAATCTTGTTGGTGCCCTCCAGGGCGTCCTGCGACCAAAGCTGTGTTGTACGGCTCTTGCGCAGAATAGCTACGTTGGCAGACACAATGTCACAGGAACCGCCACCGTTCTGCGTGATGTCGAGAATGAGGTTCTTCACGCCGTCGGTCTTCGCCTGTTGCAGTCCATACAGTAAGCCGAGGAGTATGTCTTTCTTGTAGCTTTTCATCAGCTCCTGCCAGTCGGCATCCGTCTTCTGGCTGGCATAGTATTTTTTCCATGCATCCGCATCTGTTTCCATGAACGAGTTGATCATGATGACACCTGTGGTCTTGTCGCTGTTGGCCTTATAGAGAACATCGCCATAGGCTTTCTTGCGCATTTCATTCAGTTTGTTTTCTAACTCTGTCCGTATTTTACTCTCTTTCTCCCATTCTTTATACATGGCTGAGGCTTCCGGATAGTTGTCAGCTGCTGCCATCAAACTATTGGTGTATTTATTTTTGATGTTATCGGGCAGGCCTGCTGTTGCTCTGAAATTGGTATGGCCACCATCGAAGAGCAGGTGTTGCATGGCCATTCTTCCCCAGTCAAAATCCATGTTTTTGGTGGATTGCAGCAATTTCTTGATTACCTGTCCGTTCTGTATCGATTCCAAAGTGGCGTCGAATCCCTTCTCTTCCATACCGTTCTTCTCCATGATGGAACGACCTGGGTAGCCGAAGAGGTTGTCGAACACGAAGCACAGTTCCTGATAGCGGAACTTGGCCATATCGGCACTTACCTCCTCCTGCTGATAGGGCTTGGCGACATATTCGGGGTCAATGCTGTTCATGGCATAGACATCCAGTTTAGTGCTTACTAGCACCTTGTCGTCGTGACAGGCAGCATAGTGGAAATTGCAGTCGGAATAGATGTCGGCCAACGTGGCAAAAGGCATATAGACGTTGTTGCCGTCGTCGTGCAGGTCGATATGATATTTCGCAAAGTCCAGACGGACGCCGTTTGTTGGCTTGAACGACGATACGTTTTCCATCTTGACAAACTTGATGTACTTGTTGCCATCGTACATGGCATTGGGAGCCAGATCAGGGGCCATCATCCACATCAAGTCCACAAAGCCGGCATAGGTGGTAGAGTTCAGAAGGTCTGCCTTGACGTCCACCGTAGCTGTTCCGTTGCGGGTTGCCAACAGGTAGAGGTCGCCCTGCCTGTTGACCTTCATCGACTCGCCGCCCGTCATCACTTTGTGGAAGTCGGCTACGGAGATATAAGCCACGCTGGGCATATCGCTGTAATAGCGGAGTGATACTTGTCCGTTGACTTTCCCGTCGCGGTTCACGTCCACTGTCTTGTCCGTATAAGCCGGTCCTTCATCGACGGGTGCCAGCTGTGGGCCGCCACCAGGGTTGTCTTGGTTGTCCACGCACGAGGTCAGTGTAAGGCTGCCCACCATGATGATGGCCAACAGGAACCATAATCCCTCTTTCTTGTAATGTTGCATCGTCTTTCTTGGTTTTTTTGTTTTGCAAAGATACCACTAGGCTTCTTTATGTTGCACTATATCGCTGGATATTTAATGTTATTTAACAAGAGGCGAGTGAGTGCCAAATCTATTTCAATCGCTCTACAAGGTTCTCGTCACCCTGGTTCGTGCCGCTTCCTTGTTTGCCTTCTTCTCAACGGCTTTTACTTTTATAGTCGTAGTTGTAATAATAATTCGTAAATTAGACATAAGTGGTTGATTCGCTCGTATCCATTCGTCCTACTTCCTTTTTTTACGCGCTGGGCAGACCGTAAATTTTGTTAGGCCAGAAAACAAATTTGGACAGCCCTTGGCATCAGTTCCTATCTTTCTTCCGACGATGCAAAGGTACGAATATTTCAAGGGTTATAAAAGAGTTTTTCTCCAAACTTTTAGTTAATGGATGTTAATATCCTGCGATTATGTCAGATGTCAGTTTTCTCAGGAGCACATCAGCGCTAAAAGAAAAAGATATGTATATAAATATATATAGTAAACCTCAAATTCTCCCAAAATGACCCCTCGCTCAAAAAACTGACATCTGACATCTGACATAGACAAACCCCTGCAACGGGAAAGACGGTTGAGGAGTACGACGAGATAGGCCGCTTTGTATATACTTCCAAGGATGCCTTTACCCACAACAACGTGAAGGAAATCCTGCGCGAAGCCGCACAGGTGGGCGGTATGCCCAAGACGGGCAGCTACACCATTGTATGGCGACAGACTGATGCTGGCGTCAACAGCGACAAGGAGGAGTTTGTATTTAACTATTAATGAAGAGGTGAGAGGTATCCCTCACATCTCACATTACAAAACAATCACAGCGGGTTTTTAACCCGCTGTGTTTATTTGTTGCTTAGAACTTCCAGTCGAGGCCGATACCAATGACGTTGTTGGTGCGTGAATAGGTCTCGAGACCATAGACGGCCTGCTTGTCGTAGTTGCTGTAAAGGCTGATGAAGTAGCCGGCATTCAGGCGAACCTGCTCGTTGATGTTCCAAGCGCCACCCATGCCTATAGACCAACTGTCGCAAGCAAAAGAGGTGTTCTGCTGGTAACCGTCGGAGAGTCCGTAGTCGGTGCGCTGACCGCCGCAGCTGACAGTGAATTTCTCGTTGATGTCATACTCGACGCCTGCAAGGAACTCGTGGGTGCCGTGCTTTAACTCTTTCTGACGGTCGTTGGCCATCTTGGCGTTCTTGTCGTCGAAGAAGTGATACTCGAGGGTAGCACGGAGTTTGGGAGTGAACTCATAACCAGCGGCTACGGAGAGCAGGGCAGGCATGTCGTAACGGGTGTGGGCACCGTCCTCGTAGGGAGCGGTGTAAGCACCGAGCTGAGCCTGTAGGGCAGCCAGTTTGGCCTGCGCATTCGGGTCGGTCTTCACCATGTATTCAACGACTTTAGCACCTAGTCCTGCGTCAAGAATGTTCGTCTCGTTCTTGGGGTTCAGCTTGGTGCGGAACTCATAGCGGGCAGTCAGCGTGAGCGGTCCCTGATGGTAGTTGACGCTAATCATCGGTGTGAAGCCCCAGCCTTTCTGATCGACGTCGAGCAGCAGTTTGGCCACATCGCCGAACATCGGATGGTTCAAAGCCTTGACGTGTCCACGATAGTAGCCGTCGTAATAGTTGGCACGAATGCCCACAGCGGCAGAGAAGCAGTCGAGAATCTTGTAGGTGAAGTTTACCTGTCCACCATAGATGTACTGCTTGCCCTTCATCTCAGAGTCGAGGGTGTAGGTGTCGGGCGTAATGCCGTTGGTGGCTAACATGCTCTGTAGCAGTACGTTGAACATGGGCACACCCTGCTTGTATTCTACAAAACCACCACTGCCCACGATACCTATCATGGTGCTGACAGCCCAATGGTCTTTCTTGTAAGAGGCGAACAGGGCAGGTACGATGGGGGCTGAGGCCTTTCCCTCGAAGAGCTTCTTTTGTCCGTTGCTCGTCAGTTCAATATCACGATACTGCCAAGGTTTCTGGAAGTTGAGGGAGAGTTGGAAACCCTCATGTCCCCAAGCCAGTCCGGCAGGGTTCGAATAGGCGGCATCGATGTCGAACGTAGCACCTCGGGCCATCATGCGGTCGAAGGCTATGTGATAGTTTGTGTTGGTCATCAGTCCACCCGCCATAGCAGTGGCTACCATCGTTGCAACCACTGCTACCATTGTAAGTCTTTTCTTCATATATGTCATTTGGTTGATAAAAACTGGGTGCAAAGGTACGACAATATTTTGTTATAAACGAATAACGGAAGAATTATTTTCGGAAAAAGAACAAAAAGGCGAGAGTTTGAAAGCCCCCATTTTGCTTGATATACATTATTAATTATTATAAGAAGGATAAACTTTTTCAGGGAAACATGTGGAAAAGTGCTGTCTTTTTTGTACTTTTGCAACCTAATTTGAACTTTATATAACGTTATATTTATGGCAAATACTAAAAAAATTAAGACAGCGCTCATCTCTGTTTTCCACAAGGATGGGCTGGAAGAGTTGCTCAAGAAGCTGAACGAAGAAGGGGTGAAGTTCCTGTCTACCGGTGGTACACAGACCTTTATCGAGTCATTAGGCTATCCTTGCGAGAAGGTGGAGAACGTGACAACCTATCCTTCTATCTTGGGTGGTCGTGTGAAGACCTTGCATCCGAAGGTGTTCGGAGGTATTCTGGGACGTCGCGAGAACGAGGGTGACCGTGAGCAGATGGCTCAGTATGAGATTCCGGAAATCGACCTTGTCATCGTTGACCTTTATCCGTTCGAACAGACTGTTGCTAGCGGTGCCTCAGAGGAGGATATCATTGAGAAGATTGACATCGGTGGCATTTCGCTGATTCGTGCCGGTGCCAAGAACTTCAACGATGTAGTAATAGTGCCCTCTAAGGCCGAATACAGTGTACTGCTCGACATCTTGAACAAGCAGGGCGCTGAGACCACCAAGGAGCAACGCCGCATGTTCGCCACCCGAGCTTTTGGGGTGAGCTCTCACTATGATACCGCCATCAACGCATGGTTTGAAAAGTAAATAGTTAATAGTAAAATAGTAAAATTCATGGGATTTTTTAGTTTCGTTCAGGAAATTGCAATGGACTTAGGAACGGCCAATACGATTATTATCAGTGATGATAAGATTGTAGTTGACGAGCCGTCTGTAGTAGCCCTCGACCGTCATTCTGACAAAATGATAGCAGTTGGTTTAAAGGCTAAGATGATGTATGAGAAGACACACGACAATATACGTACAGTACGTCCTCTCCGTGATGGCGTGATAGCCGACTTCTCTGCTTGTGAGCAGATGATGCGCGGACTGATTAAGATGGTACATACGGGTTCACGCCTTTTCTCTCCTTCACTGCGTATGGTGATTGGCGTGCCTTCAGGTTCTACCGAAGTGGAGCTGCGTGCCGTTCGCGACTCAGCAGAGCATGCCGGTGGACGTGATGTCTATCTGATTTTTGAGCCTATGGCTGCTGCCATCGGTATCGGCATTGATGTGGAGGCTCCAGAGGGTAATATGATTATTGATATCGGTGGTGGTTCTACAGAGATTGCCGTTATATCCTTGGGCGGTATTGTCTCGAATAACTCGATTCGTACGGCAGGCGATGACCTGACCGCCGACATCCAGGAGTATATGTCCCGTCAGCACAACGTGCGAGTTTCGGAGCGTATGGCTGAGCGTATCAAGATAGCTGTTGGGTCTGCCTTGACGGATCTGGGCGATGAGGCTCCAGAAGACTATATCGTTCATGGACCTAACCGTATCACGGCACTGCCTATGGAGGTTCCTGTATGTTATCAGGAGGTTGCTCACTGTCTGGACAAGACGATTGCCAAGATAGAGAACGCCGTGCTCTCCGCATTGGAGAATACGCCCCCAGAGCTGTATGCTGACATCGTGAAGAACGGCATCTGGCTCACCGGTGGTGGTGCCTTGCTGCGAGGTCTTGACCGTCGTCTGGAAGACAAGATCAACATTCCTTTCCACATTGCAGAGGATCCTTTGCATTCTGTGGCTAAGGGTGCCGGCATTGCCTTGAAGAATGTGGACCGCTTCACTTTCCTGAAGCGTTAATAAAATAAGATCTGAATGAAGAACCTGCTGGAATTCCTGGGCAGATACTACCACTGGGTTCTGTTCGTAGTGTTGGAGGTCATCAGTCTTGTTTTGCTGTTCCGGTTTAACAGCTTTCAAGGCAGTATATGGTTTTCGTCGGCAAATGTGGTAGCAGGCCGTATCTACGAATGGACATCCGCTGTGGAGTCGTTCTTCTCGTTGGAAAAAGTAAACGAGGACTTGACGCTTCGCAATTACTACTTGGAGCGTCAGGTCACTCAGTTGCGTCGTCTTTACGCAAATGCAACAGAGAAGACAGAGCCCAAAGAACAGCAGGGACTGGATTTCCTCAGCCATTACAAGGTGATTCCTGCAAAGGTGATTACCAATGAGTTGAACAAGGCCAACAATCTGATGACTATCAACAAGGGTTCAGCCGACAGTATTGAGGTAGGCATGGGTGTAGCCTGTGGACGGGGTGTCGTGGGTGTTACCTATCTGGTTGCTCCGCACTATACGGTAGTCATTCCCGTGTTGAACAGCAAGTCTTCACGCATCAGTTGCGCTATTCGCGGACATAACTATTTCGGAGTGTTGCGCTGGTATGGCGAGGATGCAGGCTATGCTTATGTGGAGGATATTCCCCGTCATGCCCGTTTCAAGCGAGGCGACTGGGTGGAGACCAACGGCTATTCGAGCATCTTCCCTCCGGGAATACTGGTAGGCCAGATCGTAGAGGTTTACAACTCGCGCGACGGTCTGTCCTATAAACTGAAGGTAAGACTGTCAACAGATTTCGGTAACGTGCGCGACGTAGTGGTCATCAACGACCCGTCCATCGGAGAACGTCTGAGACTGATGCAGGCAGCAAGGGACTCACTGAAACTTAACGTAAATCAATAGTCTATGACAGCAGATTTATTGAAACGGCTACTATGGTTCTTCCTATTCGTCTTGGCACAGGTCTTGGTGCTGGGGCGTATTCATTTGTTCCATGTGGCTACTCCGTTGTTCTACGTTTATTTCGTGGCGCTGTTCCCTCGCAACTATCCCAAGTGGTCCGTATTGGTTTGGAGTTTCTTGTTGGGTTTGGCTGTTGACATCTTTTCCAACACGCCGGGATTGGCCTCTTCCTCGCTGACGCTGATTGCTGCCATCCAGCCTTACCTGCTCGAAGCCTTTGCGCCTCGCGAGTCTGCTGAGAATCTCGAACCATCGGCTACGGCTCTGGGAGCGTCGAAATTTGGTACTTATATATTCCTGTTGGTATTCCTCTATTGTATAGTGTTCTATACTTTGGAGATATTCAGTTTCCTCAATTGGGAACAATGGATTTTTTGTGTGGTTGGTAGTACGGCAATCACGCTACTGCTGGTTGCTACTTTCGAATATGCAAGGAGCAAATAAGGGCTTCCCCTAACGTGGAGTATAGACGATGAGGGATTACGAGTTAGACTACAGACATTATGTGATTGCCGGGATAGCCGCCTTGATAGTGGTTGTCTATATCATCCGCCTCTTTACGTTGCAGATAACGAGCGACGACTATAAGAAGAGTGCCGACTCGAATGCCTTCCTGAAAAAGATTGAGTATCCCTCACGTGGTGTCATCACCGACCGTAATGGCAAACTATTGGTGTATAACCAGCCTGCCTATGACATTATGGTGGTGATGAATGAGGCCAAGGACCATCTTGATACCCTTGAACTTTGTGAGGCGCTGAATATTACCAAGGAAGACTTTGACCATCGTATGGAAACTATCAAGGATTGCTCCAAGAATCCTGGTTATTCGCGATTTACCCAGCAACTCTTTATGAGTCAGCTTTCCGATAAGGACTTTTCCGTCTTTCAGGAGAAAATGTTCCATTTCCCAGGGTTCTATGTCCAGCGGCGTAGCATCCGTCAGTACCAATACCCCTTTGCTGCCCATGTGTTGGGCGATGTGGCAGAGGTGTCGCCTGCTGATATCGAGGAAGATGAATATTATCAGCCGGGAGATTATATCGGCAAACTGGGTGTGGAACGCAGTTACGAGAAACAGTTGCGTGGCGAGAAGGGTATGCAAATCTTGCTTCGTGATGCTCACGGACGGGTGCAGGGACGCTATCAGAACGGCAAGTACGACCGTCGTCCTGTTCCAGGCAAGAACCTTACTCTCGGAATTGATGCCGATTTGCAGGCTTTGGGTGAGCGGCTGATGGAGGGTAAGATTGGCAGTATTGTCGCTATCGAGCCTTCTACGGGCGAGGTGCTTTGTATGGTGAGCTCGCCTAGCTACGACCCTCGCGTCATGGTGGGTCGCCAGCGTTCCAAGAGCCATCACTTGTTGAGCCAGAACGTTTGGAAACCTTTGCTGAACCGCAGTATCATGGGTCAGTATCCTCCTGGTTCAACCTTCAAGACTACGCAGGGCCTGACCTTTATGACAGAGGGTATCATCCATCCTACCCATACCGCCTATCCCTGTGGTCACGGCTTTAACTATAAGGGTTTGCATGTAGGTTGTCACGGTCATGCGTCGCCTCTTCCCCTGGTGCCGGCTCTTTCTACCTCGTGTAACGGCTATTTCTGTTGGGGGCTCTATTACATGATAGGTGCCAAGTCCAAATACGGTTCGGTGCAGAATGCTATGAATACATGGCGCGACTATATGGTAAGCATGGGCTTCGGCTATAAGTTAGGCATTGACCTTCCTGGCGAAAAGCGCGGACTGATTCCCAACGCACAGTTCTATGACAAAGCCTATAAGGGCTCGTGGAACGGACTGACCATTATCTCTATCGCCATCGGACAGGGTGAGGTGAATGCCACTCCATTGCAAATTGCCAATCTAGGTGCTACTATTGCCAATCGTGGATGGTTCATCACGCCTCATGTGGTGAAGAAGGTGCAGGGCGAGCCTTTGGATACCCTTTATACGAGGCATCGTCGGACAATGGCTAACAGGGCGTCCTACGATTATGTGGTGCAGGGTATGCGCGCCTCTGCCACTGGTGGTACCTGCCACGAACTGGCCAAGTACGACTTTATGGCCTGTGGTAAGACGGGTACGGCGCAGAACCGCGGTCACGACCACTCGGTATTCATGGGCTTTGCTCCTATGGATAATCCCAAGATAGCTGTTGCCGTCTATGTGGAGAATGGTGGATGGGGTGCTACCTATGGTGTGCCCATTGGCGGCCTGATAATGGAACAGTATATTCACGGAAAGCTCTCGGAGGCTTCGGAGAAGAAGGCCACTGAGTTCCAGAACAGACATATTTCTTATGGTACGACAAGCAGATAAACGACAGACAAGCGTGTTGCGCTCTATAGACTGGTGGACGATATTGCTCTATATCGCCTTGTTATCGTTTGGATGGATCAGCGTCTGTGGAGCCAGTTATTCCTATGGTGAGACCGATATCTTCAGCCTCTCCACCCGTTCCGGAATGCAGATTGTCTGGATAGGAACCAGTATCGTGCTGGGCTTTTTCATCATCATGCTTGACGACCGGTTCTACGACACCTTTGCCTTTATCATCTACGGACTATTGGTGCTATTGCTCTTTGGAACCATCTTCAACCCGCATAGCATCAAGGGCTCACACTCTTGGCTGGTCATAGGTCCGCTGAGACTGCAACCCGCTGAGTTTGCCAAGTTTGCCACAGCCTTGGCGTTGGCGAAGTTTATGTCTGCTTATGACTATAATATCAACCAATGGAAGCACTTTGCCGCCACCTTGGCCATTATCCTGGTGCCTATGGTGTGCATTGTGTTGCAAAGGGAAACGGGATCGGCTTTGGTCTATCTGTCTTTCTTCCTCATGTTCTATCGTGAGGGCATGCCGGGCTCCATCTTGTTTACGGGAGTTGCTATGGTCATCTATTTTGTGGTGGGCATTCGTTTTGCGGAGGTCTATTTCCCTGACTCGCTGACCTCTGTCGGTAAGTTTAGCGTCTTGCTGCTTATTCAGTTGTTTTCCATCGGTATGGTGTGGGTATATTGCAACTCCAGGAAAGCTCTCCAGATGCTGATGTGTTGCCTGGCAATCTCCATCGTGCTTCTCTTACTCATGAACGCGCCTTTCAACAAGGCATACGTTCTGCTGCCCATGATGGTTGTCATGATAGGTTATCTAATATGGGAAGGACTGAGTTCCCGCCTTTACAACTATTTCTTTATTGCTCTTTTTGCTGTGGGTTCCGTAGGCTTCTATTATGGTGCCGACTTTATCATGAACAATGTGATGGAACCCCACCAGCGTTCACGTATCAACGTGTTGCTCGGACTGGATGAGGACCTGCGCGGTGCCGGCTATAATGTACACCAGAGCGAGATAGCCATAGGTTCCGGAGGTCTGGAGGGCAAGGGCTTCCTGAACGGCACGCAGACTAAGTTAAAGTTCGTACCAGAACAGGACACCGACTTTATCTTTTGTACGGTAGGCGAAGAAGAGGGCTTTGTGGGTTCAGCAGGTGTACTGATCCTGTTCTTGCTGCTGATATGGCGATTGATTTATCTGTCAGAACGACAACCGTTCCGTTTTGGACGTGTCTATGGCTATTGTGTGGTAAGCATCTTCCTGTTCCATGTATTTATCAATGTAGGCATGGTGCTGGGTCTGACGCCCGTTATTGGTATTCCGTTGCCGTTCTTCAGCTACGGAGGCTCGTCGCTATGGGGCTTTACCTTCCTATTGTTTATCTTCCTGCGCCTTGATGCGAGCCGCAACCTTACCCGCTCTTGATGTCTTGCTGAGCTTGATGCCTACATCGGTGATGCCAGGCAGAATCTCACGCTTCATGTCGTGATGTATCTCAATACGCAGCGAGTCGCCCTTGTTGAGTTGTATGGTCTTTAACGGGAACAGGTATTGATACTGGCTGACTCCCTTTCCTTGTGGATAGCCTCGCTTGTTGATGAGTTCGCACACCAAGGTGTCGCATTGTCTTTCGCCGGTATTCAGCTTGGTCTGTTCAATAATCAGGCTCAGGCTCAGAAAGGGAAAGGTGCCGTTGATGCGTATTCCCACCTCTTCCGTATAGTTGCCCGTTGTCTGGATGGGAGGAAGGGTAAAGGACAACTGGTCGTTCTTCTCCCATCCTGATGCCGGCGTCTGCTCATAGTTGTGATAGACAGTCTTGTCGTTGCAGGCTGTCAGCATGAGCACCACGAGTACCCCTATATATAATAAGGTGTAGTTATTCCTTTGCATTCTGGGGTTGTGCGTTCTGTTCCGGTTTTCTGGGCTTCTTCTTTTTCTTTTTCTTCTTGGTACGGTCGAAGCGGTTGATGTTTTCCTGGGTAGCTAGGTCAACGGGTCCTGCTGGTGCTTTCTTGTTGCCGTCTTCCTGCAGCGATTCCGGTTTCTCACCCTTGCGGTTCATTTCTATGATCTGCTTGGCGCGCTCCGCAGTAATCGTCTCCAGGTTGGCTGCAATGTTCTTATCGGTAGAGTATGTCACCAGTCCAGCCAGGATGTCTGCCTTGAAGTAGTGGTATTCGCCGTCTTGGGTTTGCAGCAACACCTCCTTGGAAGGAAGCTTCCTGCTTGCCTCTACGTAGTCGTCCACCTCATAGTTCAGACAGCACTTCAGCTTGGCGCACATGCCAGCGAGTTTCTGCGGATTGAGCGAGATGTCCTGGTATCGGGCAGCGGAAGTGCCTACGCTCACGAAGTTCTTCATCCATGTGGCACAGCATAACTCACGTCCACAGGGTCCTGTTCCACCTATCAGGCCAGCCTCCTGGCGGGCACCAATCTGCTTCATCTCGATACGAACGTGGAAGGTGGCGGCCAAGTCCTTGATCAACTGGCGGAAGTCCACACGCTCATCGGCAATATAGTAGAAGATGGCCTTGTTGCAGTCGCCCTGATATTCCACATCGCCTATTTTCATTTTCAGTCCCAGTCCTTTGGCTATCTGGCGACTCTCAATCATGGTGGAATGCTCGCGCGACTTGGCCTCGTGATACTTCTCCATGTCTATGGGGCGGGCAATGCGATACACACGCTTGATGTCGTCGGCACTCTTCAGGTTAGCCTTCTTCAGTTGCAGCTTTGCCAGTCGTCCTGTCAACGTTACCACACCGATGTCGTGACCTGGGTTTGCTTCTACGGCAACGATGTCGCCCTTCTTCAAATCCAGCTTGTTCACATTATGATAGTACCCTTTGCGGGTGTGTTTGAACTGCACTTCCACCAGGTCTGTCGTGTCTGTGTTTCCTGGCACGTCAGCCAACCAGTCGTAGGTGTTCAACTGTCTGTCCTGTCGTCCTACGGCGTTCTTGCAGAGTCCGCGGTCGCATCCCGTCTTGATGGTTAGTTCTTTTTCCATTTATCTTGTTTTATTTCTGAATCAATAGTACAATCATTTGCAGTGCCATGTCGAAGAATACGATTTTCGCATTGGCGTTTTGCCCGATGTCGCGAATGGCGCGGTTCACCAGGTCGCTGATGGGCAGGATGTTGGCCTCGTTGACAAAGCGGGCGAAGTTCTTGGCAAAGTCTTCCTCACGCTGTGTCATGTAGCACAGTTCCTCTTGGTGGAAGTTGTACATGAAGTTCTCGCGTATCAGTCGCAGGAAGTATTCCAGAAAGCGCTTCTGTTTCTCGCGTCCCTGTCCTGCCATGCGCTCCGACCACGTCTTCAGGTCCTTTATCTTACGCTGGTAGGCCAGTCGCATCAGCATCTGGAACAAATCCAGGAACAGTTCGTTCTCTGAATCGACGCTGAGCAGTTCCAGTGCTTTCAGCCAACTGCCGTTCGCCATGCGGGCAGTCCGGTGTGCCACTTCTTCCTCCAGTCCGCGCTTGTTGCGAAGTGCTTCTTCGATGTCTTCGTCGGCTATCCGCTTGATGTCTATACGCTGCACTCGGCTGCGAATGGTCTCCAGCAACTTGTGCGGCTCTTGGCACACCATGATGAACACTGTCTGCGAGGGTGGCTCCTCCAACAGTTTCAGTATCTTGTTGGCACATTCAATGTTCATGCGCTCGGGCAACCAGATGATGCTGACCTTGTATCCGCCTTGGCTCGACTTCAACGACAGCTTGCGAATCAGTGCATCGCTCTCACCCGCTGTGATGATGGCCTGTTGGTTCTCGCCACCCATTTGCTCCAGCCACTCCGTCATGGTGAAGTAGGGACCTGCCATGATGAGCTCGTGCCACTCTTTGGCAAAGTCGTCGCTGACGGGTTTGTGGTCAGCGCTCATGGAGGGCAGCTTGATGGTAGGGTAGGTGAAGTGCAGGTCGGGATGCTCCCATTTGGCCATCATGGCACTCTCGCCCAACAGCACCTTTGCCATTCCCATGGCCAGTGCCATCTTGCCGCATCCTTGCGGACCGCACAGCATAATGGCGTGGGGCAGACGGCCTTCGTTTACCATCTGCATCAGGCGTTCCTGCGCCTCTTGTTGTCCTATTACCTGCTCAAAAGCCATATTCGCCGACAAAATTACAAAAAATAGCGCGAAATGCCAAATTTGTTAGAACTATTTAGAGCAAACGTCTGGCAACCTCCGCTACGGAATCTACTGCCGACACGGTGTAGAAGTGGATGTTGTGTACCCCGTGGGCATACAGTTCGCGACACTGCTGGGTGGTCCATTCTATACCCAGTTGGGTGGCTTGCTCGTCCGTCTTGCATTTCACAATCTCCTTGGCCAGTGCCTCCGGTATGTCACAATGGAACGTCTTGGGCACTACCGTCAGCTGGCTCAGCTTCGCCATGGGCTTGATGCCTGGGATGATGGGGATGGTGATGCCCATCTGGCGCGCTTTCTCTACGAACTGGAAGTATTTCTCGTTGTCGTAGAACAGTTGTGTCACCGCATATTGCGCTCCCAGGTCCTGCTTCTGCTTCAGGTATTCCATGTCGCGCTCCAGGTTGGGAGCCTCCTCATGTTTCTCAGGATAGCAAGCTACGCCGAAGTCGAACTTGGGCCCCGGGTTCTTGATGGGTGTGCCGTCGGCAAAGAACCCCTCGTTGAAGCGTACCACCTGCTTGATGAGGTCGGTGGTATGGGCGTGTCCGCCGGGAGTCGGTGTGAATCGGCTGTCCTCCTTGGCCTTGTCGCCACGCAACAGCATCAGGTTGCGGATGCCCAGGAACTGCAGGTCCAGCAGTTCGTATTCTATCTGTTCGACGGTGGTGCCACTGCAGATGACGTGTGGCTCCACCGGGATGTTGTATTTCTGCTGGATGGCTGCGGCAATGGCTATGGTTCCCGGGCGTCGGCGTATGCGCTGTCGCTCGAACTGTCCGTTGTCCAGCTCCTTATATACATATTCGGAGTGGTGTGTTGTGATGTTGATGAATGCCGGATTGAACGCCACCAGCTTGTCGATGGTGCGGAACAGGGCGTCGGTGCCGTTTCCCTTCAGTGGCGGCAACACTTCGAACGAAAAGCGATGCTCGTCCGTTTCCTGTTGTTTGATATAGTCTGCTACTGTCATTTTCTTGCGTAATAAACCTTGGTTGCTCATTTAGTGCGCCAAATGAGCGACAAATTTAGTTAAAAAGTAGCAGAATGGCAAATAAATCGAAAAAAAAGCATTACTTTTGTGTTTAATTAAGGAAGTACTAACAATAAAACATTATGAACAGGAGGATTTTGTGATGAAGCGAATACTGATAGCCGAAGACAATGACAGCAACTACCTGCTGATGTCCTACATTCTGAAGAGTCATTACGAGTTTTCCCGCGCCTTGAACGGACGGGAGGCAGTAGAGAAGGCCAAGGCCGAGCGGCCCGACATGGTGCTGATGGATATCCAGATGCCCATTATGGACGGTCTGGAGGCCACGCGCCTTATCAGGGCCGAGATGGCCGACTTGCCCATCATCGCCCTTACGGCCAATGCCTTCGACAACGACCGTCAGCATGCGCTGGATGCTGGTTGCAACGACTTCATCTCCAAACCCGTCAATGCAGCCTTGTGCCTGAAGGTGATTGCGAAGTACATCGGCGAGGGGTGACAGCGGCAAACCGCCGAGGTGTCATTAGTCACAGCGGTAACCGTCTGTTTGTCTGAACTAAAAAGGGGGCTCCATATTGCTGAGCCCCTTGTTTTTTTCTGAAAATCGCGTTTTTCCCTTTCAATCTTGTCTTTTTCCTTTCAATCTTGTCTTTTTCCGCTTATTTTCTACAAAAAAGCTTTGGAGTTTTGATTTTTTTCCCTATCTTTGCAACCGAAACCAAAGATAAATATAAAAAGAATAATCATTTTTTTTGTTCGCTCTGTATATATAATACCAATTTTAGTTAGCACTATACAATCCCGAGTTACAACGGTAACTCTCATAAGTTCAAAAGTTAAAAAGAAATTGGTGATTCTCCCTGCGCTGCGAAGTGCGGGGAGAATTATTTTATTCAAGTTTATAGCGGTGAGCGGTGGGCGGTTTTGTTTCTGCTAAGTTGGCCGACAATGATGTCCGCTCAGTCCTCGGGTTCTAGAACACACGGGGCTGACCCTCTGCGGTTACTCTGACCCGTCACGATGACATCAAGAAAAAGAGGCTATTCTCCCTGCACTGCGACGTGCAGGGAGATTGTTTTTTTCGCCTGCATCACATAACGTAGTCGGCGGTTTTACGTGGTGTTGTATTAAAATAGTATAAAAACGAGGGAGCATCGCTCCCTCTTAATTTTTCACTGTTCACTTTTCCCTTAAAGATACCCCAGTGCTCGCAGGATGTCGTTAAGGTTTGCCACCACCATGAGCAGGATAAGGATGCCGAAGCCTACGTACTCGGCGCGTATCATGAACTGCTCGGAGGGCTTGCGGCGCGTAATCATCTCGTAGAGCAGGAACAGCACGTGGCCACCGTCCAGGGCGGGGATGGGCAGGATGTTCATGAAGGCGAGGATGATGCTGAGGAAGGCCGTCATCTTCCAGAACATGTACCAGTCCCACATGGGCGGGAACAGGCTGCCGATGGCTCCGAAGCCGCCCAGCGACTTGGCTCCCTCGGCGGAGAAGATGTACTTCAGGTCGTCAACATAGGAGGCCAGCACGTGGAATCCGTACTTGATGCCGGCGGGGATGCTCTCCAGGAAGCTGTACTCGCGGGTGATGGGCTGGTAGAGTCCCAAGATGCTCTGCACGGTGAAGCCCAGCTTCAGGTCGGGGGTCAATACGGTGGTGACGGTGTCAACGGATGTCTGATGGCTGATGACCAGGGTGACGGTGCGCGCCTTGAGGCTGTCGGCTGTCGTCTCGGCCACGGCCATCATGTCGGCACGGCGGCCCAGCAGGTCCACAAACTCGTTGTACGAGTCCACGGGCTTGTCGTTCAGTGCCACTATCTCGTCGCCCTTCTGCAGTCCTATCTGG
>LXOW01415925.1_pt1 | contig 22681 bp, 14 predicted proteins | sample 1368591 | NCBI WGS metagenome assembly LXOW01 (sample SAMN04884650, study PRJNA319009) | bovine gut metagenome | isolation source: Cow rumen | host: Bos taurus | place: Italy: Legnaro (PD) | collected 2014-07-09
AGGTAGAATTCGCGCATGTCGCGGCTGTCCATGTTGGAGCTGCTGACGTGGCGGTCGAATTCGCTGTTGTTCGCGAAATAGTGCTTGGCCGTCGGGACGGCCTTGAGGTATTTCGCGTCAGCGCCCATCATGCCGCGGACGAAGCCGCGGGCCATTTCGGCCGCGAGGAACGGATCCTCGCCGTAGGACTCGCCGGTGCGGCCCCAGCGGGGGTCGCGGACCGGCTCCACGACCGGCGACCAGAAGGTCAGGCCCTTCGTGCCGGTCTGGAAGATGGCGCGGGCCTCGTCGGCGATGGCGTCAGCCATCCACTCGGCCACGGAAGGATCCCAGGTGGAACCGATGGCCACGCTGTTGGGATAAGAGGTCGGTCCCAGGAGACCGGCGGCGGGATTGGCGCCGGCGAGCACGCCGTGCAGCGCCTCGCTCCAGACATTGTAGGTTTTGATGCCGAGCCGGGGCACGGCGGCCATGTTGTTGCCCAGCAGGCTCTGCTTCTCCTCGAGGGTCAGGCGCGAGACCAGGTCCGTCGCGCGCTCCTCGAAGGAGTAGGCCGTGTTGAGATAAATCGGCAACTGGCTGTCCTGCGCCAGCGCGGAAGCGGCGGCGGCAAGCGCCATCGCTCCAGTGAGGAATACTTTACGGAAACAGTTCATATTGGTTTTGAAACAGAGTTTATTGGTTTTGTTTCTGTGTATGTATCAAAGGTACGGATTATTCCCAAAATACCTATATTTGTATGTAACAAATATTATCAAAATGATAACACCGAAACGCCTCCTCCTTCTCGGCCTGCTCCTGGCCGGCTTCACCACCCACGCACAGGACAACGTCAGCCTCCGGGTCGATGCCAGGACCATCGACGGTCACATCGATCCGCTCATCTACGGACAGCTCTTCGAGCACATCTATTTCTCCGCCAACAACGGTGTCTGGCAGGAGATTATCTACGGCCGCTCCTTCGAGCCGGAGCACTACCCCGGCATCGCCCCGCGCGACGGCTACTTCGACGGATGGTTCGCCGACGCGGACGAGGTGCTGCATTCCCCCACCCGCTACGAGCAGCCCATCGAGCTGGTCAAGTTGGATACGGACAGCTACGATATCGAGATGGATGTGAAATGGCGCGCCTACAAGCTGCCCGGACGGCGCTGGAGCGGCGGGCTGCTAGACCTGCGCTTCGCCGTCAAGGACCAGGCCGACGGCGAGCCGTATTTCCTGCGGCTCTATGACCCTGCCTATGAAGGACAGCGTTTCACCCTCGCCCAGACCGAGGCCCAGATCGAGGCCGACCGGCAGGCGCAGGCCCTCGCCCAGGCGCAGAAGCAGGCCGTGAGCGCCGAGTTCTCGCTCGCCACGCGTGTGGAGAAGGAAGTCCCCTTCTTCAGCGGCCGCACCCGCAAAGTCGTGGCCCTGGAGTCCTTCGCCACGAAGGGTGCCAAGGCCGAGCAGATCGACCAGGAAGCCTGGCACCACGTCAAGGTCAGCTGCCGCGGCAAAAACATCACCGTCTGGTGGGATGGCAGGAAGATCCTCGCCAGGAGCGTTCCGACCAGCCGCCGGGAGAATACCATCACCCTCTGGGAGAATTATACGGAAGCCCTCTTCCGCAACATCCGCATCACCAGCGGCAAGCAGGTCCTCTTCGCCGGCATGCCCGAGCAGGTCAAGGTCCCGGACGTAGCTCCGGAATGGACCTCCTTCGGCGATGCCGCCTTCACCCTCGTCAAGGGCGACGCGGTGAACATGGATTACGCGCAGCAGATCGCCGCCAAGGGCGTTTCCGGCCTGCAGCAGGGTCCGCAGGTCGTGCGGCCGGGCGATCCCTTCGTCGGCTCCGTCTATGCCAAGGGCGACGGCCGGGCACGCCTGAGCGTCGGCCTGCGCAAGGACGGCGAATGGATTGTGCGTCAGGAACTTGGCTGCCCGTCTCCCGACTGGCAGAAATATGAATTCACCCTCGACGCAGGGGCCTACGCGGGTGATGCCGACTTCGCCATCGCCGCCGAGGACGGCACCCTGCTGATCGACCAGGCCTCCATGGGCACCCGCGCCGGCCAGGCCCTGGGCGGCTTCCGGCCCGACATCTTCCAGGCCGTCAAGGACCTGCACCCGACCTGCCTGCGCTGGCCGGGCGGTGGCTATGCGGCCCAGTATGACTGGAAATGGGGCGTCGGCCCGCAGGAGCAGCGCCGCCGCTGGGACCACTGGCAGTGGCTGGACTACGACCAGAACTGCTTCGGCACCGACGAGTTCATCCGTTTCTGCCGCGAGGTGGACTCCGAGCCCGTGATCGTGGTGAGCGTGGGCTTCGAGCGCCCGGAATCTGAATACCGGCAGCTGCTGGAGAATGCCGTGAACTGGCTGCGCTACTGCAATGAGCCCGCCACGGGCGAATGGGGCGCCAAGCGTGCCGCCAACGGCCATCCGGAACCCTACAACGTCAAATACTGGGAGATCGACAACGAGATGTGGGAAATGGGCATCGAGCGCTACGAGCGCTGCGTGCGCGACTATTCCGTCGCCCTGCGCGCCGTCGATCCCAGCATCAAGATCATCGCCTGCGGCGGATTCCCGGAGGACGAGGCCTTCCTGAACCGCTCCGGCCGCTTCTTCGACTACATGTCCCTGCACCACTACGAGCAGCAGGGCGGCTACGCCACCGGTCCCGCGCGCCTCGCGCAGCAGTACCAGCGCTATGCCGACATGATCGCGAAGTGCCCGAACCCCAACATCAAGCTGTTCATCTCCGAGTGGAACCTCAACAGCACCGACTGGCGCACGGGCCTGTTTGCCGGCGGCTTCCTCAACGTCTGTGAGAACATGGACGTGGTGGCGATGGGCGCCGCGGCGCTCTTCATCCGCCGCACCGACGCCCCCGACTGGAACAACGCCTTCATCAACTTCGACTACCAGGGTCTGTTCGTGGCGCCGAACTACCTCGTCACCGAGCTGTGGGAGAACCACTACTCCCCCCTCCGGCTCGCGTATGAGGGCGACACGAAGGACCTGAGCGTGTCCGCTACCCTGGCGGAGAACGCCGGCAGCGTCATCGTCAAGGTGGTCAATCCTACCGACAAGCCCTACACGCTCACGCTGAACGGCAACTGGGGTCCGCTCGAGGGCGCCCAATACGAGTTCTACGCACCGGGCGAGCTGCTCGCAGCCAACACGATGGAGAACCGGAACGCCGTCCAGCTGCAGCAGAAGCAGCTCCCGCTCGACGGGGAATCGCTCACGATGACCGTCGATCCCCTCTCCGCCGGCGTCATCACCCTCCAGCGCAAATAATAAAAACCGCCGGTCAAGCCGGCGGTTTTTATTTCGTCATTCGCCGGCTTGGCCGGCGAATCTATTTTACCGGAAGGAAATCCAGTCGACTTCGACAGCACCGGAAGCGAGCTCCGCGGTGATGTCCTGCATGCCGACGGCCTTGCCCTGCTTGGCCGGGAGGACCACCTCGGTCCAGTCGGCGCACGCCGGGATCTTATAGGCGACGGGCTTGCCGGCACCCACGGTGATGTTCAGCACGGCACCGGCCTCGCTGCGGGCGCGCAGGACGATGTTCTTCGGGGCCTTGGCGCCGAAGTCCACGTCATTGAAGCGCACGCGGTCGAACGGCTGCGTGAAGCGCACCTTCCATCCGGCGAAGTAGTTGAACTCGTCGAGATAGTCGATCTTCGCACCCACGCACTCGTTGTAGCGGTCGATGTTCAGCTCGTCGGAAGCCTTGAAGTAGCCCACGCCGCGCCAGGTCGGAACGACCGGGATGATGGTTCCGTCCTCACGGAAGGAGACCTTGTCCACGCGCACGGAGCGGTTCTTGTCGAAGCTCGGGCTGAAGTCGTTGTGGTGATAGAAGAGGTACCACTCGCCCTTGAACTCCACGAAGGAATGGTGGTTGGTCCAGCAGCCGACCGGGGACTCCTCCATGAAGACTCCCTTCCACTCGTACGGGCCGAGCGGGTTGTCGGACATGGCGTAGCAGAGCGTCTCGGTGCCGCCTTCCAGGCGCACCCACGGATAAGTCAGATAATACTTGTCGCCGCGGCGGAACATGAACGGACCCTCGGTCTGGCCCTTCGGGAAGGTCTCGTCCAGACGGACGGACGGGCCCTCGATCTCGGTCATGTTGTCCGCGAGCTTGCCGCCGCGCAGGCCCATGCCGGACCAGATCAGGTAGATGGTGCCGTCATTGTCCTTGAAGGCGCACGGGTCGATGCCGCCGGTTCCCTGGACGGTGTTCTCCTGGATGGTGAAGGGGCCTGCAGGGCTGTCAGCGACGGCCACGCCGATGCCGAAGCCGAAGCCGCGGCCGCGCTTGGGCGCGTTCGGGAAGTAGAAGTAGTACTTGCCGGCCTTCTCCACGCAGTCCGGAGCCCACATCGAATAGGCCGTCGGGTTACCCCAGGGGACATCCTTCTGGTCCACGATGTTGCCGTGGTCGGTCCAGTGGGTCATGTCGTCGGTGGAATACACGTGGTAGTCGGACATGCAGAACCAGGGCTGCTCGCCCTGATACTTCACGGTCGGGATGTCATGCGAAGGATAGAGGTACAGGCGTCCGTTGAAGACATGGGCGGACGGGTCGGCGGAGAACGCATTGGTAATCACCGGGTTGGTACCCGTCACGAAGCTGCCGCCCTTCTCGGTGCGGACCTTGTCCAGGAAGTTGGTCATGGAGCGGAGGGTGTACTCCGTGTACATATTGAAGCCATGGCCGCCGCCTTCCACCATGTAGAGTTCGGTGCGGATGCCGGCCTTGTCCAGCAGCTCATAGAAGTGCGGGCCCTGGCAGGACGGGACCACGTTGTCGGCCGTGCCGTGGAAGATGACCACCGGCGGGTCGGACGGGTCGATGTAGTTGGTAGCGTTCAGCGCCTTGAAGCGCTCCTCGTTGCCCGCGAAGGAGAAGCCCATCACGGCCTCCTCGGGAGCGTGGTTCCAGGTGTCGACGGTGCCGCCGCAGCTCATGTAGTTGAGATCCACGGGACCGGACCAGTCGCAGGCCGCATTCACGCGGCTGCTGAACTCGAGGTTGCCGCCCACGTTGCCTTCCAGCTCGGGCACGTTGCCGGTCGTCGCGGCCAGCGAGGAGAGGTGACCGCCGGAAGAGAAGCCGGAAGTGGCCACGAAGGAGGTATCGAAACGATACTTGTCCGCATTCGCGCGCACCCAGCGGATGACGCCCTTGATGTCGTTGATCTGGGCCGGGAACTTGGCGTCCTGCGAAGAACGGTGGTTCGGGGTCACGACGGCGTAACCGGCATCCAGCAGGGCGTTCACGATGGTGCCGAGGTCGGCCATGCCCTTGGAGTTGTTGGAATACCAGGCGCTGCCGTAGATGTGGACGACGACCGGATAGGAAGCCTTCTGCATACGCGGCAGATAGACATCCAGCTGGTGATACACCTGGCCGTCCCCCGCGTAATCGATGTCCTTGAACTGCTCGGAGCAGTGGACGTCGATCTTCGGCATCTGGAAGCCGCCGAAACCGCCGGCGGGCTGGGCCTGCAGGGAGATGGCCCCAGCCAGGCCTGCGATAAGAAGCAATATCTTTTTCATGAATTAAAAATTGGTTTTCGCTCCGAATAGCCCCAAATTTAATCTATTTCCACAAAATTGCCAATCGCCCTTCGGAGAAAAAGGTCGATTTGAACAAAAAATAATAGCCAAAGACGGCAAATTACAACTCTTCCCCCTCGTCCAGACGGCGGCGACGTTCGGCTATGCCGGGAGATTCCGGGTCAAGCCCGGAATGACTACTTTGGGGACGGCGGGCGCGGCAGACATCACAGCTGCCGCAGTCCTCGGTCTCTTCCTGGCCGAAATAGCGCAGCAGCCAGCGCGAGCGGCATTCCTCCGTGCCGGAGGCGTATTCCACCATCGCATCGGCGCGACCGCGGGCATTGTCCAGCAGGAAGTTGTACTTCTCTTTCTGCAGGTCCACATTGCCCGGCGTCAGCCGGTTATGATGCAGGAAGACGACGCTGCAGCGGTCGCCCGGGATGTACTTGATCACATGCTCCAGCGAGGTGCGGTAAAGCAGCTGGCGCAGCTGCGGGACCGTCAGGCCGCAGGCCGCGGCCACGGGCTCCTCGCGGATGGGTACGGGCCAGGAGAAGATACCCGAATAGCGGCGCATCAGCACCTCCAGGAGCGAGACCATCGCAGGATCCGGCAAATCGATGTCATAGAGCGCGTTGCGGTCCACGAGGATGCCCACCTGCGTGGCGATTTCCACGTCCTCCGAGAAGGTCAGGTGCTCCGAGCGCTCGAGGTACTTGAGCGCGTAGTGTACGGGCGCGCGTTCCAATTTGAAGTGCTTCGCAAAAGCCTCCAGGTCGAATTTCAGCTGACGGCCCGCGCCGGCCTCATAGGGGATTTCGAAGAATATGTGCAGTTTCTGGTAGATGTCCTCGATGTACGGGAGCGAAGGGAAGGACACCTCCCGGAGCTGCTGCAGGCGGCGCACGTCGGTGGCGTTCCAGAGCAGCACGGCGTAGGACGGCTTCCCGTCGCGTCCGGCACGTCCGGCTTCCTGGAAGTAGGATTCGGGGCTCTCGGGCAGGCCCGTGTGCGCCACGAAACGCACGTCGGGCTTGTCGATGCCCATGCCGAAGGCGTTGGTACAGACCATCACGCGGATTTCTCCGCGTTTCCAGGCCTCCTGCCGCGCCGTGCGCGTCTCGCCGGACAGACCCGCGTGATAATAGGAAGCGCTGATCCCGTTCGCCGTGAGGAATGCGGCCGTCTCCTCGCAGCGGCGCCGGTGGCGCATGTACACGATGCCGGAGCCCTCCACCCCGCGGCAGATATCCAGCAGCTTCCCGCTCTTGTCCTCGCAGCGGCGCACGATGTACGACAGGTTGGGCCGCTCGAAGCCGCTGCGCAGCAGCAGCCGCTCGCGGAACGCCAGCTTGTCCATGATGTCCTCCGCCACGCGCGGGGTCGCCGTGGCCGTCAGGGCGATGACAGGCGCGTCCACGGTCTTCCGCAATTCACTGATGGTCAGATAGTCCGGCCGGAAATCATAGCCCCACTGCGAGATACAGTGCGCCTCGTCCACGACGATGTAGTTGATCGGCAGGAGCGACAGCCAGGACTGGAAGAGCGCCGTCCCCAGCCGTTCGGGCGAAACGTAAAGGAATTTGAAGTCGCCGTAGGCGGCGTTGTTCAGCACCAGTTCCACCTCGCGGCGCTCCATGCCCGCATGGATGGACAGCGCCCGGATGCCCCGCGTCTCGAGGTTCTGCACCTGGTCCTTCATCAGGGCGATCAGGGGCGTGACCACGAGCGCGATCCCCTCGCGCATCAGGGCCGGGACCTGGAAGCAGACGGATTTTCCGCCGCCCGTGGGCAGGATGGCCAGCACGTCCTTGCCGTCCGCCGCGGCGGAGATAATCTCCTGCTGCATCGGACGAAAGGATTCGTAGCCCCAGTGCTGCCGAAGGACGTCTATCGCTTCCATATTCGCAAATGTAAGAAAATAATCCGGAACCTGTCCGGAACGGAAGCTTTGGAATTCTGCAGGAAAATGACTATATTTGCCCGATTCCAAGGAATCGGCAAAATACAAGTCATATCAAGTATAGTGTTTAAAACATAAAAATTATGCCTAAGATCGATTTAAGCAAGTACGGAATCAAGGGAGTCAGCGAGATTCTCTACAATCCGACTTATGAAGTCCTCTACAACGAGGAGACCAAACCCGGCCTCGAGGGCTACGACAAAGGTCAGGTGACCGAGCTCGGCGCCATCAACGTGATGACCGGCGTCTACACCGGACGTTCCCCTAAGGACAAGTACATCGTGATGGACAAGAACTCCAAGGACACCGTGTGGTGGAACACCCCGGATTATCCGAACGACAACCACGAGATGTCCGAGAAGGTCTGGAAAGAGGTCAAGAACCTCGCTCTCAAGCAGCTCAGCGGCAAGCGCCTCTTCGTCGTGGACGGTTTCTGCGGCACCCACAAGGACACCCGCATGAAGGTCCGCTTCATCATGGAGGTGGCCTGGCAGGCTCACTTCGTGACCAATATGTTCATCCGTCCGAAGAACCAGGCCGAGTTCGACCAGGAGCCGGACTTCGTGGTCTACTGCGCCTCCAAGGCCAAGGTGGACAACTACGCCGAGCTGGGTCTCCGCTCCGACACCTGCGTCGCCTTCAACGTGAGCAGCAAGGAGCAGGTCATCCTCAACACCTGGTACGGTGGCGAGATGAAGAAGGGTATGTTCTCCATGATGAACTACTACCTCCCGCTCAAGGGCATCGCCGCCATGCACTGCTCCGCCAACACCGATATGAACGGCGAGAACACCGCCATCTTCTTCGGTCTGTCCGGCACCGGCAAGACCACCCTTTCCACCGACCCGAAGCGTCTCCTCATCGGTGACGACGAGCACGGCTGGGACAACAAGGGCGTGTTCAACTTCGAAGGCGGCTGCTACGCCAAGGTTATCAAGCTGGACAAGGAGTCCGAGCCCGATATCTACAACGCCATCCGTCGCGACGCCCTCCTGGAGAACGTGACCGTGGACGCCAACGGCAAGATCGACTTCAACGACAAGTCCGTCACCGAGAACACCCGCGTCAGCTATCCTATCTACCACATCGAGAAGATCGTCCGTCCGGACAGCCACGGCCCCGCAGCCAAGCAGGTGATCTTCCTGAGCGCCGACGCTTTCGGCGTGCTGCCTCCGGTCTCCATCCTGACCCCGGAGCAGACCAAGTACTACTTCCTGAGCGGCTTCACCGCCAAGCTCGCCGGCACTGAGCGCGGTATCACCGAGCCCACCCCGACCTTCTCCGCCTGCTTCGGCCAGGCCTTCCTGGAGCTGCACCCGACCAAGTACGCCGAGGAGCTCGTGAAGCGCATGGAGAAGAGCGGCGCCAAGGCCTACCTCGTGAACACCGGCTGGAACGGCACCGGCAAGCGCATCTCCATCAAGGATACGCGCGGAATCATCGACGCCATCCTCGACGGCAGCATCGACAAGGCTCCGACCAAGCAGATCCCTTACTTCAACTTCGAGGTTCCTACCGAGCTCAAGGGTGTCGACACCGGCATCCTCGATCCTCGCGACACCTACGCCGACGCGAAGGTGTGGGAAGAGAAGGCCCAGGATCTCGCCGGCCGCTTCATCAAGAACTTCCACAAGTACGAGTCCAACGAGGCCGGCAAGAAGTTGGTCGAAGCTGGTCCCCAGCTGTAGTTCTCGCATACAGATAAAAAACCGCTCCGTCCGGGGCGGTTTTTTTGTTTTATTTCCTATCTTTACGTGTTCATTGACTCACAACTTATAAAAAACTATCACTATGGCACTCATTATTGTTGTCTCCATCCTCGCCCTCCTCGTCCTGTGGGTGGTCTCCGTGCAGCGGAAACTGGTCAATCAAGACGAACTCTGCAAGAACGCCATGAGCACCATCGGTGTCCAGCAGGAAAGCCGCTGGGACGCCCTCTCCGGCATGGTCGAGCTCATCAAGTCCTACAACGAACACGAGTACAACACCCTGCGCGACGTGATCGCACAGCGTCGCACCATCACCGGCCTCAGCTCCGCCGCGGACGCCGAGCGCCAGGAGGGTCTCATGGACCAGGTGGCCGGCCGCCTCAATGTCGTGGTCGAGCAGTACCCCGACCTCAAGGCCAACGAGAACTTCAGCAAGGCGATGGACGCCGTCGACAAGTACACCAACATGGTCCGTACCAGCAAGATGGTGTTCAACGACACCGCCACCAAGTACAACAAGCTGATCCGCCAGATTCCGGATTCCATCGTGGCCAGCCTCCTCGGATTCCAGCTCCGCGACTACCTCAAGGTCGAGGATCAGAAGACCGGGATGCCTTCCCTGAAAGTCTGAGCATGAAGCCATTCATCACTTTACTGGCGGCATTGGTTTCCACCTTTGCCGCTTTTGCCGATGAACAGAAGGTGCGTGACCTGGACATCAACGTCACGCTCTATAAGTCCGGCGTCGCCCTCATCCACGAGTGCTGGGACGTGCACACCGGCAACGACATCACGGAGTGGTATCTCCCCCGCGAGAACCTCGGCGACATCGAGATCATGAACTTCTCCGTCCTCAGCGACAAGCAGCAGCTCACCGACGACGGCGAGTGGGACGTGGACCGCTCCCGCCGGCAGAAAGCCGGCAAATACGGCATCGTGCACAAGCGGAACGGCGTGGAGCTCTGCTGGGGCATCGGCGAGTACGGGGACCATATCTACGACGCCTTCTATATCATGACCAATACGGTCAAGTCCCTGAACGACTACGACTGCTTCCACATGCAGCTGGTCAACGACGAGCTGAAGGCGCCGCCGCAGCACGTCCGCGTATCCATCTTCCCCGACGAAAAGATGGATGTCCAGCTGGATACCACGAACACCCGCGCCTGGGGATTCGGCTACAACGGCACGGTCTCCTTTGTGGAAGGGGGCGGCGTGGTCTTCGAATCCTCCGCGCCCTTCGGCTACTACAGCTCCGTCATCGCCCTGCTGCGCTTCGACAAGGGGATCTTCGACTCCCCCAGCGTGCAGGAGCGCGATTTCGAGGAAGTGCTGGACCGCGCGATGGACGGCGCGAGTTTCGACGATGACGAATACGAGGAGGAAGACGACGAGATGCTCGGCATCTTCAGTTTCCTCATGATGCTCATCGGCTACCTCACGGTCCGCAAGGGCTATCGGGTCGCCTCCGGCAAGGTTTCCCGCCGGGAGAAAAAGAAATTCCTCGGCGCCACTGAGAACGACGTCACCTGGTACCGCGACATCCCGATGAAAGGCGACCTGATCGCGGCCGACTACGCCCTCTCCCGCCTCGGCGAGGACCGCAAGAAGAATGCGCTCGCCTCCGCGGAAATCCTCCGGATGATCTACCAAGGCTACCTGGACGTGCGCAAGGATGCGGACGGGAAGATCGAGATCACCTTTGCCGAGAGCAAGACCGGCAAGGGCGAGATGGATGCCGTCGCGAGCGAGCTCTGGAGCATGATGCTGGAGGCCTCCGGCAACGACCGCGTGCTCCAGGACAAGGAGTTCTCCGCCTGGTCCAACAAGAACAAGAAACGGCTCTACAGCTGGACGGAGAAGATGTCCCTGATGGGCAAGAAGCATTTCCGCGACAACGGCTGGATGCAGCCGACGAGCACGAAGACGACGCCCGAGGGCCAGCTGGAAGCACAGCACCTGGTGGGTTTCCGCAAGTATCTCAACGACTTCACCCTGACCGGTCAGCGCGAGGCCGTGGAGGTGCACCTGTGGCAGGATTACCTCATCTACGGCGCCCTGCTGGGCATCGCCGACAAGGTGGCCAAGCAGCTTAAGGACATCGATCCGGTGCTCTTCGAGCAAACCATCGGCTACGACTATACGACCTTCAGCGGCGCGCTGAATTCGATGAGCCGGCTGTCCAACGCGATCACCAGCGCCAACCGCTCCTACGTCTCCTCCACCTATTCCGGTGGCAGCAGCCGGGGCGGCTTCGGCGGCCACAGCTCCTTCGGCGGCGGTGGCGGTTTCAGCGGCGGCGGCCACGGTGGCGGCGGACGTTAAAGATAGGTATGTCAAAGGAACTGGATACCAGCATACAGTTTTTAGCCGGGGTCGGTCCCAAGCGGGCCGTCCTTCTGCAGCGCGAACTCGGGATCGAGACCCTCTCGGACCTCATCCACCTGTATCCGTTCCGCTACATCGACCGCAGCGGCGTCACGCCCATCGCCCAGGTGGCCCCCGACCTTGCCTTCGTGCAGCTGCAGGCCACCGTCCTCACCCGCACGCTCTACGGGCCCGGCGGTTCCATCGTCTCGCAGGACACGAATCCCATCCATTTCGGCGCCTGCAAGCGCCTGTCGGTCATCGTCGAAGACGCCTCCGGCCGCATGGAGATGGTGTTCTTCAAGGGCATCAAGTGGAACTATCAGCGGCTGGTGCCCGGCGCCACCTTCCTTTTTTTCGGCAAGCCGCAGGCCTTCGGCACGCGCATGAACATCGTCCACCCGGAGGTGGACGTGCCGCAGGACGGGGCGCTCTCGCAGGGCGCGCTGACGGGCGTGTATCCCAGCACGGAGAAGCTCAAGACGGGCGGCATCACCGGCAAGGTGATGTGCAAGCTGCAGTCGGCCGCGCTCGCGCTCTGCCTGCCGGAGATCCAGGAAACGCTGCCCGAATACGTCCTGCGCGACCGCGGCCTCGTGTCGCTGCCCTACGCGATCAAGAATATCCATTTCCCGAAGGATTCCTACGCCCTCCAGAAGGCCTCCTACCGCCTCAAGTTCGAAGAACTCTTCTTCCTGCAGCTCTCGCTGCTGAAGCAGAAATTCGTCCGCTCGCGCGGCGAACGCGGCCTGCTGATGCCCAAGGTCGGGCCCGACTTCCACGCCTGCTACAACGCGCTCCCCTACAGCCTCACCGGCGCGCAGCAGCGCGTCATCAAGGAGATCCGCGCCGACCTCACCAGCGGCCACCAGATGAACCGCCTGCTGCAGGGCGACGTCGGCTCCGGCAAGACCATGGTCGCCGTGCTGAGCTGCCTGATGGCCATCGGCAACGGCTTCCAGGCCTGCATCATGGCGCCGACCGAAGTGCTCGCGCAGCAGCATTACGCGAATATCCAGAAATACCTCCGCCCCACCTCCGTGCAGTGCGCGCTGCTGACCGGCAGCACGACCCAGAAGGAGCGGCGCGCCATCCACGCCGCCCTCGAAGACGGCTCGCTCGGCATCATCGTCGGCACGCACGCCCTGCTGGAAGACAACGTCGTCTTCCGCAACCTCGGCCTCGCCGTCATCGACGAGCAGCACCGCTTTGGCGTCGAGCAGCGTGCCAAACTCTGGGCCAAAGGGCCTGGAATCGCACCGCACGTCCTCGTGATGACGGCCACCCCCATTCCGCGCACGCTGGCGATGACGCTCTACGGCGACCTGGACGTGTCGGTGATCGACGAGATGCCGCCGGGCCGCAAGCCCGTGCAGACGATGTGCATCGGGCAGAACCGCCGGGCGGCGATGTACAAATTCATGCGGGACGAGATCGCCCGCGGCCGCCAGGTCTTCGTCGTCTTCCCGCTCATCTTCGAAAGCGAAAAGATGGACCTGCAGAACCTCGAGCAGGGCTACGAAGAGATCGTCAAGGCCTTCCCGCTGCCGGACTACAAAGTCGCCATCGTCCACGGGCAGCAAAGCAGCGAAGAAAAGAACTTCAACATGTCCGCCTTCGTGGCGGGCCGTGCAAACATTCTTGTTTCAACGACTGTCATTGAAGTCGGCGTAGACGTCCCCAACGCCTCCGTGATGGTTATCGAAAGCGCCCAGCGCTTCGGCCTGAGCCAGCTCCACCAGCTACGCGGCCGTGTCGGGCGCGGCGCGGAGAAATCCTACTGCATCCTCGTCAAGGACGTCAAGACCTCCAAGGAAGCCCAGCAGCGCCTGGACCTGATGTGCCAGACCGAAGACGGCTTCGAGATCGCCGAACAGGACATGAAGATGCGCGGCCCAGGCGACCTGGAGGGCACCCAGCAGAGCGGCCTGCCCATCAGCCTGAACATCGCCTCCCTGGCCAAGGACGGCGCGCTCCTCTCCGAGGCCCGCGCCTACGCCACGCAGATCCTCGACGCAGACCCCACGCTCTCCTCCCCCCAGAACGCCCCGCTCCTGCGCGAACTCCGCAAAGACAAATACGAAATCAAAGACTACAGCAAGATTTCCTAGAATAATGGTCTGCAACTCAGACTTTGTCCAAATCCAAATTGCTTATTCCAAGATCTGACCGGCGGCGTTCTAATTGGTCAACGGATCTCCTTGCCGAACGGGAAGAGGGCGTTGAGCGCCATCTTGAAATGCTGATAGCCCCAGGGGATACCGATAATGGTAACGAAGCAGAGCAGGCCGAAGACCAGGTGAAGGATAGCGACCTCCCAGAAACCCAGCAGGATCCAGATGAGGTTCATCACGGTGGACAGGCAGCCCGGCTCCGTAGGCCGGAAGACCAGTTCATGGCCGAACGGCCAAAGCGCGTACGTGCCCAGCTTGAAAAGCTGCACACCGAACGGAATACCGACGATGGTGACGCACATCACCAGCCCTACGATATAGTATATCAGCGCGATAATGAATCCGCCGAGCACCAGCCAAAGTATATTCCCCAGCAATTTCATGGCAACGGCTATCGTTTTTAAAGAGATTTCAGCGCGCGGGCCAGCTGGTCCGGGCAACTGGTGCCGCGGCCCTTGCAGTCGATTCCTTCCAGGCGGGCGATGACCGCGTCTTTCTTCATCCCCACGCAGAGCGCGGCGACGCCCTGCGTATTGCCATGACAACCGCCGATGTACTGCACCTTGCGGACCTCGTCGCCCGCAAGTTCGATGTCGATCTGCTGGGAGCACACCGCCCCGCAGGTCAGGAAAGAGGCCTTCCGCAGGCCGTTCTCCGTGATGTCGGATATTTTGGTAACGTCGAACATAGAATCAGTTTTGACAAATATACAGAAATTAATCCAAAAAGGGATAACGGAGGGTTTCGAGGAAAAGTGTTATATTTGTAAGTTAAACAGAAAGATCGCATGAAACGCACATTTATCGCAATTACCTGTCTTATCATGGCTATCAGTTGTGCAAAGAAAGAGGACAGCGGCTATATCGGCCCGTCCGAGATCCAGATCACGGACGGTGTGATGACCCCCGAGACGCTGCTCGCGCTCGGACGTCTGTCCGACCCGCAGCTCTCCCCCGACGGCAGCCGCATCCTCTATGGAGTTTCTTTTACCGACATCGCGCAGAACCGCAGCTGCCGCAACCTGTTCCTCTGCAACCCGGACGGTTCGGACAAGGTCCAGCTGACGCGCTACGCCAAGAGCGTCAGCGGCGCCCGCTGGTCGCTGGACGGCCAGAGCATCTTTTTCCTGCAGGGCGGCCAGCTCTGGAAGGCACCCCTGAAGGGCAACCAGCTCGGCAAGCGTGAGCAGCTGAGCGACGTCCCCAACGGGATCAGCGACTTCAAGCTCTCCCCGGACCAGCAGCAGGTGATCTACGTCAGCAGCATCAAGAACACGGCCCTGCAGCAGCCCGCCGATGCCTACGAAGACCTCGACAAGGCGCAGGCCTACGCGACCGAAGACCTGATGTACCGCCACTGGGACCACTGGGTGACCGACGTGCCGCGCAGCTACGTGGCGACGCTCGGCAACGGAAAGATCACCCCGGACAACTCCGTGGACATCCTCGGCACAGAGGAGCTCTTCGAACTGCCCACCGAGCCGTTCGGCGGCGTGGAGCAGCTGGACTGGGCCCCGGATGGCCGCCACATCGTCTATTCCTGCCGCAAGAAGGTGGGCAAGCAGTACGCCTTCAGCACCAATACATCCATCTACATCTATGACGTCCTCACCGGCGCCACGGTCGACGTCAAGACGAACGGCGGCTATGACACCGACCCCGTCTGGAGCCCGGACGGCAACCATATCGCCTGGATCTCCATGGCGCGTGACGGCTACGAGGCCGACCGTCAGCGACTGTTTGTCGCAGACGTCGAACGCACCGAGGACGAGGAGGACGGCCAGAACGCCGGCATCCGCGTACTGAGCGTCCGCGAGCTGCTGCCCGACTTCGACCACGATGTGGCCGGCCTGGTCTGGCACGGTGACGAGCTCTTCTTCAACGCCCTGGTGGGCGAAGGCGTCCAGGCGCTGTACTGCGCCGACCTGACGGGCGACGTGCAGCGCATCACCGCCCCCGACTGGAACTACGACTTCTTCTCCCCCTTCGCCATCCTGGACAACGGCAGCGGCGTGCAGCTGCTGGCCTCCTACTACTGCCTGAAATTCCCGACCGAACTGGTCTCCGTCAAGATCACCGCTTCCGGCGTGAGCTTCGACCAGATCACCCACGAGAACGAGCACATCCTCAGCCAGCTTGCCGACGTGAAGGACGAGCGCGTGTTCGTGGAAACCGTCGATTACCAGAAGATGCTCTGCTGGGTACTCTATCCCCCGCAGTTCGATCCTTCGAAGCAATATCCGGCCATTGAAATCGTGCTGGGAGGCCCGCAGGGCAGCAATTCCCAGGATTGGAGCTACCGCTGGTGCTACCGCCTGATGGCCCAGCAGGGCTACATCGTCATCCTCCCCAACCGCCGCGGCACGACCGCCTTCGGCCAGGCCTGGAAGGAGCAGATCTCCGGCGACTACCCGGGTCTCAACATGCAGGACTACCTCAGCGCGGGCCGCTACATCAAGAGCCAGCCCTACGTGAACAAGCTCGCCTGCGTGGGCGCTTCCTACGGCGGCTACTCCGCCTACATGCTGGAAGGCATGCACGGCAACCTCTACGACTGCTTCATCGCGCACGCCGGCATCTTCGACGAGAAACAGCTCTGGTTCACCACCGAAGAAATGTGGTTCGCGAACTGGGACAACGGCGGCCTGACCGAGTACGCCTACACCCCGGGCCAGATGGGTCCGTCCTACGACGGCGTCACCTTCGGCGGCATGCAGCAGGCCGGTGCGCCGTACGCCATCACGGCCAAGGCCCAGCGCCATTACGCCAATTCCCCTTCCACGATGGTCACCAAGTGGCACACCCCGATCCTCTGCATCCACGGCATGATGGACTACCGCATCCCCTACGAGCAGGGCATGGCGGCCTTCAACGCCGCGCAGATGATGGGCGTCCCCTCCAAACTCGTGATCTTCCCGGAGGAGAACCACTGGATCCTCCAGCCCCAGAACTCCCTCTACTGGCACCGCGTCTTCTACGACTGGCTGGACCGCTGGATGAAATAAGCAACTTACCGCTCCGCGCCCTATGATTACCATCCGCCACCTGAGCAAGACCTACCACAACCCGGACAAGAGCTCCCTGACCGTGCTCAAGGACATCAACTGCACGATCGAGAAGGGAGAAGTCATCAGCCTGATCGGCCCGTCCGGAACCGGAAAGAGCACCTTCCTCCGTGCGCTCAACCTGCTGGACCCGCCCACGGGAGGCGAGATCCTGTTCGACGGGGAGAACATCCTCGCCAAGGGTTATCCCGTGCACAAGCTCCGCCAGCGGATGGGCATGGTATTCCAGGGCTTCAACCTCTTCGAGCACATGACGGTGCTGGAGAACGTGATGTACGCGCCCGTCAAGATCCTCGGCAAGAGCAAGGAAGAGGCCCGGGAGGAAGCGATCGCCCTGCTGCGCAAGGTGGGTCTGGCCGAAAAGGCTGAAGCGACGCCTGCGAGCCTCTCCGGCGGCCAGAAGCAAAGGGTCGCCATCGCCCGCTGCCTCGCGATGCACCCCGAAGTGATTCTCTTCGACGAGCCGACTTCGGCGCTCGACCCCACCATGGTCGGCGAGGTGCTCAGCGTCATGCGGCAGCTGGCCAAGGAAGGCATGACCATGCTCATCGTCACCCACGAAATGAAATTCGCCCGCGACGTCAGCACGCGCATCTTCTTCATGTACGACGGCTATATCCACGAAGACGGCACGCCGGAGCAGATTTTCTGCCATCCGGAGCGCAGCGCCACCAAGGCCTTCGTGCAGCGTATCCGCAAGGAAGTGTTTGAATTGAACGGCACGGACTTCGACTTCCCCGGCATGGAGACGAGCATCAAGCAATTCTGCATCAAATACAACATCGCGGACAAGATCGAGCCGGCCATCTCCCTGTGCCAGCTCCTCATCCCCGTGTTCCAGCAGATCAAGGAGCAGCTGACCGTGCGCACCACGTACAGCGAGCTCTCCGGCGAGACCTTCCTGGACCTGATGATGGAGAATATCGAAGCCTCTCCCCTGGCTTCCATCGACGCGGAAGTCCGGGAAAAGATGAAATCATACTGCACGGATGTCATCGAGGAGCCGACCACCAGAGGTTTCCGGGTGAAACTGCAGCTGTAGGATAAAAAGTATGGCAAAACTGCGTGAAATCATCGCCGCGCTGGAGCGGCTGGCGCCCCTGAAGCTGCAGGACGAGTGGGACAACTCGGGTCTGCAGGTCGGCTTCCCGGATGCGGAAATCCAGCGCATCCTGGTCTGCCTGGACGTAACGGAAAATATTATAGAAGAAGCAGTTGCAAGGAAATGTAACTTAATTGTTTCACACCATCCCCTGCTCTTCAAACCCCTCCGCCAGGTCTCCGACACCACCTACCAGCAGCGCTGCGTGGTGCGCGCGCTGTCCGCCGGCATTTCCATCTACTCCGCCCATACGAGTCTGGACAACGCCCCCGGCGGCGTGAACCACAAGATCGCCTCCCTGCTCGGTCTGCAGGACCTCCGCTGGCTTTCGCCCCAGGAAGGGGAGGACGCCGGAGCAGGCCTGGTCGGCGAATTGCCGCAGCCCGAGCGCGACGCGGACTTCCTTGCCCGCGTGAAGCGGACTGTTCGGCGTGCAGTGCCTGCGCCATTCCGCCCTCGACGGGCGGATGGTCCGGCGCGTGGCCCTGTGCGGCGGCGCCGGCGCCTTCCTGCTGCGCGACGCCATCCGCGCCGGCGCCGACTGCTTCCTCTGCGGCGAATTCCACTACCACGACTATTTCGAGAACGGCGGCGTGCTCCTCGCGGAGCTCGGCCACTACCAGAGCGAACAATACACGCAGGCGCTGCTGCAGGACTACCTGACGGCGAACTGCCCCGGCCTGGAGGTCGTCACGACCGCCCTGAATACGAACCCGATACAATATGACTGATTCTTACTTCGACGATAAATTCGCGCAGGATTTCACGACCACCTGCTACCAGGTGGACCGCCGCGAGATCCTGCGCCCCGCCGCTTTCCTGGACCTGGCCCAGAACATGGCCGTTTACGGTGCCGACCTTCTGAATTTCGGTGACGACCAGCTCCACCGCTTCGACTGCACCTGGGTGCTGGCCCGGCAGCACGTCCGCTTCGAGCGGCCTGTGCGTCACAAGGAGTCCTGCAAGATTCTCACCTGGCACAAAGGCCTGCAGGGGGTCTTTTTCCTGCGTGACTACCAGCTTCTCGGTGCCGACGGCCAGCCGGCCGTGAACTCCACCAGCTCCTGGGTCCTGATGAATCTGACCGACCGGTGCGTGGTGCGGGCCAATTTCCTGTCGGAGATCACGTCGCTGGATCCGCAGAGCACGGACTTTGCCATCGAGGCGCCGGCCGGCAAGGTCGTGGTGCCGCGCGGGCAGGAGCTGGAACTGCTCGGCACGCACACGGTCCGCTGGTCCGACATCGACTACAACCAGCACGCCAACAACGTCAAGTACACCGTCTGGGCGATGGACGCCCTGCCGGAAGAACTGGTCAACGAGAAGATGGTCAAAGAGCTGACCATCAACTTCAACCGCGAGGCCCGTCCCGGCGAGACCGTCGAGCTGTGGCATGCCACGGACGCCGACGGCGCCCACATCATCGAGGGTCGCGTCGGCGATCATCAGGTGTTTATCGAAAAGCTGCTCTTCGACTAGTCCACTGGACGGATCTTGGCGTATTTGAGCAGCAGGAGCTTCTCGCCGTGGGCGTCGAAGCGGATCTTGGCTTTCATCTCGGGCGCGCGGCCGGAGAGTTCGAGGATCGTCCCCAGGCCGAATCGATTATGCTCGATGCGCTGCCCTTCCCGCAGCTCCGTCATCGGCACACCCACGAAATTCGCATCTGCCAAAGCCGTTGCGGCCGGTGAGCCAGCTTGCCCCCGACCGGGTTCGGCCTGCGGCCTCATCCTTCCCACAGCCTGCGGCTGCGGGCCCCTCCCATTTACGCAGCCATGGGTGGCTACGCCCGTCGGGGGCAACTGGCTCACCCGGCCTACACGGTTTTTCTCGTACCGTACGCCTGAGGACTGGCCATAGGCGCCATTGCCTGCGCCGAAACGATTCAGGCGGCCGCCGGAGAAGCGGGAGCCGAAACCTCCCCATTCGTGCGTAACGCCCGAATTGTCAAAGTCTTCCTCCTCCAGCGGATTCTCGATAAAACGCGCATCGATTTCCTTCAGGAAACGCGAAGGCGCGTTCGACTCATGCTTGCCGTTGCGCATGCGCGTCCCGGCAAAAGACAGGCGCACCGCCTTCTTGGCCCGGGTCATCGCCACGTAGAAAAGCCGCCGCTCCTCCTCCACCTCCGGCTTCGCCGCCAGCATCGACGCGCTCGGGAAAAGGTTCTCCTCCATGCCGGCCACGAACACGTACGGGAACTCCAGGCCCTTGGAAGAATGCGCCGTCATCAGCGCCACCTTATTATTCGTATCCTCGTCCTCGGTCACGTCCACGTTGCTGAGCAGGGAGACATTCTCCAGGAAGTCGTCGAGCGTGAACACGCCGACCTCTCCCCCTTCGGCCTCGTAATCCTCGGCCTCCTCCTTACGCTCCTCGACGAACTGCGCCACGCTGTTGATGAGTTCCTCCAGGTTGGCCACGCGGGACAGGCCCTCGATGGAGGTGTCCAGCTTGTAGAAGGCGTACAGGCCGCTCTCGTCGGCGATGCGCTTCGCCAGCTCCCAGGCGTCCGTCGTCGGCACGAGCACCGACAGCTTCGCGATCATCTCGCAGAAAGGCTGCACCTTGGGCACCTCGCGCGCCGCCTGGAAGAGCGGCCAGCCCTGCTGGCGCGCCACGGCCTCGATGGCCTCCATCGCCTTGTCGCCGACGCCGCGGGCGGGCTTGTTGACCACCCGGCGGAACGACTCGTCGTCGCGCGGGTTGACGACCAGCTTGAAGTAGGCCATCATGTCCTTGACCTCGGCGCGGTCGAAGAAGGAATTGCCCGAATAAATCATATAAGGAATGTTGCGCCGGCGGAGCTGCTCCTCCAGCGCGCGGGACTGCGCGTTCGTGCGGTACAGGATGGCGAAATCCTGGTACTGCGCCCGCGCCGTGCGCATCCGGTCCAGGATCTCGGAGACGATCATCACCGCCTCCTCCGTCTCCGTGTAGGCCTTCAGCAGGCGGATCGGCTCCCCGTCCTCGCCCACGGCGTAGCACTCCTTGGGGATGCGCCCCTCGTTGTGGGCGATGAGCGAATTGGCGGCGTCCACGATGACCTGCGTGGAGCGGTAGTTGCGCTCCAGGCGGTAGAGCTTGCACTCGGGGTAATCCTTCTTGAAACTGAGGATGTTCTCGATGCGCGCGCCGCGGAAGGCGTAGATGGACTGGCTGTCGTCGCCCACCACGCAGATGTTGCGGTGGCGCTGCGCCAGCTTCTTCAGGATCAGGTACTGCGCCTGGTTCGTGTCCTGGTACTCGTCCACCATCAGGTGCGTGAAGCGCCCGGAGATGGACGCGAGGGCCTCAGGGTTATCCCGCAGCAAGTAATTCATATTCAGCAGGATGTCGTCGAAATCCATCACCCCGCTCTGCTTGAGCTTCTCCTGGTAGCGCTGGTAGACCTCCCCCAGGCGCGGGCGCTTGGCGTGGTAGTCCTGCGCCTGGAGCTCCTGGGCGGCCTGGTAGGCCTTCACGGTGATCAGGTTATTCTTGGCCATGGAGATGCGGGAGAGCACCTCGCGCGGCTTGTAGATCTTGTCGTCGAGTCCCATCTCCTTCACGCAGGCCTTGATCGCGCTCTGCGAGTCGGAGGTATCATAGATGGTGAAATTGGTCGGATAGCCCAGCGATTCCGCGTACTCGCGCAGGAAACGCACGAACACGGCGTGGAAGGTGCCCATCACCACGCGCCGCACATTCCCGTCGCCGACCATCGCCGCGATCCGCTCCTTCATCTCGCCGGCCGCCTTCTTCGTGAAGGTCAGCGCCAGGATGCGCGCATCTGCCTGTAATGCCAGTATATACGCCACCCGGCTGGTCAGCACGCGGGTTTTCCCGGATCCCGCTCCCGCCACGATTAGCACCGGTCCGTCCACCTGGCAGACGGCTCTCTTCTGCTCCTCGTTCAATTCTTCCAAAATCGTGTTCACTTTATCCATCATAGCGGCACGAAATTACAAAAAAAAGTGGTATCTTCGCGTCGCGATTTGCGAAAACTTATAACGTTATATTCATGTCACAAACTTTCGTTTTGAAAAAGGGTCTGAACATCCCCATTGCGGGAGAAGCAGAACTCCGTGTCTCAAAGACGATTGCGCCGGGCATTGTGGCCGTCCAACCGACGGACTTCAAGGGTTTCCTGCCGAGACTGCTGGTCAAGGAAGGTGACCCCGTGCTCTGCGGTTCCCCCGTCGCTGCAGACAAAAAGAACGCCGACATCCTCCTGACTTCGCCGGTTAGCGGTACGGTCAAGGAGATTGTCCGCGGCGAGAAGCGCAAGCTGCTGGCCATCCTGATCGAGTCGGACGGCAAGCGGCAGTGCGTCGATTTCGGAGTCAAGGACGCAAGCCAGCTGGACGCCGCGCAGGTTCGCGAGGCACTGCTCCAGAGTGGTCTGTGGCCCTGGCTGATCCAGCGCCCGTACGGCATCCTCGCCAACCCCGAGGTCCGTCCGCGCGACATCTTCGTTTCCACCTTCAGCACCGCGCCGCTGGCAGCGGACACCGCTTTCTGCTTTGGCAGCGAGCTCGCCGCCGCCCAGGCAGGTATCTGCGCCCTCACCAAGCTGACCGACGGTAAGGTCTATGTCGGTCTCGACGGCAACGGCCAGTCCCCCTTCGCGGGTCTGAAGCATTGCGAACTGAACTGCTTCCGCGGTCCGCACCCCACCGGCAACGTGGGTGTGCAGATCAGCCACATCGCCCCGATCCGCAAGGAAGACACCGTCTGGACGGTCTCCCTCGC
>LXOW01361985.1_pt1 | contig 22665 bp, 20 predicted proteins | sample 1368591 | NCBI WGS metagenome assembly LXOW01 (sample SAMN04884650, study PRJNA319009) | bovine gut metagenome | isolation source: Cow rumen | host: Bos taurus | place: Italy: Legnaro (PD) | collected 2014-07-09
ACGTTTACCGTTGCAGGGACGCAGACTTACGATCCTGCTTATTTGATGGACCCGACTACTTTGGTGATGGCCTCTGAAGCTGAGGTTGTTGATGAAATCGTTGTCAGATCCACCATGAAACACATTTTTGGTTTCCTCAACGTTGCTATCGCCGATAATGTTGGTAGCAAGAAGGTTTCCAAGATTGTTGTAAGAGATGCTATGTTTAACCTTACTGGTGATTTAGACCTCAAATTGACCGAAGTCAACACTGACGAGTTTACAACACTTGTGAACCAGCTTGCAACTACTGGTAATACTGATGCCTATCAGGAAGCGTTAGGGGCTTATCTTACCCAGTTGGGTTATCACGCTCATGGCGAGCGTACCAAGGAGATTACCCTTGAATGCAACAACTTTGCACTCCCGTGGAGACAGTGGCAGTATTTCTTCATCCCCCTGCGTCCAGGTGCCTTGTACGAAGGCTTTACGGTTGAAATTTACCTCCAGGGTGATGCAGAGGGTCAACCCTCTCTTTCCAAGACATTTGAAGGTACTCACCTGAATTACCTTGTCAAACCCGGTAATTTCAAAAATATGTATTTCACTACTGCTAATGGATTCCTTCAATAATAAGGATACTTTACAGTGTTTCATAAACGCCTCCCGATTAGGGGAGGCGTTTTTTTTGCCAATTTATTGGGCCTGTAGAAACACCGTTACAGCCACAAAAAAAGAGACGCAAGCAATTGCGTCTCTGTGATGGTGGTACCGACGGGAATCGAACCAGTGACACGAGGATTTTCAGTCCTCTGCTCTACCAACTGAGCTACGGTACCTCCGTTTGAGGCTGCAAAAATACGACAAATTTTCTTATGGACAAGGTTTTTTCTTCAAAATTTTCTGTTTTTTTTATTTTTCAAAATATTTTACACTGAAAATCAGAAAGATATACTTTTGCTTGATAATGGGGTGCAATAAAAATTTGCGCAAAGAGTTAAAAAATCGGATATTTGCAGGCTCAAATGAGAATAATGAATACTAGTTTGAAAAGCATACTGCTGACAATCTTCCTCGCCTTTGCCGCCACGGGTGTCTGGGCGCAAGCGGATGTCGACTCCCCCTATTCCTTGTTTGGCGTAGGGCAACTCACGGGCAACCCCATGAACGTCAAGCTGAAAGGCATGGGTGGTGTGAGTAACGCTATCTGGAGTCCGGGATTGATTAATATTGGTAATCCCGCCACGTTGGCCAAGATGGACTCGCTGGCTTTCCTTTTTGATGCTGGGGTCTATTTCAAAACGTCCACCTTCAGCTCCTCCAACAAGGCGGAGCAAGGCGCCAATGCCTCCTTCAACTACGTGGCTTTGGCCTTCGGCTTTGCCGATTGGTGGAAGACGTGCCTTGGTGTCCAGCCGTATAGCACTTCCGGTTATAAGATGGTTATTGAAGGCAACAAGCCGGGTATGGGCACGTATCACACTGTTTTCAAAGGGGAGGGTGGTCTCAACCAAGCCTTCTGGAGCAATGCCTTCCGTATCGGCAAGCATATCAGTATCGGTGCCAATGCCTACTATGTATTTGGCAATACCAAAAACACCACGACAATCTATCCTGATTCTACCTATATTCTCGGCTCGCGTCGCGGACTCGACCTGATGGTGAGTTCCTTTATGTTTGACTATGGTGTCATGTACGACACGGAGATAGGGACGGATATGCATCTCAGTATAGGTGTCACTTATGACCAGGCAATCCGCCTGAATGGCAAGCAGACCTTGTTCATACGCAGTATTATGGAGACCATGGACACCGATGTGGAATACCTTATCGATACCGTACAGTATTCCGTCAACGAACACAGTAAGTTGAAAATGCCTCACGGTGTAGGCTTCGGTTTTGCCTTGCAGAAGGACAATCGCTGGACCGTGGGCGCTGATTTCAACTGGACGCAATGGTCACGTTTCGCACGTGAAGGATATACCGAGACCTTGAAAGACTCGTGGCGCGTGGCTGCCGGATTCGAGTATATGCCGACCTACTCGTCGGTGTCGAACTATTTCCGCAGGGCACACTATCGTGCGGGCGCCTATTATGAACACGGTTTCCTCTACCTTAACGAACACTATATTAATAAGGTAGGCATCACGGCAGGCGTTTCATTGCCGTTGCCGAGGTCGCTTTCGAAGGTCAACTTGGCCGTTGAAGTGGGTCAATATGGCACCAAGCAGGATGGACTCATCCAAGAACGTTATTTGAAGTTCGATGTGGGCGTTTCGGTGTTCGAGCGCTGGTTCATCAAGCGTAAATACAAGTGATTCCGTTTTGGAACGATATTTGAATAGTGAAAGACAAGTCAAACCATTAAAATAGTTCAGAGATGAAAACCAACAGATTAATGATGATTGCCGTTATGATTGGAATGGCAATGAGTGTAAGCGCACAAAGCGAGTCGAAGTACGGAGCCGACAGCGTGGCCTGCGTCACCAACATGTCGATGTACCGTGAGTACTTCAAGCAATGGGAGGCTGCCAAGTATGCGCCCGAGTCGTTCAGCCCCGAAATGGTCGCCGCTTGGCGTCAAGTGTTCTTCAACTGCCCGCGTGCCAGCCAGCTGACCTACACCAACGGCGAGAAGATTATGGACTACTACATCCGCACCAACCCGACCAAGAGAGATGCCTACATTGACACGCTGAACATGTTGATGGACAAGCGTATCGAAGCGTTCCCGAATGACCCCAAGACGGGTGCCTCGCAGGTGGCCAATATTATGGGTCGTAAAGGATTGCTCATATACACCTACAACAAGAACCGCTATGAAGAGGCTTATAACGTGTTGAGAGAGGCTGTCGCCCTCGATCCCGCCCAATTGCAGGGTGCCTATATCGACGCCTACTTCAAGGCCACCATCGATATGGTGAACAACGGGAAAGCCGAAAAGATGACCATCATCAACGTCTACCAGGAGCTCTCCGAAGTGGTCGACAACAACATCGAAGCACTTGCCGAAGCCGCCTCGCAAGAGGTTCCTGACCCCATCGGCCTGACGGAAGAGGAATTGACCGAGGCTTGGGGCAAACCCGACAACGTGGAAGAGAATGAGGCCGACGGAATCAACACCAAGAGTTTGTCCTACGGAACCATTGTCGTCGGTATCGTGAACGGTCGTGTGGAAACCTTCCTCGACGCCAACAACGAGATTGGAAAACGTTTTGCCAAGAGCACCAAGAGCATCACCATCAACAAAGGCGTGAAGAGCAACTTGGACAACCTGTTCCAGCCCTTCGCCTCCTGCGAAGACCTGATCAAGGTGTTCAGCGCCAAGATGGCCGAGACGCCTGACGACGTGACCCTGCTCAAACGCATCACCACCATCCTCGATAAGAAGGACTGCACCGACAACAAGCTCTTCCTCGATGCTGCTGTCCGCCTCAACGAATTGGAACCCAGCCCGGAGGCTTCCTACAGCTTGGGTATCAAGTTCTTCAAGGATAAGAAATACGGCGATGCCGCCACCTTCTTTGAGCAGGCCACCAATACCGACAACAACGACCGTAAGTATCGTGCCTACCGCAACTTGGGAATGTGCTACCAGAACTTGGGCAATATGTCGCGTGCTCGCGAAACCTTCAGAAGAGCCGCTCAGGTTGACCCGACCAATGGCGAGCCATACCTCCTCATCGGTATACTTTACGCTGAGAGCGCCAAACAATTCACCGATGAAATCGAAAGAGGTGCTGTCTACGCAGCTGCTGTCGACAAGTGCAACAGAGCCAAGACCATCGACCCCTCATGCGCTGAAAAAGCTAACGGCCTGATCCGCGCTTACTCAGCCGCCTATCCCTCGATGGAGACCATCTTCTTCAACGATTACAGCGAAGGACAGAGTTTCAACGTGGGTGGATGGATTGGCGAGACCACTACCATCAGAGCAAGGAAGTAATTGAACCCCATCCTAAAAATAGGAATAATCAGCAACATCACGGCCCTCGTGGCTGTGATGTTGTTTTCGTGTGCCAACCCCGATGCCGTTATCAGCGAGATGGCGAGCGACGACACTCTGTCGGGTATCATTGCCGACAGCGTAACCTTTTTCCGTAGTGACTCAGGAAGGGTCAATTTAGAGATGCGGGCACCGAGACTCATACGTATGGATGACAACAACGACATGATGGAGTTCCCTCTCGGCTTTGAACTCATCATGTATGACAAAGCCCATCAGCCCATCACCCAGCTTACCGCAGGTTATGGAAAGACTGTTGGCGATAAACTGATTGAGGCTCGCGACAGCGTGGTGGTGCGGCGTAATGATGACGGACAGGTGATGTATTCCGACAAACTGTTCTGGTATCAAGACCAGAAAATGATCTATACCCGTTCCCATGTCCGCATTGTCAGTACCGACAAGGAAGTGGAGGGCGACAGCCTGGTGGCTAACGAAGACTTTTCAGAATATACCATCTATTCAGGCAGCGCTTTGCTTAACGTGGAGGAGGATTGAGATATGAACCATTGGATTGTCGCCGCTGTCTCCTTGTTCTTTTCTGCCCTGTGTTCGGGTTTGGAGATTGCTTTCAATAGCATCAACCGCTTGCAGCTTGAGGTAGAGCTGACCAAGAATAACTTCTCCTCACGGCTTATCCGCATCTTTCTCAAAGACCAGTCGCGTTTCATCACCGCCTTGCTTTTGGGCAACAATATCGCACTGATTATTTATGGCATGAGTATGGCACAATTGCTTGAAGTGCCAGTTACGCATTGGCTTCAGGCAATTTCGCTATGTAATGACTTCACCGTGTTGCTGGTGCAGACCATTCTGTCTACCTTGCTGATTCTGTTTGTGGGTGAGTTTATACCGAAAACCCTGTTTCGCATCGATTCCAATGCCATCTTGTCCTTCTTCGCCTTCCCGACCTTTGTGGTGTATTGTTTGTTCTATCCGTTGATTCTCATCTATACTGGGATTTCGGAGTTCATCATCAAGCATATCCTGCGTTTACGCGTCGACAAGAAGGAATACAAGTTCAGCACGGTCGACTTGAGTGACTATATTGCCGAATATGCTGATACCAAGGAAGCTGACGAAGATATGCAACAGGAGATACAGCTGTTTCAAAATGTAATGGAGTTCCGGTTGGTGAAGTTGCGTGAGTGTATGGGTCCGCGCAATGAAATCGAAAGCGTGCGGCTCACCGACAGCATCGCTGAAGTGAAGCAAAGATTTGAGGACACCAAGCATTCGAAACTGATTGTCTGCGGCGAGGGTATTGACGATATTGTGGGTTATGTTCATCTGAACGATGTGGTGCGTGTTATTGCCGACGGGAGACAGGTAGAGCTGAAGGAAATTGTGCGTAAGATAGACTTTTTCCCCGAGACCTATACTGCCGACCGCTTGTTGAAACATTTCATAGCCACACATCAAGGGGTGGCCGCTGTGGTTGACGAGTTTGGAGGAACGGCAGGCATTGTCACAATGGAAGACGTAGTGGAGGAAATCTTTGGCGAGATTGACGATGAGTACGATGTGGAAGACGAGATAGAGAAAGTGGTTGACGACACCACATACATTTTTTCGGCACGTCTTGAGATTGACTATCTGAATGAAACCTACCACCTCGATCTGCCTGTCAGCGATGACTATGAGACACTAGCAGGCATGATTCTCCACTATTGTGAGATTATTCCTGAACAGGGCGAAGTGCTGAAAATAGGACGCTACAGCATCAGAATCCTCAAAGCCTCTGACATGAAACTGGACGAAGTAGAACTTAGAATTGAAAATAATTAGTTGGTTTATAACGAGTTGAAGAACGGATTCGGAGCATGTTTCCATATCGTGAAAATAAAAATCGGGCGATTGAGCCTTTGCGTCAAAAAGTTTCCTAAATTTGCAGGCTCAAAATTTGAAGTTTAATAAGAAAAATAGTCAATAGAATTATGGCAGCAATTGAAAAAATCAGAAGGCGTTCCGGATTGTTGATAGCAATCATCGGTCTCGCATTGTTAGCGTTTGTGTTACAAGACCTTTTCCAAAGTCAGGGCCGTAACCGTGAATACAACATCGCGGTGATTGACGGCGAGAAGATTCCCTATCAGGACTATGAGACACAAAGGGAGAAAAATCTTGAAAACAGAAGAAGCCAGAGTAACAACAACCTCTCTTCAGCCGAGACTTATAGCATCTACAACAGCACCCTTGATGAAATGATCAAGCAGAACATCATGACCAAGGAATATGAGGCCGTGGGTATGAATGTCAGCAGCGACGAGCTTTATGACCAGTTCATGGGTGAGAACCCTCACCAATGGGTTGTGCAGAGCTTCAGCAACCAGGACGGCACGTTCAATAAGGAAATGGTGGAATACTACCTCCAGAACTTAAGTGACTTCCCCGTTGATGCTCAGGCGCGCTGGATGGATTTTGAGAGAGCTGTCAAGGAGAACCGTTTGGAAAACAAATTCAACAACCTCGTGAAGGCCTCTTATATGGTGCCCGCCACCCTTGCCGAGAAATATTACCAAAACAAGAACACGAAAGCCTCTGCCGACATCATCGCTTTGCGTTATTCGACCATTCCTGACTCAACCGTCGTCGTTACCGATAAGGACAATAGGGCTTTCTACGAGGAAAACAAATACCGTTATGAGACCGACGAACGTCGCGACATTGAGTATGTGGTGTTCGAAATTAAGCCGTCGCTGGAAGACCGTCAGGATGCTCTGAAGTATGTGCAGGACATGAAAGCCGACTTCGCTGCTACCGACAACGTGATTAACTTTGTGAACGCCAACTCCGACAAGCGCTACGACAGCACATGGATGGGCCGTTCCGATGTGCCGCAGGTGGTTGAATCCTCTGTGTTCGAATTGGGTCATGAAGCAGGTTATGTGTATGGTCCTTACGAAGACGATGGCACTTTCAACCTTGTCCGTATTGTCGAGCTCCAAAACCGCCCCGACTCACTCCGCGCCAGCCATATCTTGATTGCTTATAAAGGCGCTTACAACAGTCAGGACACTATCAGCAAGGAAGATGCTGAGGCCAAAGCCAATGAACTTCTTGACCAACTGAAAGCTGCCAAGAATAATGACGAGCTGTTTGCCGAACTGGCCACCGCCAACTCAAGCGATCCAGGTTCGAAAGAAAAGGGCGGCGACCTCGACTGGTTCACCGATGGCAGAATGGTGCCTCAGTTCAACGAGTTTGTGGTGAACAATCCTGTGGGTACACTGGGTATTGTGGAGACTCCTTTTGGCTATCATATTATCAAGGTTACGGACAAGACCGAAGCCAAGCCCAAAGCTCGTCTGGCTTATTTGACTCATGAAATCACCTCAAGCACCAAGACCTATCAAAACACCTTTGCCGAAGCCAACAAGTTTGTCACCGAGAACAAGACCTACGAACAGTTTAACAGCGCTATCGAAGCCCAAGGCCTCACCAAGCGTACCATGCCCCGCATGAACGCAGCTACCTATCAGATTACTGGTATCGAAAACCCGCGCCAAATCGTTCGCTGGGCTTTCGACGACAAGACTAAGGTGGGTGATGTTTCCACAATCTTCGACCTCGACAATATGTTTGTCGTGGCTGCTTTGACCAACATCGTTCCTGAAGGTTATGCCCCGTTGAGCGTGGTGGCCGATCAAGCCAAATACCAGATCCTGAACAAGAAAAAAGGCGAAGTGGCTGTTGAGAAGATGAAAGCCTGTGGCACCGATGTCAACCGTATGGTGAATGAGCTGGGCGCCGAGTCGACTTCGGTTTCTGACATCGCCATCGAGTCACGTGTGTTGAGCAATTTCGGTGTCGAAGCCGACATCGTTGGTACCCTCCTTGGTATGAAGGAAGGTGAGGAAGTGGGTCCCATGGCTGGCAATAGCAGCGCGTTCATCCTCAAGAATGTGAAGTTCACCACTCCTGAAGCCATCACCGACTTCAGCGATATCAGACGTGAAAAGACCAGCCAGTTCAACAACAGGGTGTTGGGCGGTTCCATCTACAGCGCTTTGAAGAACAACGCCAAGATTGAAGACAATCGCTTGACGTTCTATTGATTTGAACATTTGTAAAGGTTTTTTCATAAGCATTTTTGGTGTGCCGTTCTTTGTAGCGGCACACTTTTTTTAGGCAATAAAACAAGTATTTGTCCGTTAACCTAATAATGAATACTTAATTGTAAAGTTATGATGAAAATAAAACACCTAATGACTGCCATCATCGCTCTTGCTGTGCTGGTGGGATGTGGAAAAAAAGTGGATGTCGCCTTTACTGAATCCAGCGTTTCCTTTGGCTCCGAAGAAGCCACGGTTGAAACAACCCTGAACTCCAACGGAGAATGGAGCGTTGATACCTATCCCGAGTGGCTCACCGTCAGTCCAACCTCAGGCAAGGGCAACGCCACATTGATCCTTACGGCTGCTACCAACGAAAGCGAATCGGAGCGTTCAGGCGAGGTTCGTGTGACCACCAAAGACAACTCGGCCACCCTTGCAGTGACACAAGAGCCACGCACTGTCAGTTTCATTACGGTGACCCCCACCGACCTCGAGACTGGTGAAGACGGAGGCACTTATGAGTTGACCGTGACGGCTAACTGTGAGTGGACGGCAAACACTACCGCTCCATGGATTCACTGTGAACCCGCCAGCGGCACAGGAAACGGAACCGTTGCATTGAGCATTGACCCGATCTCAGACGATGTCAGTAATCGGGAAGCCGATATCGTTTTCTCGGGAGCCGATAGCACCCTGGTTCCTGTTCATGTGATGCAATATGCTCCCATTGCCGTTTATATCAATGTATCCCCTGATAATGTCGCTTTCGAGTATACAGGAGGTGTCGAGAATGCGGTGGTTTACAGCAATGCTAACTGGGAAGCCACCTTCGATGCTGACTGGTTTACGCTGAGTGAAACTTCGGGCAGCGGCGAGACTGCTGTTGCAATCACGGTGACAGAAAACCCAATACCGTTTGAAGCAAGGTTAGCAGAGGTTCAGTTCCATACTGAGACAGGTGAAATGGCCCTGCTTGTGGTCAAGCAAGAAGGGGCACCCGACCCACACTTCCTGGAGGTTAATCCGACAGAATTCTTCTTCGGCAAAGAGGGTGGAAGTGCTGAAATAGCCGTCAGCTGCGATACGGAATGGGAAACCCAGTTGCAGTCTGACTGGGTGTCTTTGTCCGCTCAGGGAGGGACAGGCAATGGTACAATCACGCTAACCGCAATGGCCAATACTTTGTCTTCGTCACGCACCGTTGATTTCAGAATTAATTCCGGATACCTTTCAAGCGTCCTTAGGGTGACTCAAGAGGCTGGCGATGCGCCTATGGTGGTCTATTTTGAGTCGGATACAGTTTATCCTTCCTATAATGGTGGTTTCCAGCATGTCGACCTGATTGCCAACATCTCGTGGCAGCTTGAAACTAACGTTGATTGGATTACCTTGTTGACAACTTCAGGAGAAGGGGATGCTTCGTTCGACATCATTGTCGACTTGAATAGCGGTCCCGAACCTCGTATTGGGTATTTGAACCTCAAGCATGATGGACAGCTGGTGTGCAGACTTGTGGTTGTGCAGGAAGGCAAGCCCAACATTTTTGAAACCGACCTTACCGAAATAGACGCAAGACTCGAAGGAGGTGACTATACCCTCCAACTGACGGCCAACCAGTCATGGACCCTGAACAGCGATTCGGACTGGATACGATGCACTCCAGCTAGTGGTACGGGCAATTGTGCTATAGTTGTCACAGTTTCCCCTCTGGACAATCCCAGACCGCGAACAGGGCATATCAAGTTAGTGGGGTCAACAGGAGCGATGATTATCGTAACCGTGAACCAACACGAATAGTGCATGGATATTATAGGCGGAAAAATTGTTTTGTTGTAATGTTTTGAATATTTTTTGTAATTTTGCAGGCAATTAAATGAAGTGTTAGGTCACGAGAATGTATCATTAAAAAAACTAATACAATGAAAATAATACAACGGAAAAGACGTAAGTATAACTACAATGCACCGTCTGGAATCATCATTGAACTTGAACATCCGTCAATATTAACCAGTAGCTCAACAGGTTCGGATGCCAATGCGGGTGACAATAAAAACGATTTCGGCATTCAACTTCAAGATGTTGAAGAAGAGGAAATTATTCCCTAAAAGCATCTGACTTTGACATAGGTTTCGCGAATGGAGAATAATTGTCGTTTTATACCTTCATGGTTGTTTTTGCCCCATGAATGATTTTTTTTATCTCCTTCGCTGTGCGCTCTGGAATACTAAACCTGAGTTGAGTGAACTTGACGATTGGAATGGTGTTGTTAGGATGGCGCAAAGGCAAACTGTATTCGGATTAGTGGTTCACGCTGTCTTGCAAACTGAGGCTGTGGGTCAATTAGCACCCGAAAGTCGACAACTTTTGCAGCAACAGATGGATGACATTATCCATGCTGCAAAGCAGGCAAACAGTTTGATTGTCGAAATAATCAATTCTTTTTCGCAAGAAGGCATTGATACGTTTTTGCTGAAAGGACAAGGATTAGCGGCATTTTATCCCAACCCTGAGTTACGACAATGTGGTGACATTGACTTACTGGTCACGCCAAAAGACTATGAACAAGCGATGGTAGTTCTCAATCGCATGGTCTCGTCACAATCGTTGATCAAAGCCTACACCACTGAAAAGCATTACCATATTACTATTAAAGGTATCCCGGTTGAATTGCATTGGAGTTGTATGGTTTTCGATGAGCTTGAGATTAATAACAAGTATAAACTATTGGAAGAACATGGCTTGAAAGCACATCCAGATGACTTTTTTCTTGGTGGGACTTGTATACATAGGCTATCTGTTACATTCAATGTCTTTTATGTGTTTCTACATCTTTGGGAACATTTCCTTGAGCGTGGTATAGGATTACGGCAGATTTGTGACTTGGCTATGCTTTTGCATAGGCGTAATGCGCAAATCGATCGTAATCTATTATGTGAGCAGTTGGAAACCTTAGAACTTTGGTATCCTTGGAAGTTGTTTGGCTGTATGATTGTGTGTTTTCTTGGATTGCCTTCTGAAGAGATGCCTTTTTATGACGCTGGCTATACCCGCAAGGCAAAAAGGTTATTGGGTATCGTATTAAAGGAAGGTAACTTTGGTAACTCTATGAATCTTAATCGATTCCATAAACAACATAAAGGTGTCATCCGTAGTTTGACAACGTTGGTTAGTATTCAGGTTCGTTCGTGGCGTATCTTTACATTACTGCCGAATATGGGTTGGTCGTTATGGAAACAAAAAATGAAAGGAGGATTCAATAAATGAAAAAATGGATTCTCAACAACGATGGTATGACTCAAGCATTTCGTCATATGCTATACCGTTCGGCGATTAATGTAGCTGTAGGTGTGATCAATATGGTATCGTCGTTAAGTTTCATTGTTGTTTCGAAGCGGCTTATTGACACAGTTACTGGCGTGGCAAACCACCCGATTAGAACGGGCATTGTCACCCTTTGTATATTGGTGGTTGTCAGGTTGATTGCCTCGGTAATGTATGGCTATCTTGGGGAGCGCAATGAGGCGCTGGCAATTATGGCTTTGAGGAGGGGTTTCTTCTACAAGCTGATGCGTCTGAAATGGGATGGAACAGACTTCTTCCATAGTGGTGATGCGGTCAATCGTTTGGAGGAAGATGTTCGCACGGTGGTTGGTTTTATTGCAATAAAGTTGCCGGGTTTCGTGTTGGCAGGATTGCAGTTGCTCTTCGCTTCGGCCTTGGTCTATATGATGTCACCCAAATTGTTGCTTGTTCTTGTGGCATTAATGGTGGTGGCTGCGGTATTCGGGTATTTCCTTTACCGACCAGTAAGAAATCTAACACGGACTATCCGGCGGCAAGAAGGATTGATACAATCTCATTTACAGGAAAGCCTACAAAACCGTATTGCCGTGCGAGTGCTTCTTGGTGTGAATAGGATGACGGAGCGGTTAGACCGATTACAAGACAAGCAGTATTCCGACATGATGCATCGATTGAATTACAATAGTTTTGCCCAATTGTGTATGCGTTTTGGTTTCTTTTCCGGGTATACGGCTGCTTTCGTTTTTGGTGTGAAAGGTATTGAAGGAGGCTTCGTCACTTTCGGTATGATGACGGCATTGCTTCAACTTGTGGGCCAGGTTCAGCGGCCATTGTCCAGTTTGGTACAGTTGTATCCCAGTATAATTCGTTTCATGGCATCGGAAGAAAGACTTGAAGAAATAGTAGCTTGTGAAGAAGAAAGAGATATACCCCAAAAAAGGATAGAAATAGCACCTGAAATTCGAGTTGAAGAGGTTAGCTTCGTTTATCCTGGACAACAGCAGAAAATACTCAATCATTTTTCTGCTGTGTTTCCTGCAGGACAGATGACGGCTCTGAAGGGGGAGTCGGGTGTGGGCAAGACTACGCTTGTGAGATTGATGTTGGCCTTGCTGGAGCCAGGGGAGGGGCGTATCACCATTGGCGGCGAGCCTGCTGGTATCGAAACTCGCTGTAACTTCATGTATGTTCCTCAAAACAATGGACTATTCAGTGGAACTATACGTGATAACCTGCTTTTGGTGAAGCCAATGGCAACAGAAGCTGAAATGCGCGAAGTCCTTCATGTTGCAATGGCTGATTTTGTTTTCGAGCTTCCCCAAGGTCTTGATACTGCATGTTACGAAGACGGTAATGGCATCAGCGGAGGGCAAGCCCGTCGCATCAGCATCGCCTGTGCTTTGCTCCATGGTGGTAGCATAGTCGTCCTTGACGAAGCCACCTCTTCATTGGATAAAGAGACGGAGTGCCTTTTGTTGGATAGAATAAAACAATACTGCGCTGGTAAGAAAACCCTTATCTTTATAAGCCACAGTGATTATGTTTGTCACATGGCTGATACAGTTATTGAGATACCTTCTATTAAAATCCCATACTGAACCAATACCAGAACTGGTCTTCCATTTCCTTCCAGGTTTGGCGGGCAACGGCGGCAAAGTCCTTGGTGTATTGGTTCAACACCTTGGTAGTCTCGTCCTTCTTCCCTTCGTTGAGTAAGGCCTGAGCCTTCTGCTCTATTGCAGGAATCTCGTCAAAGGCTTTTTGCTCAAGGCGGTTGGCATTCTCCATAAGGACGGGTTTGGTGCGGCCCCACATCACGGTAGCCAGCTTGTTGGCCTTGCGGTAGTGCCAAATCCAGGCCTCTTCACGATAACGCAATTGACCACATTTGTCGAAGCCCTCGGGCAGGGTGGTCGAGCCGGAGAAGATGGGGATGCGTGGGCTTTGTCCCGGGTTGTCGCAAGCCATCCAGCAGATAGCACCGATTTCGTCGGGCACCCAACTGCGGCATTGGATGATGTGGTGATAGCTGCTCCAGGCCACAGCCACGGTGCGTTGGAACTTCACCGTTTCAGGAGCAATGAAGTTCAGCGTGCTCTGCATGGTGCCGTTCATCCAGGGGTTGGCGATGGGGCTGATAATGGTATCTTCAATAACGCTACCGTCTTCCTGACGTTTCTTGGTGACCATCTTGATGTTACGGGTCATGTCCATATCGGTGCCTTCGTAGGTGCTGCGGAAGAGCTCCATCACCTTACGGACATCTACATTCTCGTCGGGCTTTACCGAGAAAGGCAGTTCGGGCATATCGCGGTTGAGATTCAACGAGGGAGCCAGTTGACTAAGGATGAAGAACTCACGGTCGCTGTAGTTCTTGCCGCCACCATATTCGGCACGGAAGGCTTTCCAGAAGACGAAGTCGCCTTCTCCGTCCCACAGGCCGTATTTCTTGGCCACCTTCTCGCAGTTGTCGGAGCAGTAGAAGTCCTTGCTCTTGCGTTCCAACTTACCGATGCGGGCGATGTTGGCGCTCACACCTACCTCGTCGTCAGGGATGCGTTTGGCAGCCCAAACGCCACCAATTTTATCGGGGCCCTCACCGAGGATTTCCATCTGCCACACTTCGTTCTTGTCGGCAATGGTGATGCACTCGCCACCGTCGCCGTAGCCGTATTCCTTGATGAGTTGACCGATGAGTTGGATAGCATCGCGGGCGTTGTCGCAGCGCATGAGCGCTACGCGCTCCAACTCCTCAATCATGAACATACCGTTCTTATTGACTAAGGTATCGGGACCAGAGAAAGTGGTTTCTCCTATGGCTAACTGTTTTTCATTGAGGCAGGGATAAGCCGTATTGAGGTAAGCGTAGGTGTGTTCCACCTGCGGAATCTCGCCTGCCAGTTCCACCTTGCGGTTGTCGAAGGGGTCTTCGGTGTGCATGGTGCCTTTGTAGACCTTGTGCATTTCACCTTTTTCGTGGTCGGCAGCAGCTTCCCAGCGCATCCAGGTGCGGTAGCGACCATCGCACGTGTGAGAGGTGATAACGGAGCCATCAGTGGAGGCCTTTTTGCCCACCATGATGCTGGTGCAGTTGGCACCAACAAGCATTTCCTGTTCTTCCTGAGCTATGGCATTATAGCCGATGAGCAGCAGGGCTGATAAGAGTAATGATTTGAATTTTAGCATATTATTTGTTTAATTGTTGTGGGTTGATGTCTGTATTTATAGTTGATTCTCAGAGTCCAAAAATAGGAAAGAAAATGGTTGCTTCGCAAGATTTGGAGATTATTTTGTGGAATTATTGTCTATACATTGAAAAAGCCTAACTTTGCAGCCATAATCAACTTAAAAATCATGTTCTATGAAAAGAATTGTTTTACTTATCGGAGCTATTGTCCTTTCTTTGAATGTCTTTGCGCAAAGCAAAGGCGAAATTTATGTTCTTACTTCTGCTGCAGCCTCATTCGGGCAGAAAGAAGCGACCGAATATAATTACAATGGAACTATTGCTGGCACAACAGAGTCACCTTTGAATACTAATTTGGAATTCAATGTGGGCTTTGGTTGGTTTATGGCCAATAATTTTCGATTTGAACTTGCGTTGGGTGTGTCAAATGAAAAACAACCGAGAGAACAAACGATTTCTGGCACATGGCTTTATAATAAGTTCACGAGTTTTGACGTTGCTCCAAGTCTATCCTATTATGTAAGACTGGCGGACAAATTCTACTATACTCCTGAAGTTGGTGTGGATTTTGCTTTTGGCAAATATCACTATGAAGACGCACCGTCTCATGCTTGGAATTATCCATACAGATGCTATTCTTTTTATGCCAATTTATTGGCTTTTGAATATCGTGTAGGGCAACATTTTGCACTATGGGCCAGTGTGGGAAGCCTAAATCATAGCCGTTGGAGTTATTATGACGATGGCAAAATGTTCTATTCTAGCCAGTCCACTGGGTTTTATCTAAATTACGGAATTGTTGCAGCACATTTCTATTTCTGATAAGTAACTATTCAATCTAAAGCTACAATATTAAATGTTAAAACATCAGCCTTAGAAATTCTCCAACTTTGTTAAAATTCACTTATCCCCAAAACAATTCCTCTGCCACACCGTCGGCAAAAAGCATTTGTTTGTCGGTGAGATAGAGGAACTCCCGTGTCCGTGAGAGGCGGCCTTGGGTAATTAATGGTTGGGCATGTTGTTCGCAATAGGTTGAAAACTGTTCACCCATCTCGCGTTTCAGCCATTTCAAGTCGATGCCCCAATGGGTACGGAGGCGGAGCATGACGTATTCGTTATAGAGCTGTTCGGGAGAGAGTTGTTCTTTTTCGAAGACGGGCCCTCCGACAGGCTCAAGGACCCTTGCGCAATAGTTCTCCACACTTGAAACATTCCATTGCCGCGAAGCACCATCGAAGGAATGTGCCGAAGGCCCAAAACCGAGATAAGGCGTTCCGAACCAATAGGAGGCATTATGCTTGGAATGCATCCCGCTGCGGCAGAAATTGGAGATTTCGTAATGCAGATAGCCGTTTTCCTTGGTGCGGTTGCAGAGGGTTTCATAATCCCGTAAGGCATCCTCCTCGTTGAGAGGCAGGGCTTTGCCCAATTCGATTTGTTTGGTCAGGATGGAATTGGGCTCCAAAGTGAGGGCGTAGGCCGAAAGGTGGGGAAGATTGTACTCAAAGAAGAGGTCCAGATTGCGGGTCCATTGTTCTGCATTGGAGGTGGGCAGGCCATAAATCAGGTCGATGCTGATGTTGTTGAAGCCTGCTTGTTTGGCCCAATCGAGGCAAAGCCGGGCATGATGCGCATCGTGCTTGCGGCCTAGGTATTGCAAGTCGTTGTCAAAGAAACTCTGTATGCCGATGCTGAGGCGATTGACGCCTGTTTGGCGCAAGGCTTGTAAGTATTCTAAGGAAAGCGTGTCAGGGTTGGCTTCAAGGGTGATTTCGGCCTCGGGATTAATAAGGTAGGTGTCGTCAATAAGCCGCAACAACGCTTTTATTTCCTCAATGCTGAGCAAGGAAGGCGTACCCCCACCAAAATACACGGTATTAATGAAACTTTCAGGAAGGAGGTAGTCTTTCCGTTCAACAATCTCTGCTCTCAACGCTTCCAAAAACTTGTCTTTCAGTTTCATGGAAGGAAGCGAATAAAACCCGCAGTAGCCGCACTTCGACTTACAGAAAGGGATATGGATATAGATACCTGCCAATTCAGTTGTCAGTTTGCAGTTGTCAGTTTTCAGTTGTCAGTTTTCAGTTTTCAGTTGTCAGTTTGCTGTAATATAGAAGTTGGGAGTTGATTGGCTTTGGCCAGCTTTCAACTCCCAACTGATAACTGCTAACTTCTAACTGAGGTTAGTCTTTCTTGCACTTTTCGCAACCGGCGAGGCATTTGTAGGCCAGACCAGCAAGGCAGGCACCTACCAGCGGGGCCACGATGAAGAGCCACACCTGACTCATAGCGCACCAGTTATCGCACTTGGAGAACAGGGCAACACCTAAGGAACGGGCAGGGTTGACTGAAGTGTTGGTCAGCGGGATGCTGATGAGGTGGATGAGCACCAGGGTGAGACCGATGGCCAGACCGCCGAACTTGCCGTTGGCGTGGCTGCTGTCGGTGACACCGAGGATGACCATCAGGAACACGAAGGTCAGCAGGGCCTCAACAAGGAAGGCACCACCGCATGAAATGGCTTGATAGTCGCTGTTGCCAGTAGCCTTCATGAAGTCTGTACCAAAACCGTTGGCTGCAAAAACACCAGTGGCTTCGCCGCCGATGGCCTTGAAGACAACGAGCAGCAGAGCGCCGGCAATGATGCCGCCAATGAATTGGGCTGCCCAATAGGTCAGCATTTCCTTAAAGCTCATGCGTCCGTTGACAAAGACACCGAAGCTGACGGCAGGATTGAGGTGAGCACCCGAGATGTGACCAATGCCGTAGGCCATAGCCACCACGGTGAGACCGAAGGCGATGGAGACACCCAAGAAACCTACATGTCCGAAGAGGGCTGTGCCGCAGCCTCCAAAGACCAGGACGAAAGTGCCGAACAATTCGGCAAAGAACTTGTTACATGTTTTCATAACGCTTTGAAATTAGGTTAGTTATTGAATTAGTTGTGTTGTTGTACGTCTGCAAATATACGAAATATTCAATCCTATTGCGTTTTTTGTAATAAGAACTCCAAAGAAAGGCTTGCTATTTTGGGAAAAAAGGCTATTTTTGCAATTCGAAAAAAGCAACGAAACCATGCCACGCAAGACCGACGGAATCCCCTTTGAGCTACAGCCAGGTCCCATCAAAGACGATGAGGGGAATCCCTTTCTCTATGCCAAGCCTGTGATTAAGTACAAGTATGACCTCGATGCCTTTGCAAGCTATTGCGCCAAAGAAAACACCAGGACCAAGGGCGAGATGCTGTATTACCTTTCGGTGTTCAAAGAGGCTGCCATCCAATTGCTTAAAGAAGGCAATCGCGTAGAGACCCCGTTCGGTTCGTTTGCCCCCAAACTGAAGCTGCAAGGCAAGCATACCGACGCTGACAAAGTGAAGGGGCGTGATGTCGAGTATAGCGGTGTAGAGTTCATTCCGTCAAAAGAGTTTGTTGAGAAAGCCAACTGCTCGCGCCACGGATTCCGCTTGGAGAAAAAGAGTGTGGGGAACAGGCAGATGTACGACCCCAAAGCGATGGACGAGGCGTTGCGGCGTTGCACAAAACGCGGCTTCACCACGATTAAGACGTTCATGATCTTCAGTGGCTTGAAATACCAATCGGCAAAGCGCTATCTCGACAGTCTTTGCATTGGCGAGAAGCCTCGCTTGTACCGTTCCAAGGAAGGTGGCACATGGTGTTATTTCGTTACGAGCCCAAGCAATGGATAATCGTTAGGTTTTCGGCATTCGCCGAAAGCATTTTCTCCCTACGCTGAAACTATTTTCGGCTGAGGCCGAAAACATTTTTGGCGGTTGAGGAAACTCCAGTGAGACGGCATCTCGCTCCCAATGAAACGGCTTCCGACACCCTGTCAGACGGCTTCCCGCCTCCAGTGTGTTTTATTCCGGTTTTCACTTCATTTTTTCTTATCTTGCAAGTATTTTGACAAAAAAAGTTCCACTTCTCCCTTTACTCAATTCAAATTTTGTCTAATTTTGCAGGAACAAATATATATAGAACCATGCCCACAATATCAGAGTTTTTCGGAATAAAGATTATTCTTTGGAATGGCTTGATTTGCACCGTGAGGAGATAAAGGAAGCATGGGAACAAGCCTCCAAAGGTGAAACTCCAAATCAAATAGAACCTCTAAAATAAAAGCCATGACATGGATTGAAATCACTAACACGGAATATATTGATGGATACAAAATGTCCCTACTGTTTAATGACGGACAGAAACGGGTTTTTGATTTTCTGCCTCTGATTGAACAATATCCCGTATTCAAGCCTCTGCATGACTTGACCCTATTTAAGGCTTTTACAATAACCGACACCCTTGAATGGGATAATGGCAATATTGACATTGCGCCAGAATACATTTATGAGAATGGCATGAAAGCTTGATGAATAGCGTAACGAATTCGTGGGAACTGGAGTATAGTTTCTGAAAAGGAACTCTGTTTACCATAATATAAGTATAAAAACAAACGCCCCGCCGATTTAAGCATTGCAAAGAGGCTTGGCGGGTTCTCGTGCTGCAAAAACACAAACTTTTCTCCATCCCGCAAGTATTTTGATGAAAAAACTTGCTTTCCCTTTTGCCCAATCCAAATTTTATCTATCTTTGCCCCTGCCAAGCCGAGAGAAAACGGCATGGCCAGAGAAAGCGCATTCTTCGCTTTGTTCCTCAGCAGTGAATCTGGACAATTCGCATAAGAAAGAGGATGAAGAGAACGATTGCTTTCGCTGTTATGTTTGTATATCCCTATGCATTCATACAGCGGAGCATGACCTGATTCTTTATTTCTTTTCTTATGGGAGTCCAGACCCAACTGCTGGAAATAAGGATAAGTTTGGGAGGCTCCGCTCTGTTTGCCATTATTCAATTCTGAAACAACACAAAGGAAATAAAATGGAAAACAAAGAGAAAAACGAAACACAAAGTCGAAGGGAATTTTTCAAGCAAGCGGCAAGAAAGACAATACCAATTCTTGGTGCAGTTACATTAATTAGTAATCCTTTGATTGCTAATGAAATTACAAATGAATCTATCGGTTGCCGTGACTGTTCCCATGATTGCACTTATGGATGTCAATTCGATTGCCAGTATGGATGTAAAGGTAGTTGTAAAGGTAGTTGTGAAAATAGTTGCATGGGCGATTGCTATGGTAGTTGCGAGAGCGGATGCAAACATACATGTTATGAATATTGTACAGGCGCATGTAAAGATACTTGTAAGGGCACATGTGATGAACATTGTAAAGGCGATTGCACAAACTCATGCAGTAACAATTGCGAAGGAAGTTGCCATGGTGGGTGTAAAGGTAATTGCGAAGGATGTACAAGAACTTGTAGGGATACTTGTGCTAAATCATGCAATGAAACTTGTAGAAAATCGTGCAAAGATACTTGTTCAAAATCATGTGACCTTTCTTGCACTAACACTTGTAAAAACCATATCAAATAATGTCCACAAATAACAACGAAATAATACAAACAAGAAGAGCGTTCTGCCACATTGTAATTCACAAAACATTACCTTTATTGGGGTTAGTTTTAATAACGCCAATTGTTGGATGTCGCAGCCGCTTAAATTGTATTTGTAACGAGTGCAATAATGATTGTAAAAATTCTTGTAGGATTTACTGCTAAGGTTGTTGTGCCGAGAATGGTTGCAAAGGCGAATGTTCTGGTACTTGTACTAGAACATGTAAGTATAGTTGCACAGTTACATCTTCATCAAATTAAACAAATATGGGTGTGATAAAAGGAAATAAGCAAGGATGGAAATCCGGCATGGCGAAGAACATCACCTTCATCGTCACGAAGGACTGCCAATTGGCTTGCAAATACTGCTACCTTGTGGGCAAGAACGTGAAGGAACGGATGCCTTGGGAGGTGGCCAAGACCTTTATCGACTATGTGCTTGACCATGAGACTGACCCCGATTTCGCTTACGAGTCGGTGGTGTGGGACTTCATCGGAGGTGAGCCGTTCCTTGAAATCGAGCTTATCGACAAGATTTGCGACTACATCAAGGTCGAGCTGTACCGCCGTAACCACCATTGGTTCAATAGCTACCGTTTCTCCTTCTCCACCAACGGCATCAACTACCATGAGAAGGCCGTTCAGGATTTCATCAAGAAGAACCGCGACCACCTTTCCATTGGCATCACCATTGACGGGACGGAGAAAAAGCACGACCTTAACCGTGTGTATAAGATTACCGAAAAAGGTTCCTACAAGGATGTGGTGAATAACATCCCGCTTTGGTTGGAGCAATTCCCAGGCGGCGGCACCAAGGTCACCATCTCCTCGGCGGACATTCCGTATATCACAGAAAGTGTGCTGCATCTCTACAGCCTCGGCATTCACGAGGTGAATATCAACGTGGTGTTCGAGGACGTTTGGCAAGAAGGCGACGACCTCAAGTTTGAGGAACAACTGATGCAATTAGCCGATGCCATCATCGACGGTGGCTATTATCAAGACTATGCCTGTTCGTTCTTCTCGGAGCATATCGGCAAGCCTATGGACCCCGAGCGCGACAACCAGAACTGGTGCGGCGCGGGCAAGATGCTCAGCGTGGACGCAGCGGGCAACCTCTACCCTTGCACCCGTTTTGCACAATACTCCCTTCGCGACAAGGAGACTTGGGTCATCGGCAACATCCACGATGGCATCGACAAGAACAAACTGCGTCCCTTCCTCACTTTGGACAGACTGACGCAAAGCAAGCCGGAATGTATCACCTGTGAGGTGGCCAGCGGCTGTGCCTGGTGCCAAGGAGAAAACTATGACGCGGCTCAGACGCACACCGTGTTTGAACGCGCCACGGCCATCTGCCTCATGCACAAGGCAAGAGTGAGAGCCAACAACTACTACTGGAACAAGCTCTACCGNNCCGAAATCTGCTAAAGCCATGCTGCAATACCTTGTTATATTATTAGACGACACCAGCGTGGCCTACTGCCATGCCGACAACCCGCTGAAGGAAAGACACTTGATGCCGATAGAAACCTTGAAGAAAGGCATCCTCTTCGGCATGAAACAGAACCTGATGATTCAGTATGTCTTCCCAAACTATGAACTCCCGAAAGAATATGCTGAAGTCATCGAGAGCATCGACAATGTGAAGATTTATCCTATGGGTTGCAAGCCTGTTACGGGAATGGCAAACGATGGAGAAACTGATGTGGAAGTGGCCAATGCCATTCCTGAAAAAGTGGAAGCTAAGAACTTGGTGCTACGCCTCACCTTCAGCGAAATGCTGAAACAGAAAGATGGAATAGCCAAACTTTTCAAATCGGGCGCAAGAGTTAACCTTTGCATTACCGATGTGGAGCAATTCACTGATGAACAGTTTGAAGCCTACAAGCAAGTCTTGAACGAGTGGAACATCGTTTTGCTTGGCCTCTACAAGCAAGGCCAATCCCCGCAATTCAACCTGTTGACGGACAGGATGATGCTGGAGAAGATGCACAACTGCGAGGCTGGCGTGAGCAACATCACCCTTGCGCCTAATGGGAAGTTCTACCTCTGTCCCGCTTTCTATTATGATGAGCGGATGCAGGTCTTCAACCAACTGAATCACCATAATCCATCATCAGATAACTCAGTTGGTGACTTGGAACGCGGTTTGGACATCCCCAATCCACAGCTGCTTCAACTCGACCACGCGCCTTTGTGCCGCAACTGCGACGCCTACCAGTGCCGCCGCTGCATCTGGCTCAACCGCAAGCTGACCTGGGACAACAACACGCCCTCGCATCAGCAATGCGTAATGGCGCACATTGAGCGCAACGCTTCCCGCGACCTCTTGAACGACATCCGTAAAGTGGGTGAGTTCATGCCCAACATCGACATCAAAGAAATTGAGTATCTTGATCCATTCGATGTTAGGAAGGAGTTTTGAAATGGGATTGCTTCGCAAGAAATCTTTCAAAAATAAGTATAAAATCCATCAAAAATCGAAATATGATGAGCAGCAAACGGAGAATAAGATTTTGTAAGATTTTGAAAATTAGATTTTTGAACAATTTCTACACGAAGTGTATCCCACAATAATGATAACAAAATAAATGATTGAATATGAAAAAGAAAGTAGGTCAGGTAACCCCTGAAGAAAAGAACGAAATCCAGCAGCT
>LXOW01253501.1_pt1 | contig 22644 bp, 15 predicted proteins | sample 1368591 | NCBI WGS metagenome assembly LXOW01 (sample SAMN04884650, study PRJNA319009) | bovine gut metagenome | isolation source: Cow rumen | host: Bos taurus | place: Italy: Legnaro (PD) | collected 2014-07-09
ACATTGAGACTTTGGTAATATCGAATCGGATTCACACTCCACTTGGGCAAGGGTAGCAGCGGTGCCGCGTCCATAATAGCATGGTCTATTACCACTTCGTTCCGTTCCATGATTCGGGACAGTATCTTTCCACCCAAAGAAAGACCGTAGGCAACGTCCAAATGTCCATTCATGTATTCCCGAACATATTGAGCCGCTTGAACAGCTTGGTCATCGACAGAGGTAAACTGAGACTCCTGACCGAGCAGAAACCCATCAATTCCAACCGCGACAATGTAGAATTTGTCCTTCAGCAGTTCTATCAACGGCAGGAATATCTCGTGAGATACCCCTAATCCTGGAATCAGCAGCAGGCTTTTGTTTTCTTTATTTCCAAAAGTATAGAATTTCATAACTCTCCTCTACAGATTTGAATTTAGCAGTGATTTAATCTCCTTTTTGACTTTTTCCAAATCCCCGCAAGAAAGAATGGGCATCAGGCTTTCAATCTCCTCAATGCTTTTATCCCACCATCTGAATTTAAGCAACAATTCAATCAAATCATCGTCAAAGCGTTTCCTAACTACGCGACAAGGATTGCCAACAGCAATCGAATATGGGGGAATGTCTTTCGCCACGACCGAGTTGGCCCCAATAATGGCTCCGTCGCCGATATGCACACCAGGCATCACTGTCACATGCTGGCCTATCCAAACATCGTTGCCAATAACCGTATCGCCTTTCAATGGCAGTTCATCTTTCACTGGAGCAATCGCCGTACCCCAGTCTCCACCCATAATGTAGAAAGGATAGGTGGTCGCGCAATCCATCCTGTGATTCGCACCATTCATGACAAACTCCACGCCCTTGGCGATAGCACAGAACTTACCGATAATCAGCCTATCACCTATGAAATCATAAAAGTGAGTGACATGTTTCTCAAACTGGTCGGCACCATCCACGTCATCATAATAGGTGTAGTCTCCAATGACGATACGCGGATTTTTGACCACGTTTTTGATGTAGCAGAGGCTCGGAATCATGGGATTTGGGAACGCCTCGTTTGGATTGGGTCTATTTGCTATGTTTTTCATAAACGAAATTCTTATTTACTGTTCTTAACGAAACAGCAAAAATAAGAAATTCTCGTGATGGTTGACACAAAACAGAATCGCTTTACGTGCATCAAGTAGGGCGCGATATCACAACAATAGGGTAGGTCTAGGGTAAGTTTGACATAACGCCTACAAACTATCGATAAAGTCTCGGTTGAGTCTCGGTAAAGTTTCGGTTGAGTTTCGGTTGAGTCTCGGTTAAGTCTCGGTTTTTTGTCATCTCACTATGGCTCTCCACTTGGCCTGTGATCTTTCTTCAGCCCCTCCCCTACCCTACTGGGAATCCGAATTTTGGCTTTTCGCCACACCCATGGTTTTAGTAAAGGTGCCGTCTTCAAAGATTTCGAAATCTATGGTGTACGACTCGTCACCGATATCATATTTGACTTGGCCTTTACCAACATATAGATGTACGGCAACTTCGGTATTGAGATGGGCCCCGAAACCAGTGGCGTAACAGTAAGCAAGCAGCACTTTAGCGTTAGGGCTCCCTTTTTCTGCAGCTTCCGTCAGGTTATAGATGGCCTTCGAATAGTCCGTCTCCCCTTCAACACCAAAAAGCAGTCCGAATCCCTTCTTGTAGAGTGCGTAGGATTCTTCCTTGAAGTTGTTGGCCTGAGGATAGGTGAGCTGTATAGCTTGGCCTGACGGCAACGCTTTTACGCTCTCAAGGGAAAGCAACTTTGTGCGCGAGGATTGCTCTTCTCTATTTAAGGCCTCCTCATACCACCAGCGGGCCCTTGCATAGTTTTTCTCCACCCCGATGCCATTCTGATAGCATTCTGCCAAAACCCTCATGGCAGCCGGATGGCCCTTCAAAGCTGCTTTTCTGACCCATTGCGTAGAAAGGTTAAGGTCTCGATGCATCAAAACCCCATCACGATAGGCCAATCCCAACATGTATTGCGAGTTGGCTTCCCCATGATAGGCTGCTTTGCGGAACCAGACCAAAGCCAAAGAGTCATTTTGTTCGGTAAATTTACCAAGATAATAAATCACACCTAATTGATGGGCTGCCTGAACAACATCATGCTTCGCAGCTCGTTCAAACCAATACATCGATTGTTGACCATCATGACGCCCATACTTTTCCTCCCCATAGATATAACCCAGAATAAGCTCTGCCCGACTGCTGTTATGCTCTGCAGCTCTTTTATAAAAGGTGATAGCTTTCGCCTCGTCCTTATCTACTCCAACGCCATAAAAATAGCTCTCGCCCATGTTGAGTAACGCAGGCGCAAGGCCTTGTTCAGCCGATTTCTGGAACCAAGTAAAGGCTTTTTTGTAATCCTGTTTTACGCCTTTCCCTTCCAAATAGCGGCTGCCTAATTGATATTGAGCCACTCTGTCGCCAGCCTTTGCCTGTTTTTTCAAGGATATCAAATCAGGATTGAGTGCAGTCCCACGAAGCATAATAGCGAAAGCAACAAATAATCCAATGATGACAGCCGCGAACGGAACAATAATGTAAACTGCCAGAATACGGTTGAGCGTTTTATCAGGAATGGCGATAGGAACATCTTGTATTCTATCTCTATTCTGCCTAATACCCAAAACGACAGACAACAATCCGCTGACCACAAGCATTACAACCCAAGCATACAAAACAACCTTAAAAGTATCACCCGCTGATTTCGCGAACAAAAGGGCTCCTAAAAGGAAGAAAATGTTAGACCACAAGAAAAGCATCAAGCCTATAATGGCTCCCTCGTTGACTCGAGTATTGAGACGCCTCCACCAAGGAGCTCCTTCGTCGTATTGTATCAATAAATAAACCAGTCTGTCAATGAATTTCATAGTGGAAGAGGTTATATGATTTTTGGTATTGCTAATTTGCAGCAAAAATACACATTATTTCTTTCCAAAGCAAACCCCATTACCAAAGAAAACACTACCTTTGCGCAAATTTTTCAAGCAATGAACAGCCTTTCAGTCGTCATCATCACTTTCAACGAGGAGAAGAAGATAGGGCAATGCCTTGATTCGGTGAAGGATATTGCCGACGAAATCATCGTCGTCGACTCGCATTCCACCGATGCGACTGAGGCTATCTGTCGTCAATACGGCGTGAAGTTCTTCACGCAAGACTGGCTGGGCTACTCCGACCAGAAAAACCTCGCCGACGACCTTGCCACCTGCGACCTCATCTTCTCCATAGATGCTGACGAAGCCCTCTCCGATGAATTGAAGCAGTCCATCACCGAACTCAAAACCCGTGAAATCGCCGACAACGAAGTGTTCGCGATGAACCGCTTGAACAACTACTGCGGCCAGTGGATCAAAGGCTGCGGGCTCTATCCCGAGACCAAAATCCGCATCTGGCGGCGCGGCTTCGCCCAATGGGAAGGNNCTGCGGCCAGTGGATCAAAGGCTGCGGGCTCTATCCCGAGACCAAAGTCCGCATCTGGCGGCGCGGCTTCGCCCAATGGGAAGGACGCATCCACGAATGGCTGAACTACAAGAGCGAGCCGAAAAAGACCCTTCTGAAAGGAGACCTGCTGCATTACTCGTGGGACACCCCTGAGGCTTTCCGCAAGCAACTGTTCCACTTCGCAGAGTTAGGTGCCCAGTCGTACTACGAACGCGGCAAGAAGACTGGTTTGCTGCCCTGGATATTCAGTCCGAGCATCAACTTCTTCCGCACCTATATTATAAAAGGTGGCTTCCTCTACGGCAAGACGGGTCTTTACATCTGCCGCACTATGGCGCAAGCCAACCGACACAAATACAATCTGTTAAGAGAAAAAACAAGAGAATATGGAAAAGGAATTTGAAGAAGAAGTGGAACGTACAGTAGCCGCGTTAAAAGCGGGAAAGACCATCCTCTACCCCACTGACACCATTTGGGGTGTGGGGTGCGACGCCACCAACAGCAAAGCCTGCGACCGCGTCTACGCTGTGAAGCAAAGACCCGCCAACAAAAGCCTCATTGTCCTCGTCGACTCGACAGAACGACTGAAAGACTACGTCGTCAACGTGCCTGCTGGAGCCTACGACCTTATCGCGCACGCCGTCAACCCGTTAAGCATCGTCTATTCACAAAGCAAGAACCTCGCAAAGAACATTTCTGCAGACCATTCGGTATGCATCCGCGTGGTGGACAACGAGTTCTGCAAGGAAGTCATCCGACGCCTCGGGAAGCCCATCACTTCCACCTCGGCCAACCTCTCAGGGCAACCTACCGCAATGACCTTCGGCGATATCAGCGAAGAAATCAAAAACTCGGTTGACTATGTGGTGCAGCTTTACCATGACAGTTTCGCCAAGCCCAAATGCTCCACCGTCATCAAACTCAACGAGGACAACACTTTTGAGATTTTAAGGCAGTAAAGTGAAGTTTTTTCAGTATCTTTGCGCCCCTAAAACATCATACTATTCCATGAAATCACTGAAAATGTTTTTCTTGGCTATTGCTTGCTTTATTGCCATAGCAGCAACAGCCCAAAACCAATCAAAAGCGCAGATGAACGCCCAAAAACTGGGCACTGTCCTTTATCTTATCGACAACTTTTATGTCGACACCGCAAATATAGACAAGGTAGCGGAAGACGCCATCATAGCCGCGTTGAAGGAACTCGACCCCCATTCGGCCTACATCTCGAAAAAAGATGTCGAGAAGGCTAATGAGCCCCTCGTGGGTAGTTTCGAAGGCATCGGAGTGACCTTCCAACTCATCCGCGACACTATCACCGTCATCAGCCCCACAGCAGGCGGCCCCTCCGAGAAGGTGGGCATCATGGCCGGCGACCAGTTCATCAAGATTGACGGCGAGGAATCCTTCGGCAAAAAAGTGGACAACGAATACGTGCAGAAGCACCTGCGTGGCAAGAAAGGCACCAAGGTCACCGTCAGCGTAAAACGCGGCAACGATCCCGACCTCATCGACTTTGAAATCATCCGCGATAAAATACCGCTAAACAGCATCAATGCTTCATACATGCTCGACAACCATGTCGGCTACATCAAGCTCGACCGTTTCGCACAGGAATCTACCGCTGAGTTCAAGGAAGCCTTCGCCAAGTTGCAAGCACAAGGAATGAAGTCGCTTATCTTCGACTTGCGTGGCAACACGGGCGGCTACCTCAATACCGCTATCGAGTTGGTAGACCAGTTCCTCACCGAGGATCAACTCATCGTCTTCACCGAAGGCACACACTCACCCCGTCAGGAATGGAGAAGCTCGGCTTCAGGGCTCTACACCACAGGCAAGCTGGTCGTCCTCATCGATGAAGGCTCAGCCTCAGCCAGCGAGATTCTCTCGGGAGCCATACAAGATCACGACAGAGGTGTGGTGATAGGTCGCCGTTCTTTTGGCAAAGGTCTGGTGCAAAGGCCTTTCAACCTGCCTGACGGCGCAGTTATCCGCCTCACCACTTCAAGGTATCACACCCCTTCGGGTCGCTGCATCCAGCGTCCCTATGAGAACGGGGTTGAAGACTATGCGAAAGAGATGACAAAACGTCTGGAACACGGCGAATACTATCACGCCGACAGCATCCATTTCCCTGACTCGCTGAAATTCAGGACCGACGGCGGACGCACCGTCTATGGCGGAGGCGGCATCATGCCCGACATCTTCATCCCCGTCGACACGGCCTACAATAGCAAACTATACACCAACCTCGTCCGCAAGGGTGCCTTGAACCGTTTCACCACCGACTATGGCCTGAAACACCGCGAAGCCATCAAAGCTGAATATGGTGATTTCGACAATTTCAACAAGAACTTTGTTGTGAGCGATGAAATTGTCAACGGTTTGAAGAAAGCCGCCGAAGAAGCCAAGGTAGAATGGAGCGACGAGCAGTTTGAGCATTCCGGCAAGTTTTTACTCCTGCAAGTGAAAGCCCTAATTGCCCGCAATGTTTGGGAAACGCAACAATACTACCAAGTGATGTCGGGCGTTGACCCGGGTGTGCAAAAAGCCCTTGAAATCCTTGACAACGACATGGAATACAAACACCTATTAAAATGACCAACCCATGAAAAAGACACTTTTACTCATAGCAGCTATTGGTTTACTTATCCATGCACAAGTCTTCGCCCAAGGGCGCATTGATTTCGGGAAGGCATCCTCTATACAACAATGCATCAAAGTGTCGGATGATGGATTCACCGCTACATTCTCTTTCAACAATCTGACTTCCAATGATGTGCAAACAGAGAAAGGCGTGTTTTCCAACATCATTATGGAAGGCACCTACCCTTCAGGCAACATCGGCGAGCCTTCGCTTCCCGCCGTCCACCAACTGGTTGCCGTTCCGATTGGTGCACAAAACATTAGCGCGAAAGTGGTCAGCTACTCGACAACCGAATACAGGCTTAGCGACTTCGGCATCGGCAAGATTATGCCCCAACAGCCCTCAATCAGAAAAGACCTGAAACACGAAGACATCCCGTTTGCATACAAAGAAGAAGCATATTCGTCAAAGGATTATACCAACCTTAACCTTGTCGATTTCGAAATTAGCGGCACCATGCGTGGCATCCAAATCGGCTCGCTGACTGTCAATCCTGTGACTTACAATCCCACCAAGGGTAGTGTCATGGTTTACAACGACATCGTGTTGGAAATCAGCTATGGGGCATACGACAAAGCCACTGCCTACAACGAATTTACCCGCACATTCAGTCCATATTTTGCAGGCATTTACGACATGATGTTCAACTGGCGCAACGACGTGTACGACGAGCACCCCGACCTATGGCAAGCCCCCGTGAAGATGCTCGTCATCGCCGACCGCATGTTTGAGGAAACCTTGCAGGAATGGATTGAATGGAAGACCATTAAGGGTTTCTACGTGGACGTGTATTACACCGACCAAATCGGCAACACCGCCTCAGCCATCCGCAGTTTCATCCAAGAGGAATACGCCAAAGACGCGCCTACCTTCGTCATCATTTTTGGCGACACGGAACAAGTTCCGGCAAGCGCCATCGGCAGCCAGAGCCAATGCGTCACTGACCTGTATTATTCAAGTGTCGATGACGACGACTTCCCTGACATCTACCACAGCCGCATGTGCGCCGAAACCGTCGAGCAAATGCAGAACATCATTGCCAAAACGCTGCTGTATGAGCGTTACGAATTTCCCGACCCTTCATATTTAAATAATGTGCTGCTTGTGGCCGGTTGGGATGACTACTTTTGCGAATACATCGGAGCACCGTCTATCCAATACGGCTTGAATTATTATTACAACGCCGAGCACGGCTACAACGAGGTAAACTATTTCCTCGGTCGGCCATACGAAGATGCTTACGCCAGCCTCAACACGGGTGTCGGTTTTGCCAACTATACCGCCCATGGCTACAACCAAGGCTGGGGTGAACCTAACCTCGACAACAATGACATCCCCAACATGACCAACATCGGCAAGCCTTTCCTCGCAATGGGCAACTGCTGCAGCGCCGCCGACTGGGGCATCAGTAGCACTTGCTTCGGCGAGGCCATGATTCGCACCAACGAAGCCGCCGCCTACGCTTACATCGGCTCCTGCCCCAGCACTTACTGGTATGAGGACTACTATTTCACCGTCGGGGCCACCAACATTTTCGGGCAAGCACCCACATACGAGGAATCGTCAATGGGTATTTACGATGCCGTTTGGGTAAACGACCGTTTCAATACTGTGGCATCCATGCCTTTTATCGGCAACCTCGCCGTTTGCTACGCCCATGCCCGCAGCTCTCACAGAGACGACATCGACACCTACTACTGGCAAGCCTACCACACCCTTGGTGACGGCTCCATCATGCCCTACCGTGTGCAACCCACCGAGAACGCAGTCAGCCATGAGGCCGTCTTCCCCATGGGGGCAAATAGTTTTGAAATCAGCGCCTTGCCTGGCTCGTATGTGGCCGTCAGCAAAGACGGCGAACTGCATGGTGCAGGTCTCATCGATGAAAGCGGCGTCATTCTCCTCGACATCGAGCCAGTCACCACAAGCGGAGAAGTAACGATTTGCGTCACTGGCCTCGACAAGATTCCGTATATTGCCAACATCCCCGCTGTTGTGCTTGAAGGGCCTTTCATTGCCATCGACAGCTATATGCCTAACCAAGCCCACGTCGGTGATGAAACCACTATGAGCATTACTTTCAAGAACGTGGGCACCGAGGCCATCGGTAGCACAACCACTGTCAGCTTGACTTGCGAAAGTAACGACCTGACCCTGCTCAACAGCACCGCCACTTTTGAGAGCCTTGCGCCCGAGGAAAGCATCACCATTGACGGCTTTAGCTATAGTATTGCAGAAGGCGTGGCCGACCGCACTAATTTTGTCATTCACAGCACCGCCATTTGTGGCAACGAGGTTTGGGAAGGCAAGGTTGTGATTACGGCCCATGAAGCCAAACTGGAATACGAAAGTATGGCCTGGGCGGGCGGATTTGTCCCTGGCGAGACCGTGAGCGTAATAGCCTACTTTGTGAATACAGGCCACTACCGCGCCACCAATGCTGTAGCAAGTATCACTACTACAAGCGAATACATCACTTTTGAGAGCGAAACCGTTGAAATCGGCACCGTCGACCCTGATGGCGAAGCCGTTTGCGGATTCAATGTCATCATTAGTCCAGACTGTCCCGAGACGGAAATCCTTCCGCTCAACTTCACACTCAATGCCGACGGTGGCCTCTCCGCCGGAGGCAGTGCTGTGATGCGCAATGCCTGCAACGTTGTTTTCGAGCTGACCGACACTTACGGTGACGGCTGGAACGATGCTTATTTGAGTGTCAGCTTCGACGATGGTACACCTTCCGAAAACCTCACCTTCACCGATGGCCACTCTGCATCCTTTACCCTCGAAATCGGCAACCATGTGCATGTCAGCCTCTCGTGGACTGCTGGTGGATGGGATGGTGAGGTCAGCTTCGTGGTGCGCTACGAGGACGGTGAAGTCATCTACCAGCACGGTCCCGACCCACAAGCGGGCTTACTCTACGAGTTCGACTGCAACTGCCAATTCAGTACCGAAATGCTCACCCCTGTCGAGAACCTAAGTGCCGTAGTGGAAGGCAACCAAATCATCCTCGATTGGGAAACTTCTGCTAACCCGATTCGATTTGTCGTCTACCGAAATGGGCTTGAAATAGGCGAGACCACGGAGACCACTTTCACCGATGAAGTAGGCACGGAAATGATTTACACTTATTGTGTATTGGCCGAATACGAAGGCGGTTTCTCCCTTCCTGAATGCGTCCAAGTGGAGTTTTTCGATGGTTTGGAAGAAAACGGTCCTTCGACAAATTCAGTGACCTTTGCGGTTTATCCCAATCCAGCCAACAGCCTATTGAATATCAATGTTGGAAACAAGGAGTTTGCCTACGTTTTATTCAACGGCATGGGTCAAGCAGTGGTCAAAGGCAATGCCTGCGGAGCAGTCCAAATTAGCGTGGAGCGCTTGACCAAAGGCATTTACTTCCTGCACATCACGTCTAACGAACAAATGCGCGTGGAAAAAATCGTCGTTGAATAATCTTTGTCAAGTTTTTCGTCAAGACATGGAAATAATTACTATTTTTGCACATTTAACACCTACATCCTTGTAAAAAACAATAACAAACACAATATCAACTAATTAATTCAAACAATAATGAAGAAATTTCGCTTACTTAGCGCAGCTTTCCTGATGATGGGATTGCTGTTTGGCACGCAAGTGATGGCTCAGCACATCGAACTCGGCGTAGCCAAAGCGGCACAAAATTGTGCCAAAGTGTCTGACGAAGGCTTTACGGCCTCTTTCTCATTCAGCAGCATAGATGCCACTGAGATCAGCACTGAAAAAGGTGTGTTCTCCAACATCACGATGGACGGCACCTATCCTTCCGGCAATGTGGGTGAACCCTCACTGCCCGCTGCTAACCAACTGATTGCCGTGCCTTACGGTGCTAAGATTGCCTCTTTGGAAGTGAAGAGCTTCAGCAAGACCACTTACCGTTTGGCTGACTACGGCATCAAGACCATCATGCCTCAGCAACCTTCCGTCCGCAAGGACCAGAAGCCTGAAGACGTGAAATTTGTTTATAGCGAAAAGGCCTACGCCGCCAAGTCGATGAGCCAGCGCCCCATCGCCACCATCGAGATGAGAGGCACCATGCGTGGCATCCAAGTCGGTTCGCTGACCATCAACCCCGTCAACTACAACCCCGCTGAAAACAGCATCGAGGTTTACAACAACATCGAAGTTGAAGTGCGCTACGACAATTACGACAAAGCCGCTTCCTACAACGAGTTTGCCCGTACTTTCAGCCCCTATTTCGCTGGTGTCTACAAGACCATGTTCAACTGGCGTGACGATGTATACGACCAGCATCCTGACCTTTGGCAATGCCCTGTGAAGATGCTCGTCATCGCCGACCGCATGTTCGAAGAGTGCATGCAGGATTGGATTGAATGGAAGACCATGAAGGGCTTCTATCTGGATGTGAATTTCACTGACGAAATCGGCACCAGTGCCTCTGCCATCCGCAGCTTCATCCAAGGCAAATACGCTGAGGACGCTCCCACCTTCGTTATCATCTTTGGCGACAAGGAGCAAGTGCCTGCCAGTGCGACAGGTAGCGAAACCAGCAGGGTGACCGACCTCCAGTACATGAGTGTCGACAACGACGACTTCCCGGACATCTATCACAGCCGCATGTGCGCCCAAACCGTGGACCAGATGCAGAACATCATCACCAAGACCCTTTGGTACGAAAAGTTGCAATTCGAAATGCCTACTCGCGACATCAGCTATCTCGGCAATGTGTTACTGATTGCTGGTTGGGACTCCTATTGGACTGCTTACGATGGTGCTCCCACTATCCAGTATGCCATGGAGTATTACTACAATGCTGAACACGGCTTCAACAATGTATACTACTGGTTAGGTCAACCCTACACAGGCTGCTACGCCTCGATAAACACTGGCATTGGTTTCGTGAACTATACTGCCCACGGCGGCGAGACTGGTTGGTCAGAACCAGCGTTAACCGTCAACGACGTGAATAACTTCACCAACGAAAACATGCCTTTCCTCGCCATGGGCAACTGCTGCTTGGCCGCCGACTGGGGCTATTACAGCACATGCTTTGGCGAAGCCATGATTCGTGCCAACACCAAAGGCGCATACGCCTACATTGGCTCCTGCCCCAGCACTTACTGGTATGAGGACTACTACTTTGGCGTGGGTGCCACCAACGTGTTCGGCCAGATGCCCACATACGAGCAGACTGCATACGGTGTTTACGATGCCATTTGGAACGACAGTGAATTCAATTGCGTCTCTGCCATTCCGTTCATCGGCAACCTCGCTGTGTGTTATGCCCATGCCGGCAGCTACCAAGGTAGTGTTTCCGACAAATACTACTGGCAATCCTACCACGCACTGGGCGACGGTTCCGTCATGCCTTTCCGCGTGATTCCTACCCCGAACAATGTCAGCCACATGGCCATCATGCCCATTGGCATGGACTATTACACTGTCACTGCTGCTCCCGGCTCCTACGTTGGCATCAGCAAGGACGGCGTACTCTATGGCGCTGGCCTCATCGACGAGACTGGCACCACTGACATTGCCATTGAGCCTATTACTTCCAGTGGCGACGTCATCATCTGCGTGACTGGCCTCGACAAGATCCCTTACATCAGCGTTGTCCCCGCCGCTGCTTTGGAAGGCCCCTATGTCAGTGTTGACAGCTTCACTCCCGCCAACGTCCACGTCGGCGACGAGACCGAAATGAGCATCACTTTTAAAAACGTCGGTACTGCTGCCACCGGTGGCACCACCAACGTCACCTTGAGCTGCGACGACACCAACCTGACCATCCTCAACGGCACCGCTTCGTTCGACAACCTCGCTCCTGAAGCCACCGTTACTGTTGACGGTTTCACCTACAGCATCGCCCAAGGCGTTGCCGATGGCTCCCGTTTCACCATCCAAATCAACGCCGTTTGCGGCAGCGAGACCTGGGAAGGCAAAGCCGTCATCACCGCTGGTGAGGCAGTGCTGGAATTTGCTGGAATGGCCTCTGGTGGATTCGTCCCTGGCGAAACCATCACCGTCACAGCTGGTTTCAAGAACGCTGGTCACTATATGGCTACCAACGCCATTGCTAACATCACCTCTTCAAGTCCTTATGTCAGCTTCGTGAACGACTCCTACGAAGTCGGCACCATCGACCCGAGCGGCGAGGCAATCTGCGTATTCAATATCACCGTTGATGCCAACTGCCCTGTCACCGAGGCTCTGCCCATCAACTTCACCATCAATGCCAACGGCGGTGTCTTTGCCGAAGGCTCTGGCGTCATCAAGAACTCCTGCAACGTGATCTTCGACCTCTCCGACAGCTATGGCGACGGTTGGAACGGTGCCAGCCTGACGGTTAGCTTCAGCGACGGTACGCCTTCACAGAACCTTACCATCGGCAGTGGTAACTCAGCCAGCTACACGATTGAAATTGGTAATGGTGTCCACGTCAGCCTCAACTGGAACGCTGGTAGCTGGGACTCAGAGTGCTCCTTCGTCGTCCGTTATGAAGGCGGTGATGAAATCTTGAACTGCTCATCAGTCACTAGCTGCCTGCCCTACTCCTTCGATTGCAACTGCGGTGGTGGCAGCACGACCGGCACCTACAACCCTGTTGAGAATCTGGAGGCTTCGACCAGCAACAACAATGTCACGCTGACATGGAATGCTCCTGAAGGTGCCATCGAGTACATCATCAACCGCAATGGTATCGAAATTGGCCAGACGGCTGAAACCACCTACACCGATGAAAACGTTGGCAGCGGTATCTACACCTACTGCGTAGTCGCCGTGTATGCCGATGGCAACTCGATTCCTGAATGCGTCATTGTCGATCTCTTTGACTTCACCGAAGAAACAGAGACCCAATTCGCCATCTATCCTAACCCCGTCAACAACACCTTATATATTAATGGTGGTGCTGAGTACAGCTACGAGATGTACAACGGCATGGGACAGAAGGTCGCCAACGGCAATGCCACTGGCAACACGCAAATCAATGTCAGCGGAATGGCCAAGGGCGTTTACTTCCTCCGCCTCACCACTGGCACGCAAGTGCTGGTTGAGAAGGTTCTCGTGAAGTAACAACTTGCAACCATGCAAAAAGAAAGGTCGCCCTTACGAGCGACCTTTTTTTTCTCACAAAGAATCACATTCCACGTTGTTTCTTAATCGTCTCATAAGCCGCGTTAATTTCTTGGAACTTCTTCTCGGCGGCTTGTCGCACCTCATCTCCGAGATTGCTTACCAAGTCAGGATGGTTCTTCTTGGCCATCTCGCGGTAGGCTTTCTTCACCTCCTCATCTGAGGCATTCGGGTCGATACCAAGTATCTTATAAGCGCTGTCGGTCTCCTTGATAAACATAGCCTTGACCGAGGCGAAGTCGCTATTGCTGACACCCATGTAGTCGGAAATCGTATTAATGACGCCCAATTCGTCTTGCGAGATATGTCCGTCTGAATTGGCGATACCGAACAAGTAGTGAAGCAGTTGGAGACGCGAGGAATAATCCATATAGCGTCCTACCTGCTGGCTGACCTCATAAAGGTTATAGTCCTTGTCCAAAATCTCACGCAGCATCTTGATGTAACTCTCAGCACGTTCCTGTCCGAAATTCTGCAAGAAGAAACGTTTCACATAGTCCAGTTCCGACTTTTTCACATTGCCGTCGGCTTTCATCACAGCAGCCGAAAGCACCAACAATGTCACGTTGAAGTCACGTTTCTCCTCAGTATTACCGAAAGTGTCGGTCACTTCAGAACGAATCTGCTTGACGCCGCCACCAGAAAAGAGCCCACCCATTGCATATCCAATGATTGCGCCCAACGGGCCGCCGAACGACCAGCCCAAACCCGTCAATATCAATCTAAGAAAGAATCCCATTTTGTCTTTTTTTTTAAATCGGCGGCAAAAGNNCCGCCAATATCAATCTAAGAAAGCATCCCATTTTGTCTTTTTTTTTTAAATCGGCGGCAAAAGTACACAAAAAATCTGTATTTTTGCCCTCTTAAAACTAGAACAACTTTATCACTTAATTACTTAATTCAACACAAATGAAAAGAATTGTCTTATCCCTCATGTTTGTGGCTTTGTCAGCAATGACATTTGCCCAACAATGGACAAGCCTCGGCAAGAGCAATCCTGCCGGTCCCGAGGTCACGTTGGTTTCGAGCAGCGAGCAGCAAGTCGTCGTCGACTTCACGCTGGGCGGATTCAACCTGACCCGTGTGAACACTCCAAACGGCATCCAGCAAGTCGTCAGCGTACCTAAGATGGCCCAGATGCTTGAAGCCGGTGCTCCCGACCTTCCTCAATTCCCCGTCCCGGCCATCATCGGTGATTTAGCTGAGATGCAGGTGAGCGTGATGAAAAGCGACTACACCGACTATGAGAACGTTGAGATTGCCCCCTCAAAAGGCAACTTCAGCCGTCAAATCAACCCCGAAGACGTGCCTTACACCTACGGTGAGATGTACAGCCAGAATGCCTTCTACCCGATGGCACAGGCTTATCTTGAGGCACCTTACATCATCCGCGATTTCCGTGGCCAGAACATCATGGTGCGCCCCTTCGCCTACAACCCCGTGACGAAGACCCTGCGCGTCTATCATCACCTGACCCTCGCCATGAACAAGGTGAGCAACAACGGCGAGAACCCGAAAGTGAACCGCAAGTCCATCACCAAGGTCACCCCCGAGATGGAGGCCGCCTACGCACACCGCTTCATTAACTACAAGGAGCAGGCTGCCAAGTACACCATGGTCCACGACCGTGGTGAGATGATTGTCATCTGCCCCGACCAGTACCTTGAACCCATGCAGCCCTTCGTGGACTGGAAGAACCAATCCGGTCGTCCCACCACGATGGTCAGCGTGACCGAAGCCGGCGGCAACAACGACAACCAAATCAAGAACTACATTTCGGGCATCTACAACGACCCCGAGCGTAACCTGGCCTTCATCCTCCTCATTGGCGACTATGCCGACCTGACCCCCCACTCGATTGGCGGCGGACGCGGTGACAACTGGTTCGGCCAACTGGAAGGCAACGACTATTACCTTGAAGTCCTCACGGGCCGCTTCTCGGTGCAGAGCGTTCAAGATGTGGAGACCCATGTCAACAAGGTGCTCTACTATGAGCGCGACATGCCGGAAGGCCTCACTTGGGGCAATAAGGGCTTGGGCATCGGCTACATCGGTGCCGGTTCGGGTCACTTCGGAGAGGACGACTACCAACACATCGACCTCATCCGCGACACCCTTGAGCACTACACCTACGAGCACGTCACCGAGCTTCACGGCGGCGGCGGCGGTGCCAGCACCACTTCCATCAGCAACACCATCAACCAAGGTGTCAGCATCATCAACTACTGCAACCACGGTTCGGAGACCAGCTGGGGTGTGGCCAACTACAGCACCAGCCACGTCAACGCCTTGGTGAACGACAACATGCTGCCTTTCGTTTGGTCTGTGGCTTGCTTGAATGGTCAGTTCAGCTATGGCCAGCCTTGCTTTGCCGAGGCTTGGATGCGTGCCACCGACAACAACACCGGCGTTCCTACTGGTGCCATCGGCGGTATGTTCAGCTGGATTTCACAGCCTTGGATTCCGCCTATGTACGGTCAAGACGAGATGGTCAACATCCTCTGCGAATGGAGAGGCACGGACAATTTCGACCACACTTTGGCCGGCGCTTCGCTCAACGGCAGCATGGACATCCTTGACAAAGCCCCGAGTGACAACGGTGAGACCTTCAACACCTGGTTGCTCTTCGGCGACCCGAGCCTGATGGTTCGCACCGACAACCCTGTCAGCATGAATGTCAACTGCAATCCTTCAGTCCTTATGCTGGGCATGAGCAGCCTTGAAGTCACGGCTGAGAACACTCCGTTTGGCATTGCCACCCTGATGATGAACGGCGAGGTGCTTTGCACGAGCTACATCCAAAACGGTGTCGCCAACCTTGAGTTCCCCGCTATGGCCAACGTCGGCGATGCAACCCTGACCGTGATTGGTTACAACAAGGTGACTGAAGTCATGAACATCGAAGTCCTGCCTGCCGAAGGTCCCTTCATCACGGTGAGTGGTTACGAACCCAACTTTGCCGCCGTCAACCAAGAGACCAACCTCAGCATGAGCTTCAAGAATGTCGGCGTCGACCCGACCAGCGGCGTCACCACCGTCACGCTGACCTGCGCTGACGATCGTCTCAGCCTCGTCAACAGCACAGCCGAATTCGATGTGCTGCCCGCCGAAGAGACTGTCACCCTGACCAATGCTTTCAGCTTCATCGTTGCCGAAGGCGTTGCTGACGGCGAACGTTTCCAAATCGACGTTGAGATGAGCTGCGCCGGCACCACTTGGATTGGCAAAGCCATCATCACAGCCGGTCAAGCCATTCTCGACTATGCCGGCGTCAACTGGGCTGGCAGCTATGTCCCGGGCGAAGACCTGACCTTAGTCGCCAACTTCCAGAANNATCCTCAATGAAACCGTTGAGATTGGCACCATCGATCCCGAAGGCATTGCCGCTTGCGCCTTCCACATCAACGTCGATGCCACCTGCCCTGAGACCGAGCAGATTCAAGTCGTCTTCAAGATGGAAGCTGACGGAGGCCTGATGGCCCAAGGCAACATCACGCTGAAGAACAGCTGCAACCTCATCTTCGACCTCGCCGACAGCTACGGCGACGGCTGGAACGGTGCTAACCTGACGGTCAGTTTCGATGACGGTACGCCTTCGCAAAACCTCACCATGACCAGCGGCTCTACCGCCTCCTACACCATCGAAGTCAACAACGGCGTACACGTCACTCTGACTTGGTCCAGTGGATCGTGGGACAGCGAGTGCTCGTTCACTGTGAAATACGAAGACGGCACGCAAATCTATCAAGTGCAAGGTCCCAGCGCCGGTGTACTCTACCAGTTCGATGCCAACTGCTCAGGCAGCAGCGCTCCTATCACCGTTGAGCCCGTCCACGACCTGACTGGCGAAGTGGAAGGTTTCTTTGTCACCCTCTACTGGAACACCTCGTTCCTCCGCGACGACATGGTTTACCACATTATGCGTAACGGCATCGAAATCGGTCAGACCACAGAGAACTCATACACCGACGAGGTTCATGTTGAGATGGTCTACACCTACTGCGTGGTGGCCGAATTCGAAGGCAGCTACTCCGCTCCTGAGTGCATCCTCATCGAGTTTGTCGACGGTATGGAGGAAATGGAAGCTGAATTCAGCGTCTATCCCAACCCCGTCAACAGCACTTTGAATATCAACGGTGGCAACGCCGAGTTCAGCTATGTGCTCTTCAACGGTATGGGTCAGACTGTGGCTAAAGGCAATGCCCAAGGCAACAGCCAAATCAACGTCATCGGTATGGAGAAGGGTGTCTACTTCCTCCGCCTGACCAGCGGTACGCAGGTGCGTATCGAGAAGGTGGTGGTGGAATAATCCCAACCTACCATTAAAAAAGAAGCGTCCGGCATTTTGCCAGACGCTTCTTTTTTTGTTCATGCCCAACTGTATCAGTCAGCCAACTGGAAGGCCGTCTTCACAGCATTGTAGTCGCTGTAGTCCACATCGCTGCGGTGGCTGAAGACCGAGGCCTCGATGGCCACAATCTTGAAATTGTGGGTTTGCGGACGGGCACCGTTGTAGAAGTCGCTCTCCGTCCAAAACAAACGTACACCACCGTCGTTCAGGGTAGCCACCTCGATGGAGGCGGCACAATTGATAATCTCTGTTTCGCCTTGATTGTTTACAAAGCTGTCTTGATAGTAGTACGTCAGCGGCACTTGGCTCCATGAGCCGTCCACGTCCATGTAGACCAACACGGCACCGTGGTTGAACACGTTGTTGTTGATGGCAGGATAGTCGATTTCAACCATCCATTGGCAATCGTTCACCCAGCGCCAGTCGTTGGAATAAACCGTTACGTTTGAGGAAGCCACGTTAGCGTTGCCGTCTTGTCCGGCAGGACCTTGAGGACCTTGCGGCCCGCGGCATGAGGCCATTGCGAAGAAGGCCAACAGCGTCATGCAGATTAAACTAAGCTTTTTCATTGTTTGTTAATATTATTGATTATGGAATTAAATGTCCTTTCCTTGATTTGAACTGCAAACTTACGAAATTCTCCAATACAAAAATCTTGCCGTTTTTTCCCATTTTTCAAAAACAAGCTCAAAAAGCTGTACTTTTGCCGCATGAAAAACAAAACGTTTATCGTTCATCTCGCCGGCATCGTCGCCATGATTTTCTGGGGCATGTCGTTCGTATGGTCCACACAGGTTTACGAAAACCTCAACCCCACGGCGACCATCTTCTTGCGTCTCGTGGTGGCCACCGTTTTCCTGACGACCCTCCTTTTCGTCTTCCGCCTCAACGAGAAGATCCAGCGGAAACACTTGGGGCTTTTTGCCTTAGCCGCCATGTTCGAGCCTTTCCTCTACTTCATCTTCGAGGGTTATGGACTGAAGAACTCCTCCCCCGTCATCGGGGCCGGCATCATCGCCCTGATTCCCTTGGTGACGCCTATCGCGGCGCGTATCTTCCTTAAGGAGCGACTGACCCCCATGAACATCGTGGGCTTCATCATCTCTTTTGCTGGTGTCATCGTTATGCTGCTCAACAAGAACCTTGAGCTCACCGCCTCGCCCAAGGGTATCCTCTTCCTTTGCGGCTCAGTGGTGGTGGCAGTAGGCTATTCCATTGCCTTGATACGTCTCACCAAGCTTTATAAACCACTGACCATCACCTGGATGCAGAACATTGTCGGCATGATTTATTTCATTCCCATGGTCTTCATCATGGAGCACTTCGAGCCGTCCAACTTCGGCAATGTGAGTGCCTATATCATCCCTTTGGTCTGCTTGGGTATCTTTTGCAGCGCGGGCGCCTATGCCTTGTGGGCCTTTGCCTTCAGCAAGCTCGGGGCCTCGCGAGCCAATGTCTACAGCAACCTGATTCCTGTTTTCACGGCGATTTTCAGTTATCTCCTCGCCATCGAAGCCCTGACGGTGAACAAAATTGTCGGCATTTTGGTAGTCGTAGTGGGATTGGTGCTGTCGCAGATGAAGGGCTAAGGCATGTTGGCCTCACCCCCTGCCCCCTCGCCTCGGGGAGAGGGGGCCAGGGGGTGAAGGCTATCACTCGGTTTGCGGGGTGCCGCCACCGCCTCCATTGCCGCCGTTGCCGCCGGGCTCTTCACCTCCGGGGGTCTCACCTCCTGGGGTCTCGCCGCCTGGGGTCTCGCCGCCGGTGTTCGTGCCACCTTCAGCGTTCTTGGTGCCTTTCTTCTCCTGAAGCTCAACCCAAGTGATGTCGTTGGCCACCAGCGTGGTCTGCATCTTCTTCTCGCCAGCCACCAGGATGGTCTCCTTCTCGGGGCGGAACTGCACCTTGATGTTGGTAATCTGCTTGTAGGGATCCACCTTTTCGGCGGAGTCGACGCCCGTCTTGTGGCACTGCACCGTGAGGGCGAAGCTGCCGATGCCATCCAGCTTCACGGCATTGCCGTTAGCCATCTCGTCGCGCAGCACGTGCGGCAGGGCGTAGAGCACCGCCATGATGTCGGCGACCGACACGGTGCTTTCTTTTTCGATGCGCTCGGCTATCTTCCTGGTGCTGAGCGTTTTGTTGACTGCGGCCACCGGAGTCCATTTTCCAGTCATCTCCGAATAGCGCTTTCTGTAGTTTGCCATTTTCTTAGATTTTTTTGGTTTGTAATTAGTTGATTATCAGTATAGGTTTTTACATCTTGTGATGTGCCTTTACATCAGCTCTGACGTGCCTTTACATCAGATGTGACGTGCGGGCACATCAGGGTGTCATGTGCGGGCACATCATTTGTGATGTGCCGTTATCATGCGAGGTGTCGGTTTTCATCCTCGCCCAAGTGTCACTCATCATCGCTGTTTGTTTCGTTTCCATGTCGTCAGTTTCGCTGTTATCTTTTGTCCGAACTCATTTTGAAGAAAGAGGCGCGATGCACCTTGATAAACGACAAAAAACAAGAGGCCTAGCAGGGCCTTCACGAGAATTGCCACAAACCAACAATGCCCACGCCTCTTGTCGGGGGTGGCTGTCGACCTTCTCGTTCTCGTGATAGTTTAAGATCTGCTAGTTTCTTGTTTCTTGAAAACTTCAGGCTCCTCTATTCGTCAAGGATGTTGTTCGGAGCGCAAAAATAGAAAAATTCCTCCACACGCAAGGGGGTGAGAGAAAAAAATCTGAAAATATTGACCTCACCCCCGGCCCCTCTCCACAGTGGAGAGGGGTGCCTGCCTGACGCAGGCGGTGCGTCCCTACGGGGTCGACCTTGTAGGGACACACCGCGTGTGTCCGTCTGCCGGTAGGAACAAGGGGGCATCCTACGGATAGATGTAGGTCACACCATCTTCTTGGTTGGCATTGACACCGTCGGGATACTCCGTTCCGCCGACGGTGATGGTGCCCATAGTGGGGACACCATTATTATCACTCCTACCCTTTCCGATGCAGTTTAAGGCAGAACTGCCCTTGGTGGCCGTCACGCTGACAACATTGTCGTAGATGGTGATATTTCCGATAGTGCCAAAATAATAAATACCGATACCAGGTGCTTGACCGTCCCTACCCGTGGCGGTCACAGTGGCATTGCTGATGCTGATATTGCCGCAAGAAGTGCCAGGATATGCGCAACCAACGCCAACATACTTTCCAGAAGCAGTGACTTCGCCACCGCTTATCGTTATGTCACCGCAATTACTTCGATAACCAGTACCGATACCAGCACAATAACTGCCACTACTTGTAGCAGTGACATTGCCGCCGCTGATGGTGATATTGCCACATGTGGTGGGTGATGCGTTGTTATAACCACCACCGATACCTGCACCATAATTGGCGGTGGCAGTAACGGTACCGCCAGTAATGCTGATGCCCTCACAGTTGTTTCCAGAATAACCGCAACCGATGGCAGCACCTGAAGACGAGGAGGTAGCATTAACAGTACCGCCATTGATGGTGATGGTGCCGCAGGAAGAGCCATCGGAAAAGCCGCCACCAATAGCTGCACCAGAGCCTGTTTGGGCAGTGATGGTGCCTCCGTTAATCACGATATTACCGCAGGGGTCATTCCAACGCGCTCCGATGGCAGCACAGACATTTTGGGGATGCTTGGTCTCCAACGAGCCGCTGCCATCAATAGTGAGCGTCTTGCCAGGGGCGATGAAAATACAAGGCCAATTCTCGCGCCATGCTCTCACAATGTTCGTTCCCTCAATGAGGAGGGTGGCGTTGTTCTGGCAGTTGATGCCAGCGCCTTTTTCATAAGGTGAGCTCACATACTGACCGCTTGGATTGATTTGAGCGTTCCACAAGGTCACGGTGGCACCTTCGGCAACGGTAATCTGTGTTTTTCAAGGCGTAAAAATACGAATTTTTCTTATTTTTGCACCATAAACAAAAAATATGATTACCAGCAAAACCAACCCAAAGATAAAAAACCTCGTGCGCCTACAGAAGGCAGCGGAGCGCCGCGAGCAGAACCGCATCCTCATCGAGGGACAGCGCGAGATTGAACGGGCACAAAAATGCGGCTTCGAGATTGAGCAACTGTATGTTTGTGAGCCGCTATTGCGTGAGCCGCTGACCATCAAAGCCGAATTTATTGAGACTGTCACGGAAGAGGTCTTCGACAAAATCGCCTACCGCGAAGGCAGCGACGGACTGATAGCCGTTGCCAAACCCAAATACAAAAGCCTCGACGAGTTCAAGCCGCGCAAGGACGCGCTCATCATCGTACTGGAGACGGTGGAGAAGCCCGGCAACCTGGGTGCCGTGATGCGCACCGCCGACGCCGCCGGAGTGGATGCCGTCATCATCGCCGACCCTGCCACCGACCTCTATAATCCCAACGCCATCCGCGCCAGCATCGGCTGTCTCTTCAGCGTACCCGTCTACGCCTGCTCCACCGAAGAGTGCATCAACTGGCTGAAAAAGAACGGCATCACCATCTACTGCACCTATCTGAAGGCCTCCATCGACTACCTTGACGCGGACTTCCGCAAAGCCTCAGCTCTCGTGATGGGCACCGAGGCCACGGGCATCTCGGAGGCTTGGGTAGAAGCCGCTGACCAAAACATCATCATCCCCATGAACGGCATCGCCGACTCGCTCAATGTGTCGGTCACCACCGCCATTGTCACCTTCGAGGCCGTCCGACAACGCAGAAAACCATGAAAAAGGACTACCTCCTCCTCCACCTCTCCGTGTTCATCGCGGGTTTCACAGGCGTGCTGGGGCGACTCATCACCTTGGATTCGGCCATTCTGGTGTGGTGGCGCATGGCGGCTGCGGCGGTGTTGATGTATCTCTATTTGCATGTATCGGCGCGAATGCAGACGAGGCGGCGTGGAGCGGACGCACGCGGTGCGTCCCTACGGAGATATGGAATCAAGGACGTGTTGCAGATGGGCGGCGTGGGCATGCTGCTTTGCCTGCACTGGGTGTTTTTCTATGCCTCTATCAAGGCTTCCAACGTCAGCATCGGCGTGGTGTG
>LXOW01100792.1_pt1 | contig 22640 bp, 23 predicted proteins | sample 1368591 | NCBI WGS metagenome assembly LXOW01 (sample SAMN04884650, study PRJNA319009) | bovine gut metagenome | isolation source: Cow rumen | host: Bos taurus | place: Italy: Legnaro (PD) | collected 2014-07-09
CCGGCACACGTACAGGACTATGCCGAGGAATTCGCCCAGATGTGTCTGCAATTGCACCGGACCCACGTGGATACGAAGGTTTTCGAGAATGTCAAGGACCATTACTACCATCTGCTGGAGATCAATCCTTTCTTCAACCCGTCGGAGAAGGACAAGCTGGGCCGCTTCATTGCCGACATGCCTGATGCGGACACGGCGAACCACGGCGACCTCCAGTTCGGAAACGCCATTTTCGTGGGCGACAAGCGCTATTTCATCGACCTGGGCGATTTCTGCTACGGCGGCCAGATGCTGGACGTGTCCATGGTCTATCTGTGCACCTGCCTGAGCAACGAAGAGTTCATCCAGGAGGCCTTCCACATGCCGAAGAGCCTGTCCGAGAAATTCTGGGAATGTTTTGCACATGCCTATTTCGGCGCGGACCGGCCGCTTCGTGATATCAACGAGGAAGTGGATCCCTATGCCGGCATCAAGACTTTGCTGGTCGAGCGGGACTCCCGGTGCCCGATGCCCGAATTCCGGGAGAAACTCGTTTCCATCCTGAAGTAACCATGCTGTCCGTCCTGCCTGCCATAGCCATCCACCTGGGAACCGGGAACATCCTGCTGCTCCTGTCCGTCCTGGTGCTCGCCGCCATCCTCATTTCGCGGCTCGGCGCCAAGTACGGCGTTCCGGGCATGCTGCTCTTCCTCATCCTCGGTATGCTCGCCGGCCCGGACGGTCTCGGCGTGGAGATCGGGAACCATGAACTGGCCGAATTCCTCGGCCATCTCGGCATCACCGTCATCCTCCTTTCGGGCGGCCTTGAGACGTCCCTGCACGAGACGCGTCCCGTGATGAAGCAGGGACTCATCCTGTCGGTGCTCGGCCTCGTGATGACGGTGCTCTCGACGGGCTTCTTCATCTACTTCGTCCTCGGATCGCGCGTTGGCAGCGCCGGAGCATCGCTTCTGGGCTGTTTCCTCATCGCCGCCATCCTGTCTTCGACCGATTCTCCTTCTGTCTTCTCGGTGCTGCGCAGCAAGCGCCTCCACCTGCGGGAGAACCTGGACCCTATCCTGGAGCTGGAATCCGGCAGCAACGACCCGATGGCCTATTCGCTGACGCTCACCCTCGTGGCGGTCATCACGGGCACGGGCGTGCTGGGCCTCAAGGTCGGCTCCGGTTTCGTCGGCGTGCTGGTGGTCCTCCTCTCCCTGGTCTGGCAGGTCGCCGCCGGTATCGGAGTCGGCATCGGTGTCGGCTACGGTGCCCGCTGGCTGATGAAGCGGGTCCACCTGGAGAGCGGTCCGCTCTATTCGATCCTGATCCTGACGCTCGCCCTGCTCGCCAACGGTCTGGCTTCGCTGATCGGCGGCAACGGGCTGATGGCCCTGTACGTAGCGGCCATCGTCATCGGCAATATGCAGGACTTCCCGTTCAAGAAAGATGTCGGGAAGTTCTTCGAGAGCATCACCTGGCTGGCCCAGTTGCTGATGTTCCTCCTGCTGGGCCTGCTGGCCCGGCCTTCACACATGCCGGCGGTGCTGGGACCGGCGCTGCTGCTCGGCGTGTTCCTCGTTTTCGTGGGCCGTCCGCTGGGCGTGTTCCTCAGCCTGCTTCCGTTCCGCCGCCTGTCCCTGCGCGCCCGCACGTATATTTCCTGGGCGGGCATGAAGGGCGCCGGCCCCATCCTCTTCGCGATGTGCGCGGTGCTCAGCGGCGTCGAGGGCGGCTCGCAGATCTTCAACATCGTTTTCTGCATCGCGCTGCTTTCGCTGCTGGTCCAGGGTATGACGCTGGTGCCGGTGGCCCGCAAATTGGACCTCTGCATCGAGGACGATCCCGAGGTGGAATCCTTCGGTATGGAGATTCCGGAAGAAATGGGCATGCTGCGTGACCATATCGTGACCGAGGAGGACCTGGTCAAGGGCCCGACGCTGCGCGACCTGCATCTGCCGCACGGCATCCGGGTGGTGATGGTCCGACGCGACGGGCGATTCATCGTCCCGCACGGCAGCCTGGCGCTGCACGTGGGGGATGAACTGGTGATAATCATGGGTGATTCGGACGATTAAATTTATATATGGAACTGAGCGAGAATATCAAAGGGTTCGCCCGGAAAACCACCGGGAAAGGCCTGTTGCTTGTGGTCGTGGCGGCGGTCACGCTGGAAGCGACGTCGCTCGTCCAGTATTTCTCCTCGCGGCGCATGCTGAAGGAAGAGGCGTCGCTGCGGGCGGAAAGCGAACTGCGCGCCACGCGGAACGAGATCATGGACATCGTGGATCAGGCCGAGTCCGCCGTCCACAACAGCATCTGGATCTCCCGCTGGTGTCTCGACTATCCGGACAGCCTGGCGGTCGTGTCGCGGCGCATCGTGGAGGAGAACCCCTCCGTGGTGGGCTCCACCATCGCCCTCGTTCCGGGGTACAACAAGGATCTGCCCCTTTATGCTCCCTATGTCTGCCGGACGGCGGACGGGGGGACCGAACTCAAGTCCCTGGCCACGGAAGAATATGACTACCCGTCCCAGGAGTGGTTCACCGAGCCGCTCAAATATGGCATCGGATACTGGTCCGAGCCTTATGTCGACGAGGGTGGCGGCGACATTCTGATGACGACCTATTCCGTGCCGGTGATGGACAATTTCGGCCGCGTCGCCGCCGTGCTGACGGCCGACATCTCGCTCGACTGGCTCACCGACCTGATCGGCAGCCTGCGGGTCTATCCCGACGCCTTCAGCGTGCTGATCAGCCGCGAGGGCAAGATCATGGTCAGCCCCGTGGAGGAGTTGAACATGCACGAGTCGATCCAGGAGTTCGCGAAAGGAACCAAGGATACTTCCTCCTTCAATGTGCTGGCGAAGGGAATGCTTGCGGGCAAGACCGGCAATGTTTCGCTGAAGCAGAGCCGCCGGGAGCGGATGTTCGTCTTCTACGCACCGGTCGAAAAGACGGGCTGGTCGATGGCCATCGCCATTCCGGACAGCGAGATCTACGGTGAGATCCGCCGGATGAGCCTGCTGGTCACCTTCCTGATGCTGATCGGTCTGGGCATGCTGGTCCTGATCCTGCGCTCCGTCATCCGGAATCAACTTGAATTCACGCAGCTCAACGAGAAGCAGAACCAGATGGAGAACGAACTCCGGATCGGCCATGATATCCAGATGTCGATGATCCCGCAGAGCCTCCATCCGTTCCCGGAGCGCAAGGACATCGATCTGGCCGCGATTATCGTCCCGGCCAAGGAAGTCGGCGGCGACCTGTATGACTTCTATATGCGGGAAGACAAGCTGTTCTTCTGCGTCGGCGACGTGAGCGGTAAGGGTGTGCCGGCCTCCCTGGTGATGGCCGTCACCCGCAGCCTCTTCCGGACGCTCTCCGCGCATGAGAAGAGCCCGCAGCGCATCGTGACGCTGATGAATGACTCCATGACGGACATGAACAACAATGAGATGTTCGTCACGTTCTTCTGCGGTGTGCTGGATATGACCACGGGCCATCTCCGCTACTGCAATGCCGGCCACAATCCGCCGGTGATCTATAATGGGGACGTACAATCCCTCCCCGCGCTTCCGAACCTGCCGCTGGGCGTCCTGTCCGGCATGTCCTTCCAGGAGCAGGAGCTGGACCTGGCCTGCGATAATACCCTCTTCCTCTACACGGACGGGGTCACGGAGGCCGAGAACCCCATGCATGAACTGTTCGGCGAAAGCCGGATGGAAGCCGTGCTGCGCACGCGTCGCAATGCCCAGGAGAACCTGGAAGCGATGCGGAAGGCCGTCGCGGATTTTGTGGACGGCGCCGACCCGAGCGACGACCTGACTATGCTGTTTATCCATTATCTTAACGATATGCAACCGGACGAAACCGAACGCCACCTGATTCTGCACAATGACATCCAGCAGATTCCGCAACTGGCAGAATTCATCGAAACTATCGCCGAAGAGATCGAACTCGATCAGGGTTTGGCGATGAGCCTCAACCTGGCCCTGGAGGAAGCGGTGACCAATGTCATCCTGTACGCCTATCCGGAGGGCTCCGACGGCCTTGTGGACATCGAGGCAATCTTCAGCAGGGAGAAGCTGAAGTTCATCATCTCCGACAGCGGTGTGGAATTCGACCCGACCGCAGCGCCGGAGGCCGATGTCACGCTGGGCGTGGAGGACCGGCCGATCGGCGGCCTCGGCATTTATCTTGTCCGCAAGATCATGGACACGGTCAGCTATGAACGTGCCGACGGGAAGAATGTCCTCTCAATGACTAAAAAATTATAACAGATACGATTATGGAAGTAATTATCAACAAAGTAGATTCCGTGACCACCGTCCGACTGGTCGGTCGTCTGGACACCCCGGCGTCCCAGGACGTCGCACAGCAGTTTGAACCGTTGATGGCGGATGCCAAGGGCACGACCGTGCTCGACTGCACCGAGATGAGCTACATCTCCAGCTCCGGCCTGCGCATCTTCCTTTCCCTGCGCAAAGCCGCTGCTTCCCAGGGAGGTAAGGTCATCGTCAAGAACATCTCCGACGATATCCGTCAGGTGTTTATGATGACGGGCTTCCTCAATCTCTTCGAGATCGAGTAGCATTTTTCATCCAGCCGGGATGCAGGAATCCTGCCTGCCTGTACGGCCTTCACGACAGCGTCGAACGCTTCGCAGAGGTTCAGCGGGCAGAGAAGCAGGTCGGCCCCGGCCAGCAAGGCGAGTACGGCAGCTTCACCGCTGCCGTATTGCCGTGTTATGGCGCCCATCTCCAGGGCGTCCGTGATGACGAGCCCTTCGAAACCCAGCTCGCCGCGCAGCTTGTCCGTCAGGATGACGGGGGAGAGCGTGGCGGGCTCTTGGTTTCCCGTCACCGCCGGCGCGGCGATGTGGGCGGCCATGACCAGTTGCGCGCCCGCTTCGATGCCGGCGCGGAAGGGAATCATTTCGCAGGCGGCGATCTCCACCCAGTCCTTTTGCGTGAAAGCGTAACCCAGGTGCGTGTCGGCGAGCGTGTCCCCGTGGCCGGGGAAATGCTTCAGGCAGGCCGTGACGCCGGCTTCCTGCAGGCCGCGCACGTAGGCGGCCACCAGCGGGGCGGCATGCTGCGGATCGTCGCTGAAGGCGCGCTTTCCGATGATGATGTTGTCCGGGTTGGTGTTGACGTCCGCCACGGGGGCGAAGTCGATATCGAAGCCGTAGCGTTTCAGGTAGCCGCCGATCGTCCGGGCGGCTTCGTACGTGGATGCCGGGCCGGCCGCCGCCAGGGCCGCGGCGCTTTCGTAGCGCGGCACGTCGAAGGCCGGGTTGTTCGCGATGCGGCTCACGCGCCCGCCTTCCTCGTCGATGCAGAGCAGGGGAGCGCCGGGCAGCGCTTTCAGGTCGCGGACAAAGCGTTCCAGCTGCGCCGGGTCGGCGATATTGTGGCCGTAGAGCAGCACGCCGCCGACGGGATAGTCTGCCGCACGGCGCCGCATGCCGTCGCTGACCGCCTGCAGCTGATAAGCAGGAAGCTCGGCATCCGAATCATATCGGATACCGGGCTCCAGCGATTCCGGCCGGACGATGAAAAGCTGTCCGACTTTTTCCCGCAGGGTCATGGCCTCGATTCTTTTTTCCATGACCCAAAGATACGGTTTATTTTATCATCTTCAGCCACTTTCGGTAGCCGAACACCGCCACGACGCAGTAGAGACCGTAGATCGCGGCTTTGAAGGGGATGCCCTTGCGGACATAGAGGATGCAGCAGACCACGTCCACCACCAGCCACAGGAGCCACTGCTCGGCGTATTTCTGTGCCAGGGCCCACAGGGCCACGATGCTCAGCGCCGTCGTGAAGGCGTCCGCCACCGGGACGGTGGAATTGGTCCAGTGCGTGAGCATCCACCAGATGCCGAACCAAAGCAGCAGGAGCGCAGCGAGCGACGGGAGAATATGGCCTCGCTTGTAGCGCGTGACGGGCCGTTCCGTGCGCTGCTGCGTCTCCGCGTGCTTAAACCACTTCCAGGATGCGTAGCCGTACACGCCCGCCAGGCAGTAGTAGATGGCCATGCCGAAGTCGGCGTACAGGCCGGCCTTGAAATAGAGCACCATGTCGATGGCCGGCATGATGATGCTGGCCAACCAGAGCCAGATGCTGGCCTTGTATTCGAGGATCAGGTAAACCAGCCCGACGACGAATCCGAGAATGTCCAGGAAGCGAAGTGTATCCATTTTTCTAGAAGCGTAAGGTTACGTGACCGAGAATCGTGAGCGGCGCCACGGGTACGAAACCGAGCTGATAGTAGCGGTTGTCGGGGGTGTGACCGTAGCTCTCGGCCACGGCGCTGTACACCCAGCCGCTCTGCGCCACGCGGGCGGAGAAGAAGTTGTTGAAATCCATGCCGAAAACGATTTCCTTCAAGATCCGGCGCGGCTTGAGCGTGTAGCTGAAGCTGAGGTCGGAGAGGCTGTAGGCCGGCAGGGAACGGAGCTCATTCTCGCTGTTGTCGAGATACATCCGGCTGACGTAGCCGGTGTGCCAGACCGCACTGAAGGCGCCGAAGTGCACGTTCACGAAACCGTTCAGGATCGCGGACGGCGAGAAGGCCAGGGCCTTGTCGATGTAGTGGAAACTGCGGGCTTCGTCACCGTTGCCGTCGCAGTGGTAGATTGCGTAGTCCGGGTTGTCCTTCCAGTCGTCCCAGTCCTCGATGACCTCGTCGAAGTCGAGAAGACGGTTGCGGCTCAGCGCGGCGTTGCCCTCGACGGTCAGCCAGCGGGTGATGTCCCAGCCGGCGGTCATTTCGGCACCGAGGCGGTAGGAGTCCGGGATGTTGGTGGTCAGCGCCTCGCCGATATCGCTCAGCGCGCCGGTCTGGACCAGCTGGTCCTTGTAGCGCATGTAGTAGAGGTTGACGCCGGCGCGGAAGCGCTTCGCGGTGAACTGGTAGCCGGCCTCCCAGTCCAGCAGGCGCTCGGCGCGCGGAGCGGGATACAGGCCGTTGTCGGTGAAGTTGTTGCGCTCCGGCTCGCGGTGGCTCATCGCGAAGGAGGCATAGGCCCGGTGACCGCCATGCTGGTAGTTGACGCCGGCCTTGGGGTTGAAGAAGTCATATTTGACATCCACGTCCAGCATATGCTTGCTCGGGATGTCCGTATTCTTGTCGATGATGTACTTGTCGTTGTATCCGTCCGTCTTGTAGCCGACGTGGCGGTACTGCAGGTCGCCGAAGATGCTCCAGTCCGCGCTCAGCGCGTAGGAGGCCTTCACGAAGGCGCTGGCATCCAGCTTCGAGGCGTCGGAGTCATAGTACTTCCGAGGCTGGTCGGCAGAGATGCCGTATTTGCTGGCCACCAGCTCGGTACCGGCATAGGTCAGGAATCCGAAGTGATTGCCGACAAACTGCTGGACGGACGCGCCGCCGATGACGTCCCAGGCCGCTTTGCGGTAGGTGACATTTGCCACCACGCCGTACGTGTCCTGCTTCAGGCCCTTCTGGCGAACGAAGTCGCATTTTTTGATCTTGTTGCCATTGGCGTCTTTGAAGTATTCCAGACCGTATTTGACCAGTTTGTTATCATAGCGGAACTCCTCGTAGTAGCCGTAGCCGTGGGTGTAGTGCGGCGAGACGGAGAGTTTCCAGTATTCGTTAATGTCCCAGGCGAAGTTCAGGATGTGGTGGGTCTGCCAGAAGTTGTCCGTGGTGCGGGGCCAGAGGCTGCCGTCATTCATCTTGTAGCGCTCCAGCGTGTAGTTGGTGCCGTCGATGGACATGTACTCGTACAGGGAGTTGTACAGGCCCAGGCCGGCGTTCCACATATCGGCATAGGTGCGGATGCCGGTGGCGGCGCCATAGGTCCCGTCCATGATGGAGAGGTCGTTGTTTCCGGCGGTCACGCCGTTCCAGGCCTGGCCGGTATTCTCGAAGTTGCCGATGAGCTTGTAGGAGAGCTTCCAGTCGCGGCCGAGCCAGGTCAGGCCGCCGAAATAGTTGCCCGAACGGCCGGCGGTGCCGTGCAGGTAACCGTCGGTCGTGGTCTGGTGGTAGCCGCCTTCGAGCACGAGGTGTCCGAAGAGCAGGCCCGTGGAAGCGTTCACGCCCAGGTTCATCGTGTTCCAGGAGCCGTAGGAGAAGTTCATCTCGGCCGTCGGCACAAGCGAGGGGGCCTTGGTGCCGAGGGCGATGGTGCCGCCGAAGGCGCCGTCACCGTTGGTCGAAGCGCCCACGCCGCGCTGGATCTGCACGCTGCCAATCAGGGCGCCGTAAGAGTTCATGTTGGCCCAGAAGACCGTCTGGTCCTCCGGGGAATTGAGGGGCACGCCGTCCAAGGTGACATTGATGCGGGAGCCGCCCGCGCCGCGGATGCGCATATAAGAGGTACCCGTACCCACGCCGTTCTCGCTCCAGGCGAGCACGCCCGGCGTGCGGGCGAAGAGCATCGGAAGTTCGATACCGGTGGTGGAGAAGTCCTGCAGCTCGCCGCGGCTGATGTTCGCGACGGCGAAGGGGACGTCCTTGGCGGCGCGCACGGCGCCGATCACGACCTCTTGCAGCTGCTCGACTTGCAGGGAATCCGGCTGCTGTGCGGCAGCCGGGAATGCGCCGACGGCTGCCAGCAAAAGCGGCATCGCGGCGTACAGCAAACGTTTGTGCATAGTAAATCCTTAATTGTAAATAAATTATACAATAAGGGGATGGGAAGATAACGATGTTCCTACGCGGGCATTACCCCGATCAGGTATGAGGGTATCATCTCAGCCTCGGCCCCACGGGCCTCAGCACCCCTTGGTCTGCGCTCTGCAAACCGGACGCAAATATAGCGCGTCCGCGCCATATTTGCAAGTGCACTGGGGGGCGTTCCCCCCAGAACCCCCTGCGTCGCTTTGCTCCGGTCCGACCTACCGATGCCNNAGGTCGGAAGCCTCGTAGACGAAGCGGTCGCGGTTGCCGTCCACGGCCTCGATGACCGCTTCGCCGGCTTCCTCGACGACCTTCTTGCCGATGGCCTTGGGGCCCTTGATGAAGAGCTTGGTGGTGTAGGAACCCTCGGGCATCTTGGCGTGGCGGTCGGCCACGACGCCGGCCAGGGTGCGGATGAAGCCCTCGTCCTCGTTCGTGTCGAAGCAAGCCGTGGTGCCGCGGTGGCAGGTGGGCCCGTCGGGGCGCGCCTGGATCAGCAGCGTATCGGCATCGCAGTCGCCGAACATCTTCACCACGTGGAGGAAGTTGTTGCTCGTCTCGCCCTTGGTCCAGAGCGTCTGCCGGCTGCGGGACCAGAAAGTTACCAGCCCGGTCTCGACCGTCTTGTCGAACGCCTCCTCATTCATATATCCCAGCATCAGCACTTTCAGGGTCTGCGCGTCCTGGACGATCACCGGAAGCAGCCCGTCTCCGGTCTTATCTAACTTGAAATCAGTAAATTTCATAATCTTACATTGATACCTGCGGCGCGGAGCGCCTGTTTCAGTTGCGGAATGGGAATCTGTCCGTAGTGGAAGATGCTCGCGGCGAGGGCGGCATCGGCGCGCCCCTCGGTCAGCACGCGGCGGATGTCCTCGACGGAGCCGGCGCCGCCCGAAGCGATCACCGGAATCGTGAGTTCGTCCGCCAGGCGGGCATAAACCTCGTCGGCATAGCCCGCGCAGGTCCCGTCATGATCCATCGACGTGAAAAGGATCTCGCCGGCCCCGCGCTCCTGNNTTGGCGTCGATCGCCACCACGACGAACTGGCTGCCGTACTTGGACGCGATGCGCCCGATCAGCGACGGATCCGCGATGGCGGCGCTGTTGACCGAAATCTTGTCCGCCCCGGCGTCCAGCAGCCGCGCAGCGTCCTCGATGCTGCCGATGCCGCCGCCCACCGTGAAGGGAATGTCGATCCCCTGGGCGATGCGCTCCACGAGCGCGGCGAAGGTGCGCCGACCCTCCTGGGTGGCGCTGATGTCGAGATAGACCAGCTCGTCGGCGCCGTCCCGGGAGTACTTCACGCCCATGTCGACGGCGTCCCCGACTTCGCGGAGCCCCTCGAAATTGATGCCCTTGACGACCTGGCCGTCCTTTACATCGAGGCAGGGGATGATGCGCTTTGCGACCATGACTTGATATCTTCTAAACTGATACGATTCTCATAAATGGCCTTGCCCACGATGACCTTCTTCAGGTGCAAGGCGTCCAGCGAGCGGATGTCGCTCATGCCGGAGATGCCGCCGCTCACGGTGAAACTCAGCGCCGGGAAATCCCGCTGCAGGCGCACGTAGAGCGACGAGGCCGGGCCCTGCAGCATGCCGTCGCGGGAGATTTCCGTGACGATGCACTCCTGCAGGCCGAAAGGCTGGAAACGTGACACGAGGTCCTCGATGCCCAGGGCAACCGAGTCCTGCCAGCCGGAGATGGCGATGCGGCCTTCCCGCACGTCGGCTCCCAGAATCATCCGGGCACCGAATTTCCTGAGCCAGTCCTCGAAGCGCTCGGGATGCTTGGCGGCCACGCTGCCGACGATGGCGTGCGTAGCACCCGCGTTGAACGCCCCCTGCAGCGAAACGTCGTCGGAGAGACCGCCGCCCCATTCCACTTCGCAGGGAACGGCCTTGGCGATGGCCTCCAGCGTGGCGAGGTTCCTCGGCGCGCCTTCCTTGGCNNCCGTCGATGAGGTCGATGGCAGGGATGATCTGGATCATAGGGCAAGGAAATTCTGGAGAATGGCAGCTCCCACGGAGCCGCTCTTCTCGGGATGGAACTGCGTACCGTAAAAATTCTCATACTTCAGCGCGGCGCTGAAGAGCTGCTCCCCGTGGCGGCAGGTCGCGATCGTGTCGGGACAGAGCCCGGGGTAGTAGGAATGGACGAAATAGACGAAGCTGCCGCCGGCCATGCCCTTGAACAGCTTGCTGTCCAGGTTGCCGATGGCGTTCCAGCCCATGTGGGGGACCTTGGCGTCCGGCGCTTCGACGAAACGGCGCACGTGGGCGTCGAAGATGCCCAGGCACTGCGTCGGCCCCTCCTCGGAGTCGCGGCACATCAGCTGCATGCCCACGCAGATGCCCAGCACCGGACGGCGCAGGCTCTTCACCAGCTCGCACAGGCCCCGCTCCTGCAGGCTGGCCATCGCCTCGGCGGCGTTGCCCACGCCGGGCAGGATGACCTTGTCGGCCGCGAGGATGCGGGCGGGATCCGCGGTGAGTTCATATTCCGCGCCCAGGCGCTGCAGGGCGTTGCCGACCGAACGGATGTTGCCGGCGTCGTAGTCGATGATCGCAATCATAACAGTCCTTTGCTGGAAGGTAAGTCGTAGCTGAAGACATCGCGTCGCACGGCCTGCTTGAGGGAGCGGGCGAAGGCCTTGAACACCGCCTCGGCGATGTGGTGGTTGTTCTCGCCGCGCGCCTGCACGTACAGGTTGGCGCGCATGGCGTCGGAGAGGGATTTGAAGAAATGCTTGAACATCTCCGTGGGCACGTCGCCCACGTATTCGCGCGTGAATTCCACGTCCCAGACGAGCTCGCTGCGGCCGCCGAAATCCATCAGCACGATGGCGCGGCTCTCGTCCATCGGCAGGGCGAAGCCGTAGCGGTCGATCCCGCGCTTGTCGCCGAGCGCCTGGCGCAGGGCGTCTCCAAGGGCGATGCCGACATCCTCGATGGTGTGGTGTTCGTCGACCTCCAGGTCGCCCTTGCACTTGATTTCCAGGGCGATGCCGCCGTGGGTGATGAGCTGCGAGAGCATGTGGTCGAAGAACTTCAGGCCGGTGTCCACGCCCGACGGCCCCTTGCCGTCCAGGTCCACGCGGATGTAGATGTCGGTTTCCTTGGTCTTGCGGGCGACGGTCGCGCTGCGCGCGCTGCTGCGGATGGTCTCGGCGATCTCCGCCCAGCTCTTTTCGCCCACCAGCAACGCCTGTGCGCCCAGGTTCTCCGCCAGCTGGCGGTCCGTCTCCCGGTCCCCGATGACCCAGCTGGCCGCGAGGTCGTAGGAGCCGTCGAGGTACTTGCCGAACATCCCCGTGCCGGGCTTGCGGTTGGGGGACTTGTCCTCCGGGAAGGAGGGGTCGATCAGGATGTCGTCGAAGACGACGCCTTCGCCCTCCAGCGTGTGCAGCAGCAGGTTCTGGGCGGGCCAGAACGTTTCCTCCGGGAAGGCGGGCGTGCCGAGTCCGTCCTGGTTGGAAGCCATGACGAGTTCGTAGCCCAGGCCCGTGAGGGCCTTCAGGCCGCTGATGGCGCCGGGCACNNCGCACAGCAGGGTGCCGTCCCTATCGATGAATATCGCCTTTTTCATATGCTTGCAGGGATTCGAGGAGTTTGTCGTTTTCGGAAGTCAGGCCGATGGTGATGCGCAGACAGCCCGCGCAGCCGGTCACGCGGTTGCGGTTGCGCACGATGATGCCGTCGGCGATCAGGTGCGCGTAGAGCGTGTCCGCGTCGTCCACCTGCACCAGCAGGAAATTGGCGTCGCTCGGATAGACGCGGCGCACGAAGCCGAAGGCGGGGAGCGCCGCGGCCACGCGGGCACGCTGGGCCACGATCTCGGCCACCTGACCGTCGATGGACTGGTCCAGGGCTGCGGAGACGAGCTGCTGGGTGGACTGGTTGATGTTGTAGGGGTACTTGACCATCGACATCAGCCGGATGATATAGGCGCTGGCGAAGGCCATGCCGAGGCGCAGGCCCGCCAGGCCATAGGCCTTGGAGAGGGTCTGGAAAATGACGAGGTTGGGGAATTCCGGCAGGCGGCTGCGCAGGCTGCCCTTCGCGCTGAAGTCGGCGTAGGCCTCGTCCAGCACCACGATGCCGGGGAACCGGCGGATGAGCGTTTCCAACTCCGCGGTCGGGAAGGCATTGCCCGAAGGGTTGTTGGGGCTGCACAGGAAGAGCAGCTTGGTGTGTGCGTCCGTTGCGGCGAGCAGCGCCTCCGTCGGGAGGGAGAAATCCGGTCCGAGGGGGATGCGGCGCATCTCGATGTCGTTGATGTCGGCGGCGACATTGTACATGCCGTAGCTGGGATCGATGGCGACGGCGTTGTCCACGCCGGGCGTGCAGAAGATGCGGAACATCAGGTCGATGGCCTCGTCGCTGCCGTTGCCCAGGAAGATGCACTCCGCCGGGACGCCCTTGATGACGGCCATCTTGGCCTTGAGCTCCTTCTGGCGCGGGTCGGGGTAGCGGTTCCAGCCCGTGGGGTAGGGGCTCTCGTTGGCATCCAGGAAGATGCCGAGCGAACCCTGGTATTCGTCGCGGGCCGTGCTGTAGGGGCTCAGGGCGCGTATGTTGGGGCGCACAAGCGCTTCGATGTCCAGATTACTCATCTTGCAGACGGATTTTGACGGCGTTGGCGTGGGCCTGCAGACCCTCCGCTTCCGCCATGGTGACAATCGTTTGAGCCAGGCCGCGCAGGCCTTCCGGGGTGAGTTCCTGCAGCGTCATCTTGCGGTAGAAGCTGTCCAGGTTGACGCCGCTGAAGGAGCGGGCCCAGGCGCAGGTGGGCAGGGTGTGGTTGGTGCCGGAGGCGTAGTCGCCCGCGCTTTCCGGGGTCCAGGCGCCCACGAACACGCTGCCGGCGGCCGTGATGTGCTCCGCGAAGCCCCAGGCGTCCTGCAGGGCGAGAATCAGGTGCTCGGGCGCATAGGCATTCGCAAAAGCGATGCGGTCCTGCTCCTCGGTGAAGACGACGCAGCGGCTCTTCTCGAGCGCCTGCAGCGCGAAATCGGCACGGGGCAGTTCGCGGGTCTGCCGCTCCACTTCCGCGCGGACGGCATCCGCGATCGCGGCGTCGGTGCAGACCAGCATCACCTGGCTGTCCACGCCGTGCTCGGCCTGCGAGAGCAGGTCGGCGGCGGCGAAGGAGGCCGGGGACGAGCCGTCCGTGACGACCATCACCTCGGAGGGACCGGCGGGCATGTCGATGGCGACGGTGCCGGCCGACAGGAGCTGCTTGGCCGTGGTGACATATTGATTGCCGGGGCCGAAGATCTTGTCCACCTTGGGGACGGTCTGCGTGCCGTAGGCCATGGCGGCGACAGCCTGGGCGCCGCCCAGTTTGAAGATGCGTTTCACGCCGCAGTAGGCGGCGGTGTAGAGGACTTCCGCATTGACCTTCCCGTCCTTGCCGGCCGGGGTGCAGAGCACCACCTCGGGGCAGCGGGCGATATTCGCCGGTACGGCGAGCATCAGCACGGTGGAGAAGAGGGGAGCGGTGCCGCCCGGGATGTACAGGCCCACGCGCTCGATGGGCACGGGGCGCTGGATGCAGCGCACACCGGGGGCCGTCTGCACGCTGACTTCCCGCGGGGCCTGGGCCTCGTGGAAGGCGCGGATGTTCTTCTCCGCCTGGGCGATGGCCCGCTTGACGGTGCCGCTCACGCGCACTTCCGCCTCGAGGATTTCCTCGGGACTCACTTCGATCGCGCCCAGCGGACGGCCGTCGATTTCCTCCGACAGGGCCCGGAGCGCATCGTCACCCTGCTCGCGGACACGCTGCAGGATGGCTTCCACCCGGGCGCGGACCGTCGGATTGGCGGCCGAAGGGCGGGCGCAGAGCGCTTCCCATTGCTCCCGGGACGGGTTGATATAGGTCTCCAGCATGGCTTACGGAATCAGTTTGTCGATATTCAGCACCAGGATGCCCTCGGCGCCGATGGCCTTGAGCTGCTTGATCTTGTCCCAGAGGTCGTCCTCGTCCACCACGGAGTGCATGGAGCACCAGCCCTCGGCGGCGAGCGGCATCACGGTCGGGCTGCGCATGGCGGGCAGGATGCGCGTCGCTTCTTCGACGGAGGCCTGCGGGAGGTTCATCAGGATGTATTTCTTGCGGCGGCTGACCATGGCGGAATCGATGCGGAAGAGCATCTCATTGAGGATCTCCTGCTGGTCGGGCGTCAGCTCGCCGCTGGAAATGAGCACCGCCTCGGACCAGAAGACCTTCTCCACCTCGACCAGGCCGTTGGAGACGAGCGTGCCGCCGGAGGAGACGATGTCGAAGATGGCGTCGGCGATGTCGGCGGCGGGGGCGATCTCCACGGAGCCCGTGATCACCTCGATCCGGGCTTCGATGCCCTGCGCGTCCAGCCATTTCTTCAGGATGCGGGGATAGGAAGTCGCGATGCGCTTGCCCGCGAACCACTTCGGACCGGTATAGTCCACGGTCTTGGGCACGGCCAGCGAGATGCGGCAGGCGCCGAAACCGAGCTTCTTGACGATCTGCACGGGCAGTCCGTGCTCCTCGACCTCGTTGAGGCCGACGATGCCGAGCGCCGCCGTGCCGCTGGAAACGACCTGCGGGATGTCGTCATCGCGCATATAAAGGAGTTCGAGGGGGAAGTTGGGTGCCTGGGACAGGAACTTCCGGCGAGAATCGTCGATGTCGATTCCGATCTCGCGCAGCAGGGCGGTGCTGTCTTCGTTCAGCCGGCCCTTGGATTGAATGGCTAATCTGATCATACTTCTTATACTACTAACGAAAAGAGGCTTCCCGGATCCTCCGGCAAGCCTCTCTCGACGCAACACACGCACACGACGACCTACCGGATCCTCAGATTCGGTGGTGATGGTGATATGCGCGCAGTTGGGTCATACGTTCTGCAAATATAGGGTTTATTTCCGGAAATGCAAGCCTATCGCCCTTCCTTTTTGGCCAGATATGCGAAAAGCTCCCGGAAATCATCGATAATCAGGTCCGGCGCCGCGGTTTGTAGGGTCTCGCGGTCCTGGTTACCCCAAGTGACGCCGCAGGTGCGACAACCTGCGGCGCGGCCCATCTGCAGGTCGAAGACGGTGTCGCCGATGACCAGTGTTTCTTCCGCCCGGGCGCTCATGCGCTTCAGGGCCAGGAGGGCGATGTCCGGTGCGGGTTTGGGATGGGTGACATCTTCGTTGGTGACGATGGTTGAGAAATAGGCCCGGATACCGAGCACCTGCAGCAGGGCATTCAGCGAGTTGTTGCTACGCGATGTGCAGAGCGCCAGCTGCAGACCGCGCGTCTGCAGTTCGGCGAGTGTTTCTTTCGTGCCGGGATAGAGGGTCGTACAGGGAATGGCGATTTCGTTGAACAGCCTGCGGTAGGTGGCGCAGGCCTCGTCGATGCGCTCCGGCGGCGTGTCGGTGCCGCGGGCGAAGCACCCGGTGAGCGGAAGCCCGATCACGGAACGGATGCGTTCCGGTGTGGAGGCGGGAAGCCCCAATTCCTCCAGGGTGACGAGGGTACAGCGGACGATGCCCTCGGTGGTGTCGGCCAGCGTGCCGTCGAAGTCAAAAAAGATATTGCGGATCATGGCCTGCAAAAGTAATGGAAATATCGTATCTTTGCAATTATGATGGAAACGCGAAAGGAAGCCGACCTGTCCGAAGTGCTGGAAGTGGCGGCGGAAGCAGGGCACATCCTGCTGGAGAACGGAGCCGAAATCTCGCGCGTGGAGGATATTATGTCCCGCATCGCGTCGCATTACGGCGTCGACTCGGGCAGTTTCTTCGTGCTCAGCAACGGCATCTTCACCACCGGCTCGGTGGACAAGGTCCGCCAGGGCGGCGGGCAGGCGCAGACCTATGCCAATGTGGAGTTCATCCCCATCCGGGGCATCCAGCTGTCCAAGGTCGTGGCCGTCAACCGGCTGAGTTATGACATCTCTTATGGCGTCTGCACGCTCGAGCAGGCCAAGGAGCGCCTCCGGCTCATCCGCGAGTCCGTACCCAAGCCGAATTGGGAGCTGATTGCGGGGTCCGCGCTGGGAGCCGCCGGCTTCTGCGCTATTTTCGGCGGCGGCTGGCTGGACTGCGCCGCCGCGTTCGTGGTGGGCGCGCTCCTGTATGCCTATATCCTGTTCTTCAGCGGCCGCTTCCTGTCCAAGATCGTGGGCGGGGTAAGCAATGCGCTGCTGGCTACTTTCCTATGCCTGCTGTTCTACCGCATCGGTTTCGGCTGCAGTCTCAGCAACATGATCATCGGCGCCATCATGCCCCTGGTCCCCGGCGTTCCCTTCGTGAACGGCGTGCGGGACCTGGCCAATTCCGACTATATCGCCGGCATCACGCGCCTGACGGACGCGATGCTCGGCTTCTTCTGCATCGCGCTGGGCGTGGCCTTCAGCTTCCTGCTGGACGGCTGGTGCTTCGGCGGCATGATCGTCCTGGAGGGGATGCGCGTCAATCCCGAGACGGCGGGGCTGATCACCCAGACGCTCGCGGCCTTCCTCGGTACGCTCGCCTTCGCCGGCCTGTTCGGCGTGCCCCGGGCGCAGTACCTGTCCTCCGGCCTGATCGGCGCCATCGGCTGGTGCCTGTACCTGGTGCTGGTGCGCTTCGCCGCCGTGAGCCCCATCATCGCGGTCATCCTGTCGTCCGTGCTGATCTGCGTGCTGGCGCGCTTCGCCGCCATCGATCATAAATGCCCCGCGCAGGTCTTCCTGCTCTGCGGCATCTTCCCCCTCGTGCCGGGAGCCGGCATCTTCTGGTGTACCTATTATCTGGTGTCCGGACAGCTGGCGCCGGCGCTCACCAGCGGCTTCGGCGCGGCCAAGGTGGCCGTGGCCATCGTGCTCGGCATCATCGTCTCCATGGAGCTGCCGCAGCGCATCTTCTCCGGTAAGAAACCCCGCGTAGAGCGGCCTGTCCATTAATAGAATAAGTGTATGAAAATCGGTTTGATCGTCGCGATGAGCAAAGAGCTCGAAGCGCTGCGCCGGGCCGGCATGACGGACGTGGTGCAGTCCGGCATCGGGAAAGCGGCCGCGGCGTGCACGGCTACGGAGCTGATCCTCACGCAGCACCCCGACTGCATCATCAATTCCGGCTGTGCCGGTGGTCTGGCGCCGTCGGTGGCGGTGGGGGACACGGTGCTGGGCGCCCAGACGGCCTACCACGACGTGTGGTGCGGCGAGGGCAATCTCCCCGGCCAGGTGCAGGGGTTGCCGCAGCAGTTCGACGCGGATCCGGCCCTGCTGCACACGGCCCTGTCCCTGCGGGCGGAGCATACGGTGCATAGCGGGCTCATCTGCACCGGCGACTGGTTCGTGACGACGCTGCAGGAGGATGAGAAGATCCTTAAGACCTACCCCGAGGCGCTGGCCTGCGACATGGAGTCCGCCGCCATCGCGCAGGTGTGCCACCACTACGGCGTGCCCTTCCTGAGTTTCCGCCTCATCAGCGACACGCGCCGGGCGGGTAAAACGACGGAAGCCGTCTACCAGGATTTCTGGAAGACGGCCTCCGAGGAGTCTTTCGCTTTTCTCAAGCAGCTGATTGACCGGCTTTAGGCGATCTGGATGTGACGCGAAGCAGGGATCTGCTTCTCCGGCGTCTTCTTCGGCAGGACGATGCCGAGGATGCCGTTGTTCATCGTAGCCTTGATGTCCTCGACGGCGATGTTGTCGGGCAGGGTGAAGGCCTGGTGGTAGGAGGTGTAAGAGAACTCGCGGCGGAGGTAATTCTCACTCTTCTTCTCTTCTTTGTTCTCGTGCTTCTTCTCGAGGGCGATCACCAGTTCCTCGTCGTTGTCCACGCGGATCGTGAAATCGTCCTTGGTCATGCCCGGAGCCGCAATCTCGATCTCGAAGGCCTTGTCGGTCTCCTTGATGTTGACGGCCGGGGATGCGAACTGCTTCGCAGGCATAATGTTGAAATCGTCGAACAGGTCACCGAAAACGCTCGGAATCCAAGCCTGGTTTCTTCTTGCGGGATACATAATCAAATCTCCTATCATTTTAAATAATGTTTAACTTTTTGTTTCCGTCCCGTCCGGGGGACGCCTTATGAACTTACAATTCGGAGGCCATGTGACACTTTGAGACATTTTGGCGCAAAAACCTATATAATGCACTGATAATCAAGACATTTTGTCAAAATTGCTGACATTTTTTCAGCGGAGGGCATTGAGTTATTAAAATTTTTTCTTACATTTGAATCCGGTTAGTTAAACTCCCAAAAACAAATGGACAAATTCACTCAGAACTACGTCGACCGGTTCATGGATGAACTGATCGCACGCAACCCTGGCGAAAAAGAATTTCACCAGGCTGTCCGTGAGGTGGTGGAAAGTGTTGCACCTTATGTCACCTCTTATCCTCATCTGATGGATCTCAAGATCCTTGAGCGTATGGTCGAGCCGGAGCGCGTCATCATGTTCCGTGTTCCCTGGACCGACGACAAGGGCGAGATCCATATCAACCGTGGCTATCGCGTTCAGATGAACAGCGCGATCGGTCCCTACAAGGGCGGTATCCGCTTCCATGCCAGCGTGAACCTCAGCATCCTGAAGTTCCTGGCCTTCGAGCAGACCTTCAAGAATTCCCTGACGACGCTCCCGATGGGTGGCGGCAAGGGTGGTTCCGACTTCAGCCCGCGTGGCAAGTCCGACGCCGAGGTGATGCGTTTCTGCCAGAGTTTTATGACCGAACTTTCCCGCCACATCGGTCCCGACACGGACGTGCCGGCCGGTGACATCGGCGTGGGTGGCCGTGAGGTCGGTTTCCTCTTCGGCCAGTACAAGCGCCTCCGCGACGAGTTCACGGGCACGCTGACCGGCAAGGGCCTGCCCTTCGGCGGCAGCCTCCTCCGCACGGAAGCGACGGGTTACGGCGTTTGCTACTTCGCCCAGGAGATGCTCGCCACGCGCAATGAGAGCTTCGAGGGCAAGACCGTGGTCGTGTCCGGCTCCGGCAACGTGGCCCAGTACGCCGCCCAGAAGGCCATGCGCCTGGGCGCCAAGGTGGTCACGCTCTCCGATTCCGACGGCTTTATCTACGATCCTGACGGATTCGACGAGGAGAAGCACCAGTTCGTGCTCGAACTCAAGAACATCCGCCGCGGTCGTATCAAGGAATATGTCACCAAGTATCCGAAGGCCCAGTACTTCCCGGGCGAGCGCCCCTGGCGCATCCCCTGCGACATCGCGCTCCCTTGCGCCACGCAGAACGAGATCGAGAAGGCCGACGCGGAGAACCTGGTGAAGGGCGGCTGCTGGTGCGTTGTCGAGGGTGCGAACATGCCCTCTACGCCTGAGGCCATCGCCATCTTCCAGAGAAGAAGATGCTCTACTCGCCGGGCAAGGCGTCCAACGCCGGCGGCGTGGCGACATCCGGCCTGGAGATGACCCAGAACTCGATCCGCCAGAAGTGGACTTCCGAGGAAGTCGACGAGCACCTGCACCGTATCATGTCCGACATCCACGCTGCCTGCATCAAGTACGGCACCGAGGAGGACGGCTACATCAACTACGTCAAGGGTGCCAACCTCGCCGGCTTCATCAAGGTGGCCAACGCGATGGTGGCCCAGGGTCTGGTCTAAATCGTCTCTATGAGCAATAACACGGACTACACACAATTAATGGCCAGGAGGATTCGCCGAATCCTCCTGGTTTGTAACAATTATGACAGTTTCTCCCTGGAGGAGGACGGACACATCGAGGCCCTGATCACGCAGGAGTACTCCGAACTCAACCTGAGCAACCCGCCCGCCATCGTGCGGGCCGAGTCCACGCTGGAAGCGCTCGAGGTGCTCCGCAAGGGGGAGGGGTTCGACCTCATCATCACGATGTACAACGTCGGCAAGCTCGACGTGTTCTCCTTCTCGGTGGAAGCGAAGCAGCTCGCGCCGGACACCCCGATCGTCCTGCTGTCTTCGTTCTCCCGGGAGATCTATCGCAAGATCGCGGAATGCGACCACGCCGGCATCGACTATGTGTTCTGCTGGAACAACAGTACCGACGTGCTCATCGCCATCATCAAGCTCCTGGAGGACAAGCTCAATGCCGAGCACGACTGCCTGGAACTGGGGGCCCGCGTCATCCTGCTGGTGGAAGACTCCGTCCGTTATTACTCGACCTATCTNNGTGCTGCAGCAGAACAGCGAGGCGGTGCGCGACGCGCTCAACGAGGAGCAGCAGTTCCTGCGTAAGCGCGCGCGGCCGAAAATCCTGATGGCCACGTGCTACGACGAGGCCTACGATTATTATCAGAAGTATAAATCCAATGTGATCGGCGTCATCTCCGACATCGGCTTCGTCCTGCACAAGGGGGACAAGCCGGAGCAGGAGAAGATCGACGCCGGCATCGATCTCTGCCGCCTTGTCCGGCAGGAGAATCCGACGCTGCCTTTCCTGATGCAGTCTTCGCAGGAGAGCATGCGCGCCGTGGCGGAACAGCTCGGCGTGGGCTTCGTGCACAAGCGCTCCAAGACCCTGACCCAGGAGGTGTCGGACTACATCGGCCGCGAATTCGGCTTCGGCGATTTCGTGGTCACGGATCCGGATACGGGTCGCGTCACCGCGCGCGCCCGCAACCTCTACGAATTCGAGCAGGTCGTGGCGGCGATGTCCGACCGGGCCCTGCGCGTGCTCGCGGACAAGAACTACATTTCCCGCTGGCTCTACGGCCGCGGTATCTTCACGATCGGCGACATGTTCCGTCCGATCCGTATCCATTCCGACGAGGATGTCGCGCACGTGCGCGAAATGAATCTCCGGATGATCCGGGACTACCGCATCAGCCAGGGACTCGGCGTCGTGGCCCGCTTCGAGCCGGAGGCCTACAACGACGCCATCTGGTTCGCCCGCATCGGTTCGGGCTCGCTGGGCGGCAAGGCGCGCGGCCTCGCGTTCCTGAACCATATTCTCCAGAAATACGACCTCTACGACAAGTGGGAGGACGTGCGGGTGCTCGTGCCGAGAACCCTCGTGATCACCACGGAATACTTCGACCGTTTCATCCGGGAGAACGGTCTGAAATACGTCATCAATTCCGACCTCTCGGATGCCGAGATCCTCTCGGAATTCGTCGCTTCGACCCTTCCGCAGGAGCTGACCGAGGCCCTGCGCGTCTTCATCCGGAACGTCCGCAAGCCGCTGGCCGTCCGTTCGTCGTCGAAGCTGGAAGATTCTTACTATCAGCCGTTTGCGGGAGTCTATTCAACCTATATGATTCCGCACACGGAGAATGAGGACCAGCAGCTCCGCCTGCTGTCCAAGGCCATCAAGAGCGTCTATGCCTCCGTGTATTTCGCCTCNNGGCCTGGGCAAGGCCGTGGTGGACGGCGACCAGGTGCTCCGCTTCTCGCCGAAATACCCGCGCAACGTCCTGCAGACCTCCACGCCGGAACTGGTGATGACGGAGACGCAGCAGGCGATGTATGCGCTGGACCTGCAGCCGGACAAGTTCAAGACTTCCGTGGACGACGCGGTCAACCTGGACCGCATCCCCGTGACGGACTGTGCGGATTTCCGCAACTTCTCCCGCGTGGTCTCCACCTATGACTACGAGAACCAGCGCATCGTGGACTCTCCGGCCCCCGCCGGGCCGAAGTTCGTCACCTTTGCGCACATCCTCAAATACAACACTTTCCCGCTCGCGGACATCCTGAACGAGCTGCTTGAGATCACGCAGAAGGAGGTCAAGTGCGGCGTGGAGATCGAGTTCGCCGCCAACCTGGACGTCGGGCCCGACAGTCCGGCCATCTTCAACGTCCTGCAGGTGCGGCCCATTTCGGCCGACGGCCTGGATGCCGAGGTGGACTGGAACGGCATCGACACGGAAGGCGCGCTGGTCAACTCCGGCAGCGCCATCGGTCCGGGCTGGATCCAGGGAGTGCACGACATCGTGTACCTGAAGGAATCCGCCTTCGACGTGCTGAAGACGCGCGAGATGGCCGCCGAACTCAAGACGCTCAATGCGCAGATGCGCCAGGAGGGACGCAATTATGTCCTGGTGGG
>LXOW01227936.1_pt1 | contig 22637 bp, 23 predicted proteins | sample 1368591 | NCBI WGS metagenome assembly LXOW01 (sample SAMN04884650, study PRJNA319009) | bovine gut metagenome | isolation source: Cow rumen | host: Bos taurus | place: Italy: Legnaro (PD) | collected 2014-07-09
ACCACTCCTACATCATCCGCGACGTGTTCCGCTACAAGGGACTCATCGTCGGAGCCCCCACCTACAACACTGCCCTCTATCACGAGATGGACGTGCTGCTCTCCGAACTGGCAGGCAAGGACATCAAGAACCACCTGCTTGGCTGGTTCGGCTCCTACGGATGGGCCTCGAAGGCCGTCAGCGAGATACAGCGCTGGAACGACGAGCGGCTGCACTACGAGCCCGTCGGCGAACCCGTGGAAATCAAGCAGAGTCTGACGCCCGAGACCACCGCACAATGCGAGGCCCTTGGCCGTGCGATGGCCGAACGGCTGTTAAAAGGCGAGTAAGACGGAGTACACTTAGTACACCATCCGAGTTCACTTAGTACACACTTTAGGAATTAAGCCTCGATGAAACGTGCGATTTCATCGAGGCTTTCTGCTGTCTTGATGTAATCCTGCCAGTCTCCGCGTACGACACCCTTGCTCTGCAGGTCGTCCAACAGTGCCACGAGGCTGTTCCAGAAACCCTTCATGTTATAGAGCACCACCTTCTTCGTGTGGTAGCCGATGGTGGCAGAGGCCACAATCGTGAAAATCTCGTCCAGCGTACCCAGTCCGCCGGGCAGGGCGATGAACACATCGCTCATGTCCGCCATCAGCTGCTTGCGGTCGCTGAGGTTGTCACAGGGAATCTCCACATCCACGAAGTTGCTGAGCCGTCCCCTCTTCTCGATAATGGAAGGCACCACGCCGACGGTATGCCCGCCAGCCTCCTTCGTGGCCTTGGCCACACACTCCATCAGTCCCATATTCACGCCGCCGTACACGATGGTATGGCCTTTTGCTGCGGCCCAGCGGCCCAACTCCTCCGTCATGCGAAAGAATTCTGGATCAATCTGCTCATTGGCAGAACAGAATACACATATCTTCATATTGTTTTTATTTCTAATATGTTTGTTTTCTTTGGGCCTCGTTGCGCCAGTATGTGCCTGCAAAGCTGTTGGGTACCACAGCATGGACTACCAGACNNGCAAAAGTACAAAAAGTTATGAAATCTAATAGTTTTTCCCCGATAAAAGTAAAATAAATTCTGTTATTTGTTAGATATAATATCATACTCATGGTATTTTGCATTAAATATGAAGTTTTTCTATATTCTTTCGATGATAATTCACGATAATAACGTATCTTTGCAGGGTGAAACAAAATAACAATATGAAAAAGTACATCATTTTTATTGGTCTGTGTTGTTGCTTCATGACTTCATGTATCAAGGACGAGGCCCCAAATAAGGAGTGTGACATTGAAAGTGCATGGATAGAAGGTGAGGAGTATGAACAATACTTCTACCAGACAACAGAGATGCGTAAAGACCAAATCAGCTCGGCAGAGACAAACATCGTCTTCTTGGTGCGTTCGCTTATCTCGCTTTCGACAGAGATTCCTTTGAATTTCAAGATCACCGACGGCGCTACCATCGAACCAGCAAACGGCTCGATGCAGGACTTCACGAAAGGCGCTGTTGCCTATACCATCACTTCAGAGGACGGCGAATGGAAACGCACGTACAACGTGATATTTAAAGAAGCACCGCTGCCTGCGGAGAAATTCAGCTTCGAGCATGTGGAGACACGGACGGAGAAAACCATGCTTGGCGGTACAAACGAGTTGCATGTCTTCTATGAGCAGTTTTCAAATGAGGCGAACTACTGCTGGGCAACAGGTAATTCCGGTACGGCACTCTTGTTAAACGGTTCTAAACCGGAGGATTTTCCTACCTATTCCATAAACGATGGCAAAGTGGGACGAGGCGTTTGCCTGAACACCCAGTCCGCAGGTGCCATGGGAGAATGGATGAAGAAACCTATCGCTGCAGGAAGTTTGTTCTTAGGAAGGTTCTTGGTTGACTTTGTGTTGTCCGATGCCTTGAAAGCCACGCAATTCGGTGTGCCTAACAGCAAGGAACCTGTGCGCATCACCGGCTGGTACAAGTATAAGCCCGGCGAGAAGTTCACAGACAAGGACATGAAAGAATATCCTGACCGTATAGACGAGGCCAGCATCTATGCCGTGTACTACCGCAACACGGATGACGAGGGAAACAGCTACATCTTGGACGGCTATGCTGTAGAAGACCTTGACAAGTTGCTGGATAACCCGCAGGTGTATAAGGTAGCTCGCGTGGCTTCGCTGCCGGCTACCGACACGTGGACACAATGGGAGATGTTCTTTGAAGGCCGCGATGCCCCTGATGACATCATTGCAGCCCAAGGCTTCAACTTGGCATTGGTGTTCTCATCAAGTAAGAGGGGTGCCCAGTTCGAGGGAGCCATCGGTAGCACGCTCTATGTAGATGAGGTAGAAGTATCGTATGAAAAATAAGTAAAAGACAAATAGGAAAAAATGAAAAAGAATATCGCATACATCATACTTGTAGCAGCATCATTGTTTATCGGCAGCCCCGCTGAGGCTGGCACGCTTGATAGTTTGCAGCTGAAGGCCCGTGTGGGCTACAGCATCGGCGGTACGACACCCATTCCGCTGCCAGAGACCATCCGCAGTATTGAGAGTTACAGCCTGACGCCGTCGTTCATGGTGGGATTCGACGCTATGCTGCCGCTCACTCAGCAGTGGGGCATCATGACAGGCCTGCGTTTCGAGAACAAAGGCATGAAAGCCGCCGTCACCACCAAGGCCTACTTCATGGAGGTGGTGAAGGGTGACCAGAAGATGTCGGGCCTCTTTACGGGTCATGTTGACCAGGAGATTAATCAGTGGATGCTGACCGTGCCTGTACAGGCTACGTTCACGTTGAGTCGTAAGGTGATGCTGAAGGGCGGTCCTTATGTGTCATTCCTCTTGAATAAGGGGTTCAGCGGTATTGCCTCCGATGGTTACCTGCGAAAGGACACTCCGACGGGTCCCAAAATTCTGATGGGTAACTGTGAAGGCGAATGGGCCACCTATGACTTCGATGACGACATGCGCAGCCTACAGTTTGGCATTGGTATTGGTGTCGATTGGCAAGTACACAAGCGTTTGGGTGTGTCAGCCGACCTGAACTGGGGACTGACGGGCATCTTCCCCGGCGACTTCAAGACCGTAGAGCAGACACTCTATCCCGTCTATGGTACGATAGGCGTATTCTACAGACTGAAGTAGGCTTCACCTAGGAAAAACTCAAATAAATAGGTTTTTCCAAAGTGTCGCATAACCGAAATTCCGATGCCGCTAAAGCAGCTTTCCGGTGGCACCGGACAGTCAACCTTCTCAGTACGCAAAAAAGGGGGAGGAGATACATGCCACCTATCGAGGAGATATCTGGCACCTAACGAGGAGATACATGCCACCTTTTGAGTTAGGAGTGGGGAGTTAGGGGCGTGTTTTTTTTTGCGTGCCTTTTTCGGCGAATAATTTGCACAGGTCGTGATTTCTTACTACCTTCGCAAACGATAACGTTAAACTAAACACTTAACACTAAAAACTAAACTACTATGGCAACACAAAACATTCAGGTGCCACTTAACCGACACTCAGGTGCCACTAAAGCAGCCTTCAGACGGCACCGGACACCCCTAAAGGGGGGGTAAATTGAGGCAGATGGCCAGTAATCCCAAACGTTTGGTATGCAAAATGCCGTAAACGGGCGATTGTGAGTATGGGAGAAACCCCGTACCTTTGCACCCAGAAAATGAATCCAAATAACAAATAGTCATGAAAGAGCGAATGTACAGACCAATGCAGATGTGTTGTTGTTGTAACAGCATGCACATGATGAGCTATGAACAGGAGGTAAGTATATACATTATCAGTAAATATAAAAAACGAGAACAAAATGAGAAAATCAGCATACACAATAGCATTGCTCTTAGGGCTGCTCTTTAGTCAGGCAGCCGAGGCACAGAGGGAACAGGTAACCCTGCACGTACCCAATTTCGTACGTCCACTGGTTGAGAAGTGGGTTGCCGAGTACCAGAAGTTCAACGCACAGGTTGATTTCCAGTTTAAGTCAGGGAAATCACAGGATAACGAACCCAACAGCATTTTATTTGTTACCGATGGTAGTGACGGTGTGTTTTTCGCCCGTTATGCCGTGTTGCCCGTGACTGCCAGACAGTCGGAGGCTGCTCGTCTGATTGGCTCGCACAAACTGAATGCCAGAAAGCTGAGAAGTCTGTTCTTCGTCGAGGACGAACNNAGTCAGGCATCGGCCTCGCACCTCTATGCCACCCACTTCGGTGAGGAGACCGCCGACTACAGGGGTAAGAAGATCTCAGGTGATGACAGTTACCTCAATGTAGCCATCAGCCGCGACCCGTTAGGGGTAACCGTCAACGCTCTCTCCAACCTTTTCAATCTGGAGAGCCGCCAGTTGCGCGAGGAACTCACGCTCTTGCCGCTGGATCTTGACAAGCAGGGCAGGACGGTATTGAGCGACGGAAGGCTGGACGACATCATCGCTTTGCTGGAAGAACAGCAATACAGCGAGATACCCATCGGCAAGGCCGGACTGGCCTACGACCGTAGCAATTCGCTGCTTGTTGACTTCGTCCATTGGGTGCTGACGTATGGTACGCAGTATGTCCATGAGTACGGACTGCTGCAGTTGCCATCACAGGATTTGGCCCAGAATAATTAAATCTTAGCCAATAATAGAAGATAGTTTGTTTAATTGAGGAGGAGCGGGCAGCAATTGCCCGCCCCTTTAGGAGAAACTTTGTGTATGAAAAAGCTACTTATAATCATCATAGCCGTTGCGTCAGTGCTTACGGGCACGGCGCAGACCATCATTACGGGACACATTACCGACGCCCGTACGGGTGAGCCGCTCATCGGTGCCACCGTGGCACCCAAGTCAAGCAATGAACTAGGCGCTGCTACCGACATTGACGGTCACTTCACGCTGAGCACGCAGGTCAGACTGCCGCTGACGCTTTCAGTGAACTACATCGGCTACCGCTCCCTGGCCGCATCGCCGCTAATTATCAATTATCAATTGTCAATTGTCAATTCAACATTGGTGCCGGCTGGGGCAGTCGTGCACCCACGGTGACAGAGGCCTACGGCTATTATCTGAACAACACGTTCGACCAGTACGACTACATTGGCAATCCCTCATTGAAGAACGAGTCGGCCGTTGAGGTAAATGGCGCAGCCAAAATCTCATTTCCCGATTCTCAATTCTCAATAAGTCTTGATGCCAGTGCCTTTTTCTTCAGCAATTATATCATCGGCCAGTTTGAGACGCGCCTGTCACCGATGACCGTCGGTGCCGAGGGTGTGAAGGTCTATGGCAATATCTCGCACGCCACCATTGCCAATGCCTCGCTGACAACCGAGTGGCAGCTGACGGAGCAACTACGCTGGAACGGCAAGGTAAGCTACAGCACGGGGCGCGATGCCGACGGCGATGCCCTACCCCTCATCTCGCCTGTCAGTTGGCAGACGGAACTGCAATACAACTATCGGCGTCTGCAACTACAAGCCGTAGTGAAGGGTAATGCCCGCCAGAACAGCTACGGCGCGAAATATGGCGAGTCGGCAGCAAAAGCGTGGACCATCTGCAACCTCGGTCTGGTTTACGATGTACGGATTTCCAGTTTACAACTGTTGGCCCGCGCTGGTGTCGAGAACCTCTTTGACCGTCACTATGCCACCTATGCCGACTGGAACCACACCCCTCAGAAGGGGACGCAATATCTATCTGAATTTAACGTTTACATTATAAAAAGACTCACCCCCGGCCCCCTCCCAGGGAGTAGAGTAATGAAGGAAGGGAGTAATAAGATAAGAAATGAAGAAGACGATCATATGGATAGGAGCACTATTTGTTGGTGCTCTGTTAGGATTGTTAGGCATTGCATGGCTCAATGACGTGATGGACTTTGTGGCAACGGCCTACACACGACTGTTCCAATTGCTGGCGGTGCCGACGATTGTGCTGGCAGTCATTACCACCTTTGCCACCTTCGGGTCGAAAGGATCAGGAAAGATTTTCGGACACACCCTGGTTTACACGCTGCTGACCACCTTTGCTGCAGCCGCAGTAGGAGCCATATTGTATGTACTCGTGGCTCCTTCCTCACTTCCTGAAGTAACTACGATTGCCAATACATTGGAAACCCCCTCAGGGGCAGTGGAGGAGACTTCCTACCTCGACCATCTACTCTCCGTTACCCCAAATAACATCGTCAAGCCATTCCTTGAAGGAAATGTCCTCTCGCTGTTGCTGTTGGCCTTTGCCGTCGGCATCGGACTGTCGAAACTGCCTGAGAGCGAGAACAAGGCCGTTGTCGTCAAGGGGCTGCTGGGCTTGCAGGACCTGCTCTTTCTGCTTATTCGCGGTCTCGTCTGGACGCTTCCGCTCGGCATCGTGGCATTCTCTGCCCAGTTGTCGGCACAGGTCTCTGCGGGCATCGTGGCCGATTCCATAGGAAAATATGTGCTTGTGGTGCTGGGAGGCAACGTGATCCAGTTCTTTGTCGTCCTGCCGTTGTTCCTGTTGGCTCGTGGTTTGAATCCCATCCGTGTCTTGGGTCGTATGATGCCTGCTGTGCTGATGGCCCTGTTCACGAAAAGCAGTGCTGCCACACTGCCCGTTACGATGCAGTCGGCTGAGCAGCGACTGGGAGTTCGTAAAGAGGTTGCCCGTTTTGTGCTCCCCATCTGCACCACCATCAACATGAACGGCTGTGCGGCCTTCATCCTTGTCACCTCGCTCTTTGTGATGCAGAACGGAGGCACGACGCTCAGCCTCGGCACCATCCTGCTATGGATACTCATCTCCGTTGTCTCCGCTATCGGCAATGCTGGCGTACCCATGGGCTGTTTCTTCCTGACGCTCTCGCTGATGTCGGGCATCGGTGCTCCCGTGGCCATACTCGGTATCATCCTGCCCATCTACACCATCATCGATATGGTGGAAACGGCAGAGAACGTGTGGTCAGACTCCTGCGTCTGTGCTATGACCGACCACGATCTGCAAAATAAAAATCAGATATAGAATTCGCTGGGGTCAATCCAGCCAGCACGAAGTGCATACTTGATGACTTCGTGGGCTGTGTTGACCTTCAGCTTGCGGAAAATGTTCTTACGATGCGTCGTTATCGTATGAACACTTGAGAAACGTTCCTTTGCAATTTCCTTGGTCGTCTTTCCCTGTGCAATGGACTTCACAATCTCTATCTCCGTTGCCGTCAGCACACTGGGCTCCTCCTCTTCCTGTTGGCGGTTGAGCAGTATTTCCATTGTACGCTGGCTGAGATAGCGTTTCCCCTCTGCCGCAGACAACAAGGCATCGTGAAAGGACTTCAGCGGCTCGTCTTTGAATACGATGCTGAAGGCGTGGGAAGAATAGATGATACGGCGTAGGAACTTGTCGGTCAGATCGTCACTGACAAGTATCCACGAAGTCATGGAAAAACGCTCGCTGATGATGAGCAACTGCTCTTCATCAACAATATCAAATAACTTGTAGTCGAAGACTACGACAGCATTTTCGTTCTCTTTCAGTAATTGTACAAGCCCGGCCTTGTCGGTCGCCCGTCGGAGGCTGTCCTTGTCTTTCTGACGAATAAGGCTCTCGATGGCGAACCTCGTCAGTTCCTGATTGTCTGCCAGTATGTAGTTTGCCATATCACTTACAAATGTACTTCCTTATCTACCACCTCGCCGTTTAGGATTCTGAAGGAGTTCAGGCGCGGCTCGTCGTCGAGCAGCGAGAGAATGGCGTAGCGGATGGTGGGGTCGTTGGCCAGTCGCAGGTCCTCCTGTGAGGGACGTGAGGGCGAGGCAGGATGGCTATGCCAGTTGGCAAGGATCTTCAGACCCTTCGAACGGGCATAGCGCAGGGCGGCAAACTGGTCCTTCGGGGCGAAGGAGAAGTGCTCCGACGAGTGGTCGATGTTCTCCATCCAGTAGTTCTCGGTCACCTCGTCGTCCGTTCCCAAAAGATAGCCGCAGGACTCGTCCGGTGCATCCTTCCGGGCCTGCGCTATCAGTTCATCTATAACGTTCTGTGGAATTTTCATCTTTTTTAATGCTGTTTGAGGTCACATGCGGCCTGTTCATAATCTATCAGATGGTCGATAGTGGGGTTCGTACCGCAGATGGCGCACGTGTCGCGATGCTTCACGGGTACCGTGCGGAACTGCATGGTCTTGGCGTCGAACGTCAGCAGACGATTCGTCAGCAGCTCGCCCACGCCTGTAAAGTATTTCAGCGTCTCGGCTGCCTGGATGGTACCCAGCATACCTGCTATGGCCCCTAGTACGCCTGCCTGCGAACAGGTGGGCACGGCTCCCACGGGAGGCGGCTCCTTGAACATACAACGATAGCAGGCCGTGCCGGGCAGGTGGGTGAAGGTCTGACCGTTGAAACGCAGGATGCCACCATGTGAGAACGGTTTGCCTGCCATTACACAGGCATCGTTGATAAGGAACTTCACGGGGAAGTTGTCGGTACCATCGACGATGAAGTCATACTCCTTGATGATGTCCAGCGCGTTCGACGAGTCGAGGAACTCGTAGTAGGTGTCCACCTGCACGTCAGGGTTGATGGCCTTGATCTTCTCCTCGGCACTCTTTACCTTCGGCACGCCCACATCCTTTGTGAAGTGGATGACCTGGCGCTGCAGGTTGCTCAAGTCCACTACGTCAGCATCGACGATGCCAATACGCCCGATGCCGGCTGCCGCCAGATAGAGGCTCACGGGAGCACCCAGTCCGCCGGCACCCACCACGAGCACCCGTGCATTCAGGATTTTCTCTTGTCCCTCGACACCCACATCCTGCAGTAGGATGTGGCGTGAGTATCGCTGTATCTGTTCTTCTGTAAAATCCACCATAACTCTAAACTCTACACTTTAAACTAAATCGAACCTCCTCCCATGAAGTACAGGAAGTCGATGCTGTCGCCCTCCTTGATTTGGATGCCGTCCCACTCCGAGCGGTCAACGAAGTCCTCGTTCACCTGTACGCTCACCATTTCCGGCTGCTGCACCTTGTTCAGCGTTATCAACTCCGTCAGGCTCAGGGGCAACTGTACCTCCTGCGCTTCTCCGTTTACTGTTATCTTAGCCATATTCTTACTTTTTTTACCTTTTTACTTTTTTACTTTCTAACTTTTCCTTTCTCCCACAATCTTGCGGACGGCGATGACGAGCTTGTCTACATCCTCGCGGGTGTTGTAGAGGGCGAAGGTGGGACGTACGCTCATCTCATACCCCAGGGCACGAAGGGCGGGCTGGGCGCAGTGGTGACCGGCACGCACTGCGATGCCCTCCTTATCTAACAACGTACCTGTTTCGGGAACGGGAATGCCGTCGAGCACGAAGCTAACCACCGACACGCGGTTCTTGGGATTGCCGATGAGCGTGAGACCCTTGATTTGGGCCAGTTGCTCGCGGGCATATTCGGTGAGCTGGTGCTCGTGGTGCTCGATGTTGCGGATGCCGAGATGGCTCACGTAGTCGAGGGCAGCACCCAGTCCGATGGCGTCGGCCACGTTGGGCGTACCGGCCTCGAAACGTGCGGGCGGCACGTTGTACTCCGTGCGCTCAATGGTCACGTCCTTGATCATGTTACCACCGCCCTGCCAGGGCTGCATTTTGTCGAGCAGGTCCTTGCGGCCATAGACTACGCCGATGCCGTTGGGCCCGTAGATCTTGTGGCCGGAGAATACGAAGAAGTCGGCACCGAGCTGCTGCACATCGACAGGCGTGTGAGCGATGGACTGTGCACCGTCGATGAGCACGGGGATGTTGTGCCCGTGGGCGATGTCGATGATGCGCTTCACGTCGTTGATGGTGCCGAAGGTATTGTTCACATGACCTACGCTGACGAAACGGGTGCGTGGCGTGATGAGTCGCTCGAACTCCGAGAGGATGAGGTCACCGTTCTTGTCTGTGGGGATGGCCTTCAGCGTAGCCCCCTTCTCACGAGCCACCTGCTGCCAGGGCACGATGTTGGCGTGATGGTCCAACTCGCTGACGATGACCTCGTCGCCTGGTGTCAGGAACTGGCGTCCGTAGGTCTGTGCCACGAGGTTGATACCCTCGGTGGTGCCGCGTACGAAGATGATCTCCTCGCTGCTGGCGGCATTGATGAAGCGCTGCACTTTTTCACGCGCCTCCTCATAGGCATCGGTAGCACGGGCAGCCAGCGTATGGGCACCGCGGTGGATGTTCGAGTTATAGTTTTTGTAATAGTCACTGATCTTGTCGATGACCTGAATGGGTTTCTGCGTCGTTGCACCGTTGTCGAGCCATATGAGGTCGTGGCCGTTCACCTTCTGATGGAGCACAGGGAAGTCCTTCTTGATCTCCTCCGAGTTCAGCGTGTCGGCCTCTTCGTAGTGCAGGGACGACAGCTCACTCTCACCGAAGGGACGGACAACAGACTCTCCAACAGGCCCTCCCCCCAGCCTCTCCCTGTGAGGGAGGGGTGAGGATAGACTTTCTTCTGATGAAGTGGGAATATAATCCGTCCCTGTGAAAGTCTGGAAAAGGCTCGTCAGCGACGAGAGATCAAGTGACTCGTCTGGTACCAAGGCCTGTCTTTCCTGCTGCAACTCTTCTGGGCAGTACTTCTGCGCCACTTGTCGTAACAGTTCGAAGCCTGGGTCTTGGATACCGTAGCCGTCAATATTTTGTATATTTATCATACGCTTAAACTATTTGCTTCCCTCCCTAGGGAGGGGTCGGAGGAGAGTCTTCTTACTTCTCCACCTTGTTCCTATGCTGATAATCGTGATAATAGCCTACCTCCACATTCTCAAGGACGGCAATGGCATCGTCGGTGAGTGCTGCCAGCGAGAAGTATTTCGTGAGCAGGTAAGAGGCTACGCCGAACTTGTCGAGACCCATCAGACGGGCACTCAGACTGGGTGCAATCTCGCCGGGGATACCGCTCTGGTGCAGACCGATGACACCCTGGTTCTGCTCACCTGTACGCACGAGGATAATCTTCGTGGTGCCTACGCCGCGACCTGTCAGATACTGACCCTCTACCTCTACCTTATCGCTTGGAATCAGGGGTACGCCGCGCCATAGGATGACCTTCGTACCGAAGAGGTCGGTGGTCACAGGAGGCACACCGCGCCAAGTACACTCGCGCTCGAAGGCGGCGATGGCACGTGGATGGGCGATGAAGAAAGCGGGCTCCTTCCAGACCAGACTCAGCAGTTCGTCGAGGTCGTCGGGTGTCGGGGCACCGTAGCGTGTTGTGATGCGGTAGGCGGGGTTTGCAGCAGCCAACAGGCCGAACTGCTTGTTGTTGATGAGTTCCCACTCCTGACGCTCCTTGATGCTCTCGATGGACAGGCGCAGCTGCTCCTCCAACTGATTGTAGGGGTTGTTATAGAGATCGCTGACGCGGGTGTGCACACGTACCACCGTCTGCAGGGTATTCAACGAGTACTCCGTGGGATTCTCCTCGTAGTCGATGTAGGTCTCGGGGATGATGTTGTCCTCCTCGTGGCCGCTCACTAGGTCGATGTGCTTCTCACCGTTGTCGTTGACTGACGCCTTCAGACGCAGCTGCTTGTCAACGGCCTTGTTGAATGTCTCGCGGAAGTCGGGCACCTCCTTGATGAACTTCACCAGTTCCTTCAGCTTCAGGCCAAGGAACACGGTGGGGGTGATGGCACGGACAGAGACGGTCGATTCCTGCTCGTCCAGCAGGTCTGCCTCGCCAAAGTACTCGCCGTCGCCCAAGAGTGCAATCCGTAATTCCTCGCCATGAGGACCCTTGCTGATGACCTCTGCCTGACCGCTGGCCACAATGAAGAAACGCTGCTTGTCCTTTCCTTCCTCCACAAAGAGCTTATCGACATCAACTTCCTTCGTCTCGAACGAGCTCACCAGACGGCCCAGAATCTCATCGTCGAACTCAGAGAACAGAGGAATGGCCTTCAGGTTCTTTGCCGTAAACGAAGGCACGCCATTCACATACTGGATGGGCAGACGGTCGTTCTTGCGGAGTTCTACCTTCGTGCGGTTCACGCGGAATGTGCCACCTGACACCTGTACCCAGGGCAGCAGTTTCAGGAGTAATCTCGGGGTGATACTGCCCATCTGCGGGGCGGTCTTCGTGGTCGTCGCCAGTCTTCTGGCGGTAGCAGTGGTCACACTGCGCTGTAAATTAGAATCAGCCATAGTCGTTTACAATTTTACAATTTACGATTTATTTATTCATTTAACTATTTCTTGATAGTGACCCGATGTGTGGTTCCCTCGACGTGTTCTACGGACAGCACATTGTAGCCCTGCTCCCTGGCGTTGCGTGGAACGTTGTCAAGAGGCTCGCCCTCGGCGAGTAGCACTTCCAGAATGTCGCCCTCACTGAGCTTTGACAGCTCAATCTTTGTTTTCACGAAAGTCATCGGGCAGTGTTCTTTCGTAATGTCTAATATCTTCTTCATTGCTTGAGCCCCCTAAATTATGGGGTGGGGTCTGAACAAGCGTTATCAGACCTTTTATTGTTATACATTGAGCCTGCGCCTGTTCAGACCCCTGTCGCCCCCCTAACTTAGGGGGCCTATATACTCAAATAAACAAGGTTTGTCCACCTTCCGAGAGCTTCAGAAACGAGGCGACGCCCAAGATATCCTTCACTTCAGGGACGAAGTCCTCCTTCTTCAGGCCCAGTACGTGCATTGCCATCTCGCAGGCATAGAAATTGATGCCCAGCGCCTTGGCTGCCTCTACCAGTTCCTCGAGTGTTGCCACATTGTTCTTGCGCATCAGTGAACGGAATATCTTAGGTCCGGCACCCAGGAAGTTAAAACGCGAGGTTGGCGTTACCTTCAGACCACCCATCATGAATCCGAAAATCTTGGTCAGCCAGTTGCCGCCCGTGAAACTTCGGCCTTGCTTACGCTTGATGGCGTCAAGCCCCCAGAACGTAAAGAAGATGTTGACCTCGTAGCCTACTGCTGCAGCGCCCGTACCTAACGTGAAGACTGCCGTCAGCTTGTCGAAATCGCCACTGAAGGCGATGATACTCAGTTTCTTGTTTTCTGCCATATCGATTGTCAATTATTTAACTGCTTGTCTGATGTCCTCCAACAGGTCCTCGGGGTCCTCAAGTCCTATTGAGAGGCGGATGGTTGTCTGCCGCACGTCCATCTGCTCCAACTGTCGCTCCGGGAAGAAACCGAAGATGGTCGAGGCGGGATGGATGGCCAGCGAACGGCTGTCGAAAAGGTTCGTAGCCCGATGAATGACGCGTAGGCGGTTGATGAAGCGGAAGCAATTCTCTTTCGAGGCAAGGTCGATGGTGAGCATGGCTCCCGATGTGGGGCCGAACTGCTTACGTGCCAGCTCATAGAACGGATTGTCCTTCAGTCCGATGTANNACGTCAAGCGTCTCCAGGCCCAGCGTCTGCTGGTAGGCGGAATACGGACTCATGTAGGCTCCGAGGTTATAGATCAGATCACCCTTGATGCGCTTGTTAATCTGCGGGAACGTGCCGTAGTCGATGACCAGTCCGCCCAGCGACGTACCGCCGCCGGAGAGATACTTGGTGCTCGACACCACCTCGATGTCAACACCCAGGTCATTCAGTGATGTCTCGGTAAACGGAATCACCGTCGAGTCGGCTATCAGGGGAATGCCTTTGCGGTGGGCAATGGCTGACAGTGCCTGCAGGTCGGCCACCTCCAACTGTGGGTTGGTGACTATCTCAAGGAAGATGCAGCAGGTGTCATCATCGACGGCTTTTTCGACGGCCTCGATGTCGGTTAGGTCACGCAGACGAGGCTTCACGCCAAAGGGCATCAGCGTAGTAGTGATGAATGCCAGCGTATTTCCGAACAGATGGCGTGATGTCACGATGTTCTTACCTTGTGCTGCCACAGCGAAGAGCGCATTGCTGATGGCTGCCATACCCGAGTTATAGCCCGTCACATGGACTGCTCCTGTCAGCTCCCTTACCCGATGTTCCAGATTCGTCACCGTGGGATTCTCCACACGACCGTAGTTGGGTGCCTTCAGCTTGCCTGTGAATGCATCAGCCATCTGCTGGGCATCCTCAAACTCATACGACACATTAGTATATATGGGCATCGCTAGCGACCCGTAAGCATCGGGACGGGCGAAGGGTGTGTTTATTGCTATCGTCTGCTTTTTCATATTGCTTAATCTGACATAAAATGTTTCTGGGTGCAAAGGTACGGGGTTTGTGTTTTTCTTCCAAATTTTGTCAAAAATACAGAAAAAGTATCTTAATGCATAACTTTTTATGAAATGAATTTCTATTCGTAGCACGTTCAGGCGTCCCGAAAAGAAGATTATTCTGTAATCGTCGTTTTTTCATCATCATTGACTATGTCGAAAGTGCTTTCGTTGGCTTCATCTTCCTCTGTCACGACTCGGCCAAATATGCAGGTATGATGGCTCTTGCTGCTCCATCGGATCGAGAAAACCAAGAATAATTTTGGTATTCTCCTCGCTTATTCGTACCTTTGACTTCGTCGAAGGTACTTCCGCTCGACACTCCAGAAACAAAAAAAGTCCTTTTTGTTTTGTAGTGTTCTCGCTTATTCGTACCTTTGCAGGCGCAATTATAATTGATTAGATTTGAAGACATTTGAAGAACTTGGTGTCAGCGAAGAGATTCGCCGCGCCATCGAGGAGCTGGGCTTTACACAGCCCATGCCCGTACAGGAGGAAGTTATCCCTTATTTGTTAGGAAACCGTAACGACGTCATTGCCCTCGCCCAGACGGGAACGGGTAAGACGGCGGCATTCGGCATCCCCGTACTGCAACGCATTGACCCGTCACGCAAGGAGACGCAGGCCCTGATCCTCTCACCGACACGTGAGCTGTGCCTGCAGATTGCCGATGACTTGAAGGATTTTTCAAAGTATATGCCAGGCATCCACGTGGAGGCGGTGTATGGCGGTGCCAGCATCGGACAGCAGATCCGCGCCCTGAAACATGGTGCCCACATTATCGTGGCCACGCCAGGACGACTCATCGACCTGATGAACCGTGGGGTGGCGCAGCTGGACGAGGCATACAACGTGGTGCTGGACGAGGCCGATGAAATGCTGAATATGGGATTCTCGGAGAGCATCGACGCTATTCTGGAGAGGATACCCGAAGACCGTAATACGCTGCTCTTTTCGGCTACGATGAGCCGTGAGATTGAACGCATTGCCAAGGGTTACCTGCACGACCACAAGGAGATTGTGGTGGGTAGCCGTAACGAGGGTGCGGAGAACGTGAACCATATCTATTACATGGTGAATGCGAAAGACAAGTACCTCGCCCTGAAGCGTATCGTTGACTTCTATCCGCGTATCTTCGCCATCATCTTCTGCCGCACGAAGCTGGAGACGCAGGAGGTTGCTGACAAGCTCATCAAGGACGGCTATAATGCCGAGTCGCTGCATGGCGACCTGAGCCAGCAGCAGCGCGACCTGACCATGCAGAAGTTCCGCCAGCATACGGTACAGCTGCTGGTGGCGACGGATGTGGCGGCACGTGGCCTCGATGTGGACGACCTGACTCACGTCATCAACTTCGGACTGCCCGATGACATCGAGAACTATACGCACCGCAGCGGACGTACGGGACGTGCGGGCAAGAAGGGTACCAGCATCAGCATTGTCCACATCCGTGAGAAGCACAAGATCCGTAACATTGAGAAGGAGATTGGCAAGGAGTTCGTGGAGGGCAAGATTCCCTCGGCACAGGAAATCTGCCAGAAGCAGCTCTACAAGGTGATGGACCAGATTGTGAAGGTGGATGTGAATGACGATGAAATCGCACCTTTCATGCAGGACATCAGCCGTTACTTCGAGTATGTGGAGAAGGAGGACCTGATCAAGAAGATTGTGTCGTTGGAGTTTGGAAAGTTCTTGGCTTACTATGCCGATGCACCCGAAATTCTCCCCGTTTCATCGAAGAAAGAGAGAAGAGAGGAAAGAGGAGAAAGGAAGGAGAAGAGGGGAGACAGGAGAATGGAGGCAGGCTATCGCCGGTTGTTCATCAACTTGGGCAAGGCCGACGGCTTCTATCCTGGCGAGCTGATGCAGTTCCTGAACAAGAACGTACAGGGACGCGTGGACGTAGGCCATATCGACCTGTTGCAGAAATATGCCTACTTCGATGTGCCCGACGAAGATGCGAAGCGTGTCATGCAGTCGCTGAACGGACAGCGCTACAAGCGTCGTGAGGTGCGTTGTAACGATGCCTCGGAAGGAGGAAGAAAAGAAGCTCGAGGTGAGAGAAGAGAGGTGAGAGGCGAGAGAAAGGAGCAAGGCACAAGGGGTAAAATAAGTCCGAAAAAGCCCGAAAAAAGGCAAACTTTCAAGAAAAATGACTGGCAAGCATTCATGAACCCTAAAACGATGAAGCTAAAGGGTGAAATCCCCGATTTCACCGAAGAAGGATGGGCTCGTCGTAAGCCCAGAAAGAAGTAGTCAGAATATCATTTTTGTAAAATTGCTCGGTGTATTTTGTACAATTGCTCCGTTCATCACAAAAAAATATGATGAACGGAGCATTTTTTGTTTACCTTTGCACCGTACTTTTGAGGAAAGTGTGTTATATATCCGTTTGCAGTGCGTCGAGAGACACGCTGCAAACATTATTTATACCTTTGTGTTGATTATTGCCTCTAGTTCGCTGCGATACTGGCTTGGACTCATGCCCTTGAATTTTGCAAAGGCACGTCGGAAAGTGGATATGGATTTGAATCCGCTTTCTGTTGCAATGAACTCTAATGTGTATTCCGGATGCTGTTGAATCATTGGAATGGCCATCTGTTCGATGCGCAACTGATTGATATAGTCGTAGAACGTAGTGTGTTTGTGGTTGCTGAAATAGTCGCTCAGGTATGTACGGTTGGTGCCAACCTTCTTGGCGAGGTCGGTCAGCGTCAGGTCTTTGTTCAGGTATAGTTCCTGATTCTCTACTAGTTTCTCAATATTACTCGCAAAAGTATAGGAACGGTTTTCATTTCTTATCATCTCCAATTCGGGCTCCGGTGATTCAATGATGGTGATGGGGCGAAGGTTCTTGGTATAATAAATGGCAATGTTCCACATACCAATGGCAGAAATGTAGTACAACAGCTCAATCAGGAAATAATATTTTACACTCATCACGAAATAGAGCGTTTGTTCGAAGAAAGCGAAGAAAAACATGTACTTGAGCCAAGAAATGTCGATTTCATCAATATTGGAATAGTTTTCGAGGATATAGCGTTCATGCTTCTTCATCTTGATAAAGGCATAGATAAAGAATACCACACCAGCTATCCATAGGAAGGCAATGTAAATATTATATACTTCGTAGCAGGGCCATATGGCATATATGGTCCAGAAAATAAAGAACGGTAAACTGATGTAAAAGCCCTTTTTCCATGTGGCCCAACTGGTTTCTGTCAGTTCAAAGATAAAGATAAAATAGGAAGTAATAGACCACCCGTCGAACAACACGAAGTAGGGAGCCACCTCTTCGGTGTATATCTCGGGGAACCCCATAAGGATATCCTTTGCATTGAGCAAAGCCCAGAAAATTAAGATTCCACCTAAGCTCTTCTGGAGTGATGAAGGATTCGGGCTGCGGAGAATATGAACTGCATTTACAGCAAAATAGGCCGTCGCAGCACCTGCAAGGAATAATACTGGTGGGGGCGTAAGCATTTTTAGTTTCGTTTTTGCGTTGCAAAGATACAAAAAAAGTGATAAATGACAAATGATAAGTGAAAAAATTATTACCTTTGTCGCCCAAAGAGCAATTATCCAATAACTATATGAACAAACGAACAGTTCTATTGGCCGTGCTGACCGCATTGACCGTCAGTACGCAGGCGAAGGTAAGGTTGCCGCACATCATCTGCGACAACATGGTACTGCAACAACAGACGGGTGCCCGCCTCTGGGGATGGGCCAAGGCTGGCAAGGAGGTGACGGTCACCACCTCGTGGGACGGACAGTCCGTGAGGGCAAAGGCCGACAAGAGCGGCAAGTGGCTTGTCAGGGTCAGTACTCCTGCGGCTTCCTACACGCCGTACAGCATCACCTTCGACGACGGTGACGGGGTCGTGACCATTCAGAATGTGTTGGCCGGAGAGGTTTGGGTATGTGCCGGACAGTCGAACATGGAGATGCCCGTCAAGGGCTTCGGCCAGTGTCCTGTGGAAAACTTCAACCAGTTTGTCCTAGAAGCGCAGAACCCCAACGGCGTACGTTCGGTGAAGGTGCCCAGCGTGATGTCGGCCACGCCGCTTGACGATGCCGACTGCTCCTGGAAGGAATGTACGCCGCAGAACGTCGTTGACTTTTCGGCCACGGGCTATTTCTTTGCCCGTCTGATGAACAAGACGCTCGATATTCCCATCGGCCTCATCGAGGCCAACAAGGGTGGCAGCCGTGTGGAGAGCTGGTTTACGAAGGAGAACCTGCAGAAATATACTGATGACCCGACGGACTCGCTCGACATCGTGAAGCGTTGGCCGGAGTGGGACTATCACCGCTCGCTGCTCTGGGGCAACGGCACGTTCAACCCCATCCTGAACTATACCGTCAAGGGCATCCTGTACTATCAGGGCTGTTCGAACGTCGGTGACCCCGGCAACCAGTATTCTGAGCGCATGAAGGTGCTCGTGGAGCAGTGGCGCAGTCAGTTTGCCTTGGGCGAACTGCCTTTCTACTTCGTCCAGATAGCTCCTTACCATTATGACAACGTCGACGGAGAAGATGCTGCCCGGCTGCGCGAACAGCAGTTCCGTGCCTCGCAGATCATCCCCAACAGCGGACTAGTATGCACCAACGACTGTGTCTATCCCTACGAATATACACAGATACACCCCACACAGAAGCAGAAAGTGGGTGAGCGGCTGGCCTTCCTCGCGCTGAACCAGACTTACGGACAGCAGTCCATCATTGCCAAGAGTCCGTCGTATAAGGAGATGAAGATACAGAACGACACCATCCTGCTGCATTTCAATGATGAGTTTGGTGGAATGAGCCGTTTTGAGGATATTCAAGGTTTTGAGGTGGCTGGTGCAGACCGTGTGTTCCATCCTGCTAAGGCCAAGCACTATTGGATTCCCAATGGTGGCCAGTGGGGTGAGGGAGTGATGGTTGTCTGTCCCGATGTGAAGCAGCCCGTTGCTGTTCGTTATTGTTTCCGTAACTTCCAGTTAGGTAACCTTGCCAACATGGGTGGCCTGCCATTATTTCCTTTCAGAACTGACGAATGGTAATGAAACATCCCTTGGACAAATTTGCCTACTGCCCCGTGTGCGGCAGTAAGCACTTTGAAATCAATAACTTCAAGAGCAAGAAGTGCCGTGACTGTGGCTTCACGTACTATGCTAATCCCTGTTCTGCTACGGCGGCATTTATTGTCAGAGAGGCTGAAAAGGGAAGTAAAGAGTTGCTGGTTGTACGTCGTGCCAAGGAACCGGCAAAAGGTACGCTTGACCTGCCGGGTGGCTTCTGTGATATGGAGGAGACGGTAGAAGAGGGCATGCGCCGCGAAATCAAGGAGGAGACAGGTCTTGATGTGACGGAGATGCAATATCTGTTCTCTTCGCCTAATGTCTATATGTATAGCGGCATGGGCGTGCATACGCTTGACATGGACTATCTGGTACGGGTGTCTGCCGACGTGGAGGTGCACGCTGCTGACGATGCTGCTGAATGTCTATGGATACCCATCAGTGAAGTGAATCCAGATGACTTTGGACTGACCAGTATTCGTAACGCCGTGATACGCTTTTTGTTAATACAGTAACGTGCTTTATGTTAATAAAATAAAAAATCTCTTATATATATAAGGTGTAACCAAAACTTTTCTCTACTTTTGCAGCCCGAATAAATTTTAGAGAAAAGAAAAATGCAGAAGAATTTGGTAATTGTGGAGTCACCTGCTAAAGCCAAGACAATTGAGAAATTTCTTGGTGATGACTTCAAGGTGATGTCGAGTTATGGTCATATCCGTGACTTGAAAAAGCACGAGATGAGTATTGATACCGACACACTGGAACCTGAATATGAGATTCCTGACGAAAAACAGAAACTGGTCAAGGAACTGAAGACGCAAGCCAAGAAGGCCGAGAAGGTCTGGTTGGCAAGTGATGAAGACCGTGAGGGAGAAGCCATCAGCTGGCACCTGTGTGAAGTGCTAGGCCTGGATGAGGCAAAGACGAGCCGTATCGTCTTTCATGAGATTACGAAACCGGCGATATTGGAGGCTATTGAGCATCCACGCCATCTGGATATGAATCTGGTGAATGCACAGCAGGCTCGCCGTGTGTTAGATCGTTTGGTTGGTTTCAAGTTGTCGCCCGTTTTGTGGCGCAAGGTGAAGCCTGCATTGTCTGCAGGTCGTGTGCAGAGTGTTGCTGTACGTCTGATTGTAGAGCGTGAACGTGAGTTGCAGGCATTCAATAGTGAGCCGTTCTATCATGTCAATGGTATCTTTGCCATCACCAATGCCGACGGTTCACAGACAGAGGTGAAGGCACAGTTGGAGAAACGTTTGAAGACACACGAAGAGGTGACGGCTTTCTTAGAAGCTTGCATGGAAGCAACGTTTACGGTACGGAGCGTCAGCAAGAAACCGATGAAGCGTACGCCTGCACCTCCCTTTACCACTTCGACCCTGCAACAGGAGGCCGCCCGTAAGTTAGGATTCACGGTCAGTCAGACCATGATGGTGGCACAGCGCCTATATGAAAGTGGACGCATCACGTACATGCGTACAGACTCTGTTAATCTGTCGAAACTTTGTTTAGGAGCATCTAAAGAGGAGATTGTCAGACTCTATGGTAAAAACTACAGTAAGACGCGTCAATACCATACCAACAGCAAGGGTGCCCAGGAGGCCCACGAAGCAATCCGACCTACCTATATGGACGTGACGGAGATTGAGGGTACTTCACAGGAAAAGCGCCTCTATGACCTGATATGGAAGCGTACTATTGCCAGCCAGATGGCTGATGCAGAGATGGAGAAGACGACAGTAGAGATAACGATAAACACAACAGGAAAGACAACGATTCCTTCCATCTTTATTGCCCAAGGTGAGGTCATTAAGTTCGACGGTTTCCTGAAGGTATATAGGGAGTCTTTAGATGATAATGAAGACGGCGAGAACGATAATGAATACAGCCATCTGTTGCCACCATTGAAGGAGGGCGATGAGCTGACCCGTCGTGAAATTTCGGCCATGGAGCGTTTCAGTCAGGGACCGCAGCGTTATACCGAGGCTTCACTGGTGCATAAATTGGAGGAGTTGGGCATAGGCCGTCCTTCCACATACGCTCCTACCATCTCGACCATTCAACAGCGTGAATACGTGCTGAAAGGCGACAAAAAAGGAACGGAACGTCCCTATACCATCGATATCTTGAAGGGAAAGCAGATTACGCAGAAGACCCGTAAGGAAATGGTGGGCTCGGAGAAGGGTAAGCTGCTGCCTACGGATATCGGTATGGTGGTCAACGACTTCCTGATGGAGTATTTCCCCACCATCATGGACTATAATTTTACAGCTAAGGTGGAGCAGGATTTCGACCGCATTGCTGAGGGCAAGGAGAAGTGGAACGATATGATGGAGGAGTTCTATAACGACTTTGAGCCTACGGTTGAGAAGACAATGAAGGCTCGTCAGGAGCGTAAGGCTGGTGAGCGACAGTTGGGTGTTGACCCGAAGAGCGGTCGTCCCGTCTTTGTGAAGATTGGTCGTTTTGGTCCGATGGTACAGATAGGTTCGGCTGACGATAATCAGAAGCCCCAGTTTGCACAGATACCCAAGGACAAGAGCATTGAGAACATCACGCTGGAGGAGGCTCTGGAACAGTTTAAGTTGCCTCGTGAGGTGGGTGAGTTCGAATCGCTTCCTGTAACCATTGGTGCTGGCCGTTTTGGCCCTTATATCTTGCATGACGGCAAATATACATCGCTGCCCAAGGAAATGGATCCCATGGCTATTACGCTGGAGGAAACCATCGACCTCATCAAGCAGAAGCGCACTCAGGAGCAGCAGCGTCATATCAAGACGTTTGAAGAAGATGCGAAACTGGAAGTGCTCAATGGTCGTTATGGTCCCTATATTGCCTATGATGGCAAGAACTACCGTATGCCGAAGACCATGCATAGTAGGGCAAAGGATCTGACCTACGAGGAGTGCATGAAGATTGTGAAGGGTGAGAAGTAAACCTTGAGCCGTGATATGAAAAGAATCATTCTCGTCGGTTACATGGGGTCAGGCAAAACGACCGTAGGCAAGGCCCTCGCCCGCGAACTAGGTCTCCAGTTCTACGACCTGGACTGGTATATTGAGAACCGGCGACGTAAGACGGTACCTCAGATCTTTGCCGAACGTGGAGAGGCGGGATNNGCGTAACATGTTGCACGAGGTGGCGGAGTTCGAGAACATCGTGCTGAGTTGTGGCGGTGGAACGCCCTGTTTCTTTGATAATATGGATTACCTGAACCAGCAGGGTAGTGTCATCTGGCTGAAGGCTGATGCAGAGGTGCTCTATAAACACTTGCTGATGGGAAAGACGGAGCGTCCGTTGCTGAAAGGCAAGTCGCCCGAGGAGCTCATCACCTTTATCCGTGAGCAGCTGGCACAGCGTGAGCCGTTCTATAGTAAGGCCCACCACGTGCTCGACGTGAACCTGAT
>LXOW01164693.1_pt1 | contig 22612 bp, 24 predicted proteins | sample 1368591 | NCBI WGS metagenome assembly LXOW01 (sample SAMN04884650, study PRJNA319009) | bovine gut metagenome | isolation source: Cow rumen | host: Bos taurus | place: Italy: Legnaro (PD) | collected 2014-07-09
CTTGATGTTGGATTCATGCTATAAAAATCCATCCGCACAATCCGTTGTCGTTTAATAGGCATGGTCATTGTGAATTTCCTCTTTGTCGAGTTTCTTCTTGTCGATGGCTCGCCAGGCATAGACAATGTAAGCGAGTACGAAAGGCACAAGGAGCGAGACATAGAACATGGTGCGGAGCGTGAATTCGCTGGAGCATGAGTTCTGAAGAGTCAGCGATGACTGGAGATCGGCTGTTGAAGGGTAGTATGCGGTATTGTTCCATGCTGAACATAGTAGCAATGCGAGTACGGTGAGCACAGTGCCGATGCCGGCCGGCCAAATGCCGCTGTTGTAATCTTTAGACCATACGGTCTTTCCAATGCCATAGAGTACAAGTACTACACCTATTAATAAAATGATGAGCAAGTACCACATCTGGAGCAGGTTAGTCAAGTACTTATTGGGCTCCATGAAGATTTCACCAGTATCAGGGTTGACAGCAAAGCCGTCCTTCAGCAACAGATGGACCAGATAAGCCACAAAGAGTATCAGGAACGGAACAGCAGCTCCGATGAGACGTACAGAACCACGTGAACGGATGTCTTCATCATTGACGTTGTTCATCACGTAGAGGATGCCTAATACTCGGGCAAGGAACACAACGGCAAAGCCGAAGACGAGAACCCACGGGTTGAGCAGCGCATCAAGACCGTGCGATGCGTTGGCCCAATGGCTGATAACGGGTGTCAGCGAACCTGCATCAATCATGTTGTCTTTGGCAATGATGAAGTTCGAACCTTCGTAGAACGTGGCAACGGCACCTCCAAGAAGTAACGGTCCCACGATGCCATTGAGCGTCAGGAAGAACTGGAAGGTCTTGGGGCCGAGGACGTTGCCTATTTTATTTTGGAACTCGTAACTGACGGCTTGTAGCACGAAAGTGAAGAGAATAAGCATCCACAGCCAGTAGGCACCACCGAACGATGTGCTGTAGAATAGCGGGAAAGAAGCGAAAAACGCTCCGCCGAACGTTACGAGTGTGGTGAAAGTGAACTCCCATTTACGGCCAGTGGAGTTATAGACCAGTCGGCGACCTTCTTCCGTATAGCCCAAACTGCGAGCTACGGAGTTGGCTCCCTGAACGAAGAGCAGGAAAACTAATAGCGCACCTAAAAGTGAAACGATGAAGCACCAATAGTGCTGTAAAAATTCGTATGTCATAGCGTTATCATTTTTCGTTTATCATTTTTCATTTTGCGAAGCGCTCGGTCCCTTCTTGATCTGTTTGAGCAGGATGTTGATCTCCACGCCGAGCAGGACGGTGAAGAGAATGAGGAAGAGGAAAAACGTGAGCATGACGGAACCTGACTGCAGGTCGCTGACGGAAACCCATGTGGGCAGCATGTCCTGAATGGTCCAGGGCTGACGGCCGAACTCAGCGACGAGCCATCCGCTTTCAGAGGCGATGTAGGCCAATGGAACAAGCGCGATGGCTGCCCAATAGTGCCAAGCGGGCAAGCGGGCGATATCGTAGTTGTCGGTTTCTGTTTCAGGTAGCAGATGGACAGATGCGAGCAGTCGGCGGGTGATGACCGAGAGATACGGGATATTGAATGTCAGCAGGATGATGACGGCAAAGAACACGATGAACAGACAACCCATACCCACCATTATGCGGAATGCCCAGAAATTGATGGGGATGAAAGGCACGAGATCGGCCTTGTTCTTGATGTAGCCGTAGCCGAAGTACTTCATGTTAGCATTGAGGATGGATAATTGCTGATTGACTATAGCATCATCTGCATCGTCTTTCTTTGCCTGACGATAGGCTGCTAATGCCGTGATAGCCTGTTGGCCACGGGCAATTTTTTCATCAATGGAGGGTTCTAATTCGCCCTTGGCATTCTTGTAACCGCCGCGGAAAATGTCTTTGATGCCAGGTACGAAACCGTGTGGATCGTCCGTTGCCATGATGCTGAGGGCATAAGGCATATCAATCTTCAGCGGTGCTGATTCCTCGTTTAGGTAGTCGGGCTGACAGAAAGGATTGACCCACGCTATAGCTGTCAGTCCCTGCTCAGTGCCACCGCTGTAGAGCGCCTCCATGGCTGCCAGTTTCATGGGTTGCACCTTTGCCACCTGCTGTCCGCTAACGTGACCCGTGAGGGCTGCGGCAAACGATGCGATAAGACCTACTACAGCAGCAATCTTGATGCTCTCTTTGGCCAGTTTTACCTCGCGTTTCTTCCAGAGATACCAGCAAGAAACAGCCACTACGAAGACTGCACCGATGATCCATGCGGAGGTCACCGTATGACAGAACTTGCCGATGGCAAACGGTGATAGGGCCACATCGAGGAATGATACCATTTCATTACGCATCGTGTCTGGGTTGAATTCGCACCCCACGGGGTACTGCATCCACGCATTGGCAACAAGAATCCACCATGCGGAGAATGTTGCACCTAAGCCCGTGAGCCAGGTGGAGGCCAGATGGAAGCCGGCAGAGACCTTCTTCCAGCCGAAGAACATAACGGCAACGAAGGTTGATTCCATAAAGAACGCTACAATTCCCTCAATGGCCAGTGGGGCGCCGAAGATATCGCCAACGAACCAAGAATAGTTTGACCAGTTGGTGCCGAATTCAAACTCCAGGATAATGCCTGTGGCGACACCCATTGCGAAATTGATGCCAAAGAGTTTCTGCCAGAACTTGGACATCGTGAGCCAGAAGGGCTTGCGTGTGCGGTACCAGATGGTCTCCATAATGCCCATGATGAGTGCCAGACCCAACGTGAGCGGTACAAAGAGCCAATGGTAGATGGCGGTCAGGGCGAATTGTGCTCTCGACCAGTCAATAGTACCAGTGTCAATGGTTAAAAGTAAATTTGTCATTTTTATTGTATTTTTAGTTATTAGTTATTTTTCAGTATTTCCGTAGCCACATAGTCGGCTTCACCGCCCTCTTCAGCATGGGTGGCGAGAAAATCAGGAAAGAAGAAAAGTTTAAGTACGGCGAAGATAATGAATAGCTTGATGAGTATGATGGCCCACAGGGTACGTCCCAACGTCATGTGGCGGAAACCATCGGCGTAGAGGTCATAGATNNAGGATTATACAATGTTGCAAATGTACAATATTATTCTATATATACCAAATTTTTTTTAAAATTTTTTGCCGTTTCAGGGGAAAGGTTTATCTTTGCACCGTTTCAAGATAAAATAATAACAATGAAAAAGTATATTTGGATTCCTCTGGTACTGCTGATAATACTCTTATTGGCAGGCATTGGCTATTTAGGATACATTTTCTATAAGGAGCGTGAGGCTAACGAGGCCATGCAGGAACTGGCAGCGCTGGACAAGCAGGAGATGGAGAACGAATATGAGCGTTTTGCCATGCAGTACAGCGAGTTGCAGAAGCAAATCAACAATGATTCCATCATTGCCCAGCTGACGCAGGAGCAGATGAGAACCCAACAGTTGTTGGCCGAACTCAAGAAAGTGAAGAGCGATGATGCCCGTGAGATTGCCCGACTGAAGAAGGAACTGGCTACAGTACGTGCCGTGTTGCGCGACTATGTCATGCAGATAGACTCGCTAAACCGTCAGAACCAGCAGCTTATAGCTGAGAACACGCGTATACAGGGAGAGTACAACGAGGCAACGCGCAAGATAGAAGGTTTGAATACTGAACGTCAGAATCTGTCTGAGCGTGTAGCGATGGCCGCCCAATTGGATGCTAATGCCATTACGATGACCCCGCTGAAGAAGAATGGCAAGCCCGCCAAGAAGATGAAGGACTGCATGAATATTGCTATTTCCTTCAACATTGCCCGAAATGTGACGGCCAGCAACGGCCAGCGTACCATCTATGTGCGTATCACTACTCCTACGGGCGAGACGCTGAACGGTGGTGGTACAATGTCGTACGAGAATCGCACGCTGGAGTATTCCATCAAGAAAGCCATTGAATATACAGGCGAGGAAACCCCCGTCAAGCTCTATTGGAATGTGACGGAGTACCTGGGTGCCGGCACCTACAATGTGAGCATCTTCGCTGACGGTAATATGATTGGTTCGCGTTCGTTTACGTTTAGTTAAAGTATAGTCTTGTGTTTATCAGTTAACATATGAATAGAAATAACTTTCGAGGAACTAGGTGCAAGGTAAAATGGCTCATGCCACTTTGCCTGCTTACCTTGATTCCTTCGTGTGTGTCTGCTCAGCATATGCTGAACCTTGACTCCTGTCGGGCGATGGCATTGCGCAATAATAAGCAGATGCGTGTGGCGACAGTGAAGCAGGAGGTTGCTGCTAATATCAGAAAGTCGGCCCGCACCAAATACCTTCCTCATGTCAGCGCGTTGGGTGCTTATGTACATACGACGCGCGAAATGTCCCTTCTTAACGATGAGCAGAAGAGCACATTGAACAATCTGGGCTCGAATGTATCGTCTATGCTTGGAAAGGAGATGGAGAGTCTGTGGGGATCATTACCTGCAACTACACAGGGGGCCTTAGGACAGATGGGGCTTACCCCTGAGGCTATTGCCGGTATTGCGCAGCCACGACTTGCCCCCCTGACTAGTCTTCTGAATGCTCAGGGACAGGGAATTGTCGATGCCTTCCGTACTGATACGCGTAACGTGTGGGCAGGTTCTGTGATGGTAACACAGCCTGTCTTCATGGGTGGTGCCATCATAGCAATGAACAAGATGGCCGACATTGGTGAGGACATGATGCGCAACAGTTCCGATATGCAGTTGCAGACTACATTATATACCGTTGATCAGGCTTACTGGCAGGTGGTATCGCTGAAGCATAAGAAACGACTGGCTGAGGCTTATCTCCAATTGGTACAGAAGTTGGATTCCGATGTCAGCAAAATGATAGAGGAGGGCGTAGCCACCCGTAGTCAGGGACTGAGTGTCAGCGTGAAAGTCAACGAAGCCGAGATGCAGGTGACGCAGGTTAACGATGGTCTTGTGCTGGCTAAGATGTATCTCTGCCAGTTGTGTGGACTGCCGCTTAACGAACAGGTCATGCTGGTCGAGGAGGATATGGAGGATCTTGCTGCCGAAGAAATCCCCCAGCCAGTTAATGTGGAGGCAGCCATCAATAACCGTCCTGAGATACGCATGCTACAGAACTCTATTGATTTAAGCCGTCAATTGACCAATCTTCTGAAAGCAGGCAATCTGCCGCAGGTGGCTTTGTTAGGTGGTTATACGATTAGCAATCCAAATGTGTTAAACGGCTTCGAGAAGAAGTTCGGCGGCATGTGGAACGTTGGGGTGCTGGTGCGTGTTCCTATTTGGAACTGGGGCGATGTGGCTTACAAGGTTCGTGCCTCGAAGGGGGCAACGACTATTGCCAATCTGGAGATGAGCGAGGCTCGCGAAAAGATGGAACTGCAGATCAACCAGAGTCAGTTCCGCGTTAATGAGGCCTTCAAACGACTCGACATGGCTCGTGCCAATATCAAGCGTGCGGATGAGAACCTCCGCATGGCGAACCTCGGATTTGAGGAGGGTGTCATTCAAAGCACCACGGTAATGGAGGCTCAGACAGCTTGGTTGCAGGCCCAGTCACAGAAGATTGATGCCGAGGTCAACCTGAAACTCTGTCAGGTGAATTTGCAGAAGGCTGTTGGAATGTTAGCCCCCTAAAGCATCATGATAATAGTAAATAGTTAAAAGCCAAATAGTAAATTACATTTATGTCACAGGAAAATATACAACATAAAAATATCCTATTCGCCATTTTAGGATTTGTAATTGTAGTCATTATTGTAGCACTGATTGGATTCTTTGCTCTCGGTCGTGATCCCGAACTGATACAAGGTCAGGTGGAAGTTACCGAGTACCGCGTATCGAGTAAGGTACCTGGACGTATCCTTGAGTTGCGTGTCAAGGAGGGTGATTTCGTTCGTGCGGGTGATACGCTGGCCATTATCGATGCTCCTGAGGTACGTGCCAAGATGGCACAGGCACAGGGAGCAGAGAGCGCTGCTGCAGCTCTTGAACTGAAGGCTCAGAACGGTGCCCGTCAGGAGCAGATACAGGGTGCCTTCCAAGTGTGGCAGCAGGCATTGGCAGGTCTGGAAATTTCCAAGAAGTCGTATGACCGCATCCAGCGTCTGTTCGACGAGGGTGTCGTCAGTGCCCAGCAGCGTGATGAGGTCTATGCCAAGTATAAGGCAATGGAGGCTCAGGAGAAAGCCGCTAAGAGCCAGTATGATATGGCTGTCAATGGCGCCCGTCGTGAGGACAAGCTGGCTGCGCAGGCTCAGGTCAACCGTGCCCGTGGTGCTGTGCAGGAGGTGAACTCCTACATTAACGAGACGGTACAGGTGGCCCAGATGGACGGTGAGGTTAGCAGCATCTATCCGAAGGTTGGTGAGTTGGTCGGTACGGGTTCACCCATCATGACCATCTCTGTGATGGATGACATGTGGGGGGCATTCAATGTGCGTGAGGATCAGCTGAATGGCCTTTCTGTTGGTTCCACTTTCACCGCTTTTGTTCCAGCTTTCAATAAGAACGTCCAGATGAAAGTTTATTTCCTGAAGGATCAGGGCTCCTTCGCTGTTTGGAAAGCTACGAAGGCCAATGGTGAGTATGATCTGAAGACGTTTGAACTGAAAGCTCGTCCTGTCGAGAAGTTTGATGGTCTGCGTCCAGGAATGTCGCTGATTATTAAGGAATAAGAAATAAAGGCAGAGGTAATAGTTAAGGACTAAAAGGTAAGAGTGTTGAAATACCTGAGTCAGATATATCATATTGTCCTGCGCGAACTGGAGATTCTCCGAAGGAATCATGTCTATATGTTCGCTATGGTGCTGTTTCCGGTATTGGTGATTGTCTTCTTTACCACCATGCTGGATGAGGGCCAGCCAACCGATATGCCCATCGGTGTCGTCGATCTGGACAACACGTCCACCACCCGTTCTTTGGTACAGCGTCTTGACGGCTTCCAGATGTCCCATGTGAAGGACCATTATTCCAGTTTTACGGAAGCCCGCCATGCCATACAGCGCAATGAGATCTACGGTTTCCTCTATATCCCCAAGGGAACCACCGATGACCTGTTGGCCAGTCGTCAGCCCAAGATATCCTATTATTACTCCAATACCACGCTGGCAGCAGGCTCCCTGGTGATGAAGGACCTGAAGACCATCTCCACGCTGGGTTCAGCGGCTGTTGGTCAGAGCATCCTGAGAGCCAAGGGATTCACCGACAAGCAGATAGAGACCCTCATCCAACCCATCAAGATTGACCTGCACCAGATAGCCAATCCGTGGACCAACTACAACATCTACCTCACCACCATGATGGTGCCGGGCATCATCATGCTCTTCATCTTCCTCATCTCCGCCTATTCCATTGGTACGGAACTGAAGTTCAACACGTCGAAGGAGTGGCTGGCCATGGCCGACAACCGTATCCTTGTTGCCATTGTCGGCAAGTTCCTGCCGCAGACGCTCATCTTCCTGGCTCTTGTCTATGGCTATCAGTTCTACGTGTTCTACGTGCTCCACTTCCCCCATCCGGGTGGCCCTTGGATGCTGATTCTGTTGGGTTTGATGCAGGTGTTGGCCTCACAGGGCTTCGGCATCTTTGCCTTCGGCCTGATGCCCTCGCTCCGCATGTCCATGAGTATCTGCTCCCTGTGGGCCGTGCTCAGCATCTCCATGGCAGGCTCAGCCTTTCCCGTCATGGGCATGGATACTCCCCTGCAGTCACTCTCCTGGCTGTTCCCGCTACGCCATTACTGGATGATATACCAGATATGCATCTTCAACGGTTTCCCGCTCATTGATGCCTGGTTCCATTTTGCTGCCCTGGCAGCTTTCATGCTACTGCCTTGGCTGGTGCTGAACAAAATAAAGAATGCAATGCAGAATTATGTCTATATTCCGTAAAGCATACGATTATATAGAAGACATGTGCTTCGTCTGGTTCGACGAGATGAAGCAGCTCATCAAGGATGAAGGAGTCATCATATTCTTCGTCGTGGTGCCGTTGGTCTATCCTTTGCTCTATTCCTGGATTTACAATAACGAACAGGTGCACGATGTGCCGGTGGTGGTGGTTGACATGTCCCATTCCGGTCTCTCACGTCAGTTCATCCGTATGTGCGACGCCTCGCCCGATGTCAAGATTGCCTATTATGCGCAGGACCTTGACGATGCGAAGTCACTGGTGAGCCGTCAGTTGGCGAAGGGCATCTATTTTATTCCCCCCGATTTCGACGTCAATGTCAACCGCTTGCAGCAGGGTGTCATCACCGTCTATTGCGACATGAGCCTCATGCTGGCCTATAAGGCGGTGTTCCAGACGGCACAGTCCGTGTCCATGGAGATGGGATCCGAGCTGAAGACCAAGATGGCAGGACTCTATACCGTACGCGAAGAAGAGATAAGTTCCAAACCGCTCGACTTCGAGGATGTGCCGATGTACAACCCCTCTGGCGGTTATGGCTCCGGCGTATTGCCTGCTGTGTTGGTGCTCATCTTGCAGCAGACGCTGGTGCTTGGTATCGGACTCTCGGCCGGTACGTCACGCGACAAGAACCCACATCGACACCTCATCCCCGTCAATGCACCCCATTACAGTCGTACGCTGCCCATTGTCTTTGGCAAGTTCCTGTGCTATTTTATGATTTATGCCGTCATGGGAACCTGGCTGCTCATTGTGGTGCCGCGCATCTTCAACTTCCCGCATCTCGCCACGTGGCAGTCGTTGCTTACCGTCATGCTGCCTTATGTCATTGCCTGTATCTTCTTCGGCATGATGATATCGTGTATCGTGAAGTATCGTGAGAATGTCATGCTTATCATGGTGTTTGTCAGTATCCCGTTGTTGTTCCTGACGGGTGTCTCGTGGCCCCAGTCCAACATCCCGAGTTATTGGCAGGGTGTGTCGTGGCTCTTCCCCAGCACCTATGGTGCCCGTGCCTTCATGCGTCTCAACTCCATGGGAGCCTCCCCGGGCGATGTGATTGCTGAGTTCCGCATCCTGTGGATTCAGGCCGGAGCCTACCTCCTCCTTGCCTGCCTCGTCTATCGCTTCCAGTACTTCCTAGCTCGTCGAGCTAACAAGAAGGACGTGGAAAATGCAAATAAAGATTAAATTTTACACCCCTCATGCAGTCTTTGGCTTATTTTCTACTCTTATTATAATAAAGTATGGAAGTGAGTGGACTCTTAGAGCGGTGTAAAAAGGGTGACCGTCAGGCACTCGACCTCCTCTATTCCAAATACAAGCCCCATTTACTGCAAGTATGCAGACAATACGCAGGGGACGATAGTGTGGCAGAAGACCTGCTACACGACGCTTTCGTCATTATCCTTACTTCACTCCATTCGGTGCGTGACGCTGACAAGTTGGAGTCGTGGATGGTTACCATTGTCAAGAATACTTGTTACCACTACCGTGAACACCAGAAGACGGAACTAGTAGCGATGCAGCAGTTGGCAGATGACAACCTGCATGCAGAAACCATGCTTGCACCCGACTATGAACAGTTGCAGACATTGGTAAACCAGCTTCCTAAGGGCTATCAGCAGGTGTTCAGGCTTTCCGTGTTTGAAGGGCTTTCTCATCAGGACATCAGCCATCTGTTAGGTATTGAGCCCCATTCCTCGTCGTCACAGCTCTCTCATGCCAAGCGGCGTATCCAAATGCTAATCCGTCAGTCGTTGATATTCGTTTTCCTGCTGCTTGCTATACCAGCGACCATCTGGTGGCTCATGCAGAAAGAAGACCCCACCAAGGTTCAACAGCCTGTTGTAAGTACTGTTGCTCCTGTGCAACAGCCTGATACCGTTATCGAGTCGCAACGCACAGAACCAATAACTGTCTCTGTAGTGCGGAGGCCTGTCGTTGCCGCTCAGCTGTCTGCAGTCATTTCCCAGCCCGATACTATTGGTCAGGTCGCCCAAACCGACAGCGTTCCAACAATTATCCCAATAGTGGAAACAGCACCCGATACGCTCAGAGAGGAGCGCGTGCCTCTACCCTCATCGCTCACTCCAGAACCCTCATACACAGCAGCCGTCAAACCGAATATTTCACGGTGGAACGTCATGCTGGCCTACAACGGACAGATTGGACAGCAGACGGACTATCTGGCTTCGTTCTATAATCCGTCGAACCTTTTTGCACAAAATTCATTTGATGGTATTGGTGACATATTAAGTAGTTTCAACGGAAAGATGGAAACGCAGCACCACCACTACCAACCCTTCAGCATCCAGCTGTTGGTAAGCCGCCAACTCAACTGCCGTCTGTCTGTTGAAACAGGTCTCAGCTACACCCAGTTGAAGTCCACTTATACTACCGGTATTCCTGTTGCTCACATTCAGGAACAGCAGCGCTTGCGCTACCTTGGCATTCCGCTGTGTCTTCGCTGGCAGTGGTACAACAAGTCTCGCCTCAACTTCTACACCTCTGCAGGTGCCATGTGGGAACTACCTGTTCGCAGTACACTCAACGTGCAGCATGTTACCGATGGACAGGTGACCTTCCAGCGTGATGAAACGCTCGATGTGCCCCACCAGTGGTCAACCACACTGGGCGTTGGCGTGCAGTATGACCTGACGCCACATCTGGGCATCTATATGGAGCCGAGTTTGCAATATTTCTTCGATGACGGTAGTGACCTAAAGTCCTATCGCACAGAACATCCGCTGAACGTCACTCTGCCGCTTGGCATACGCCTCCATTGGTAAAACAATGTTAAATTATTCCTCCCTCATGCAGTCTTTTGCCTGTTTTCTACTCTTTATGAATAGAATCAATTAATTTTGCAATATGAAAAAACTAACGATATACCTGATGCCATTACTTATGGCTGTGATGATGGTCGGATGTTCTTCTGACGATGACATAAGAAAACGAAGGATGGCCAAGACGTCTTAACCCTGCGACTCATCAACGTGACGTTGGGGGAAGGCGAAAGTAGCATCGTCTTCAACGGCACCGTGAATTTTGTATATCTAGGACCTGTGTATTGAATAACATAAACGAACGAATATGAAAAAGAATTTTCTCAGCATCATTTGTGGCATGGCCCTTGTTGTAATTGGGCTTTGCGGTTGTAGTAATGACGGGGCAGACGATACGCAGTTTCGTGTGAAAAATGTTGCCAGTACGGGGTGCAAGTCTTCTTCCGCCTATGCAGAAATGGCAACCAGAGGCGAGAACCCGTATGAGGAATACTTGGAATACAAAGCCGTCGGCAATGGCTTTCTGTCTCTGAAACATGTTAATGCATTATTCAACTGTGCTCCAGGCGAACTGAATATGCAGGCAACAATCTCAGGCAATGTGATTAAGATACTCGAAACAGAGCAACAGTCATTAGCCAATTGCATCTGTCCCTACGACCTTTCTTGTGAGGTGGGACCGCTCACCAATGGTGACTATATCGTCATTATTTGCAAGGGTTCTTACGAATACGAACAAGCCCGTTTCACTATTGCATATAATGCAGGCCTGAACGGAAGAAAAGACTTATGAAAAAACTATCGATATACCTGATGCCATTACTCATGGCTGTGATGATGGTCGGATGTTCTTCCGACGATGACAACACGAATGTGACTTCTCCGACGGCGCTCTATGCCGTTCTTGTGCCTGATGCTGAACAACCGATTGACTTTATGCCTGAGGACTATGTGCTGACACTCGATAACATCGTGTCTGTTCAGAATTTAGAAGAAACAACGTTTACGCTGCGAAACATAGAGAAACTTGACAGTAAGACGCTCTCCAACTACCACATCTGGTTCTACTCCGAAGGTAGGTTGCTCTTTAAGGCAAGACTGCATGACGCATTATCAAACATGCTGTATTCAGGTCTCGTATTCACTCATTTATATACAATGGATGGAGTGGCGACCTATCAGCTTTCATTCATCAGACTAATCCATGAAGACGGTACCCAAGAGCCAGAACTGACAGAACAGGAACAGCGCGGCATCCAGCAGATGCTCGGCATCGTGTGGAAAGCAGGTAAGCTAAAAGATAGTTCTATGCATTCTTTTTATTCTGCTGATAAATAAACGAATGTATATGAAAAAGAATCTGTTATGGTTGGGCATGCTTCTACTGGTAGGATGCAGCAGTAGTGATGACGAAATCGGTATCCTGGACCAGAATATCCTGGGTACTTGGCAACATGAAAACGCTGCGACAATGGACAAAGACTACAGAGGTGGATTGATTTTCACTACCGATGGTGAAATCAAGTCATGGGGCTATGGCACTCATTTCGATGGCGGTAGTGCGTATAAGGAAGAACACTTTGGCTATTTCTGGTTTGATAGCGACGGGGAACTGCATATTAAAGCGCAATCGAAAGAGCCCATTCCTGATGAGATGTATTACAAAGTGACGCGTCTTACCAGCACCCAGTTGGTCATCCGAATGTATGGAGGCATTATGGGAACCCCGTTCGAAGAAGGTGTTGATTTAGTTTATAAGAAAAAATCTCTTGATTAAACGCTTGGTTACAAGTGTTATAGCATCGTTCGTGTATGTTTTTGGCTTTTTGCACTATTTGTGTCGCAAATTGTTTTTGAAATTCTGTTGCAACTTTTTGTCAAGTTCTTACGTCTAACAGATAAAACGGAACAGAAACTTGATTATCAACGATGAAGAAAGTATTTAAAATCGCAGGGTTGTGCATGCTGGGCCTGATAGTGGCTGCAGTCGTGCTCATGTGGATGGAATTCGGTCCATTCGTAAAGGGAGCGCTGTCGGTAGAGAAGCTCGACGATGGCTTGTATTACATGGAGTATAAGGGCAACGACGGGCTTGACAGCCTGATGAAGAAGGGTGGCTTTGCTAATGCGGAGGAACTGTCGGCTTATGCTGTTAACTTCTTGTCGAAAGGACACTACAGACCTGACGTGAAGCCGAAGAAAAACGATTTCGGCTGTTCTGCGCTGACGGTGCGTACGCCGGACGGCGGCGTGCTGATGGGGCGTAACTTCGACTTCAACTCGGCGACGGGCATGATACTGCATTGCATTCCTGATAAGGGCTACGAGACGTTTACAACCTTCAATGTGGAGTTCTACGGCTTCGGTGAGGACTATAAGCCTGAGGGTTTTGCCAAGCAATACCTGGCGCTGACGGGGTTGTTTGTTGCCTTGGATGGTATTAACGAGAAGGGTCTGGCCATGGCCGACCTGATGGCTGGCGACGATGTGGAGACTCACCAACAGACTGGCAAGCCCGCGCTGACGACGACTGGCGCCATCCGTTATGTGTTGAACAACGCTGCCAATGTGGAGGAGGGCTTGAATTTGCTGCGTGGCATTGACGTGCATTCCGACATCGGTGCTGCCCACCATTTCGCGATAGCCGACAGAACGGGCAGGAGCGTTGTCGTGGAATATGTGGATAACGAGATGGTGGTGGTGGAGTCGCCTGCCGTTGCCAATCATTATCTGTGTGAGGCAAAGTTTAACGTGGGATTGGCGGAAAACGACCATCGCTACGAACAACTCTGCGAGCGGTTCAATAAGAACAAGGGCGTGATGAACGTGCAGGGGCTGACAAAAGCCATCGAGGCGGCATCACAGCCGGAAGTGAAAGGTAAGTTCCTCGGCACGGCATGGACGATGGTGATGGATCTGACTCACCCTTCGGTCACTTATTACTCGCGCCGACACTTCGACAAGCCTTTCCGCTTCACGTTTGAACGTACTCAGGAATAAAAAGTACTTTCTCCTTATTTTATCCCAACGATAGTCGTTTTGGGCAGTTCCGCATTGCGACGGTTCACGACGGTCACCACGCTCTGGGCGAGGTTGATGAAGGCGAGGCCAGTCATCGTCTCGCTGCTCAGGGCAGCGGGCTGTCCCTTGTCACCACTCTCGCAGATGCCCTGTACCAGTGGTATCTGGGCGAGTAGGGGAACCTGCATCTCCTCGGCCAGCTGCTTGCAGCCTTCTTTGCCGAAGATGTAGTAACGGTTCTCGGGCAGTTCGGCAGGCGTGAACCATGCCATGTTCTCCACCAGTCCGAGGATAGGCACGTTGACCTTCTCATTACGATACATGTCAATACCCTTGCGGGCATCGGCCAATGCTACCTGCTGGGGCGTGCTGACGATGACGGCACCTGTGATGGCGAGCGTCTGCAGCAGTGTCAGGTGAATGTCGCTGGTGCCTGGTGGCGTGTCGAGGACGAAATAGTCCAGTTCCCCCCAGTCGGCATCGGCTATGAGTTGCTTCAGGGCGTTGGTGGCCATACCACCACGCCAGAGGGTGGCAGTATCAGGCGATACAAAGAAACCGATGGAGAGTAGTTTTACACCATATTTCTCTATGGGTGCTATGAGGTCGCGCCCATCCTTGTTGACGGCGTAGGGACGGGCATCCTCCACCTCGAACATTTTGGGAACGGAAGGGCCGAAGATGTCACAATCCAGTAATCCTACCTTATAGCCCAAACGGGCGAGAGCGATGGCGAGGTTAGCAGCAACAGTGCTTTTCCCCACACCGCCTTTGCCGCTGCTGACGGCAATGATATTCTTTACCTCAGGCAACAGCTTTCCTATCTCAGGACGGGGCTTCGACTTGAACTCAGTCTCAATCTCGACCTCGATATTCCCGGATTCTCCGGTATCCTTGCAATAATACTGGATGGCGGCCTTAGCAGCCTTGACGGTCGATTTGAGAAAGGGGTCTGTATCACGCGGGAACTCCAGCACAACCTTCACACGCCACGGTTCACCATCGTGCTGTGGGGCACTGACAGCAGGTGTGTCAGCCACCATGCCGCTTTCCACGAGGTTCTTCTTCGTGCCGGCATAGGTCACCGTTGCCAGCGCGTCCATGATGAGCTTGGGGTATAGCGTCATGCCTCTTCCTCCTTGCGGTCGTCAATGTTGTCGCCCTCTGTGGGAGCCATCTGGTCGAAATCGGTGACTCCTGCTGCGACGAGGATGTTGTACCACTGGAGTAGTTTCTTGATGTCGCTGTTGTGTACGCGGTCACGATCCCACTCAGGCAGCACCTTCGTGAAGTAGTCCTGCAGCTCTTTGCCGCTGGCTTTCTTGTAGTTGATGCTGGCAGCCTTGCCACCTTCCAGTTCCTTGATGGCGTTAAGTACCTTGTAGAGTGCGATGTCCTCGGTTTCTGTGAACATGGCGATGTCGCCCAGCGACGTGATGCGGTCGGTACCGAAGGCGGGTATGCGCTTGTGGGTATCGTCAAGAGCCTCGACGATGAGGCTGTTCTTTGCACGTGAAACGAGTTTGTAGAGTCCCGGTTTGCCCGAGATGGCTAAAATAGTAATCTGTGACATAATTATCTTTTTATTCTTTTATTTTTAATAAAATATGGTCTATTTGTTCGTCAATATCGGCAATGCCGTCGTTGATGATCTCGAAGTCGGCACGTTGTCTGATGGTTTCCTCCGGCCATTGGCGCTGCATCCATTCAAGTACTTTCTGCCGACTGATGCCGTCACGCTGCATGACGCGCTGAATGCGAAGCTCGAGGGGGGCGGTGACCACAATGATACGGTCAACGAGGCGGTTAATGCCCGACTCGTACATGATGGCACTCTCCATCCATTCCAGCCCGCTCTCCTCAAAGTCGCGAAACACGGCAGGATGCACGATGCGGTCGATGGCATGGGCATTCTCCTCGCTCTTCAGTAGGAACTGTGCCACGACGGCCTTGTTGAGTTGTTCGCCAATGTATGTGTCCGGTCCGATGAGTGCGGTTAGCTGCTGGCGGATGTCAGGCGAGGTGCGGATGAGCCGCTTGGCTGCCGAGTCGCAGTCATAGACCTCGAAACCACGTGCTTGCAGGCGCTTGCACACGTAGCTCTTACCGCTACCGATGCCACCGGTGATACCTGTTTTCATTCTTCCTCGATGAGATAGTCAACCTGCTTGACTTCCAGCGTGGCACGACTGATGCCGTGGGGGACGGTCTTCAGGTAGATGTTACACTTCTCTGACGGCTTGGTGGCTATTTCCTTGTAATCGGCAACAACGAGGAACTGATCCGGACGGAGGTTGCGGAACTGGCTGACACCCGTTACGAAGTTGACTTTGACCTTGGCAGGGAAGGTGCGCAGCGTCTTGCCTTCCGGCATGTTCACGGCCACGATGGGCACGTCGTCCATACTCTCCTCAGTCAGCACGTCAGTATAGAATCCCACCTTGATGCGTTCAGGAACGCTCTTCACCCCTTTTGTCTTCGCTATCTGGCAGTCAACGATGAGCGTGTCGCGGAAGTTGGCATAGTTCAGCGTCTCGGTATAGACTACTTTGATGCTGTCAAGCTTTTCCTGCGAAGCGTAGATATCGACGCTGTCGGGCCAGTATTCGGTACGGGCAATGAAGTACAGGTGTTCCGGGATGACGCGCCCGCTCCAGCGGACAGGCACCCGTTTGTGGGCTCCGTCATTGAAGAAGAACTCCATCTTGTCAGGTTTGATAGATGAAATCTTGGAAGTCATGATCGGATTCTGGGCGTGGATGAGCTTCTGTAGCTCAGCGACGGTGATGTAACCGTAGCCGGTATCCCGTATGTAGTTCCTGAAGTTGGCGTTGATATGGCTGAAGCGGTTGTCGTAGAGGTAGGACAGGATTGTCCATCCCTTGTCGCGTACGGTGACACGGATAGTGTCCACCTCGTCAGAGGTGAGGACCACGTTTTTGGGTATCTGTCGGATATATACGGGAATCTTCAGTTCTTTTTCGTAGTTGTCATTCAAGGTTGCTACCAGCCAGAAAATGGCTGATAGTACCAGGAAAAACACGAATGTCAGGAACTGCTTGTTGACGTTACTGAACAAGAATTCCCTGACGATACGGAAAAAACTCGTGAATCCCACGCTGACAGTTTATTTATTTGGTGGCAGGAGTACTTGTTTCGTCCTTGAATACGAAGTTCTTGTTGACGCGGATAACAGTTCCTTTCGCAATTTCCACTTCCACGATGTTGTTGGCCAGGTCAATCTTCTTGACGGTGCCATAGATGCCGCCTTGTGTAAACACGTCCGTTCCCTCGGTCAGCGAGTTCTGGAAGTTGCGGATTTCCTTTTGTCTTTTCTGTTGGGGTTTAATCATGAAGAAGTAGAAAATCACGAAGATTGCTACCATCATGATGATCATTTGCATATTCGGGCTCATAATTCTGTATAATTATTTGTTGTTTATTGATTTCATTAATCGGTTGGTGGCAATGAGGTGGCGTGCAATGGTGTCCAGCATGCCGTTGATGTATCCGCCGCTGCGTGAGGTGGAGTAGAGTTTCGCAATGTCAACATACTCGTTGATGGTCACGCTGATGGGGATGCTCGGGAAGGTCATCATCTCTGCAATGGCAATCTGCATGATGACCACGTCCATGTATGCCAGGCGCGAGAAGTCCCAGTTGCGTGACGCTTCGCTCATGAATCCCTGGTACTCGTCTGCATTCAGGATGGTGGCGCGGAATAGTTTGCGGGCAAAATCCTTGTCCTCCTCGCTGTCGTATTCGGGCAGCAGCTCCTGAGAAGATTTGTTGCTCTCGTCGAAACGCTTGATGGTCTTCAGCACGAAGGTGTCCACAATCTCCTTATCGTCGTTCCAGTACAGGCTTTGCTCTTCCAGCAGGCTGTCCAGGTCTTCATTGTCCTGAATGAACGTGCGATATAGTTTCCGCCACAGTTCACGGTCGGCAGCATAGGAATCCTCGCCGCTCTCCATGTATTCCTGATAGATGGTGCTTTCGGTTATCTTGTTGAACAGGCTGTGAACAAACTCGACATCATTGTTCCAGTCCTTCTTTTGCACCTCGAGGAAGTCGTTGAGCATCTGGTTCTCCTCCAGTTGGAGTGCAAAGCGGTTGTAGGCAAACTTCCCTGAGGGTTCTGCCGTATGTTCGCGACGTGCCTTCGATTGGGCAACCTCCAAGTGCTTGCGGGCCTCTTTGGTGATGGCTACCATCAGGGCCAGCAGGTAGTTGTAAAGGTCATAGGCTTTTGAGAGACTGAAGAAGAGCTCCTTTTCAGCCGAGTCAATGTTCTTGCTTCCGTTTTGATAGTACGCGTAGGTTAACTGAACTATCTTAATCCTAATAATTTCGCGATTAATCATATTGCTTTTTATAGATGTTTGATACACTTATCACGTGCAAAGGTACGAAAAGTAGTGCAAAGAACAAAATAAAAATGCAATTGTTTTATTTTTTTATTCTTTTATTTTTTTATTCGTCAGATTTTTCGTACCTTTGCACCCGCTTTTTAGAAACCGTGTGATGGTGAATTAAGCAAAACGTATTATTAACAACTTAATTTAGAGTAACACAAAATGAGAGAAATCGCATTGAACGGTCAGAAGCGCACCGACATTGGCAAGAAGGCCAGCAAGCTGCTTCGCAAGGAGGGTCTGATTCCCTGCAACCTGTATGGAGAGAAGAAAGGTGAGAACGGTCAGCCTGAGGCTTTGGCATTTGCTATCCCCATGGCTGAGCTGCGTAAGGCTATCTACACGCCTCACGTATATGTTATGAATATCACGATTGACGGTGCCCTGCACGTAGCCATCGTTAAGGAGCTCCAGTTCCATCCCACAACGGATGCGCTGCTGCACGCTGACTTCTACGAGGTGAACGCTACGAAGCCCATCACCGTTGGTATTCCCGTGAAGCTGAACGGTCTGGCACAGGGTGTTCGCGATGGTGGTCGCATCAGCCTGTCTATCCGTAAGATCAATGTTACCGCTCCTTATAAGAATATCCCCGAGGTGCTTGACATCGACGTTACCAACCTGCAGCTCGGCAAGAGCATCAAGGTGGGCGAGCTGAGCTTCGAGGGTCTCGACATCGCTACCTCACCTGAGGTTGTTGTATGCTCAGTGAAGGCTACACGTGCTTCTCGTTCGGCAGCTGCTGCCGAGGAGGCTTAATGGCTTACGGCTCTTATAGAGAGAATAAGTAATGGATAAGTACTTGATTGTCGGTCTGGGCAATGTCGGTGCTGAGTATGACATGACCCGCCACAATGCAGGATTCATAGTATTGGACGCTTTTGCGAAGGCGTCCAATATTGTTTTTGACGACCGTCGCTACGGCTTCGTGGCCGAGACATCGCTCAAGGGCCGTAAGGTCATCTTGCTGAAACCCTCCACGTACATGAACCTCAGCGGCAATGCGGTGCGCTATTGGCTCAACAAGGAGAACATCGACCAGAGTCGCCTGCTCGTTGTCAGCGATGACGTGGCACTGCCCCTCGGCCAGTTCCGCCTGAAGGCCAGCGGCTCCAATGGCGGACACAATGGCCTGGGCCATATCCAGCAACTCATCGGCCAGCAGTATGCCCGTCTGCGTATGGGCATCGGCAACGACTTCCCGCAGGGCATGCAGGTTGACTGGGTGCTTGGCCGCTTCTCTGACGAGCAGCTCCAGCAGCTGCAGCCTGCCGTCGATGTGGCTGTTGATATCATTAAGAGCTTCGTCTTGGCAGGTATCGACGTCACCATGAATCAGTATAATAAACTTGGGAGAAGACCCACCCCCAACCCCTCCCTGAATGGAGTGGAGTAGATAGATAATTGGATATGAAGCAAGATAAAAATGCAAAAAGTGTATCTTCTCCCCTCCCTCACAGAGAGGGGCAGGGGGAGAGTCCGCAGATTCTTGCCCGAATAGACAAATGGCTGTGGGCAGCCCGTATCTTCAAGACGCGCAGCATCGCTGCCGATGCTATCAAGAATGGTCGTGTCACCATCAACGGCGTGAACGTCAAACCCTCACGTATGGTGAAAACGGGTGAGACGGTCAGTGTGCGCAAGCCGCCCGTCACCTATTCGTTCAAGATTCTCAAGCCCATTGAACAGCGGGTAGGGGCGAAGCTGCTTCCCGAGATCTATGAGAACGTGACGACTGCCGACCAGTACGAGCTGCTGGAGATGAACCGCATCAGCGGCTTCGTCAACCGAGCCCGTGGCACAGGCCGTCCCACCAAGAAGGAACGCCGTGCGCTCGATGAATTTATTGGCCCTGCTGTAGAAGACTTCGACGACTTCGACTGGGACGACTAAAAACTGCAAATCGAAAATCTGTCAATCGAAAATCCTTTAGATGCTACTCGATATCCTTTATATTATAATAGGTGTAACGCTGGTGCTGGTAGGTGCCGACCGTCTGACCGAAGGAGCCTCGTCGCTGGCCCGTCGTTTCGGGGTGCCCGAGATTGTGATCGGCCTCACCATCGTGGCCTGCGGCACGTCGGCACCGGAGTTCTTTGTCAGCCTCATGTCTGCCCTCAACGGCACCCCTGATATGGCCATTGGCAACGTTGTCGGTTCCAACATCATGAACACCATGCTTATCGTGGGCTGTGCTGCAATGGTAGCCCCGATGGTCATCAGCCCCTCTACGGTCAAGAAAGACATTCCCTTCTCCGTGGGAGCCTCCATCTTGCTCGTCCTGCTGGCCATCGACTCCGTCATCGGTCGTATTGACGGTATNNCCCCTGGCTTTCAGTCCTGTTCATTGTGCTGGGACTTGCCGGTTTGGTCTTCGGCAGTAACCTGTTTGTCGATTCCGCTTCCAGCGTCGCCACATCGTTAGGAGTCAGTGAGAGCGTCATCGGTCTGACCATTGTAGCCGGCGGTACGTCGTTGCCTGAGTTGGCTACCAGCGTCGTGGCTGCGCGCAAGGGCCAGTCGGCTATCGCCATTGGCAATGTCATTGGTTCCAACGTCTTCAACATCCTGCTCATCCTGGGTGCGACAGCCGCTATTAGCCCCTTGCAGATGGAGGGTATCACGCTGGTTGATATCGGTGTCATGCTGGGTTCCATCACCCTTGTATGGCNNCCGTTGAGCGTTGGGAGGGTGCTGTCTTGGTTTTGGGTTATCTGGCTTATCTCGGATGGCTGCTCAGCAACGTGTAACATGCGAAAAGGGAGGATGAGAGCCATTGGTGGCCGTCTGCCTTAATTTACACCCCCTCTTTGGGGTCGTCAGGTGCCGCCTGAAGGTTGCTTATGCGGCACCTAAACTTCGGTTAAGCGGCACCTAACTTCGCCGTTACATCTCGATTGCAACAGCAAAGTTACGAAAATCTGACTGAAGATGCAAAAATTACGCTGAAAAACTACTGAAAAATCTTTTCTGAGCGAAACCACGAATGATGTAAAACGCTCATATTGAAGCAGATACAAGAATTGAAAAACGTGCATTTGCCATGTTGTCAAGTTTGTGAACGCAAAAGAATGTAACATGTAACATGTAACGTTAAGGTTTTAGGCGAAATAAAATAGTTAATATATTATTATAATAATATATTAACTATTAAATATCACTGATAATCACACATTGAAAAATAGCTTAATGTTACATGTTACATGTTACAATGCATCGACTGACTGCTTGTGTCTTTCCCTGTATAGTGTTGACTCCCTTTGAGCCTTGATTTGTTACTGTTTTGTTAATTACTGTTTATTGTACTGATTTTGTTGACTTATCTCTCTGATCCGGTTGACTGCTTTCCTGATTTTGTTGTCCCTTTTCCCGGGTTTGTGGACTTCATACTGGAAGCGTTGACCTTTTCATCTGAGAATATGACTTCATACTGGATTCGTTGACCTTCCATGCGTAGCCACACCATGAAAAACACTCAGGGGGTGCCTTACGGCAGGGGGCAGACAGCCCCCGAGAGCTTTCTTATCCCCATCCTTCTTCCACTTGTTTTCCAGTGGTCCTGTCTCGGTATGTGCCTCAGAGGGTGTCTTCATACCGATGCTGTAGTGGGGACGAGTATCGTTGTAGAAGAGGATGAAGCGTGAGATACGCTCCAGCGCGTCCTGGTACGTCTTAAAACGGCTTTCACGGTAAACCACCTCCGTTTTCAATATACCGTTCACACGCTCGGCAATAGCGTTGTCCGTGGGCTTGTAGTCCTCCGTCATACTTATCTTTATATGATACTTCTTCAGTTCGTCCGTATAGTCGTTGCAGCAGTACTGCACGCCTCTGTCAGAGTGATGGATGAGCCCTTCCAGTTCATCAGCCGTAGCCTGCGAGATGGCCATTCTGAGCGCCTCGAGTGTGTTCTTTGCCTCCAGCGTCTCGGACAGGCACCAGCCCACAATCTTGTGCGAGTAGGCATCCGTCACCATGTGCAGGTAGCAGCAGTCACCAACAAGGTCGATATACGTGATGTCGCTCACCCAAAGCTGGTTAGGCCGTGTAGGCACGAAGCCGCGGATGAGGTTCTTGTACTTGCGGTAGCGATGGTTAGAGTTCGTCGTACAGCGCGGCTTGGGACGCTTCTGCATCAGTTGGAAATCGCGCAAAAGTTTCAGGAACGAGTCCCGTCCAGGCACCCATCCGCAAAGGAACATGCGGTTCATCATCAGCCAGAGCTTGTAGTAGCCGATGCCAGGGTCCTGCTCGCGGATTACCCTGACGGCATCCACGATGCGCATCACGCGGAGCAGATAGTCCTGGTCGCGCTTGCACTTCTGATAGTACGCCTGTTTCGTGTGGTCAAGCAGGCTGCAAGAGTACTTGACGGTATAGTCTTTCTTCTCACAAAGGCGCTCTACCGCTTGACCCCAGATTTTTTTCGGATCTTGATGCCCTGCTCTTCGGCAATGTCTATC
>LXOW01141830.1_pt1 | contig 22590 bp, 14 predicted proteins | sample 1368591 | NCBI WGS metagenome assembly LXOW01 (sample SAMN04884650, study PRJNA319009) | bovine gut metagenome | isolation source: Cow rumen | host: Bos taurus | place: Italy: Legnaro (PD) | collected 2014-07-09
ATCGGCCGCCTGTTCCGCAACGAGGGCATGGACGCCACCCACAACCCGGAGTTCACCACCATCGAGGTGTACCAGGCCTACACGGACCTGAGGGGCATGATGGACCTGTGCGAGCAGATCTTCGCCCGCTGCTCAGAGCTGGTCAACGGCACCGCCAAGATCAGCTACCAGGGCCAGCCTGTGGACCTGACGCCCCCCTTCCGCCGCCTCTCCATGAACGACGCGGTGAAGATGTACACTGGCAAGGATATCTATGGCTGCGCCTCGGACGAGGAAGCCCGGGCCATCGCCGGGTCGCTGGGCATCGAGCTCCAGGACAAGACAGCCACCAAGGGAAAGGTCCTGGCAGAATGTTTCGACGCCTTCGTGGAGGAGAAGCTCCTGGAGCCCACCTTCATCATCGACTACCCCATCGAGAACTCCCCCCTCACCAAGCTGAAGGCGGGCAGCAAGGACATCGTGGACCGGTTCGAGCTCTTCGTCTGCGGCCATGAGTACGCCAACGCCTACACGGAGCTCAACGACCCCATCGACCAGCGCAGCCGCTTCGTCCAGCAGGCCCAGGAGCGGGCCAAGGGCGACGACGAGGCCATGCAGATCGACGAGGACTTCATGGCGGCCATGGAGTACGGCATGCCCCCCACGGGCGGCATCGGCATCGGCATCGACAGGCTGGTCATGCTCCTCACCGACGCCCCCACCATCCGGGACGTGATCCTCTTCCCCACCATGAAGCCCAAGGGCGTGCAGAAGGTTGAGAAGGCGGAGGAGGCGCCCGCCGATTTCGAGTGCGCCTGCTTCACCTGCCCCTCTCAGGAGGCCTGCAAGGCTGCCCAGGAAGCGGCGCAGCCGACTCCCGCCGAGGAGAAGATCGACTTCTCCAAGGTGGAGATCGAGCCCCTGTTCAAGGATTTCGTGGACTTCGAGACCTTCTCCAAGTCCGACTTCAGGGCCGTGAAGGTCCTCGCCTGCGAGGCGGTGCCCAAGTCCAAGAAGCTGCTGAAGTTCACCCTGGACGACGGCACGGGCACGGAGCGGACCATCCTTTCCGGCATCCACAGCTTCTACGAGCCCGAAGAGCTCATCGGCAAGACCTGCGTGGCCATCACCAACCTGCCGCCCCGCTCTATGATGGGCCTCGAATCCTGCGGCATGCTCCTTTCTGCCCTGCATAAGGAAGACGGCCAGGAGAAGCTGAACCTGCTGATGGTGGACCCCCACATCCCCGCCGGCGCCAAGCTGTACTGATCGACCCTGCCTGAAGGCGCTCCGATCCGAGACCTGTACGGGAGGGATGATCCATGATCCGTTGGCTGAAAGCGCACGTGAACCGAGACATGATCCGGCCCCTGATCTATAAGGTGTTCGCCCGGGGGGTGCTGGCCCTGTTCGCGGCCCAGATGGTCCATTACTTTGCCCCCGCCAGCTGGCCCATGGCCCGGTTCTCCAACCTGTCGCTGGTGCTGGGGGCCCTGTTCCTGCTGGGCGCCTTCATCGCCTGGCTGCGGCTGGACGGGGTGAACATCCCCCAGTTTACGCTCCCCCGGATCAAGCGAAAGGACCCCGCCTTCCTCACCAACGACATCGCCGACCACCTGGACGACGACATCGTGAAGTTCGACGACCTGGACAAGGAGGAGCAGGACGTGTGCGTCCTGCTGACCGACCTGCTGCTGGGGGCCGCGTGCCTGATCCTGGCCGCCGTTCTCTGACCCACACCAACTGGTTCCTGCGCTCCGAAGGCCCTTCGGAGCGCTTTTTTCTGCCCTTGCCGGATTGCATTTTGGGGCGGGGACGGTATAATGGAGATGACTCATTCAAGGAGGGACCCCATGGACATCTACCGCATCCACGACATTTCCACCCTGATCGCCGGGAACCCCTACGTGGGCCGGGGCATCCTCATCGGCAAGACCCCCGACGGAAAGCAGGCCGTCACGGCCTACTTCATCATGGGCCGCAGCGAAAACTCCCGGAACCGGATCTTCGCGGAGCGGGACGGGGCCCTGTTCACGGAGCCCTTCGATCCCGGCAAGGTGAAGGACCCCAGCCTCATCATCTACGCCGCCCTGCGTCCGTTTGAAAACAGGCTCATCGTCACCAACGGGGACCAGACGGACACCATTCTGAAGGGGCTGAAAGCAGGCAAATGCTTCTCCGAGGCCCTGGCCAGCCGCAGCTTCGAGCCCGACGGTCCAAACTTCACCCCCCGGATCAGCGGCCTTCTGACCTTCCGGGCGGGGGACTTCTCCTACGAGATGAGCATTTTAAAGAGCGTGGATGCGGAGGGGAGCGACTGCGCCCGGTACACCTTCAGCTACCCCGCGAAGGCAGGCCTCGGCCACTTCATCCACACCTACGTCACCGACGGGGACCCCCTGCCCACCTTCCAGGGGGAGCCCGAGCGGGTGAGGACCCTGGACGACATCGACGAATTCTCCGAATCCCTGTGGAACGCTCTGGACGAGAACAACCGGATCTCCCTGTACGTGCGCTATACGGATCTTGAGACCGGCGCCGTCAGCGAGACCCTCATCAACAAGAATCGGTAAGGAGACCATCATGAAGGAACTGGAACTGAAATACGGCTGCAACCCCAACCAGAAGCCCGCCCGGGTCTTTATGGAGAACGGGGACGACCTGCCCATCACGGTCCTCTGCGGCCGGCCGGGGTACATCAATCTTTTGGACGCTCTCAACGCCTGGCAGCTGGTGAAGGAACTGAAGGCGGCCCTGGGGCTGCCGGCGGCGGCCTCCTTCAAGCACGTGTCCCCCACCAGCGGGGCCGTGGGCCTGCCCCTGCCGAAGAAGCTGAAGCGGGCATGCTTCGTGGACGACGTGCCGGGGCTGGACGAGTCCCCCCTGGCCTGCGCTTACGCCCGGGCCCGGGGCACGGACCGGCTCTGCTCCTTCGGGGACTGGGTGGCCCTGTCCGACGTGTGCGACGCCGTTACCGCCCGGCTCATCCAACGGGAGGTCAGCGACGGGGTCATCGCGCCGGGGTACGAGCCGGAGGCCCTTGAAATATTGAAGAGCAAGCGGGGCGGCAAGTACAACGTGGTGAAGATCGATCCCGATTACGTGCCCCAGGTCCGGGAGCGCAAGCAGGTCTTCGGCGTCACCTTCGAGCAGGGGCGGAACAACTTCACCATCGACCGGGCCCTCCTCGACAACGTCGTCACGGCGAACAAGGACCTGCCCGACAGCGCGGCCCGGGACCTGATCGTGGCCCTCATCACCCTCAAGTACACCCAGTCCAACTCCGTCTGCTACGCCGTGGACGGCCAGGCCATCGGCGTAGGCGCGGGCCAGCAGTCCCGCATCCACTGCACCCGCCTCGCCGGCTCCAAAGCCGACACCTGGTTCCTGCGCCAGGCGGACAAGGTGCTGGATCTGCCCTTCCGGCCTGAGCTGAGCCGGGCTGAGCGGGACAACGTCGTCGACGGCTACATCAACCAGAACGAGGAGGACGTGACCGCCGACGGCGTGTGGCAGCACTTCTTCACCCGGCGGCCGGAGCCCTTCACCAAAGCGGAGCAGCGGGCCTGCCTGGACGCCGTCCGGGGCGTGGCCCTGGGGTCCGACGCCTTCTTCCCCTTTTCCGACAACATCGAGCGGGCTTTCCGCTCCGGCGTCCGGTATGTGGCGGAGCCCGGCGGCTCCATCCGGGACGACGACGTGATCGCCTGCTGCGACAAATATGGCATGGTCATGGCCTTCACGGGCATGCGGCTGTTCCACCACTGAGGTAAAAGCATAGGAAAAGGGCGTCCCGAAACGGATCGGGACGCCCTTGTTTTGCGTGCGTTCTCCCCGCTTACTTCAGGAACATCAGGCTCAGGGCGATGAGGAGCTGGCCCACGTAATAGAGGCTGATGTTGGTGACGCGGAGGCTCTGTTTCGTTTCCTTCCCAAAGGTGTTGAGGATGAGGACGATGTCGCTGATGAGGAACAGCAAAGCCCCCAGGGCAAATATGGCCGTAAAGGCGGAGGGGCCCGCGATCAGGTTGCCGATGGCCACGGTGTTGAGGAGCATGATGGCCCCCAGGTACACCACGCCGAAGACCTTGAAGGCCATCTTGGCGGTGATGCGTCTAAAGATCCACACCATCAGCAGGGCCGTCAGGACCACGCCCACGACGGTGCAGAGGAGCCAGTGCTCCGCCCCCTTCCATATGGCGGCCAGGTAGAATATATGGCCCGTCAGGAACACCAAAATGCCCACCAGGAACACCAGCTGGCCCTTCTTCACGAACACGTACCGGAGGTTCAGCAGCACGTCCGCCACGCACCCCAGCACGAGGCCCGTGGTGATGAGCTTCGCCGCCCCGGCCCCCGGGGACAGCAGGCAGCCCAGAATGACGAAGCAGGCGGAGGCCGCCCCCTTCAGGGCCACGGCGGGCACGTAGTTTTTCTTCCATTCCTGCCACAGGAACAGGGCGGCAAGACCGAGACACAGGGGAATGAGGATGTACATAGGGTCTCCTTTCTGCGCGGTGGTTTCAGGTCACTTGAGTTTCAGCAGCACGGCTGTCTTGCCCGTCACGGTGAGGGTGCCGGTGAAGTCGCCGGTGGCCCCCCACAGGGCCGCCCAGGTGCCCTCAGGCAGGGAGGCGGTCATGGGCGTATCGCCGGGGTTGGCCACCAGATACCCCACCAGTTTTCCATCCACGGAATAGCTGGCGGCGATGGCGCCGTCCGCCAGGACCTCCCCGGTGACGGCGCCGTCATAGAGCCAGGGGTTGGCCTTCCGGAGGGCGATGAGCTGCTGATAGGTCAGGACCATGCCGTATGCGTCGCTGTCCATGGTCAGAGCCTCCCAGTCGATGTTGTTCACCGCGTCGGAGGACTTGTAGCTGTTGTGGTCGCCGCCCTTGGTGCGCAGCATCTCCTCCCCCGCCAGGAAGAAGGGGGTGCCCCGGCTCATGAGGACCAGGGAGGCTCCCAGCCGGTTCATCTCCAACTTCTGCTCCACCGTCAGCTTGGGCTCCACGGCATCGAGGATGTCCCACAGCGTCCGGTTGTCATGGCAGGACATGTAGTTGATCATGAGGGCGTCGTCCACCTTCCAGGAAGCGCCCTTGGCGTAGTCGCCGCCGGTGACGCCGAAGAGGACCTGGCCGGCGGTGCTGGCGGTGGCGCCGCCGCTGATCCAGCCCTTGGCCTTGTTCTCGAAGACGCTGCCCTTCAGGCCGTCCCGGATGGCGTCGTTGAACACGGCCACGCCGCCGATGGCCCCCTCGGAGGCCGTGATCTTGCGGATGTTGGCCTGGGTGGCCTGCTTCTTGGCGTTCAGGGTGGTGGTGCCGCCGGTCCAGCCCTCGCCGTAGATCAGGGCTTCAGGATCGTTCGTATGGACCGCCTGCTCGATGGCCTGCATGGTGTCCAGGTCGTGGAGGCCCATGAGGTCGAAGCGGAAGCCGTCGATGTGGTATTCCTTCTGCCAGTAGGTGATGGAATCCACCATGTACTTGCGGAACATGGCCCGCTCGGAGGCGGTCTCGTTGCCGCAGCCGCTGCCGTTGGAGGGGTCGCCGGAGGGGGCGTAGCGGTAGTAATAGTAGGGCACGATCCGATTCAGGCAGGAGTCCAGCGAATAGGTATGGTTGTACACCACGTCCATGACCACGGCGAGGCCGTTCTCATGGAGGGACTGGACCATCCGCTTGAACTCGCTGACCCGGACCTCCCCGTGATAGGGGTCGGTGGAATAGCTGCCCTCGGGGGCGTTGTAGTTCTTGGGGTCGTAGCCCCAGTTGAACTGCGGCGTGTCCAGTTTGGTCTCGTCCACGGTGGCGTAGTCGTAGACCGGCTGCAGGTGCACGTGGGTCACGCCCAGCTCCTTCAGATAGTCCACGCCCACAGGCAGCCCCGCGGCGTTGGTGAGGCCCGTTTCGGTGAAGGCCAGGTACTTGCCCTTATACTGGGACTGGTCGATCCGGTTGGAGAAATCCCGCACGTGGACCTCCCAGACGACGGCGTCCCGGTAGGAGCCGAGGCCCGCGTCGAAAGTCTCCTCCCGGAAGCCCTCGGGATCCGTGGCGGCAAGGTCGATGACCATGCCCCGATCCCCGTTGACGCCCACGGCCTTTGCGTAGGGGTCCACCGCCTCCTGGGTCCCCACAGCGGTGGTGACGGTGTAGGTGTAGTAGGTGCCGTGGCCGCAGGGATAGTCCAGGCTCCAGACTCCCTGCCGGCCCTTCTCCATATCCACGGTGGCGAAAGCCGCGCCTCCGTCCCCCGCCTCGAAGAGGTTCAGGACCACCCGGCTGGCCGTGGGGGCCCAGACCTTGAAGGCGGTGCTGTCCCCGTGGATAACGGCCCCCAGATCGTCCCCGTCGTAGGTATACTGCTCCACGAAGGCGGGGCTGTCGAAGACGGCGGTGGGCACCGCCGCCTTCTCCCCGTAGCCCTGGATGGACACGGTCACGGCAGCCGTGATGTCCAGAGGCTCCCGGGTGGTGATGATGCCGGTGATCACGTTGTTGTTCAGGGAGGACAGCTTCTCGATGGCCACAGGCTGGCCATCCACCTTCACCGTCACCTGATCGAGGGACCCGATGCGGCAGGACGGCTCGATGGTATACTTGATCTCATCCTCCGCCACGATGCCCGCGAATTTGAAATTCATCTTCTGTTTCAACGTCATGCCGCCGTCCTCGCTGTAGTAGATGGTCTCGTCGCCGGACTTCAGGAAGACGGACACGTCGCCGCCCTCCATCTTCACGAACCGGTCCCCGTCATAGTCCTTGGTGGCCGAGCCCCAGCTGGTTCCGCCGGGATCGGAGCAGCCGGTGCGGACGATGAAGCCCACCTCGGTCACGTCCTGGGGCACGTTCACGACCACCTTGGCCCCGTAGGCGCAGGGGTGCATGCGGTAGCCCCGGCCGTCCTGGCCCTTGAACCAGATCCACATGTCGCTGGCGTCGAAGTCGATGGAGCTCTTCGTCCAGTAGATGGACAGCTGGTCGCAGCCCTCCTCCCGTGGGAGCTCATACTCCGCGGGCGCGGGCTCCGGCGCAGGCGCCTCCGTGGGCGCGGCCGTGGCCGCCTGAGGCGCTTCGGTAGGCGCGGGCGCAGCCGCCGTCTTCCCGCCGCCGCAGGCCGTCAACAGCAGCAGCGACGCCAGCAGCAGGGCAACGATGCTCTTTTTCATGGTCTCTCCCCCTGTTCCCTATGATATATTCTATCCTATCACCCTTTTACGGAGAAATCAACGTGAAAAGGGACGAGGGCCCACGCCCTTTTGCGGCGGAGGCGGGCCATTCGTGAATGGCCCCTGCAGGCGGCGGGCATGGAAAAGGGCCTGCCGAAAGCTCGGCAGGCCCGCGATAGTACTTTTAGGTCAGGCGTCCTTCTCGAAGATCATCTCCACGCTCTCGGCGTCGGTGATGAGGGTCAGGACGGAACCGTCGTAGGTCATGAGGAAGATCTCCTCACCGGCGGCGGTCAGGGCTACCTTCTCATCCTCCCGGATGGTCCAGCGAAGCTCCGTGGGGGACCCGTCAGCGAGGAGGATCGCCGTGCCGTCGTCGCTGAGCACCAGGGACATCTCCGTGCCCATCATGGACGCCGGGATCTCCATGCCCATGGCCCGGGCCTTGGTGAAGGTCCAGCTGCCCACCAGCGCCTCCGCCGTGGGGGTCACGGGGCCCGCCTTGGGCGCGGCCTCGGTCTCGCCCAGGATCTTTTCGAACTCCGCCGCGGGGACGAACTCGACGAACTCGCCGTCGGAGGACATGATGATGTGGCTGCCCACCCGGGTGTAGGGGATGCTCTCGCCTTCAGAGGTGAAGGTCGTCTCGTTCCAGGTGAACTCGGCGCTGTCGTCCTCGTCGAGGAACATGAGCCGGCCCGTGCCGTCCGCCCGCAGGGTCAGACTGATGGCCCTGGGGTCCACGCCCATGGCGGTGAGGAAGGGGATCAGCTCGAAGGACTGGCCGTCGCTGGTCATCTTGTAGCCGTAGTAGACCTCCTCCGCGGCCACCGTCACCACCGGGGGCAGATCCTTGATGCTCTCAAAGACCGCCTTGTCCATGGGCAGCTGGGTCACGGGGCTGGCGTCCTCGGCGGGACGGAAGGTCAGCAGCGCCTGGTCGAGGAGGGCCAGGGCATCGGCCCGGGTGTCCTTCGCGGCCACGGAGAGGGCCACGTAGAGGCGGCCGTCGGCGTACCAGAGGATGGCGTCGCCGGTGTAGGCGGCTTCGTCCCGGGTCCATTCCGCGGCGGCGGTGCGGCCGGCGGCGGCGCCTACGGCATGATCGCCCCGGACCGTGTCAGCGGCGTCGTAGGCAACGCCCGCGCCCATGAGGCCGTCGGTCCAGATATGGTCCGCGTAGGCGTCCAAGGTGGCGGCGTTGGGGGCGGCGTCCAGGGGAAGGCTGATGAAGGTATACTGGATGAGATCGGCGTTCCGGGTGACCAGCAGGCCGGCCTCGGTCTCCTCCACGGTCCAGCCGCCGGAGGGGAGGGTCAAAGCAAGATCATAGGCGGCGCTGATGACCGTGGTGCCGTCGGCCGTTTCCGCCGCGGGAGCCGGGGCCGCCGCCGGGGCCACGGGCGAGAAGGTGGTCTTGCCCGCGTTCTCGTCGTCTATCTGCACCTGGCCGTCCACGAAGTCCATGCCGCACAGGAAGCTGCCGAAGAGGATGTAGCAAACGTGAGGCTCCTCGTGCTCCTCCATGGGATAATAGGAGCCCCAGAACACCGGCTGCTCTCCGGCGGCGTCGGCGTAGACGCCCTGGCCGTCGGAAGTCAGGGTCAGCTTCTTGCCGTCCTCAGACTCATATTCCCCGGCGAAGGCGTACCCGGCCGGGTCGCCGATGTCGAAACCTTCGGATTCGCCCTGGTAGTGCAGGACCATGGCCCTGTTCATGTAGGTGAAGGACAGGGCCGCGCCGCTGAGAGCGAAGGGAACGACGCCCCGCTCGATCTCCAGGGAGCTGCCCGTCCAGACGACGCCGCTGGAGTAGAACCATCCTTCTTCCTCCGCGGGGGCGATGAGGATGCCCACGCCCTCGTCATAGAGATACATGCGCTCCTGGCCATCGTCGGAAACGTACAGGCCCGTTTCCAGCTCATTATCCTCGGCGAACGTGGGCACCGCCATCAGAACCAGCAGTGCCGCCAACAAGATCGACAACGCGCGTTTCATAGCTATCCTCCCTTGGATTTGTCTTCAGTTTGATAATAAAACCCCCGCCGGTCCATGTCAAGGGCAAACCGGCCTTGCGACGTTCTTCGCCTTAAAAAGGTTTCCTCAGCGTCACAAAGGGATCGGGGGTCACGCCGAACCGGGCGGCGAACTCCATGGCCTCCCGGAGCTGCTCCGGTTCCCCCACGTCGTTGGGATCGTGGGCGTCGCAGCCCAGGACCGCCCGGCAGCCCAGTTCCGCCGCCACGGTCCAGAACCAGTCGTTGGGGTAGCAGCGGCCCTCCCGCATGCCCAGGATGTTGATCTCCAAAGGGATATCGAGGGCCTTCGCCCGCATGCAGAGCCGGCCCATCTCCCGCCGGTAGACCTCCTCGGGCCCATCGAAGCGGAACAGGTCCGGATGGGCCACACAGGAGAAGCGGCCCGTCTCCATACCCGCCGCCACCCGGTCCACGTAGGTCTTCAGGGCTCCCTCGTCAAGGGGCATGTAGGGATTGTAGACGGTTTCCGCGCTGTCGTTGAAGTGCTGCCCGAGGATCAGATAGTCCATGGGATAGGGGCGCAGGGCTTCCAGCATGCTTTCAAACAGGTCCGGGTAGTACTCCGCCTCGAAGCCCAGGCGCACGTCGATCCGGTCCTTATACTCCGCCCGCAGTGCGAGGACGCTGTTCACGTAGTCCTCCAGCAAGGCGTAGGGCACCCGGAACCGGGACTCGTGGCCGTCGAGAAAGGGCATGGGCACGTGCTCCGAAAAGCCCAGCACCTGCAGCCCCCGCTCTATGGCCTTTTCCACATATTCCCGATCCTCCCCCACGGCGTGACGGCATCGATACGTGTGGGTGTGATAGTTGGCAAGCATATCCTTTCCTCCTGCAAAACTTCGACTGCTCCCATTATAGCAGGTCCCCCAAAAAGTGCAAGGCGGGACGGGCAAGCCCGTCCCGCGATATCAACCAACAGTCTTTGCGATCTCAGCAAAGGCCGGGGAGAAGCCGCCGCCGAGAGGGGCATACGGCACGGGGCACCTCCTTGAAAACATATCATTTATAAACAGTATATCATCAGATCCCCCGGACTTGGAAAGAGAGAAAATGGGCATAGGGTCGGTTTTCCCCCGTATAGGGGCCGAAGAATGGCCAACGCTATTTCAGGCATGGTGAAAATGGGCAACGCTATTTCAGGCATGGTGAAAATGGGCAACGCTATTTCAGGCATAGCGAAAATGGCCAAGACAATGACAAATACAAATACAATGACAAATACAAATACAATGACAATGAGAGAGTGGTATATCCTCTCTCTCTTCTCCCCCCGAGGGGATATATATATTTCTTTTCTCTTTGGAGAGAGAGAAAGGGCCGCCCCTTTGGGCTGTTCGGGGAACGTGGGGCCGCTCCCTTCCATCCGCCGCATTTTGCGGACAAATGTGAATCTCTGTCTTGCGGGCGGCGAAATATCATGGTATCATGTGGTATTCTTAAGGATATGTGGAGGTGCAGTATGCAGCAGCTTTTGGTTCGGCCCGAGAACATGAAGAGGATCGACTCCCCCGCCCTGGCTCAGGCGTATATCGACGAGCAGGTGGCTGCCATTCGGGAACAGGTGGGCGGCGGCAAGGTGCTTTTGGCTTTGTCCGGCGGCGTGGATTCCTCCGTGGTGGCGGCGCTCCTCATCAAGGCCATCGGCGATCGGCTGGTGGCGGTCCACGTGAACCACGGCCTCCTCAGAAAGGGCGAGCCCGAGCAGGTCATCGAGGTGTTCCGGAACCAGATGCACGCGAACCTCATCTACGTGGACGCCACGGATCGGTTCCTGGACAAACTGGCCGGCGTCAAGGACCCCGAGACCAAGCGGAAGATCATCGGCAAGGAGTTCATCGACGTCTTCGCCGAGGAGGCCCGGAAGCTCAGCGGCATCGAGTTCCTCGCTCAGGGCACCATCTGGCCCGACATTCTGGAGAGCGAGGCGGGCATCAAGGCCCACCACAACGCCGGCGGTCTCCCCGAGGACCTCTCTTTCGAGCTGGTGGAGCCGGTCCGCATCCTCTTCAAGGACGAGGTGCGGATGGTGGGCAAGACCCTTGGGCTTCCCGACGGCATGGTCTACCGGCAGCCCTTCCCCGGCCCCGGCCTCGGCGTGCGCTGCGTGGGCGCCATCACCCGGGATCGGCTGGAGGCCGTGCGGGAGAGCGACGCCATCCTGCGGGAGGAGTTCGCCGCAGCGGGGCTCCAGGGCAAGGTGTGGCAGTACTTCACCGTGGTCCCCGACATGAAGAGCACGGGCATCAAGAACGGCAAGCGGACCGACGACTGGATGGTCATCATCCGGGCCGTCAACTCCGTGGACGCCACCTCCGCCACCATCGAGGAGGTGCCCTACTCTCTCCTGCTCAAGATCCGTGACCGCATCTTCGCGGAGGTCAAGGGCGTGAACCGGGTCCTCTACGACCTCAGCTGCAAGCCCATCGCTACGATCGAATACGAATAAGGAACAGAACACGCCCGCCCTTCGCCGCGTTTGCGGGGAAGGGCTTTTCTTGTGCCCGGCTGTCCCTTGATAAAGCCCGGGAATAGGGGTATACTGAAGGGGATGACACACGGGGAGCGCCACGCCATGGAACGCCGCTACAAAGCCTTCATCAGCTACCGCCATCTGCCGCTGGACATGGCGGTGGCCCAAAAACTGCATCGACGGATCGAACGCTACGTGGTCCCGAAGGAGCTTCGCAAGGACGGCGAGAAGAAGCTGGGCCTGGTCTTCCGGGACCGGGACGAGCTGCCCATCGCCAGCGACCTCAGCGCCAACATCCGCCAGGCTCTGGACGCCTCGGAGTTCCTGATCGTGATCTGCACGCCTGAGACATCGAGATCCCAGTGGGTGCTGCGGGAGATCCGCTACTTCCTCCTGCACCACGACCGGGACCACGTGCTGGCTGTGCTGGCGGACGGGGACCCAAAGGAGGCCTTTCCGGCTGAGCTGCGGGAGCTCCGTTCGGAGGACGGGGCGCTGGTGGACACCGTGGAGCCGTTGGCGGCCAACATCGTGGCGGACAGCGAGGCGAAGCGGAACCGTCTCTTCGGCGTGGAGAGCCTCCGCATCCTGGCGGCCCTCATCGGCTGCCCCTTCGACGCCCTCTACCGGCGGGAGCAGCGGTACCGCCGCCGCCGGGCCGCCGTGGCCCTCTCCGCAGCGGCGCTGATCGCCGCGGCCTTCATTGGCATGCTCCTGGAGCGGAACGCCGAGATCCGGGCCCAGCTGCTGCGGTCCCAGATCAACGAATCGAAAGCTTTGGCCGCCCTGTCGGAGCAGGTCTACGACGAGGGCGATTTCACCGGCGCCCTGGAGCTGGCCCTCCAGGCCCTGCCCGGAACAGGGGGCGACCGGCCTTACGTGGCGGAGGCGGAGCGGGCCCTGTCGGCCGCCCTGGCGCCCTACGCTCGGGGGCAGCTGGGCTATATGCAGTCCCTGGAGCAGGACAGCCGCATCTTCAGCTTCGCCCTCAGTGAGGACGGGGAGAGCTTCGTCACATTGGACGCCTCCGGCAGGATCCGCGCCTTCGACCCGGAGACCGCCGCCCTCCGCTGGAGCCGGGACGGGGGCACTCTCTCCGGCGTCCTGCCGTCGGAGAGCACGGGCGGGCTCCTGGCCCTGGGCCCCAACGGCGTCAGCCTCTACGATCTCATGGACGGGACGGAGATCTGGACCCGGAGCGATCTTGCCAGCGTGAATTTCGGCGGTCTGTCGCCCTCGGGGCGGCGGATGCTGTACGCCTCCTACGGGGAGACCGATCCGGCCGCCACGGAGACCCTTTCCGTCGTGGACGCGGGCAGCGGAAAGACCCTCGAGACCCTGGAGCTGGGGCCGGGGCCGGGCCGCTTCTGCGCCGCAGGCGCCCTGACCGACGGCGGGGAGCTGGCTGGGGCCCTCCTCTGGACCCCCGGAGAGGCCACCGCTGCGCTGTGCCTCGCGGACCTTTCCTCCGGCCAGGTACAAGTCCTGGATGACGATCTCCTATACAGCCCCGGCTCCGCCAGTTATCGCATCATTTTTACGCCGGAGGGCGATCTGATCCTGGGCTGTGACAGCATGGCCGGAGCCTCCGCCGTGCGGCTCTATGCCCGGGAGGCGGGCTACGCCTGCCGCTTCGAGACCCCCATCGCCACCGAGCAGGTGGCCCAGGTGGACAACAGCGAGGTCACGCTCTTCGCCTCGCTGGACCTGTTGGCCTGCGAGAACGGCCGGATCGCCGTGGGCAGCAAGCACCTCCTCTATGAGCTGGACGCCGAAAGCGGGGCCATCCTCTGGTCCTGCACGCTGCCGGGGCGGCTGTTGACCGCGCGGCTGTACAGCAACGCCTGTCTGGGGCTGGCCCTGTCCGACGGGACGGTAACCTTCTGCACCTCGGACGGCCTCTTGAGCTACACCCAGGACATCTACTGCTTCAACGGCGGCTACCCCCTGGTGGCCGCAGCCCTTTGCTCGTCCTCCTTCCTGGACGGGGTCTTCGTCCTGGTCCCCGAGTCCTTCCAGCAGCGGGCCGCCTTCGTTCGCTTCGTGGACGAACCCGCCATGGTATCCGTGGCGGCGCGGGATCCTCAGGCCAACCGAACGCTGCTGTTCGTCTCCCCGGACGGGACGAAGCTTGCCTGCCTCGCCTACGACTACGCCGCCCGGCCCCTGAGCGGGCAGGTGGTGGATCTCACGGCCGGCAGTGCCGGCAGCCGTTTCGACCTCCCGGAGGCGGAGCTGTGGGCCGATCCCGCCGCCATATCGCTGACGGACCAGGGGCTGCTGATCGCGGGGGGTACAGTCTTCGATCCGGCCACAGGGACCTTCACGGGGGCGGCGGAAGCCGTGCGGCCCCTGACGCCGGAGGCCCTGCCCCTCGCTTTCGACCTGCCGCCGGAGCTGTCGAAGCTCCTCTACGCCCGGAACGGTCAGCTGCTGCTGGCCTTCTCCGCCACCGGCGCCCTCCGGGTCTACGACGCCAGGACCGGCGCCCTGCTCCACAGCTCCGCCTACGGCTCCGACCAGCTCTCCTTCGCCGCCGAGGGGGCCCACTATGAGGTCCGGGAGCTGCCGGAGGAGGGGCTGCTGCTGATCTTCTACGACGATCTCGACCGGACCGAGGGGGTCTCGATCGCCCTCGATACGTCGCTGTGGGCGTGCGTGGGCGTCTACCAGGGCGCGGCGGGCTACTGCCCCGCATTGGATGGGATGCTGGTGTGCCACTATCTGGACGACGTGTGGCTCTGCCCACGCCGGAGCCTTTCCGATCTCATGGAAAAGGCCCAGGGGATCCTGGGCGTACAGGGAGGTATTTGAGCATGATCGCCATCATCACAGGCGCTACGGGGGACATGGGCCGGGCGTTCGTGAAAGCTCTTGCGGACCAGGTGGACTCCGTCTGGGCCGGGCGGCCATCCCGTATCTTCAGAAGGGGGCCTGCGTCCTGAACGTGGCCTCGGCTTCGGCCTTCCAGCCCAACCCCTATATCGCCCTCTACTCCGCCAGCAAGAGCTATCTGCTGTCCTTCACCCGGAGCCTCAACGTGGAGCTCCCCGACGTGCGGTGCGTCGCCGTGTGCCCGGGCTGGGTGGACACCCAGATGCTGCCCCGGGGTACCGGCGACAGCAAGGCCCGGTATCCCGGCATGGTCTCTCCCGCCCGGGTGGTCAAGGCGGCCCTCCGGGACGCGAAACGGGGCCGGGACGTGTCCGTCTGCTCCCCCCTGTTTCAGTATCTCCGACTCTACAGCAAGCTCATGCCCCACCGGCTGGTCATGAAGCAGTGGGTCGGGATGATAAAAAAGTATCTGTAGGGTAAGCACAAGCCCCCGGACCTTCGTCCGGGGGCTTCGTATATGCGATCGTATGCGAGGTCACAGGAGCCACAGCGCCACGGCGATGGCCACGGTGCCCACGGTCATGAGGCCGAAGCTGAGCCGCCACTTGCCGTCCTTGTTGAAGCCGTAGATATCGGGCCAGGCCTTGGTGGCCACCACCCGGTCGAGGTACAGCCAGCCGTAGAGGAGCACAGGCAGCAGGCCCAGGGGGACGACCCAGCCGGAGAGCCCTTTCTTCTCGAAGCAAAGGAAGGAGACGATGGCGAGGACCGGCGTGATGAGGTGCATGATGATCTCCGGCCAGGTGTTCAAGAGGCCCTCCAGGCTCCTGGTGGCGGGCAGCAGGTACAGGAACACCGTGAGGAAGGTGACCGTCACCGCTACGGTGCCCATGTACTTGAAGGCGACGGCCCAGGGGGGCATGATCCCGAAGAGCTCGCATGCCATCAGGACGAGGGCAGTGAGGGCGCAGAACAGGTTGGAGAGGACGGTGAAATACCGGAAGCTCTCATGCATCTTCTCCCTGGGCGTGCGCTCGATAAGGGCCCACATGGCGAGGGCGGTGCAGAACACGACGGCTTCGTTGATGACGGCGGATGGGACCATGGCTTTGCCTCCTCCTATCGGTTCGTTGAGTACAGTATACCACGTCCGCCGCCGCCTGGCAAGCAAAGCCAAAAAGCCTTGTTTCAGTCGTCGTTTCGTATTATAGTATGTATATACATGCTTTTAGAAAGGACCCACGTCTATGAAGAAGCACGTCCTGCGCGCTCTGGCCCTGCTGCTGGTCATAGGTCTCCTGCTGCCCCTGACGCCTCCGCGGCTCGCCCGGGCAGAGGGGGACGAGGAGGGAGAAAAGACCGTCTACGACGACGGCACCGGCTACACCTTCGACTACGAGTGCACTGGCGAAGCGGCGGACACCCCCGACGAGCCCCCTGCGATCGAGTCCTCCGGCGTGGCCCTGGAGCCCATGGAGCCGGAGGCCCCCGCCCCCTCCCTGGCGGAGCTGGCCGCCCAGGAGCCGGGCCATGAGGCAGCCGCCGCTGTGTCCGGCCTCGGCAAGGCCCCGAAGCAGCTGACCATGGACGACATCCACGCCATGAATCCCGGCGCCACGGTCATCGACATCTACACCAACGAGGGGTACCTCTCCACCCTGGTGGGCAAGTACTACGACAAGAAGGTGGAGAACGTGGAGGACGGGGTCAAGTCCATCCAGCCCATGGCCGCCCTGCTGGGCCTCGGAAAGGGCTGCGACTTCTTCGCCGTCTACTCCGAGACCAACAACACGGGCTACACCTTCTACACCTACCAGCAGCGCTACGGCGGGCTGACCCTTCGCTACGCCACGCTCCGGATCATCGTGGACCCCCAGGGCTACACGGCGGGCCTGTCCTGCTCCTTCGTGCCCAACGCGGGTACCGCCCCCAAGGAGCCCGCCATCACCAAGGAACAGGCGGAGGCCTTCGTGGCCAAAAAGTTCGCCCAGTTCGACCTCACCTGGTACACGGACCACACCGTCCTGCTGGCCGTGCCCTACGACAACCGGGTGGTGAACTGCTACGTGGTCTACTCCAACAACCCGGACGCCACCGTGTCCTTCGACATGCCCTACTATGAGCATCTGGTGACCACCGACGGCCAGTATCTCACCATCCTCCCCGCCAGCACCTTCGCCACCGGCAACGGGGACGCCATCGACAACAGCCGCTACTTCGAGGGCATGGAGGTGGAGTATTACAGCGCCACCGTGCAGCTCCAGGACGGCACCACCCGGGACGTGACCGTGCCCGTCAGCTACAACGCCCGGGACAAAAAATACTACCTCATGGACCCCAGCCGGAAGATCGCCGTGGCCCAGTACTACGATTTCAACTACCGGAACACGGTGAACTTCGTCACCAGCAGCACTCTGGACGGCTGGTCGGACAACAACCTCCTGGCCTACGCCAACTACATCGTCCTCTACGACTTCTACGCCGACCACGGCATCCGATCCGTGGACGGCTTCGGCACCCCCATCCTCATCACCGTGGGCTGGTGCGAGAAGGACAGGACCCCCGTGAACAACGCCTGCTTCTACGGCGTGAACCAGGGCTGGGCCTGCTTCGGCGTGTCCGACATCAACCACTACTGCGACTGCGTGGACGTCATGGGCCACGAGTACACCCACGGCGTCACCTGGCAGTCCATGCAGGGCTGCTTCTACCGGAACGAGACCGGCGCCATCAACGAGGCCTACAGCGACATCATGGGGAACCTGGCGGAGATGAGCCTGGACTACACCGAGGATCGGAGCTGGCTCGTGGGGGAGCGGACCGGCGGCGCCATCCGGGACATGGGGGACCCCAACCGTTTTGAACAGCCCGCCTTCGTGGGGGACGTGTACTACCTGCCCCCGGTGCTGGACCCCGTGACCAACATCAACGACAACGGGGGCATCCACTCCAACAACTCCCTGCTGGGCCACATCGCCTACCTCATGGACAAGGCGGGCATGAGCTATGAGCAGCAGATCGGCATGTGGCTCACCTCCATCGAGATCATCACCCCCCTGTCCGACTACCAGGACCTTCACGGGGCCCTGCTCTTCGCGCTGAAGATCAACGGCCTGCTGGAGGAATACGGCCCCGCCCTCAACCAGGCCTTCGCCGCCGCGGGCCTCAACGAGGACTGGACGAAAACGTATCTCGAGGCGAAGAAGGACGGCTGCGGCCGGATCACCTTCTCCACCGACGGGGACATCGCCGCCTCCACCGCCCAGGCCTACTTTTTGAGCCTGGGCACCAACAAGCTGACGGTGGGCGTGCCCGACGTGAACGGGGTGGTCAGCATGCTCCTGCCCGCCGGGAACTATCGGGTGCTGCTCATCCACGCGACGGACGATCGGACCACCAACTACCGCTACACGACCTCCGGCTGGAGCACCTCCGGGGGCAGCTACGCCGCCGTGAAGGTGAAGGCGGGAGCCGTGGTGGAGCTCCCCGGCACGGCGGAGAAGTCCTCCTCGAAGTACAAGCCCCTGAAGCTGGTCCAGTATAACGGGGGCTGCTTCTCCATGAAGATCCCCCAGGGCTGGAAGGTGGAGACCCTGGGCCAGTACGGCAACTGGTGCGTGAAGATCTACGATCCCAGCGACAGGAGCACCCAGATGTTCCTCTACAACGGCCTCGCCCCCTACCTTCGGTCCGAGAGCAGCCGCCGGTACTGGAACAGCATCGACGAGCTGGTGGGGCTCGGTCCCGTTCTGACCTCCGCGGACGTTCTGGGCGTTCTGAACTGCTGGAACTTCACCGGCTCCTACCAAGCCTACGTGGACGGGAAGAAGCACTTCGACGACCTCTACGACCTCCACGTACTGGGGGGCATCTACTACGACGGTCCCTACGCTGAAAACGGCAGCGACGCGGTGGAGTCCGCCGCCTTCGTCCACGGCAGCACGGACTACGACGGCGACTGCTTCCTGGCACTTTCCTCCGCCCTGGTCAACGAGGACACGGACCGGATCCACGGGGCCAACGCCTTCTACACCCTCTACGATCTCGCCGGCGTCATGGCCCCCACGGACCGGTACGCCGAGGTCTTCGACGACCTGGTCACCTGCCTTCTCAGCATCCGATTCACCGACGCCTACATCGCGGCCTCCCAGAAGAGCCAGGCCCCCATGCAGACGGACGACGCCATGGCGGAGCACCGGGCGTTCCTGGGGGACGTGCTCGCCTACGTCTACGATAAATACGCCGAATGAGCCCCAAAACAGAGAAAGGCGTCCGCGAAAAACGGACGCCTCAGGCTGTCGAAAAAGGCGGCAGACCATTTGCGGCATATAGGAATTGAAATATGCTTGTAGGTAGAAATGGCTCAAACGCCATTTCTTTTTTATTGAAATGCCGCANNTTCTGCCATCCTTTGCTGACAGCCTGTTCAGCTTGTCAAAAGGTTTTTTGACAAGCTGAGGCGTCCGCGAAAAACGGACGCCTTTTTGTTGCAGCGTTGCTCAGAACCGGAAGTAGTCCCGGGCGTTGTTGTAGCAGATGCCCTCCACGATGGTCCGAAGGGCCTTCTCGTCGTCGGGGTACTGGCCCTTCTCCACCCAGCCGCCGATGAGGTCGCAGAGGAGGCGGCGGAAGTACTCGTGGCGGGTGTAGGAGAGGAAGCTCCTGGAGTCGGTGAGCATGCCCACGAAGGCGGCGAGAGCGCCCTCGCTGGCCAGGGTGGTCATCTGGTCCAGCATGCCCTTCTGGTGATCGTTGAACCACCAGGCGCTGCCGTGCTGGATCTTGCCGCGGGCCTCGGGGCCCTGGAAGCAGCCGATGATGGTGCCGATGGCCGCGTTCTCCGTGGGGTTCAGGGAGTAGAGGATGGTGCGGGGCAGCTCTCGCTTCTCCGCCAGGGCGTTGAGGAAGCCCACCAGCTCCTTGAGGGGCGAGGGATCGCCGATGGAATCCACGCCCGTGTCGGGGCCCAGGAGGCTGTAGATATACTGGTTGTTGTCCCGGATGCAGCCGAAATGGAGCTGCATGGCGATGCCGTGCTTCGCGTAGCAGCGGCCCAGCATCAGAAGGAGCCCCGTCTTGAACTGCTTGATCTCATGCGCCGTGGGCTTGATCCCGGCCAAACGCTTGTGGAAAATGGCTTCCAGCTCTGCGTCCGTGGCGGGGGCGTAGGGCACGGACTCCACCGCGTGGTCGCTGACCCGGCACCCCAGGGACACGAAGAAGCTGAGCTTCTCCTGGAGGACCTCGGCCAGCTCGGCGTAGCTCCTGGGCCCGCCCAGCCTGGCCAGATAGTCGAGATACTCCGGCTTCTCCAGGTTCATGGCCTTGTCGGGCCGGAAGCTGGGCAGCACCTTCACGGGGAAACCGTCCGCCGCGATCTTTTGGTGCCATTCCAGGCTGTCCGCCGGATCGTCAGTGGTGCAGACCACCTTGACGTTGGACTTGACGATCAGGTTCCGGGCGGAGAAATCGGGCTGGCGGAGCTTCTCGTTGCACAGGGTCCATACCTCCTCGGCGGTGTCGCCGTTGAGGATGCCCTCGTAGCCGAAGAAGCGGCGCAGCTCCAGATGGCTCCAGTGATAGAGGGGGTTGCCGATGGCGAGAGAGAGGGTCTCGGCCCACTTCTGGAACTTCTCCCGGTCGGAGGCATCGCCGGTGATGAACCTTTCCTCCACCCCGAAGCTGCGCATGAGCCGCCACTTGTAGTGGTCGCCCCCCAGCCAGACCTGGGTGATGTTCTCGAACTGCCGGTCCTCATAGATCTCCCGGGGGATCAGGTGGCAGTGGTAGTCGATGATGGGCATGTTCTCCGCGATGTCGTGGAAGAGATGCTTCGCGGTGTCCGTTTCCAGCAGAAAATCCTTATCCATGAAGGGCTTCATAGCGTCAATTCTCCTTTTCAAAGCGTTCCCGGTCGATCCACAGGCCCAGGGCGGGGTTGGGGATGTAGTAGACCTGCTCCCCGTCCACCTCGTTCCAGCCGTAGCTGAGTTTGGCGGGGTCGTATCGTTTCGCCATCTCGTCGTAGTCCGCGGCGGCGAAGCCCACGCCCTCCACCTCCGCCTTGGTGATGTCCTTCACGGCGTAGGTGATGGTGAACCGGCCGTCGGAGGAGCCGTGGATGAGGTGGGCCGCCGCGCCCATGTTGTCCCTCAGGTCCTGGTTCTCGGGTTTTCTGAATTCCTCCAGGGTGTGGAGCCGGCCCCGATAGCCGTACTTGCGGATGAGCTTGTCCACCTGGGTATCCTCCCCGAAGCGCTCCACCCCCGGCGCGAGAACGACGAGCTCCCCGCCGTCGGCCATGGCCATGCGGGTGCGGTACACCGCCTTGTTGCCCAGCCAGGTGCTCCTGAACTCCGAGGGGTCCAGGTACACCACGCACTTTTGGAGGCCGTGGGGCACGAAGTCGATGTTCTTCTCCTGAGCCAGTTTCACGGCCTCGGTGAGGCACCGCCGTCCCTCGCCGATGAACAGGCCGTGGACGTGGATATTCCCTCCGGGGGCCGTGTTCACCGTCAGCACGAAGAGGATGGGCCTCTTGCTCAGGTAGTGCTCGAAGCCGTAGTCGAAGATGCGGCGAACGGGGGTGTTGTCCCTGCCCATCATCCGCTCCATGCCGTAGACCGCGCCGATCATGTGGGATTTGTTGATCATATCGCTGCCGCCCACGCCCACGAACAGGTTCTTGGCGTGGTTGGCCATGCCGATGACCTCGTGCGGCACCACCTGCCCGATGAGGTCGTAGCTCTCGTCCATGACCCGCCGGTTCACCTCGGCCACCACAGGATCGGTCCAGAGGCCCTCGGTGACGTCGGAGATGAAGTCCGCAGGGATCTCTCCGAGCTGCACCACGTCCGTCCGCCAGTTGTGGACCAGCATGACGTCGTAAGGGATGTCCCCGAACATCCTCTCCCACTGGTCCCTGGTCACGGGCACGTGGGTGCCGAGAGCCGGCAAAACGTCCACCCGGACGCCCTTTTCCGTCAGGGCGTGATAGTACACGTTGGTGATGAAGCCCGCGTTGGAGTGGAAGCGGGTGAAGTCCGGGGGCAGGATCAGGACCTTATGAAGGTCCCGGCCCTCCAGGCTTTGAAGCAGCGCGGCGCGGATCTCCTCCGAAGAGAGACCCGCGTCGGTTTTCGCATAGCGATAGATGTCGTTCATAGACGGCTCCGCTCAGGCGTTGTAGGTCGTCGCCGCCGTGTTGCCGCCGTGGCCGGTCCAGTTGGTGTGGAAGAACTCCCCTCGGGGCGCGTCCAGCCGCTCGTAGGTGTGGGCGCCGAAATAGTCCCGCTGGGCCTGCAGCAGGTTCGCCGGCAGCCGCTCGGTGGTGTAGCCGTCGAAGTAGCTGAGCGCGGAGGTCATGGCCGGGGCGGGCATGCCGTAGGTGAGGGCCGCGGCGGCCACCTTGCGCCACGCGGGCACGAGCTTCTCGATCGTCTCCTTGAAGTACGGGTCGAGCAGCAGGTTGGTGAGGTTCGGGTTCTTGTCGTAGGCTTCCTTGATCTTGCCGAGGAACACGCTGCGGATGATGCAGCCGCCGCGCCACATGAGCGCGATGCCGCCGTAGTTGAGGTTCCAGCCGTAGTTCTTCGCGGCGGTGCGCATGAGGGTGTAGCCCTGGGCGTAGGAGATGATCTTGGAGGCGAAGAGCGCCTGGCGGATGGCCTCGACGAACGCCGCCTTGTCGCCCGTGAAGGCGGGGATCTTGCGGTCGAAGACCTTGGCGGCCTCCACGCGCTCCTCCTTCATGGCGGAGAGGCAGCGGGCGAACACGGCCTCGCCGATGAGGGTCAGCGGCACGCCCTCGTCGAGCGCGGCGATGCCGGTCCACTTGCCGGTGCCCTTCTGGCCGGCGGTGTCGAGGATGTTCTCCACGAGCGGGGAGCCGTCCTCGTCCTTGTAGGCCAGGATGTCGCGGGTGATCTCGATGAGGTAGGAGTCGAGCTCGGTCTCGTTCCATTTGGTGAAGATGTCGTGCATCTCGTCGTAGCTGAGGCCCAGCAGGTCCCGCATGAGCTGGTAGGCCTCGCAGATGAGCTGCATGTCGCCGTACTCGATGCCGTTGTGGACCATCTTGACGAAGTGGC
>LXOW01070889.1_pt1 | contig 22566 bp, 18 predicted proteins | sample 1368591 | NCBI WGS metagenome assembly LXOW01 (sample SAMN04884650, study PRJNA319009) | bovine gut metagenome | isolation source: Cow rumen | host: Bos taurus | place: Italy: Legnaro (PD) | collected 2014-07-09
CTGCTCCACAGGACCGCCACCCTCCATGGTCACAAGGGCCACTTCCGTGATGGTCCAGAAGGCGCCGCAGATGACCAGACCGCCGGCATTTACCAGCTGGTCAAGATCGGCTGCGGTGAGCTCGAACTCATAACCGGTGAGTCCCGCGACAGGAATATTGCCGTCGGGCGCAAGTCCTGCGAGGCTGGGCATAGAAGCCCAGCTGCCATTGCCGAAGCGCATGACAGCATCGTCGGAACTGGTCGTGAAGGATACGGCGAGCTTGGTGCCGGCCTCGACGGTACTCCAATCAAAGCCGCCCCAGGAGAGCGCACTCATAGAACCATCCCAGTTGCCTACGGTCACGCTGCCTTCCCAGATAGGCGTGCGTTTTTCGGCAGCGCCGAAGTGGATCATCGACAGTCCGGTGATGGCCACGTTCTCACCCTGGGTAAGCAGTGCGCCGCCCCAGCCGCCGACGGTGGTCAGGATGCCGTAGTTGGCGTCCGTCACTTCGAAGGCGAAATACTGGGCGCCGGGTTCGGTATTGTCCTTGGAAACGGTATTGGTGCCGTCCAGTTCAGGGAACGTCATGCCTTCCCAGTGGCCGCCGAAGATCTGGTACTGCCACCACTCGGCCAGCGGCGTGTAGTAGATGCGTACGATGTCGCCCACGGCCAGGCCGGCTTCGGCGAAGCCGCCGTCGGGACCGAGGTAAGGCTGGTTGCTCCAGCTGCCCAGGTCTTCATAGCCTTCCCAGATGAAGGTCTCCGTGAACGGAGCCGTCACCTCGAACGGAACGGGCCAGGTCAGCTCGGAACCATCCATCAGGATGAAGACCAGACGGTAGACACCGGGGCCGATGCCGTCCGGAATGCCGAAGGACATCTTGTCGTCGGCGCGGAGCGCGTAGTTGGTCACCCGTTTGCCCTTGATGAACACCTGGTCCACCTGCAGGAGGTTGCTGCCACTGATGCCGATCATGTTGCCCAGGCCATAAGAAGGCTGGTCAAACTTCACAGAGATAGCCTCGTCGTAGGTAATCTCAATGGGATCGGTAGCCGTGGTATAACCGGCTGCGGAATAGAAGGTGATGGGACCGGTATAGGCATCCTTGGGAAGTTTGACGTTTACATCGGTGAAGCCCGTCGCTTCGTCGGTAACCAGTTCATATTCGCAAGGAATGAATCCATGATCCTTGTCACCAATGGTAACATCGGTAACCAGGTCAAGGTCCAGACCTTCGACATGCACAACCGTCTTGCCTGCCACGTACGCATCGAAGTGCTCCCATGCCAGGATTTCAGGTTTCACCACCTCGATGTCTTCGCTGTAGGCCTGCTTGCCGGATCCCAGGGTTACGGTAATAGGACCATCCTGGGCGTCAGCCGGAACAATGGCAATAATCTTGCCCTCGGTCAGGTACCAGGAAGTATCATCAGCCCCGTTGAAAGCCAGCGTGGTTACCAGATTCAGGTCCGTACCGGTGATTTCCACCTCGGAGCCCGCCTTGTAGCGCTGGTCTTCGGCCAGGGACTTCACGGCGAGGTCATGGACAGTCACGGTTTCAATTTCACCGGCATCGAAGGTGTCGCCGGCATAGGACGTGAGGAGAATGTGACCGTCGGTAGCTTCAGGAGGCAGGTTAAAGGTGATCCAGTCACCCTCTCTGCCGTGCACAAACGTCACGTCGGCAGCCTGCGGCAGATTAACGCTCTCAATCATATCCAGGTGCTCGCCTTCCACTTTAATCACGTCGCCGCTCTTGTAGGTGGCCTTCTCGGCCGTAACAACGGTAGGCTGACCCACAACCAGTTCTTCCGCAGAATAGATCTTGTTCGGAATGGTGTTCTGGTCCTCGATCTCATTGACATCGCTCAGGATGACATAGCCCGTGATGGCATTGAACGGGAGGACAAACGACAGTTCGTGGCGCGATTGCGAAGCAAACTCCGTCACGTAGACGTCACCACCGAGGATCAATTCCTTCACAGTGTTCAGGTATTCACCCCGGATGGTGACCACGTCGCCCGAAAGCACCACTTCCGGCGAAACGGATTCGATCGTGATCGGTTCGGTGAAAGTCAGGTCGGACATGGAGGAAGATGTCTGGCCATCAGCGGCGACGATGGTCACGGGACCCACCTCAGGGCCTTCGAGCGGCACCGTCACGCAGATCTCTCCCTTGCGGCCCGTCACCACGGTTCTGATATCGGTGACGCTCACACCGCCGGCGAAGCGTACTTCCTTCACGTTTTCAAGATTGCTACCCACGATGTGGAGTTCTCCACCACGCATCACGGGGTTGGGAGCAATGGCTGCCAGCGTGATGCCTTTGTCAACGAACTGATCGGTATCCAGGGAGGACACGCAGCCGGACATCAGGGACATCACGACACAAAGGGCAGCGAGTACGGAATATTTCAGTGTTTTTTTCATATTCTGTTCTCCTATTGATTATTTGTAAGGGACCGCACGGATGTTGTCGATCTTGATGATCGGCTGGCATGCCGTACCCGTGACACCGCCGCTCCAGACGAAGATCGTCAGGGAAGTGAAGGTCTCGGGCTTGATCTCATAGGAATTCGACGTACCGTCCGACTTGTAGACGAATTCGGTGTACGGGATGGTCACAGTCACCCACTTGTCACCGGTATCGTAGGAACCCGAGGACGTCCAGGGACGGAAGAGCGCACGCGGAGCCTGCGGCTTGCCGTCACCACTGATGAACTTGTTGTTGGCACCGGCCGTCAGGTTGCCGTAGATGTCGTAAACATCCTCGCCACCACCGGTCACGAGGTCGACACCGGCCACGATCAACTGCATGGCACCGGACTTCCAAGGATTGCTGCTCGGGATGTAGAGCTCGAACTTGAGGGCCATGTTCTTCCACTCGGAGAAGTCGGCAAAGTCGGTCAGACGAGGGCTTTCGGCATAGGATACCGGATCGTCCCAGTCGCCCGGCCAGTACTCGAAGGAGAAGTTGGCGTCGTTCCAGCCGCCTTCTTCATCGAGCGTGACATTCGGGTCACCCAGACGGAGGAAGTTGCCGCTGATGGCGGTCGCATCGGTTTCGATGACCTGGGCATGCCAGCCGTGGTTGGCCGGATGTTTGTCGGTATCGAAATTGAAGAGCATGCCGCGGCTGTCCTTGTACATGAACACGGACTGTGCAGTACCCGAAGCCGTCGTCACCTTGATCTTGCCAGGCTGGGCGCCTTCAGGAATGGTAATGTCGAAGGCATCGCCGGTGGAAGAAGTGATGGAAACCGGATCGGCGCCCGGGAATTCCACGGTCAGCGGAGCGAAGAGATAAGAACCCGTGATGGTCACGGTCTCGCCGGGCTGTGCCCATTCGAGCGACATGCCCGACACCTTCGGAACCGGCGGCAGGACCTTGAAATCGTAGGTCACCATGTCACCGGCCTTGTTGTACATGTAGATCTTGTCGGTCTGCTCTTTCGGCAGGTTTCTCGGTACGTTGACGAGGAGCGTGTGGTTGGTGATCAAACTGGTGTTCAACACAGCCGCCTGGTCGTTGAAGTACAGGTCGTGGATGCTGGTGAGGTTGTCACCGACAAGGCAGATCAACTCTTCCATGGCAGCCTGCGTGATAACCACGTCGCGGTCCGCATAGCGGATGTAATCGACCGAGGGCAGGCCTTCCGTCTGCCGGAAACGATCGGGATAGTCCCAGGTCGAGCAGGCAGCTACGAGGAAGAGGCTCAAGAATATGCAAATATTTCTTTTCATTGCTTTCATCGGATCATAGATTAAAAGTCATAGGAATACGTCTCGCGGACATCCACGTGGATGGGTGCAGCCGTCGATCCGACGTTCGGGTTCATCACCACGTCTTCGGTGGGGAACGGAACCGTGAACATGGAGGGCTTCACGTCGACGAGTTCGTCGGAGGGATTGTAAACGATGACGCTCTTGTCCCAAGGATGGGCACCGGGGCCGACATAGTTGCCTTCGGCATCGATCACATAGTCTTTGTACACACCGGAAATACCATCCCAGTGGGAACGGCGCTGTGCTTTGAGCTCAGCGATGCAGGCGTCCACGTCGTAGTAGGAACGACGGACGTAATCGTACCAGTTGTCACCTTCCATGGCCAGCTCCAGACGACGCTCTTTCCAGATGTCGTTGATGGTGATGGAGGTGTAGAGCTTGGCGTTGGCACGGGCACGCACCTTGTTCACATACTCGAGGGCCGAGGAAACGTCACCGGTCAGGTAAGCAGCCTCTGCGTAGACCAGATAGATATCGGACAGGCGGAGGATATGGGTAGGCAGCTGATAGGACATGCGGCCGGCGCTCACGCCCAGGGCGGACTGGTGGTCAGCACCGCAACCGAACAGGTGCTTGACATAGTTGGCACCGCTCTGGCAGCACCACTGCTTGTTGGAGCCATTCTGATCCATGCCGGTCGGATAATACGTATCGTCGAAGAAGAAGCGGTAGAAGTCAAAACCGCCCTTGTCCACCCAGAAATACGGGAGGTAGTCGCCGAACATCAAGATGGTGGCGGCACGACGGTCATCCGTATCCACGCGGAGTTCCGGGTCTTCGTCAGCGGAAACGCCGAAGAGATCCTGCAGGTCCACGCTGGGGCCTTTCCAGTCACCCCAGATGTCGCCGAACTCACTGAAACCGGTCAGACCTACGTCGCTCTGGATGGAGTTCTGGGCCGTCCAGTTGCCGGACGTGGAAGTCCACTGCCAGGAGAAGAGGTTCTCGCCGGTCTGCTGGAACACGGTCGGGCTGAGACGGAACACGTCGGAGTACTTGGGCGTCAGGCTGCGGCCGGAATTGTCGATCACATCCTTGGCATACTGCTTGGCAGCGGCCAGGTCGCCGGAGCTCAGGGAGCCGCTCACGCCGGCCCGGGTCAGATAGACCTTGGCGAGCAGGGCTTCCGCCGCATAGTAGTCGATACGGTTGTATTTGCCGATGTTGGGATCTTTCGGCAATTTCTCCATGGCCTTCTCGAGGGTCATGATGATGTATTCGTAGACATCGGCCTTCTCAACCTTGTACTGCTCGTTGTACGTGGCTTCCTTGATCACCTCGGTGTTGTCGTGGATGATGGGAACGTCACCGAAGGTGCGCACCAGGATAAAATAAGCCATCGCCTTCCAGGCCAGTGCCTCGCCGATCGCCTTGTCCTTGGCAGCCTGGCTGGCCGTGCCTGTGGAATTGAGAATATTGTTGATCACGGTGTTGCAATGGGCATTCTCCGACCACAGCGCATAGGCCATGTTCTTCAAGTCTGCATCCGTACCGTTCACCGTGAGCGTGGAATAGGCGTTGTTGCCCTGATATACGTTGCCGCACATGGTTTCGGAACCATAGATGTAGAAGCGGATGATATCATACCACGGGGAGTTGTACAGGTAGTTCACGGACTGCTCCACCTGTTGGTCGTTCTGGTAGTAGTTGGCAGTGGTGTAGCTGTCTTCGGCCGGACGGTCCAGGAACTTTTCGCATGCGGCGCTCATCAGCACGACAACGACTGCGGTTACAATATATTTGATCATATGTTTCATCTTGTCGTCCTCCCAATTAGAAAGTGATGTTCATACCGAAGGAACAAGTCATCGGAGAAGGATAACGTCCGTTGTCCACACCGAAGGTCAGACCGGAGGAATCCTGCGTGGAAGCACCGACTTCAGGATCGTAGCCCGTATACTTGGTGAAGGTGTAGAGGTTCTGGACGTTCACATAGAAACGGATGTTGTCCATCCGCATCTTCTCAAGCGCACGTTTCGGCAGGTTGTAGCCGAGGGTAATGTTCTTGATGCGGAGGTAGGAGCCGTCTTCCACGTAACGGTCGCTCAGGCGGTCGTTGTCGTTCGGGTCGGCGATGGTCGGACGCGGCGTCTTGGTGTCTGCATTGACCACGCGCACGTTGGTGACATCCCACAACCAGCTCTCGCCGGCCGGATACTGCTTGGAAGGATCGATCTCCGCCAGGCGGGCACGGTCCTGGATGCTGATGTGCTGGTTCGTCCAGACGCTGTTCATGTGGACGAGGCCGTTGTAGCCCTGGCCCATCATGTTGTAGTTGAGCACCTTGTTGCCATACGAGCCATTGAGGAAGATGGTCAGGTCGAAATTCTTGAAGGTGAAGGTATTGGTCCAACCAAAGGTGAATTTCGGCAGCGGGGAACCAATGTTGGTGCGGTCGAGCTCATTGATGACGCCGTCCTTGTTGACGTCTTCAAACTTGAGGTCGCCCGGCCATACGGTAGTGTTGCGGTTGAACACGCCGTCTTCCGGGAATTTCTCGGCCTTCGGGGAGTTCATGATATCGTCGAAGTCCTTGTACACGCCCACGACCTTGTAGCCGTAGAAGCTGTAGAGGGAACCGCCGATCTCGGTGACCGACACGATGTCGTTCCACTGGCCATAACCGACGAGCTGCGCATTGGCAGTGCCGTCGAGGGCCAGCAGTTTGTTGCGGTTGAACGAAATCTGGAAGTTGCTGTCCCAACGGAAACCACGCCGGTCGACCGGGTGGGTATCCAGGGTGATTTCCAGACCACGGTTACGGATGGTACCGTAGTTACCCTTCGGCGCATTCAGGCGGGAAGATCCGTTGCCCTGCGTACCCATGTAGGAAGGAAGGGTCATCGACATCAGCATGTCGGATGAAATCTTCTGGTACACGTCGACCGTCAGGTTCAAGCGGTTCTGGAAGAAGTTCAGGTCGACACCCACGTTGGTCTGCTGCTGCTTCTCCCAGTGGATACCGGTGTTCGGGATGTTGGCGGGACGCTGGCTGTCACCCAGGGCGCTCGGCATCTTGCTCATGCCGGCTTCCCAGGCGCCGGAGCCGATGTTGGCATTACCGGTCTGGCCCCAGCCGATACGGAGTTTACCATCGGTCAGGACGGTCTTCGCTGCGGGAGAGTAGAAAGGCTCGTTGGTGAAGCGCCAGCTACCGGCCACGGAGTGGAAGCCTGCCCAGCGGTTATCCGGACCGAAGTTCGAGGAACCATCGTAACGGAAGGTATAGGTGAGCAGGTAGCGGTTGTCGAAGTTGTAGGTTTCGCGGGTGAAGAACGAAGCCATGGCGCTGCTGCCGAAACCACCGCCCACGTTGGGCGTGCCCGTTGCCAGGGCAATGTTGTGGATTTCATCGGACGGGAGGTCCGTATTCGCGGCGCGCACGTAGCTCCATTTCGATTCCCAGGCTTCCTGTCCGACCATCGCGGTCAGGCTGTGCTTGCCAAAGGTATTGCTGTAGGTCAGGTAGTTCTTGACCGACCAGTACGTACTGGAATTGCGCTGCTGGCTGATGGAGTTGGAAGCCTGCTGGAAGGTACCCAGCGTAATCTTGGGCTTGTAGGTATCTGCCTGCGAGGAGCTGATGTCGAAACCGAACTCACTGCGCCACACGAAATGTTTGATCGGCGTCAGTTCGGCGTAGAGGTTACCCGTCAGCTTCTGGCGTTTCAGGAGGTTCTCGTTGTACATGGCCAGGGCCACCGGGTTCTTGGTGGAGTAGCCTTCGCGGACGACCGTAGAGTAGTTGCCGTCGATGTCGTACACCGGAATGTCGGGCAGGCTGGACAGGGAGTAGAAGATCACACCCTCCTGGCCGTCGGCCAGTTTCAGGTTGTCATGGGTCAGTGCGTAAGTGGCGTTGACACCCAGCTTGAACCATTCCTTGAGCTTGGCGTCCACGTTGGTACGGAAGCTCAGACGGTCGAAGTTGGAACCGATGATGGTACCTTCCTGGTTCATGTACGAACCGGAGATGTAGTACTGCACCTTGTCGGTACCACCCTGGGCGGCCAGCTGATGCTGGTGCTGGATGGCCGTGCGGAACACCTCGTCCTGCCAGTTGGTACCCTTGCCGAGGATGGAAGGATCGGCATACATGGCATTGGCTTCCACCTCACCGAGGGTCACCATGTCGTTGTAATACTCAGCGAACTCGCGGAGGTTCATCATCCGGATGCGGCTGTTCTGGCGCGAAACGGCGACCATGCCGTCGTACGAGAACTTCGCCTCGCCGGACTTACCGTGCTTGGTGGTGATCAGGACCACACCGTTGGCACCCTGTGCACCGTAGATGGCCGTCGCGGACGCATCCTTGAGGATTTCCATGCTCACGATATCGGCCGGGTTGATGGTGGACAGCGGGGAGATGGTCGACACGCGGCCATTACCCAGGGCATCGCCGAGACCGAAATCGGCACCGGAGTTGCCGCCACCCTGGACGATCACACCGTCAACCACGTACAGCGGCTCGGCACCGGCGTTGACGGTCGCCTGGCCACGGACGCGGATGGATGAAGAAGAACCCGGAGCACCCGAGGTCTGCACCGCGGAGACACCGGCGGCACGGCCCTGCAGGGACTGGTCGAGGTTCGTGATGATCGATCCCTTCAGGTCTTCTTCCTTCATTGAGACGGAAGCACCGGAAAGGTCGCTGCGTTTCATGGTACCGTAACCGACGACGACGACTTCGTCGAGCAGTTCCGTATCCAATGCCAGGAGGACGTCGACCACCGAGCGGTTACCGACGGCCACCTCCTGTGTTGCATAACCGATGGAAGAGAAGACCAGGGTGGCGCCGGGGCGTACCGTGATCACATACTTTCCATCAATGTCTGTGACGGCACCATTCTGGGTGCCCTTTTCCATGACACTGGCTCCGATGACGCCATAGCCGGTATCGTCGGTGACGGTACCGGTCACGCGCACCTGTGCGAACAGGCCCGTGGCGGTGGCAAGGAATGCCAGCATGATGGTTAACAGCTTGTGTTTCATGCTACATTTTAGGTTAATAATTAATTGATTATGTTTTGTTGAATGATTTCAACAGTTGTATCATCGTCATAGACGCCGTTCAGGCCCTGGGCCTCCTGCGCCGGGTCGCCCGTGTAATCGTCTCCGCGCTCCCACTGCGCATGGGCCGGACGGGCGAAACCGCTCCATCCCCAGAAATTGGCGCCGTCCAGCTGTCCGTCGCGCACCAGACCGAAGACATGGGCGTAATAACGGTCGCGGCATTTCGTGGTAGCCGCGCGGCTGTCAGAGAAACCATCGCGCGGGAAACCGAATTCTTCCAGTACGAGTGGCAAACCGAGGCGGCGGGCCAAATCGGCGTGTCCGGCCACATAAGCGTCTGTCTTTTCCAGGGCAGCGTCCATATCTTCTTCCAGGTGATCGGCACGCACCCAGCTCCAGTTATAGGGCCAGATATGGATGGTCATGTAGTCGATGCCCGGGATGGCATTGACCCGTTCCACCAGCGCGGCGTCCTCTTCGCAACCCATGAGGCCCTCGTTGCCCGTGGAGACCAGGTGGTTCGGGTCGAGTTCCTTGATCAGCCGGGCCGATTCGGTCAGCCAGCCAATAAAGCCGTCACGGATGGCCGGATCGTCGGAGAAGCAGCGGGGCTCATTGCCGATCTGCCAGGCGAAGATGGCCGGGTCGTCCTTGTAAGGCTTGCCGGTAAGGGAATTCGTACGGCCCACGATGGCCCGTACGTGATTATAAAAAAGTTCCTGCGCGTCGGCGTTGGTCTGGAACCCGCGCATTTGCTGCATGAAGGGCCAGTAGCCGTCGATCAGGGGAATGAGCGTGGGCTCGCCCGTCGCCCATTCCAGATACTGCCCGTAACCGCCCGACCATTCCCAGGAATTGTTGAGGAACAGGACGGCCTGCATGTCGCGCTTGCCCAGTTCCACCAGGAAACGGTCGAGGCCGACCAGCAGCGTGTCGTTGTAAACGCCCGGAGCCGTCTGGAGCGACGGGTCCACGCGCGAGAAGATGCCGTCCGGGCCATCACCGCCCACCAGCACGCGCAGGTTCTCGATGCCGAGTGCCTTGAGCGCGTCCAGCTCCCGCACCAGCCGGTCATAGTCTCCTCCCCGGCCTTCCGAAGCCAAGATGGGACCGTACCAGAAATTGGTGCCGATATAGCGGTACGGCTGTCCGTGACGGACAAAATGCCCGTCTTCCACCCGGACAAAATCGGTCCGCGGGGAGGTGCAGGCAGTTACACAAAGAAAAGCCGCCAGGGCGAGCTTCCAGGGTCGATTGATCATTGTTGGCCAACAATTAGATGAATCCACTTACAAAGTTAGATGGATTCACCGTGGTCAACAAATATTAATTTATCGAAATGTGATATTTTCTTAACTTACCTATACAAAAACCCGTTTTTTCTTAAAAATTGTTCGGAATTCCCGCGGGGTGTACCCCCGGCGCGCCTTGAACATGCGATTGAAATTGGACAGGTTGTTAAAGCCACAGGCATAGCAGATTTCCTGCACGCTGTTGGTGGTATCGACCAACAGGCGGGCGGCATTGCCCAGGCGGATGTCAATCACATAATCCATGACCGTGCGGCCAGTCTGCTGGTGGAAGAAACGGCTGAAGGCGGAGGGCGCCATACCGACCAGGGCCGAGAGGATCTCGAGAGTCAGTTCCTCGGCGTAATGATCGTTGACATATTGCTTGACTTTGAGCACGCGGCGGCTCTCCGAATCGCGTTTGGAATGGGCGTAGGAACTGCTGGCCAGGATGCGGGAATCATCGGCCTGGGACAGGCGGAAAAGCATCTCGAAACAATCCATATATTGTTCGAAAGGGTCTGTGATACTGGACAATCGGTCCAGCAACGAATAGACGCCCATGATGCTCCGCAACGAGAATGTCAGCCCGTGATCGGCTTTTGAAAACATCTTTTTCATCGAAGAGAACTGGCTCCGGTTCAGCAGTCCTTCCGGGAAGAGGTCCGCCTGGAACTGGATGGTGATTTCCCGGATGTCCGTCTCCGTGCAGTTGCCCTGTTCCCAGGCGTGTTCCAGGTCGCTGCCGGCGATCAGGGTCAGTTCATATTCCCCGATCTCCTCGACGCTGTCGCCCACCACGCGGCGGACGCCCTTGCCGTTCTCGATGAAGTTGAGCTCGAAATCGGGATGCGAGTGCAGGGGGAACAGAAATTCCGACTTGTGACGCTCCACAATGTAGAAGCAATCCTTTTCCGTCAACGGCGTTATTTCTTTCAGCGATGATTTCATACAACGGCGTATTTGCTGGCAAATCTACAAAAAAATCTATACTTTTCCGACAATTTTTGATACTTTTTTTGCAGTTTTTCGCTACCTTTGTCGGGTTCAATCTCGAAATCCATGAAACGATTCGCACTGCCGTTGCTCTGCCTGCTCGCCACCCTGCTCCTGCCCTTCCCGGCCGGCGCCCAGGTGTCCAAATATGTCAATCCAATGATCGGGACCACGGGCATGGGACACTGTTTTCCGGGTGCCTGTGCGCCTTTTGGCGCCGTGCAGCTCTCGCCCGACACCGACACCATTCCCCACAACGTGGACGGGAAATATCAGGCGCGCGTATATGACTATTGTGCAGGCTATCAATACGAAGACAACACCATCGTAGGCTTCAGCCACACCCACCTCAGCGGCACGGGGCACTCCGATCTGGGCGACATCCTGCTCATGCCGCAGACCGGTGCACTGCAGCTCACCCCCGGCACGCGCGAGAATCCGGAGAGCGGCTATCGTCAGCGCTTCAGCCACGACAGCGAACACGCAGAACCGGGCTATTACGAAGTGACGCTCGCTGACAGCCAGGTGCGCGCCCGGCTCACCGCTACGCAGCGGGTGGGCGTCCACCAGTACCACTTCCCTACCGCCAGCCCGCAGCGCCTGGTCGTAGACCTGTTCCACGGCATCTACAACTACGACGGCAAGGTGCGCTGGTCGCGCCTCCGCGTACTCAGCGATACCCTGGTCGTGGGCTATCGCATCACAGACGGATGGTCGCGGGGCAACTACACCTATTTCGCGATCTCCTTCTCCAAGCCCGTCGTCAATTACGGTTACACGGACCGCAAAAATCCCGCGTACAGGGGATTCTGGCGCAAGTTCGACATTCACCACAATTTCCCCGACATGGCCGGGAGCAGCGTCACCGCCTACTTCGAGTTCGACGGATGTGATCCTGTCCTGGAGGTGAAGGTCGCCCTGTCAGGCGTCTCGGAGGAAGGCGCGCTGAAGAACCTGGCCGCGGAAGCAGCCGGAAAGTCGTTCGAGCAGATCCGGCTGGAAACGGCAAAAGCCTGGGAACGCGAACTCAGCGCCGTACAATGCGAGGGCACAGACGACCAGAAGGCCAGCCTCTACACCGCGCTCTACCACACGATGATCAATCCCTCCGTCTACATGGACGTGGATGGGCGCTACCGCGGCGTAGACGGACAAATCCATCAGGCTGAGGGTTTTACGAACTATACCGTCTTTTCTGTCTGGGACACCTACCGGGCTGAACATCCGCTGCTGGGCCTGCTCAAGACGAGCCGCAACACCGACATGGTGCGCTCCATGCTGGCACACTGGCGGCAGAACCCCGTGGGCATGCTGCCCGTGTGGAGCCTGATGGGTAACGAAGGCTGGTGCATGACGGGATATCATGCGGTCAGCGTGGTGGCCGACGCGCTGGTCAAGGGCGCGGACATCGATCCGGACGAGGCCTTCGCGGCCATGGTCGCCACGGCCAACTGCCCGTACTGGCCTTCCCAGCAGGATTATATCCGTTACGGCTACGCGCCGTACGACAACGATGCGACGGCAGCATCCAACACGCTGGAATACAGCTTCGACGACTGGAGCATCTACCATGCGGCGCAGGTTCTGGGCCGGCAAGACGTCGCAGTGGCTTTCCGCGAGCGCGCCCGCTCCTACCAGAACACCTACGACCCGTCCACCGGCTTCGCCACGCCTCGCTACAAGGACGGTCCCTTCAAGGCAGACATGGATCCCCTGCAGACCTACGGTGAAGGGTTCATCGAGGGAAACTCCTGGAATTTCTCCTTCCATGTGCCGCAGGATCCCCGCGGGCTCATGGACTGCATGGGCGGCGAGAAAGTATTCCGCGAGCGATTGGATGCGCTGTTCGACATGGAACTTCCCGAGAAGTATTATGCAGACAATGAAGATATTACGGCAGACTGCCTGATCGGCGGTTACGTGCACGGCAACGAGCCCAGCCACCATATCCCCTACCTCTATGCCTGGACCACACAGCCCTGGAAGGTGCAGGACCGCATCCGCACCATCCTGGGCCGGATGTACCGCAACGACATCCGCGGCCTGGGCGGCAACGACGACTGCGGCCAGATGTCCGCCTGGTATATCTTCTCGGCCATGGGCTTCTATCCCGTGGCGCCGGGTTGCGACCAATACGTACTCGGTGCGCCGTACCTCCCCTATATGAAGGTGACGCTGGAAAACGGCAACAGCATCGAGATCAAGGCGCCCGGCGTCAGCGACCGCAAGCGCTACGTGCGCAGCGTCCGCCTCAACGGACAGCCGCTCACGCGCCTCTACCTGACACACGAAGAATTGACGAAAGGCTGCACGCTCGAATTCGAGATGAGCGAGCGACCCAACCGCAAGCGCGGCCTCTCAGCGGAAGACAAGCCGTATTCCCTGACGCAGATGATTTTGCGCTAAGCTTGATTTAGCGCGCCGCGATGCATTCGATCTCGACCAGTGCGCTTTTCGGCAGCGTCTTGACCGCCACAGCGCTCCGGGCCGGGAAGGGCGCGGAGAAGAATTGCGCGTAGATCTCATTCATCGCCGCGAAATCGGCCATGTCGGCCAGGAAGACGGTGGTTTTGACCACGTTCTGCAGGCCGAGGCCAGCGGCTTCCAGGATGGCCTTCGCATTGGTCAGGCTCTGGCGCGTCTGTGCCTGCACGCCCCCTTCCGGGAAGGCGCCGGTGGCCGGATCGATGGGCAACTGCCCGGAAACGAAAACAAGGCCGGCGCCACTGTCAATGGCCTGGCTATAAGGTCCAATGGCCGCAGGGGCCTTTTCAGCCTGGATGGGTTTCATGATATAGCTTATTGAATTTCAGTCAGTTCACCAGTAACGGAATCGATGATGAAGCCGCGAACGACAATGTCTTTCGGCACCAGCGGATGGTTCACGATGGCGGCCACGGTCCTACGGACGGAGGCCTCGGTGTCGTGGAAGCCTTCCAGCCAGCGTGCAATGCCTTTTTTCCGCCATGTCGCGATAATCCCTTCGGAGATGCCGTGTTCCAGCATGTGGGGCCTGAACGCATCGAAGCTCATGTGACAGGCGCCGCAACCGCTGTGATGCACCACCATCACCTCTTTGACGCCAAGCTCGTAGATGCCCACCAGCAGCGATCGGATGGCGGAATCGGTCTGCGAAAGGATGAGCCCGCCTGCGTTCTTGATGATCTTGGCGTCACCGTTTCGGAGGCCCAGCGCCTTCGGCAGCAGCTCCGTCAGCCGCGTGTCCATGCAGGTCNNATCTTGGCGTCGCCGTTTCGGAGGCCCAGCGCTTTCGGCAGCAGCTCCGTCAACCGCGTGTCCATGCAGGTCAGCACCGCCAGCCCCTTCGCCGGATATTTGTCGGTAACATACGGCTCGTAGCCCTTCTCCGCCACGAATTGCCGGTTGTATTGAAGAATGTCGTCGATCATGTCTGTTTGATTATTCGTTGTCGGCCATGGTCCATTATTGGGAATCCCGTTCGATGAAGCCTGTCACCAGCTTGAAAACAGGAATGTAGCTGTCAAACTTCACGGTCTTCATGTTGTCGGCCGGGGTGTGATAGTACGGGAAGGCATCGCCCTCCTGGTTCTCCAGGAAGATGCAGGGAACGCCACGGGTGGCGAAAGGATAGTGGTCGCTGTTGGCGGCCAGTTCGCCGCGGTTCAACGATTCGAACAAGCCCTGTTCGCGGTTGATTTCCTCGAACACAGTGTAGCGCGGCATACCGGCGTCGCTGACTTCACAATACTGGACGGGGCTGTTGTCACCGATCATGTCGAGGTTGAACAGATAGCGGATCTGCTTGAGCGGCACAACGGGGTGCTCGGCGAAATATGTGGAGCCGCGCAAGTTGGCATCTTCTCCCGAGAAGGCCACGAAATACATGTCGTATTCCGGCTGATTTTCAGCGTAATACTTAGCCAGCGTAATGATGGCGGCCGTGCCGGAAGCATTGTCGTTGGCCCCCGGGTAATACACCTTCCTACCCAGATTGCCCAGATGATCGTAGTGCGCCGTGAAGACATAGCAGCCGTCGTGCCGGCGGCCGTTGACCTTGGCAATTACATTTTCGGTCTGATAGCCTTTCAGGAATTGGTTGTCCACGTTCACCTTGACGGTCTTGACGCCGGCAATGGCTTCAGGCGTCACCCAGATGATGGGCTTGTCCACCACTTTTTCGCCATAGGCTTTATAGAATTTGATGGGCGAAGTCCACTCGTAAAGCAGGCCCGCATTCGTGCAGGCGCCAGCCTTCTGCAATTTGGAAAAGGCGGCGCGGTGCTTGTAAGTAAACCAGAATTCGCAGGAAACCATGCAGTTCTGGTATTCGGGCCGGGCCAGGTCTTCAAACATCTTGTCCGCATCGAAGTTTGCGGTATCCACGTGATAGACGGGGAATTCGCCATGCACGCCGGGTGAATACTCGCGCATCGAAAAGTCGTAGCCGGGTTTCAACTTGCGGCCATCCGCCCACATCTCCATATCTCCGCAGAAGGTGTTGATATCCAGCGTAAAGGGCTGTAGCGTTACTTCATCCACCCCGGATTTTTCAAACTCGCGGGCGATATAGGCGCCCGCCTTGCGCACACCATCACGCGCATAACCGCGACCCTGGTATTTCGCACTGCTGAGTTGTTTGACCATCTTCTTGAAACGCGGCAGATCCTGTGCCTGCACGCAAGGGGCCAGCAGCAGGATTGCCAGTGCAGCCAGCATGATATTGCGCATCGATTTCATCGAGTATATATTTATCCGTGTAAATTTAGCGAATTTTTGCCCAACCCGGGCAAATTGTTTACTTTTGCCCGTGATGAAAGAAACCACACGCACGCTGATTATCCTGCACATTGCGGTCTTCCTAGCCGGCTGGACGGGTATATTCGGACGCCTGATCTCGCTCAGCGGGATTCCGCTGGTGTGGTACCGGATCCTGGTCAGCGTACCGACACTGGCAATGGTGATGGCCCTGAGCGGGCGCTTGCACAAGGTCCCAAGGCCGGCGCTGCTGCGCATCGCGTCCTGCGGCATCCTGCTGGCCCTGCACTGGGTCTGTTTCTACGCCAGCATCCAGGCCTCCAACGTGTCGGTCGGGGTGGCCTGCATCGCCACGACCTGCTTCTTTACAACGCTCTTCAACCCGCTGATTGGTCATAAGAAGTTCTCCTGGCCCGAAGTGCTCATCAGCTTCATCTCCATTGCGGGTGTCCTGCTGATCTTCAGCGTGGACGTGCGCTATCGGCTCGGTATCGCCTTCGGCCTGCTTTCCGCTGCCATCTACTCGGTCTTTGCCATCCTGAACGTGAACGAGGCGGAGCGATCCGGAGAGGATACCGCCACGATGCTGCTCTGGGAGCTGATTGGCGGCGCGTTGTTCCTGACCCTCTGCATGCCCATCCACGCCCGGCTTTTCCCCACCGAACCCCACTCGCCCGTTGGCATCGAGATCTTATGGCTCCTGCTGCTGGGATCCGTCTTCACCATCATCCCTTTTCTCTTCCAGTTGCAGGCGCTCCGCAAGCTCAACGCCTTCACGGTCAACCTGACCTACAACCTGGAACCCGTCTACAGCATCATCATCGCCGCCATCCTGTTCGACGAAATCCACGAAGTCGGCTGGTCGTTCTGGGCAGGCCTGGCGCTCATCATTTTCTCCGTCGTCCTCCAGACCCGGCGGATAAAACGCACTTGAAATATGCTTGCCATCTGGCACTATGATTCGCCCCTGGGCGGCATGACCATGACGGGCGATGAAACGGCGCTCACAGCGCTCTGTTTCGATCATCCGGCACAAGTTTCTGTCCAGTATGACATTGATTGTCTCTCACTAAAACTTCCGGTCTTTGAAGAGACCGTTCGTTGGCTGGACAGCTATTTCCGCGGACAGGCGCCCGATTTCATGCCGTCGCTACGGCTGGAAGGGACACCTTTTCGACAGTCTGTCTGGGAGATCCTTCGCGAAATCCCATACGGCACTACCAAGACCTATGGCCAGATCGCCACGCAACTGGGCAGGATGTCCGCCCAGGCGGTCGGCGGCGCCGTGGGGCACAATCCCATCGCCCTGATCATCCCCTGCCACCGCGTCATCGGCGCCGACGGCAGCCTCACCGGCTACGCCGCCGGAATCGAACGCAAAGCCTGGCTCCTCCGCCACGAACAATTAGCAAAGCGTCGGTAGCGTCCCACTTTCTGGGACGCTACCATCACTTCTGAAATGTTTCTACATGCTTCTGCGATAAAAAACATTATCTTCGCGTAAAAGATAATTAATGGCCAGAGTCTACATCGCTTCCAGCTGGCGGAATGCCTATCAGCCCGAAGTCGTTGCGCTTTTGCGCGCGGCGGGACACGAAGTGTATGATTTCCGCAATCCGGAAGAGAATCCCGGGGGATTCCATTGGGCGGATGTCGATGCGCACTGGCAGGAATGGTCGGCACGGGAGTATATCGCGCATCTGGATCATCCCGTGGCGGAGAAAGGCTTCGGAACCGATCTGCGGGCGATGGAATGGGCCGATGCCTGTGTGCTGGTCCTCCCCTGCGGCCGTTCTGCTCACACCGAGGCCGGCTGGTTCGCCGGACGCGGTTTGAAAACCATCGTCTATATTCCCGAGAAACAGGAGCCTGAATTGATGTATAAATTGTTCGACGCCGTTGTGGATACCATCGACGGCATCCTGGAACTTTTGTAACTTTGTGATTATGAAAGTCTGTGTCATTGGCGGGGCCAACGTAGATATCACGGCCGTTACGCGTGAGCGGTTTGTTGCACAGGATTCGAATCCCGGCACGGTGCGGATTTCGTTCGGTGGTGTGGGACGCAACATCGCGCACAACCTGGCACTGCTGGGCGATGACGTTTGCTTTGTCACGCGTTTCGGCGGCGACGCTTTCGGGCAGATGCTCCGTACGTCATGCCATGAAATCGGGATGGATATTTCGCTTTGCGAGACCTGCCCCACTTTGCCCAGTGCCTGCTTCTCCAGCATCAACGATGCAGATGGCCATATGATTGGCGGCGTGGCTGATATGGTTGTTACTGAAAGTATTTCTATAGATTGGTTGGCGGCGCGCATCGACGCTGTCAACAGGGCAGAAGCCGTGGTCGCGGATACGAACCTGTTGCCGGAAACCCTGGCCTGGCTCATCGACCATGTGACGGTTCCCCTCTACGTGGATGCCGTCTCCGGCCCCAAGTCCGTCCGACTGGAAGAGGCGTTGGAAATAAGCATGTCTAAACGTTTATACGCGTTTAAATGCAACGCGCTGGAGGCGCAGACGCTCTCCGGCCTGACCCAATTTACGCGGCGCTTCGTCTCGCGCGGTGCTGACGGACTCGAAGTGACAACTGACGGCCGGACTTCCCAGTTTCCGGCCCTGCCTTGCACGGTCCGCAATGCAACCGGCGGCGGCGATGCGCTGCTGGCCGGCATTGTCCACGCCGGTCCCGACGCTTCCGTGGAAGAAGCCGCTCGCATCGGCCTGCTCTGTGCCCGCTGCGCCGTGGAATCGGATGAAGCCGTCAACGAACAATTGAAGTATCTCCAACTATGAAAGAATATCTGGAATTATCCCCGGCTGTAAAGGCCGCCCTGATGTCCGGCGAGCCGGTCGTCGCCCTCGAATCGACCATCATTTCCCATGGAATGCCGTATCCGCAGAACGTTGAAACCGCCCTGCGGGTGGAGGAGACCGTGCGGGAGGCCGGTGCCGTGCCGGCCACGATCTGCGTGATCAAGGGCAAACTGAAAGCGGGACTGACGGCCGACGAAATCGAATATCTCGGCAAGACCGGACCGGCTGTCACGAAGGCCTCGCGCCGCGACCTCCCCGTGCTGGTCGCCCGCGGCGCCGACGGTGCCACGACCGTGGCTACCACGATGATCATCGCGCATCTGGCAGGTATCCAGGTATTTGCCACTGGCGGCATCGGCGGCGTACACCGCGGTGCCGAAACGACGATGGATATCTCGGCTGACCTGGAAGAACTCGGCCGCACGCCCGTGCTGGTCGTCTGCGCCGGTGCCAAGGCCATCCTCGACCTGGGCCTGACACTGGAATACCTGGAGACCAAGGGCGTGCCGGTCATCGGCTACGGCACGGAAGAACTNNTTCCGCGCGCAGCAGGAAATGGGCCTGGGCGGCGGCATGCTCGTCACCAATCCGATCCCGGAAGAATATTCCATGGATCCTGTCCGCATCAACGCGGCCATCGACCAGGCCATCGCCGATTCCCTGCGCCTGGGTATCCACGGAAAAGAAACGACGCCCTATCTGCTTGCCCGCGTGAAGGAACTGACTGGCGGCGATTCTTTGGACGCCAACATCCAGCTCGTCCTCAACAACGCACGCCTCGCCGCCCGCACGGCCGCAGCGTTATCCAGTTGATAAGAAAGGTATCAATCCTGTAAGGATCAGCGGTTCAAATATCGCTGCCGCTCGGCCTCGGGGAATTTCTCGATGGCATAACGGAGCATCGTCCGGGGCATTTGAGATGCCCGGTCGCGGCCGGGCATGACACCATCGTCATTCCGGGCTTGACCCGGAATCTCCTCGAGCCATGCTTCCAATGCGGCTTTATCGCGCTTGCCGGCTTCACGGAGGAGCCAGCCGACGGCTTTGTGAATGAGGTCGTGGGGGTGGTGCAGAAGGATGTCGGCGATGGCGAAGGTATCGGCGAGTTGGCCGTGGCGGATGAAGGTCATGGTGCTGACGATGCCGATGCGCTGCTCCCAGAGGGTCTTGCCGTTGCGGGCCAGTTCATAGAGCAGCGAGCGGTCCTTGTCGAGCAGCCACACGCCCAGCAGTGGATAGCACGATAGATCGACAAGATCCCAATTATTAATATACTGGGTATGAGCTAGATAAAAGTCAACGCAAGACTCCCGCGAGATTCCGGATCGAGTCCGGAATGACGTATCATCCGGCTTCTTTCCCGTCACCCCGGGCTTGACCCGGGGTCTCTTGTCCACATGGGCAAAGATTTCCACCAACGCCAGCAATGCGGCCAGACGCACTTCATGATATTCACTCGAAACACATTCTTCCAGGTCGGCGAAATCCAGCTCCCGCCAGCAGCCCTTGACCACTTCGCGCGTCACCGGCACCTTGATGCCCAGGAACTTGTCCCCTTCCCCGTACTGCCCGGGGCCGGTCTTGAAAAAGCGGGACAGGCCGGCCACCTGCGATGGGTCGGCATGCGCGAGCATCTCTGAAAGCAAAATATTCATTTCGATGTCGTTGATGTCCCCAAAAATGGGACATCAGAAGCAATTAATCATGGTTTTCGCTTTTGATGTCCCCTATTTTGGGACATCGAAAGCAGTCGGCATATTTAGCGGAATACCAGAACGAAACGGAGCAAACTACTTGCAACAATCACAGTCGTCAGAAGCGCAGGCGTTCTTGAGCGCCTCGTCGATCGCCTGGACCACCAGCGGTTCCATCACGACATAACCCTCGCGAAGCGGATGAACGCCGTCTTTGGAATAGGCCGGATTGAGCGCCCGCGACGGGTCTTCCACGACCAGCGCCTTGTAATAATCGACGTACGGGATGCCCTTCGCTGCGGCGTATGCCTTGATCCGGGCGTTGAGCGAAGCGATCTTGTCGGCCGCATCGGTAATGGCCGGACGCCAGCGGAATGCGGCGGCCGGAAGTACCGACGTCAGGACAACGGCAATGCCATTGGCCTGCGCCAGTTCCGTCATTGAAACGATGTTTCCAAAGGTGGAAGCTTCATCGTAAGGTCCCTGATTCTCAGCCACATCGTTCGTTCCAGCATTAATAACAACCACCGCGGGATGCAGGTCGATGACATCCTGCCGGAAACGTACCAGCATCTGCGCTGACACCTGGCCGCTGATACCGCGGCCCACATAGCCGGTCGTCGCAAAAAACTCCGGATGCCGGTCGGGCCAGATCTCCGTGATGGAATCGCCCATCAGCACCACGCGCGGCTGCCCGTCAGCCGGTGCCGCCAGTTCCGCATTCGCCGCGGCAAAACGCTGCAGCCCGCCCCAATCCTGCGCAAAAGCCGACGTCGCTGCCAGCAGCACGACGGCCAACATCATCAGATATCTTTTCATTGTACTACGACAGTTGTTGAATTCTTGTCTTTCCCGAGCTTCACCTTCAGCTTCGCATCGGCGGGGAGACCTTCGATGATAGCCTCAGAGACCGGGTCCTCCACGTAACGCTGGATGGCACGCTTCAGCGGCCGGGCACCGAACTTCGGGTCATAGCCTACATCGGCGATGAACTTCTTGGCCGCCTTGTCGATCGACAGCGTATATCCCAGCTCCTTGATCCGCTTGTGCAGCTCCTTCAACTCGATGTCGATGATCTGGTAGATGTCTTCCTGCGTCAGCGAGTTGAAATAGATCTGCTCGTCGAGACGGTTCAGGAACTCCGGCGTGAAGACCTTCCCCAGTGCCTTGTCGATCAAGGCATTCTGCGAAGCCGAACGGTCTTCCGTACCCGTCGAGAAACCAATCCCGCGGCCGAAATCCTTCAGCTCCCGGCTGCCCACGTTCGAGGTCAGGATCAGGATCGTGTTCTTGAAATCGATGTAGCGGCCCGCACTGTCCGTCAGGCGGCCTTCATCCAGCACCTGCAGCAGCAGGTTGAAGATGTCGGGATGCGCCTTCTCGACCTCGTCGAGCAGCACCACCGAATACGGTTTGCGGCGCACCTGCTCGCTGAGCTGGCCGCCCTCGTTGTAGCCCACGTAGCCCGGAGGCGCGCCGATGAGCCGGCTCGAGGAGAATTTCTCCCCGTATTCACTCATGTCGATCCGGATGATGTTGTCGGCCGAATCGAACATGTATTCCGCAATTTTCTTGGCCAGGTGCGTCTTGCCCACGCCCGTCGGGCCCAGGAACAGGAAGGTGCCGATCGGCTTGTTCGGGTCCTTGAGGCCGGCCCGGTTGCGCCGGATGGCCTTCACCACCTTCGAGAGCGCCTCGTCCTGCCCCACGACCACGCCGCGCAGCACTTCCTCCATTTTCAGCAGACGCTCGCCCTCGCTCTCCGCCACCTTGTAGACCGGGATGCCCGTCATGACCGAAACCACGCGCGAGACCGTCTCCTCGTCGACCGTGCGGAAAGCATCCTCCGCAGCCCCGGCCGCCTTCACGGCCTCGGCCACGGCCTGTTCCTTCTCCTGTTCGAGCCGGTGCAGCTCAGCGGCACGCTTGAAGTCACCCGCCCGGGCGGCACTACGCTTCTCGGCACGGATGGGCTCGAGCGAGCTCTCCAGCCGCACCGCTTCGTCGGACCCTTTCATATCGCCGATGTGCACGCGGGCGCCCGCCTCGTCGAGCACGTCGATGGCCTTGTCGGGCAGGCAACGGTCGGAGATATAACGCTGTGACAGCGTGATGCAGGCCTTGACGGCCGCATCAGTATAGCGCACGTGATGGTACTCCTCGTAACGCGTCTTGATGCCCTGCAGGATGGCGAGAGTCTGCGCGTAGTCGGTAGGCTCCACCAGAATCTTCTGGAAACGGCG
>LXOW01253939.1_pt1 | contig 22559 bp, 17 predicted proteins | sample 1368591 | NCBI WGS metagenome assembly LXOW01 (sample SAMN04884650, study PRJNA319009) | bovine gut metagenome | isolation source: Cow rumen | host: Bos taurus | place: Italy: Legnaro (PD) | collected 2014-07-09
ATGAATAAGCCAGTTTCATCCTCGCTATCATCACATATAATGTAATTTATTTTATAAGTACTATTATTAAAAGATGGCATACAAACAATGTCTAATTCGTTAGAAATATCAAGAATATTTTTCAAATAACAATAATTTGGTGTCGCAGACACTAATAATGAATTTATTTCTTCACCTTTTTTAAGTTTCTTACATTCAATTAATTCGGCAAATAAAACATTAAAAATGTCCATATTACAATATTCATGATATTCATCAAAAACAACATGTGAATTCAAAAATAGCATCATTAAATCAACTTTGGAGTGAGTCGAAATAGAATTAAATATTTGATCTATGGTTGTTACAATAATTGATGAAGATAATTCTTCATTAATAGGTGTTTCTGTATCCCATGAATTAGTATATTTAAATTCCCCAGTATATATTTCTATTTTTTCATCTTTCAAATATTGGGTTATTAATTCAGTAAACACTCCTTGACATATCTGAACCCTAGGGCAAATCCATATTATACGCTTAGCTTTTCCTAATTTAGCCCATTCAAGTGCAATACGAGTTTTACCGCATCCTGCCGCACCCGATAATACAGCAATATTCTGAATATTATATAATTTTTGAGCAATTGAGTTTTGTTTTAATGTTCTTTCTGATTCAGGAAAACTTATAAGATTATAGTCTAAAGATAAAGGTCTGTTTACTTCTAATTTTCCTTCTATTAAAAATTCAATGTTTTTTTCCTTTATTTTACCGCTTAGTTCTTCTGACGATAATGACGAAACAATACGGTCTGCTGCTATAACACACGAACGCATAATATCTAATATAGCATTAAATCTAATTTTATTTCTCAAATCATCAAAACAAGAAAATTGTTCATATATTTTGTAATTTGGCAATTCATTCTTGATTGCATTAGAAATTATAAATCTATTTGTAGATTTGTTTACTATGTCATTTAAAGTATTAATTAATTGTTTTAAGCTATTACAATCATCATTATTATTTAGAACTATATTAATTAATTCTAATAAAAACTGTTCTAAATTATTAATAATAATTTCAGATTTATTATCGTTTATTGTCTCAATTATTGAACTATAATTTTCAAACTTTTTTTCTTTCCTATAAGGTTTAGTATGATGCCAAAAAACAATATTAAGCAAAAATTCAATTAAAGTATTATTCAATCCTAATTTGCTACGATTTAAGCATAAAGACAATAAACTTGCTGATATTTCATTATGTCGAGGATGCTTATCAAATGTATATTTACCTGAATCGATATGCTCACCATCGCTGTCATTATAATCACCATTGTTCTTTGTCTTTTTTACCCACTCCTGAAAACAAGGGTCTATTTTGCCCATATCGTGCAAACAACCAACTAAAAATACAAGTTTAATAAGATTAACTTTTTCCTCACTATTTATAATTCTTTTAAACAAACAGCGACTCAAATAACCTACAGCAAAACAATGCTCAGCTAAATTTTGTCCTATTGTATTTGCTAGTATTGCCAAATTTAATCTCCTCAAGTGTTATTTTCATTATAAACACTTCATGTTGAGATGTCAATATCCTATGAATATTTTATTTACTACCTATACGGTAGAATACTTATAAATAAAATATTCATATTTCTAAGCTACTTATACAGCAGATTAAAGATTATTTTTTATAGTCACTTTGATTTCATACGAAATAATCAACTTTTACTATCTTATCGTTTCAGAGAATAGTATAAATTTCATACATTTTGGGGATTCAATTCCCGAAATGTATGAAATTTTATATTAATTATGACGTAAAGAATTGTCAGAACAAGGGGACNNGGTAAACAAACCTGATTGTGGCTGTTCTACTACCTTTTTGCTTATATAAAGCCTGAAATCACGCTTACCAGAAATGCTTTTTAACTGAACATAAGGCGGTTTAGCTTTTTCTTTGAAGTTTTCATAACGACCCAATGCTTCTTCATAGCTAACGCCGTTTCGTTTGGCATAACGTCTTGCAAGGCGTTCTGGGTTTAAATCCACGCTCCAACGAGAAAAGACAGCATACTCCTGAACTTTGGCTAAAGGCATTGGTCTTATTTTTGTGCTATGAATGTAATCGGAAAAACGAGCCAGATATTTTTCGATATTAAGCTTTTCCAATTCTTCCTTTGTCTCGGCAAACAGTCTAATTTTACTTCCTAATTGGTTTTGCGTTTTATCGGACGAATTAACGTATTCGGGGAAAGAAATTCCAACAGAAACCTTGTTATCGGCATTTTTTATATTAACCAAAGCAAAGTGAATCTGCTGAAAAATCTTATGCCACAGGAAATAAACGCTGGTTTCCGCATCAGGCAACAAAGTGATTTCCTGATAGAATTTCATTTGTTACTCCTTTTCGCTTTCGCCAAATACACCGCCTCTGACAAGTATAGACATAACATAATGCTTTACGTTTTCGTCTATAGGCAAATCTTTTTTATAAACGCATTTATCAAACAACGTAAAGAAATCTGCATTCTGAGTTGGCTTTCTGTAAGCTTTTCCCATATTTGTAACTGCGCCGTAAGGTTCTGCGGCAATAGGCTTTTTGATAGCTTCTACTTCACCTTCTGAATCAGGATACCATGTATCAATAGTTCTTATTGCGTTGCCTATCTTCTGAGAGTGCATTGCAGCTATTCCATCTATCGCATAAAGAATTTTGCTCTTTTTATTCTTATCATTGCCTTTATCTAAAACTAGCTCTTCGCTTGGGTAAACATCCTGAGCATAACCTACCTGCGCATAAACATTGATATCAAGAAGCAGATATTCTCTTTTTCCTGAAAGGGTTTCAGCGATCAACGCCCCTAATTCTTCAATCTGCGCATCAGTTTGGAATTCGTTCAATTTATAATCAAAAGCGTTAAACTTGTAACTTTTATCTTTTAAATCTTCATTTTCAAATTTTACTACAACTTCAACTTGCTCTGCTCCCACACGATTTCGCCATAAACTTCTGGCATTGGCGATATTACAGGCATAGCGTTTTCCAAGTTCCTTAAAACCGAATTCATTTACATAATCATTAACAAACGCCTTATACTGCTTTAAATATGCTTCATCATTACATGCAGACGGCGTTTCTATTCCGCTTAAAACTTTAAGAGTATAAGAAAGCTTAAGAGTGTCTTCTTCCATACTAAGACCGCAGCTATCCACTGTTTGCAAATTAGCTTTGGAAATATTTGGGTCAAGCTTCGCTTCGTCTTTTAAATCTTTTTTATTTAATCTGTTTGAAATAGTGCCTCTAACAGATTTTTCCTTTAAATGCAATGGAATACATTTATTTTCGTCATATCTTTCTTCCCAGGTTGTGCCATAAAGGTAGCCATCAGAGGGAACAAGTTTCTTTTCAAATGCTAATACAGATGCGGTCATATTATTCTCCTTTTTGATTTACACATTTATATAAATTATTTTTTTCATCATATTTATCATATTGCCATTCAGCCTCATCAAGCGAAACACGATATGGCATTTTAAATTCGCCCAAAGTCACTATGCTTTCAGCAAAGCGATGACAATAATTTGGGTCACGCTGACAAATAGTTTTGCCTTTTTCTGTCAACGGAGAAATACCCTGAAAACCAACGGCTATCGGAACAAGCCAGCCAAGCTCTTTTCTTTTAGTTTCCCACTCAACTTCGCCATTATCTTTTTTAATACAAGTTGAGTTTAAAGAAAGATATTCCAACAAAGAATCCAGCGCGTCTTTGCCTTCTTTCATTGATTTTTCTATTAAATCACGCCTTTCGACAAGAACATAACCAGGCATTAAAGAAGTCATAAGTCTTTTACATCCAGAATCGTTTGTATTAACTACGTTTTGACATTTTATATTGCCTAAGCTCAGAACATCTCCGCCTGCTATTTTCATTTTTTGAATTAACTTAGAAATTAAAGATTCTAATTCACCAGCATTATCGGAATGAATGGTATCGTTCGTTTTAATTATCAAAGAAACGGTAAAATTNNTGTTATAATCTTTATTTCCTTTGTAAGTATGAATTTTGAACTTATGACAGCAAATAATAAGGCTTTTAAAATTTACAGCAAAAAACTCTTCAAAAGTATTTATTTTTCTCTGCAATCCATGCATAAACCCAATAAAAGCCGTAACAGCAGGAAAACCTATTGTAAAAGCGCTCGATAAAGCATTTGCGTTCTGAACTTTTATATTTTTAATTAAAATATAGTTTTTTACTGCCATAACAATACCTCAGCCTGTTCTTCCAATATTTTTTTATAAAACATAAATTCAGCGTCAAGCATAGTTACCGATTCTTTTCCGTTTATAGAGCCATAACCTTTTATTATCCAACGAATAGATGATTCTACAAACTCTTTAAATTCGTCTTCTGCTTCCTGTCGTTCATTTTCATAAATACTGTCTAAGAATATTTTTTGATATTCAGGAAGATCAATGCATCTAGCCTCTTTGCTCCAACCTTTTTCTGCACCCCTTATAATAAAGCAGCGTCGCAAAATATCATCAAAGATATGTTGGATAACTTTATCTCTCTTTTTCATAGATTCACTATTATCAGGATAATCTTTTAAAAGTTTATGCCAAAACTTAAATTCAGAAGCATAATATTTATATCTCAAACATTCTTTAAAGAACGACTTTGCTGGAGTTTTTATTCTGTCTTCTTCAAGCGTTGGCGGAAAGCTTGGAAGAAAATAATATTCTCCATGGTTTTCATTATTTATGATACTAATATTCTGCGGTTTTGTTCCACCAAAACCAACAATCGTTAAATCAGGGTATTCAACCAGAGTTTTTTCGCTAAATTCGTTTTTCTTTTTTGTTTCACGCAGTTCTTTAACGCCATCTCCGAATTTAGAATCATTTATTTTTTCTTTCAGTTTGCTCATAATACCAGATGGCATTAAGACAGAAAGCAAATGATAATCATCATTAGGAACAGGAAAATATACTTGTTTTATTTTATTGCTAGTGCAATATTCATCAGCTTTCTTTTTTATTGCAAGAAAGCCATTTCGAATATCCTCATAATTTTTATTCAAAGCTAAAGAAAGTATTTCTTTTGATTCTGACGTATCAGCTTCTATATGCTGAAAAATCGTCAAACCGTCATTAAGCTTAACCTGCAAAAATTTATAATATCTCATTAAAGCAGCATTACCGTAAGTATCACATTTTATATCAAATACATTTCCGCTTCTAACGTATCCATCGCAGGAAAAATCTGCCTCTGCAATAACTGGGGTAGTCAATTTATCAATTGTTTTAGGTTTTTTCTTTGAATAATCCCAAACTTTATTTTTCGCAGAACTTGGGTGAACAAAAGTGCAAGGGTGAGTTGTCATAGACATGCCATAAATATCTTTTGAAGCCTTAACAAGCCATTCACCTAGAAAAGCTTTCAGAGTTTTTATCTTTTCATCATGACTTGCAGAAGAATCTTTGCTGTCTTTCAGCTCTTTTTCTTCAAAATACTCTAATATCTTATCAAAAACGCTTTCCAATTTGCCCTCCTTATCATTTCTTTACTTTTATAAGTCCATAAATTGGATTATATTCAAATTTTTCTTCATTATCATCATCATAAATATTTACATCAATAAAGCCATATTTTTCGGCTGTCTTTTCAGCATCTCCTTCAATGGAGTAATCTGATTCTGTCAGTATTTTATAATAATTTCTATCAAACCAGATACGCTTATTGTCATGCTCAAAATTAACATGCCTTATGTTCTTTAAAGCCTCAACAGCTTCATATCTTGCATCTTCTCCGTATTCTTCTATTTTTTGCTTAAACTTAAATTCTGTTGCAGAATCTTCTTTATCTTCAGGCATTAAATAATATGTTTCAGTTTTACTTCCCTGCCTGAATTTATTGAGAATCTGAGAAATGCCAGTAAGCCACCAGAATTGCGTTATCCAACCCAAAGGATTGTCTGGTCCTACATTTTTACAATCCCCTACTCCATTTTCCATTACATAATGTTCTAAATCCGCTAACTTTTCTTTTTCCTTTAATGATTCAGGCTTTGTAATTCTGGGAATAGAAGTGATACCGCCCTTTAAATCTTTTTCTTCATCTATTAAATCAGATACATTATGGCTTTTCAGCTCGCTTGATTCTTCATATCCAGGTCTTAAGAAACATTTTTCATCTTTACCTTGGGATAAATATTCAAAGCCTTTGTAATTATACTGCATTACAGCAATATTATCTTCGGAATACTCTTCGTTACAGCGATGTCTACGAATACGACCTGCCATTTGAATAATAGACCTTACTGAAGAAGGCTCTATAACAGCCCAGTCAAAATCATGATCTCTGCCTATTTCCTCAACAGGCGTAGCCACAACAACGTAAATTATATTTGTTATGTTTTGTGGAATCTGTTCTAAATCCTTTTTTATTTTTTCATTATCATAAAACTTTTTTCCGCTTTGTCGGTTAAGAACCTCATCAAGAAACTTTTCCTGAACATGCCTCATTAAAAGTATCTGCTGACTGTGATATACCATTGCTTTAACCAGAGTATCATTGTCATAGTCCGCCTTGATAAGATATTTTCCTAATTCTGCGCATGGAGTAATATTAGCCATGCGAACCACGCCACAGGATACTTTTATTTTTCTGTCGCCTATATTGCAAATATCGCAATTCTTAGAATGTAAGTTTAAAATATTTTCTTTTATTTTTTCAAAATAAGTATTTTCATAATCTTTTATAGGTGCTTTTTCTAATGCCGAAATATAGCCATGTCGAAGTTTTATGCTTTCTAATATTTTTTTGCTTCTGTTATTAATAAAAACCTTATGAAAATTTTCATAACAATTTAAGGATTTCGAAAGATCGTTTAAATTCAAAATTTCAGTTTTAGTTTTATTAAATTCGTCTATCCAAGCGCAACATATTTTTGTTTGTTCTATATTTCTTGATTCACAGAACAGTTTATAACCATGCTGATAAGCGTTAAACAACCCAAAGGCAAGATCTGGCGGAATAGTAGCAGACGACAGCATTACCTTTCTTCCCATCATGCCAGCTAAATAAACAAGCCTGCTTATTGCAATAAGATCTTTGCCCGAAAAATCATCTATTTCATCTATAACAAGGTCTGACGACATAAGCCTTAAACATGGCAGAATATGGTGACCGCCCTTTATTGATTCTACAGCACCCATAAGATGGTCTATCGTGCATACCAGAACAGGCGAATATAAAAGCTGTCTGTGTTTAGGCGTAGGCAGAGCTGCTTCCAAAAATTCATTATTATAACTATTATCCTCATAAGTAATTATATCTTGGAAAATTTCTTCTAGAGACTCTGAACCATGTTTTTCAATATTTTCTTCTTCATCTCTGATTTTATCTTTTTCATACAAATCCTGAACGGCTTTACTACCGATTATGACTCCAAGCTTACTTTTATCTAAGCCTATTTTTTCTCTGTATGCGTCGCCTGTTTGTAAAGTTAGAGTTCTAAGCCCCAAAGCAAGAATATATCTTAACGAATCATGGTCTTTGGAAAGCAACCTCATTATTTTTGCGTTTGCTATAGTCTTTCCGCACCCTGTGCTTGCCATATTCAAAGCAAAAAATCCTGTTTTTTCATTGTTCTTTTCTAATTCGATTTGAACTTCTTTTAATTCGTCTATTGCTTTATCTTGCCAAGCAAACCTGCCACCGCTCCTACGCCTTAAACTTTTTACGTTTTCTGCCCAAGGCATATCTTCTTCGAGTCTTGGCAGAGCATGAGCTATTTTTAAAGCCTGCTCGCACACTCCGACTAAGTGTTCATCCAAGAATTGACCGCTTTTTGAATTGCTTTTAGTGTTAGCGATAAGTTTATCAGAATTTTTCCACGAATCATCATGCTCTTTCGAAGAAAAATAGTGATCGCCAAGCATAAGACTTAATCTTGCAAAATGTAAAATAGTTCTGATTTTTCCATTTCCATTTGACTCGTTGTAAATTACTTTAAAATCCTCTGTTTTTTCCAAGGCTTTTGACGCCCATTTTTTTACAAGCTTCTGCCATTGAGGATTGTTAACTGGAAACCCTTTTGGGAAGCTAAAACAATCGTTTTTATCCTTAGTAGATTTTTCATTGGAATAATTATAATCTGATGTCAATCTATTTAACATCTGTTTTGGCGTTTCACAAGGATCTAATCTAAGCTGTTCTGAATCCTTCATCGACTTAGCAGGCAATCTATGATGGCTTACAATAAGCCACATAAGCATTGCGGCAATAGGAGGAAGATTATCAAAGGGTTTATCAATAGGCTCTATTTTTTTGCTTGAAGGCAATGAAATATTTTCATTTATTAGCTTATTTAACCAGACTTCGTCGCTTTCGGCAGCGCCTATAAAGTGCTTTAAAATACAGCAAGTTACCCATTCATGCCTTATCGGGTCCGCCTCTGCTTTTTTGCCCTCTAGTTTATTCTGAAACAGTATGGAAGCTTTTCCTAAATCGTGAAACAAAGCAGATAAAGCGGTAAGAATTTTTATATGTTGAAGCAAATGCCATGAATTCTCGCAATCCTGCAAATGGTCTATGGAGGTATAATTAGTCGGACAAATGCCTTCCTGGTTAAATTTGGATTTATTGCCTACAATCCACATAAGTTCGGTATTATAATGCGTAGCAAGCCTGTGACAAGCTACTGCCATAGATTTGCTTGCATATTTTCTTAGCAATGCCTCAACAGCATTCAACCCTTCCATTGTTATGCACGTTTTCCACGTATTAGAGCCTATTCTGGTAGCAAAACTGTCTAATATTGTTCGCGTAATTTTAATTGCGCCTTTTTCGCTTTCTGAAACAAAAACAACTATCATATTATCTCTTCGCCAAATTTGTCGCAAACGTCTTTTAGGGTTTCTATCATGCCATTAAGAATCTGATATTTTTTATCTATCATCATATTCATAAGTTTATCACGAAATGTTCTATCGTCATCGCCGTTTTGAGCGCATATAAAAGCGTTTGGAAGAACAATAGCGTCTTTAAACAAATCCGCAACATCGAAAACCAAAGCCCCTCGTCTGGTTTTTCCATGCATAACAGCAAAAGAATGAGGTATACCTAAAGTCCATAAAGCAGTAGCAGCCAAACCATAAGCTAAATAATTGCCATGATTAAGGAAAATATTAGCAATATCTTTTCGGTTTTCGTCTCTTGTAAAGTCGCCATAGTTTACGCTTTTTGCAACAAATTTATATATTAGCTTAGTTATTCTCGCTTCAGATTGCAATAGCTCATTGACAGACTTAGCGTTCTCTATCCCGTTAGACATACCTTTAACTATTGCTTCGAAATTGCTATCGTCTGTGTAAATACCTGCTTCTTCGTAAGATTCATTATTTTTCCAAATACTTTTGATATTCTCTAACCTGACCCGTTGAAAGTATTTTGCCACTTCTAATCTTTTATCTGGTTTATACCAAAAAGAAACCCACTTCTGAACATACTCTGTTGGGCGATATTCTGACTGAGGTGATATAAAATCAACTTCATTTCCTGCAAACAACGGCGTTCCGCCACCACCACAGAAACCAACCATAACGCCAGCAGCAGACAACATTCTGACAGCCGCCTGAGTGATTGAAGTTCCGCTTCCTAACAAAACAACGGTAGTATTCGCAATCGGAATATTGTAATAACCCTGCTTGTCTTTTTCCTGCGTTAAATATTCTACCCTACCGCCGTTTTGAACAACTTTGCAGTATTCAAGATAAAAAATATTCGCTCGCTTAGATTGTAATATCAGCTTTAAGTGCTTTTTCTCAGAAAGTAGATTCATATTTTTCATAATGATTTCATAATAACACATACACAAAAAAAATTGTCGCATAATTTGCGACATTTTTCAAAAAATCTAAATCCATTAGAGGAACATTATACCTTGCTCTTTTTCCTGTCGCTCCTTTATCGTCTTTTTGTATCTCGATATTATAAAGCTTTCCTTTTTCATCGACTGCATAAGCATCCCAACTTACCGAACGATTAGACAGGCTTATAATATCATATTCGGTTTTAACTTCCGTTACTTAAGATAAATCATTCATCAAAACAAAGTCTCGAAATAATATATGTCGCACTGTGCTTGTGCTGAAATCAACCTCATCATTAGAAATAACGATTTTCTGGCTGGAATTATCCAGCTTGGAAAAAGCCCCAAATTCTCGTTCGTAGGCCTTTTCTTCAGCCACAGAATAAGCGACCTGAATATAATATTGTTTATTGCCTTTTCTAGCCACAAAGTCAATTTCTCTTTTCCCGTCGAAAAAAACCTGCAAGCTATACCCCATATATATAAGTTCACTATAAACAACATTTTCAAAATTGTGAGTCAAATCATAGCGGTTATTTATTACACGAATTGAATTTAGTGCCACATCTTCATTATATATCTTTAAATAGTATTCTAACTCACGCTTGGTTTTTGTCGAGTATCTTTTAACTGTCGCTATCGCAAAAGCTTCTTCCAAATATCCAATATATTTTGTAATTGTGGTAATGGAACACGTCAAACCCGCTCCCTTCATGTATTTTTCTACCGATCGGGCAGAAATAATTCTTCCATTTGATAGAAAAATGAAATTAGCAAGACGTTTGAATATTTCGGTTTTGCGAATCTTGTATCTATTGATTATATCATTAAGAATAATAGTTTCATTCAGTTCGTTGAGATAAATACGTTGCCCACTTTCGCTACTGTATTCTAATCTTTTAGGAAAACCGCCCCATATTATGTAATCAATTATAGAGATTTCTTTTCCAAGTTGCTTACCATAAGCTATTATTTCCTTATATACAAAAGGGTGTATTTGAAAAGAAACGTATCTACCAGATAACTCTTTTGTAAATTCTCGCGACAATAGTTTAGAGTTAGAGCCACTAATAAAAACTGAGCAATTTCTGATACGCAAAGTTCTGCATGCTCCGCTCCAACCATCTACTCTTTGCACCTCATCAAGAAAAACATAACATAACGATTTTTTTCGATTGTTTTCTATATAATCTATTAGCGCAAGTTCATTTGGCAAAGCAGAAAGAATAGCTGTATCTTCAAAGTCAAGAAATATGATATTATCTGACTTTGCTTTTATTTCGTCTATTATTTCTTTCATAATTACGGATTTACCGCAACGACGAATACCTGTTATAATCTTAATTAAATCGCTGTCATAGAACTCCCTAATTGGTTCTAAATATTTTTCTCGACTTATCATTTTCTCGCTATCCAAATTTTTTATATTACTATTGGACATTTTAACCAAAAATTAAAAATTGTCCAGTAGTAATAAACAATTTTTTTGTTTTTATAAAATTGTCCAGTAGAAAAAATAAGTTTGAGATACTTTTCGCCTATCGCTTTCTTTTTGGCTATTTTTGCTAGTTCCTTAGCTTTTTTGATGTCTTCATTTGAAGTAATGCCCTCTGCTTTTGCTCTTTCGTCTAAGTATTCGTCAAAGCCTGTTGCGTCAACCTCATCGCCTACTTTTATTACTGCGTTTTCTTCTTTTTCGATGTCGGCGAAAACTTCTTTAAGCTGTTCTTCTGTCATTTTCTTTTCTATTATGGAAGATTTACTTATTTCATTTTTCCAATCGTTATAGTTTCTGTTAAACCTATGATAAGCGTTTAGCATATATTTCATCATATTCTTAGCGGCATCGATTGTTTTATTTATACCCCACTTGACAAGCTTAGTAGCCACTTCCGCTATAAGGTTCTCAACAGAATACATCTTGCCTTTGTAGTTGGCAGGGTTAAGTATGTCGGCGAGGGTTTCAGACTTTTTATTGACTTTTTGAATTTGGTTGTTTATATTTAAAGCAGAGCCCATTTGAAGAGCAGAAAGAGCAGCTGCCCCTTGAGCATTTTCGCTCTCGGTTATGAGGAATTGCCCGCCCTCCTTATGGGCTTGTCTTTTCATTCTTTCAAAACCATTTTTGTCTATAAGTCTCCAACCAACTATTTCGTGGTGTGTTTTTGTTTCGGTTAAATCTAATACAACTACAGCATTTTTATTACCTAATTTAACAGCAACCCAATATGTAGGTTTCGTTTTAGCTTTACTTTGTCCAACTAAGTCAGAATGATACAAAGCTTTGTTTAATATATCTCTACTTTGTTCTGGAGATAATTCTTTGTGGTGCGTTAAATTCTTTTCAAGAATATTCCGTTTCAACAATATAGGCTTTTGCTCTGCTCCAATTAAATCAAGCGTTTCTTGCGGCAACGAAGGAAGTTCTATAGACCTTGTTGGATGAAGAAAATCCTTATCAGATATTTCTAATGGACTTTTTAACTTTGTTAAAGCTGTTTCGCTTGTATTACTTCTATTACTTCTATTTTCTTTGTCTAGCGGCTCTACTGATAATTGAGGTTCTTCGCCTGTTAATTCGTTTACGTCTTCCAATTTGCCGTAATCAACTGCTTTTTGATGTCGGTCAACTGTAATGTTGTCGTCTCTGAAAGATACAATTTGTCTTCTTTTTTCTTTCCAATCGTCTATAATTCCATCATATCCGATTGAAAGCAAGAAATCTCTAGCCATTTTGTGAGTATAGTTACTGTTGTATTTTTGAGCTTCTGGTTTGAAATCAGACAAAATATTGCGAATTGAATGGTATATGCTTCCACCCGAAGTAAAATCTCCGTTCCTAATTTCGCTTAACTTGTCCATAAGCTTCTTTGCTTTTTTGTGTTTTGCAACATCATTAGCCCACGCAGTTCCTTCTTCTATATTTAAGGCAGGTTCGAGCAAATATCCTAATTTGTTTTCTATGTGTTTTTGCAATCCGTCAGCTATATTTGCCCTTTCTTCTTTTGTCAGCTCATTTTGCATATCAAGAATTTTTTCTTTGCCGTCAGCTTTATCATTAAAGAAAGTTTGAGTGTAAACATTAGTTCCTTTGTCTATATCATTTTCGTCATACGGTTTGTCGGTTGCGTAAAGCCCATAGTAATTATCGTAATCAATGCCAGCTTTTACGTTTTCTAAAGATGGTTTTGAATAATCGGAGCCTGACATTGTGTATAAATTCTTTATTGCAAGCACAGGCTTATTCTTGCTGTATTTAAACCTGTAACTTTTCCCTGTAACCTTGCCTTGCTTCAAGTCCATAAAGCGTGTTTTGTTTACGAGAATATCTTTGGCAATGACATATATTTCACATAACAAAATTTTTAAAAAAGCTATCCTAAATAAATTCTAAAATTGGATTTGCTAATTTTTCACCATTATTTTTAGTAAGTTTTAAAATAGGCTTCAAATCATAATTTATAAATTAGTTGATAAAAATGGTATTTTGACATAAATTGACAATAGAATTTGATTAACAGCATTTTTAATTTAGATAAAGTTCTAGTATTCTGCCGTATAGGCAGCTTAGAAAAACAGCACCCAATTTTCCGGCAGTAATAAAAGGTATTCTGCCGTATAGGCAGCTTAGAAATTTTTCATGCAGTATTTCACCCGTTTTTTCATGTATTCTGCCGTATAGGCAGCTTAGAAAAGAAACATAAAGATAAAAAATCACAACCCCAAGTATTCTGCCGTATAGGCAGCTTAGAAATTTTATTTTTATATCAATACCAAGCTTACCTCGTATTCTGCCGTATAGGCAGCTTAGAAACTTTGGGCTAGTTTGCCGTTAGTTCACTGCATGTATTCTGCCGTATAGGCAGCTTAGAAAAATGCATGGAACATGTCATCATATTCATATTTGTATTCTGCCGTATAGGCAGCTTAGAAAATGCATTGGATACCGACAAAGAATTTCTTGATGTATTCTGCCGTATAGGCAGCTTAGAAACCTAATAGTAACTGTTTTACCGCCAACCCTCTGTATTCTGCCGTATAGGCAGCTTAGAAATCAGGTGGCTTATGGCACTACGTGCCGCTGTTTGTATTCTGCCGTATAGGCAGCTTAGAAACGTTTTTTCATCAACTTCTGTCTTTTCATAAAGTATTCTGCCGTATAGGCAGCTTAGAAATTTTGCTCGTTCGCGTGGTTATTTTTCACAGCGTATTCTGCCGTATAGGCAGCTTAGAAAATACAAAAGTTTTCTAATAGAGTGGTTAACAAGTATTCTGCCGTATAGGCAGCTTAGAAAAAAACTTGTTTCTAATGATACAGCTGATGGTAGTATTCTGCCGTATAGGCAGCTTAGAAAAACCTGTTGAAAATAGTAATAAGGTTTTTAATGTAATCTGCCGCATAGGCAGCTTAGAAATTGCCCTAAAAGTGTTTTTTATTTTCTATTTAGTAATCTGCCGCATAGGCAGCTTAGAAAAGTATCAACAACTAAATCAAAAGACATTTCGGGTAATCTGCCGCATAGGCAGCTTAGAAAATAATAAGCCCCCCTTTCTAACTAGATATATCGTAATCTGCCGCATAGGCAGCTTAGAAAATTAAATAATACTCACTTTCAGAACTCTTTGTAAACCGACAAATGGTTTGACAATTTTAGACACTTGGTTTGACAATAAAACGACAGATGGTTTGACAGTAACAAATTACAAAAATAATCAACAATTTTTTATTTTAATCTAAAACAGCAATTATTTTTTTAAATCGACGTTTTCTATAACAAATATATAGTTTGGTGAACATCTTCACTTCCTACAAAGCTTAAACAACGAATACAATGAAGCTATACAGGAGGTTGAAAGAGTGAATAAAATCGAAATTTTGCGACCTGGCAAATTTAAGGCAATGAACGGCGTGGAAGTTACTTTCAGTGCCGAAACCCTTGAAGAAATTGCTTTAAATTACGACCCCAAGGTATATCAATCGCCGCTAGTTATCGGGCATCCAAAAGTGGAAGACCCCGCCTATGGTTGGGTTAAATCGCTCAACTTTTCAGACGGAAAACTAATTGCGGAACCAGAAGCGGTTGTAGAAGAATTCGCTGGTCTTGTAACCGCTAGACGCTATCAGAATGTTTCCGCCAGCCTTTTTCCGCCTAACCACCCCGCAAATCCAAAACCTGGCAAATATTATCTGAAACATATAGGTTTTCTCGGGGCTGTTCCGCCAGCAGTGACAGGCTTAAAGCCCGTAAGTTTTTCTTCCGATGGTCAAACCCTTGAATTTACCGCCGAAATAGTTGCGGAAAATAAAAAGAATCCCCCGTCTATCCCTGAAAAAGCAAATTCGGAGTTTAACGACTTTGCCGCAAAAGAAACGGCTTTATTGGAAAGAGAACAGGCTGTTTTAAAAAGAGAGCGCGAATTGGGCATGCTTGAGCTATCCGCCTTTGTGTCTGATTTGGTTAAAAAAGGGAAAGTTCAGTCAGAAAGAAAAGACGACCTGGTGCGCTTTATGCAATCCATAAGTTCCATCGCTCCAGTTAGTTTTGCGTCGTCAAAACAAGAATCGCCCTTAAATTTCTTTAAAGACTTTCTAAAACGTCAACCAAGGCTTGTTGAATTTGGGGAATACGCTCCAAATTCAAAACAGGATTTTAAAACTATTTCGGACCCATCAAAATTTGCGGAGCAAATAACCGCATTTTGCGGCTCAAAAGCGAAAGATGGAATAACCGTTTCATTTTCGGAAGCGGCGGAAAGAATTCTAAGAGGTGAAAAATAATGTATCCATTAATAAAGTCTTACGTTGCGGAGGATTCCCAGCAACAATATTTGATAACAAAACAGGGAACCAACGACAATCAGGCTAAAAAAGCGACGGCGGCGGCCGACACTTCTATCGGGGTTGTTAATCAACCAGGAAATATCCAGGCTGGTCAACAGATGGACGTGACTATATTGGGCGAGGCCGAGGTTCTTTGCGGCGGTTCGGTTTCCGCAGGTTCCTCGTTTACTGCCGATTCCAACGGAAAAGCCGTAACCGCTTCGGCGGGGGAAAAAGCTGTTGGAATATTGTTAGAGTCAGGCGTTTCCGGAACTATTGTTCGTTGTCTGGTTTCGCCGCATTATTTGCCACGAGCGGCACAATCACAGCAAGGAGCCTAAAATATGTCAGAATCAATGTTCCCTATTGACCCAGTTATGTCAGGCATAGCCGTAGCGTTTCGCAACAAAAAATACATTGCGGACAGCGTTATGCCATACGTTCAGGTAGGAAAAAGCAATTTCAATTACCTTAAATATAACGAAGAAGACGCGTTTACGCTTCCAAATACCCTTGTGGGAAGAAAAAGCTCCCCCAATATCGTGGAATTCGGCGGAACCCAAGAAACCGATTCATGCGAGGATTATTTTTTAGACGATATAGTTCCCCAGAGGGACATAGACAACGCCCCAAAAGGCGTAAACATCCTTAACAACGCAGTTGAAGGAATTATGAACCTTGTTTTGCTGGACAGGGAAAAAAGAGTCGCCAACGCCGTTTTCAATTCAAGCAATTATGCTTCAGCAAACAAAACCGTTTTGTCTGGCACAAGCCAATTTAGCGATTACTCAAACTCAGACCCAATCGGGGTAATAAGCGACGCATTGGAGAGCGTCATAATCAGGCCAAACGTAATGGTAATAGGCAGAAACGCTTTTAGCAAACTAAGCAGACACCCGAAGATTGTTTCAGCCGTCCATGGCAACAGCGGAACGTCAGGCATTGCGACAAGAACCCAAATAGCGGAGTTGTTTGAGCTGGATGAAATACTCGTGGGCGAAGCATACATAAACTCGGCGAAAAAAGGCCAAACCATGAGTTTAGCCAGAGTATGGGGAAATCATATCGCCTTAATATGCAGGGACACCCAAAATTTGGTAAGCGACATGCGTTTAACCTTCGGTTTTACCGCAAGGTTCGGAGACAGAATCGCCGGAGTTTTAAACAAGCCAGACATAGGCGCAAGAGGCTCCAAAATTGTCAGAAGCGGGGAAAGCGTGAAAGAAGTCGTAACCTCCAACAAATTGGGTTTCTTTATTCAGAACGCAACGGCGTAAGGAGTTTATATGGCAAAAAACAAACAGGAAGACGTGGTGAACGATCAGGAAGAAGTTAAACCAAATTCGAAAAAATATGTCTGCAATTATCAAGTAAGGCATGACGGAAAGCTTTACAAAGAACACGATTTTATAGACATAGAATCCCACCATGCCGAGAAACTCCTAGCTATACAGGCAATATCCGAGGTTTAGCCAATGTATGCCACGGTCAACGATATGGAAAAACTTTTTGGCAAAGACGAGCTTACACAGCTTGTCCCAAGCGAAGCTTCGGAAGAAAGCGATTACAGCCACGAGCTTGTCCAAAAAGCTTTGGACAACGCGGAGGCTGAGGCAAACGCATATTTGGCAAACAGATATGCGTTGCCTCTTAGACCAATTCCGAGCATAATGCTGAGATTGACCTGCGACATAGCGAGATACCAGCTTTTTGGCGCATCGCTTACCGAGGAAGTGGAAAAACGATACAAAAATGCCATAAGCTTTTTAAAAAATGTCTCGAACGGAACGGCATCCATAGGCTCCGACAGCGAAGGCAACAGTTTAAGGGAGAGCGGAAGCGTTTCGGGCTTTGGTTGCAAACGCGCTTTTTCCGCTCAGTCGCTAAGAGATTACGCCTATGATTGAAAGCATAGAGCAAGCCATTGTATCAATGCTGAGCCAAAGCGTCGCCGACGCTGACATCAGAGTTTTCCCAGGCAACGCTGAAGAATACAAACGAGTTCCTCTGAACAAACCCAGAATTTTTGTCGGCTACGCAGGAAGCTCTTATTCGGAGCCGACAAACTGCGACGCCATTATCCAGGAAAGAACTTTAAGTTTCGAAATAACCTTTCAGGTCAGAAACCTGAGAGACCACGAAGGGGTTTACGATTATCTGGCATCCGTTTACTCCGCTCTGACTGGTTTTTCTCCGCTTAACGACAAAAGGGCGATGCATGCTGTCGAAGAAAGACTAGTGAATTTCGAAAACAACGTTTGGACTTGGACGCAAACTTGGGAAATAAAAGAAAGGCAGACAGTATGACATCAAAAAGCGGCAGAATAATAAACTACTTAAAAAATATTCTTGTCGGCGTAGGCTTTTCTTTGGTGACCACAAGGCAACTGAGCCTGTTCGAGCTTGCGGACTCAGATTTTGACGCCGTTATCCTTACCACCGGCGAGGAAACGCAATCCGTGTTAAACCAAGGCGAATCCGACGCAACGCTTAACATTGCTTTAAATCTGTATACGGGTTCTATTCCTTCGCAAAATCTTGACGCAAAAGAAAACTGGCGTGAAAAAGCCGCTCTAATAGGTAAAACTGTCGCGTCAAACAGAAATTTGGGCGGGTTGGCGATAAAAGCCGAAATTACGGGCAAGCGCCAGGATTTTTCCATTTATGAGCCTTGGGCTTCTGGGACAATAAACTTGACCATAAGATACAGATTCAACGAACTCGCCGACGGCGGATAACCGCCAATAAAAAACGAAAGGAGACAAAAATGCCATTATTGACCAAAAATCAGCTATTGCTCGCCAAAACAGAGACGACGAAAGGGACCGACGCCTCTCCGACGGCAGCCGCAAACGCTGTTCTGTCCGATATTGTGGACGTAACGTTCGACATTTCCAAAATCGCCTCGCCAGAAGTAAGAAGATCCATCTCCGCTTCGGAAGAAAGACCTGGTTTTAGAAAAGTAAACTTTACGATAAAAACCGCCGTAAAAGGTTCTGGCGAAGCTGGAACAGCCCCAGAAATTTCTCCGTTGCTTCAAGCTTGCGGCTTAAAGGAGACGATTTCCGAGAACAACGTTTCGTATGCTCCAGTTTCTGGCGAAAGCGACAAAAAAAACACGACAATTTATTTTTATTTCGACGGGAGACTGATAAAAGGCCTAGGTTGCGTTGGAAACGCAAGCGTCCAACTAAATCCGGGCGAGATCGGCATAATTACGTTCGAAATGCAGGGCACATTGGCGTTCAACGGCGATTCGACTTTGCCAAATAGCCAAGAATACCAAGAAGTGACCGCTCCCATCGTCGAGCTTAGCGGTTTAACTTTTGGAAGTTTTGAGAACGCCGTAGTTCCATCCTTTACGCTTGAAACAGGCAACGAAATTATCGACAGAATGGACATAAACAGCGCTTACGGACACCATTCGTCCACTATAGCCTCTAGGGATCCAAGATGGGGCGCAAACGTAGAAGCCACCACGGAAGCCGTAAAGTCGTGGTGGGGAAATTTTAACGGCAGAGTGAAAGAGGCGATAAGCCTGCATGTCGGAAGCGAAAGCGGAAACAAAGTGGAAATAACTATCCCAAAAGCCGTTCTAAACGACGGCGTCGTTCCAACCGACAACAACGGAATCGTCAATTTCAACCTTTCTGGCCAAGCTTTGGAAGACGAGGGCGACGACAATTTCACCCTAACTTTTAAGTAATTGAAAGGAGACAATTCATGTCAAACGAATTTAAAACTTGGGAAAACCTTAAAGACGAAGGCAACGGAAAAATATCGGTAACATTGGATGGAAAAACCGTTCCACTTAGATACACCGTGCACCAAATGCAACAACTTGCTTTAATCATGGAAGACGGCAAAGACGAAAAGGAAAGAACCTTGGAGGACATAGCCGAAAAAGATCTTGAAATATGCGAAATAGCCTTAAACCCAGACCCGACCGAAACAACCTTTACCAAAGACCAGATTAACCAATGCCTGGATTTGGACCAGATAAAACTTTTTGCGACATATTGGCTGCAAAAGAAAGTCTTTGCCCCAACGATGGACAAATTTCCCCAAATAGGCAACCAAAAAAACTAAAAAAGGCGGACCCTGCGACGCCAACAAAAACGTTTATGCGTGTTTGCAGGGCCTTCCATAAACTTCCCGATGAAATAAGGCGAGTCGAGATGGAAGATTACGTGCATATGATAGAAAGCCTCGGCGAAGTTCCATACATAGACGAGGCGTTTTTTTATTCCTTTTGCTCCGCAAAAAACAAAAGCGTTAACGCCGCAACAAAGGTCAGTCTTGCTTCCCCGCAGGCAAGAAAAAAATACCTGGATAAATTAAACAACAAAAATTGATTGGGATAAACGATGCAGGATTTAAACATAAAAATAACGGCCGACGGAAAGGAAGCCTCCAACCGGATAAACAAACTTGGGCAATCCTTTGCCTCTCTTGAAAAAAACGCCAGAAAAATAGAATTCCCAACGTCAAAAACAAACGACTTTGCGGGCGCGATCAAACAATCGGACAAAGCGTTAAGCGAAGGAGCAAACTCGACCAGAAAATTTGCCCAAAGCTTAAAAGAGCTAGGAAGGGAACAGGAAAGCAACGCCAAATTCATAGGCTCGTCAAGCCTTAACTGGGTTTCCTGGAACCAAGGCGTATTTTCCGCGATTCAAAACCTTAAGGATTTTTCCGCCGTAGCGAAATCGGCTTTCGGATATCTTCGAGAGGGAGCGGATTTCGCCGAGGCTGAAACGAATTTTAGGGCATACGCCGCATCCATAGGGAAAAGCTCAGACGATTTAATGTCAAAAATAAGAAAAGCCACAAGGAACCAGGTTTCGGACGTTGAGCTGATGAAATCCGCAACGAAGGCTTTAAGAGTGGCTGGAATCAAAGACATAGACCAACTGGTGAAGCTTTACGAAATAGCGGACACTAAAGGCGATTTATTGGGGCTTTCCCTGCAGGATACTTTTAACCAGATAATCGGCGCGATTACGTCCGGCAACGGCAGAGCCTTAATTCAGCTTGGGCTGTTGCCGGAAAGTTTCTCTAGAGCCTCAGACTCCGTCAATTTGTTAAACAATAGAGCCGCCTTGCTCAAAGAAGTAATAAAAGAGTCCGAAACGGATTTTAAGGCGTTGGCGAATATAGGCGAAACTGCCAGCGACAAATTCAACCAGATAGAGGCAGCCGTTTCCAATTTAACCAGGGAATTTAAAATTCAGCTCGCCGATGCGGCTATACCATTAATTGATTTCGTTAAGAATGAAGGAATACCCATAGCCAGATCGGTTATGGATTATTTGAACGATTCCATAAAAGCGGTAGGCGGCGTTACCAGAAACTTCAAATATTTTAACGACGCGGTAAAGATTTTAGCGGCTTCCTTTGGCGTTTTGTCCCTGGCGTCAATAGTTTCTTCCATTGGATCAATGGCGGAAGCGATTAAAAAAGCGACGGAGGCTCAGAAATTATTTAATCTTGCCGCTTTAAAAAGCCCATATTTGATTATCGGTTCTTTGGCGGCTGGCACCGTTGGGTATGATTTATGGCTTTTAAAAGGAACCTGGGAAGCACAGGGAACGCTAGACAAAAACATCGAAGAATTGGAAAAATCCGACAGCAAGTTGAACAAGCTTTACGCAAAACTTTTCAGGGAAGACCAGAAAGGCAACTATTACGCTGGTTGGTCCCAAGAAGACAGAAATAACCAGATAAAGAATTTAATAAACAAAAAATACGATTTAAAAAGCGGCAAAACCCAAAGTTGGGCTACCGCTTCGGAAATTAAAGCTATAGACGAAGATTTGGCTAAATTAGACAAAATAAACGAACTTTTAAGACAGATAGCCGAAGAAAGAGCAAAAGTAAAAAAAGATTTATCAGAAAAAGCGGAAAAACAGCCTTATGTTTTGCCAGAAACAATAGTCGAAGCCGATAAAGTTGTCGACAAAATAGATGATATAAAACGCAAAACCCAAGACTTAAAAGACGCATTTAAGCAAGCTTTTGAATCAATAAAAAATCCAGAAAAAGCGGCGGAAACGGCGATAGATAATTTTGCTAAAACCGTAACCGCAATAAACGGGCCATTTGGCATAATGAGCAACGCCGCATTGGAAGCTTTTGCGAACATAGAAGCGGCAGCGGCGAAGGTAAATTTAAAAGACCTGACCTCTCAAATAAACCGCTTAACCTCCAGCGAAAAAGCATTAATTAATTATTCCGTTAAATTATCTTCAGGCGATTATTTGTCCGTGTTAAATCTGGCCAAAGCCACAGCATCCAGCGGATATAATACAAAAATTATTAAAGAAGATATTTCAGACGCTATAGAAAAAACTGGCGAAAACATGTATCAAGAGTTTTCGGAGGCTATCGCCAACGCCATAACAGACGGCTTGTTAAACGCCGATTTTTCGGGATTCAGGCAAAACTTAGGCTCAATTTTAAAAAGCACAGTCTCAAATTATCTCAGCTCAACAATAAATTCGGTTTTAAGCGGCAGCAATGCAGGCGTTTTGAAGAACGCAACGAATAGCATATTTAAGCAGGTCTATACAAAAAATTCAAAAGGCGGATCATCTTTAAACTTTGGCAATCTATTAACAAACGTTGGTATCGGTTTAGGCGTTTCATGGCTTACTGGCGAAGGCGGTTTATTTGGAAAACGCAAGATAAAAGGCGGCGAAAACATAGACAAATCAAACAGCCTTAATGCACAGGTAGATAACGCAAAAGCCATAAGAGACGAGCTTTTAACGGCGGTTGGAATTACGGAAGCGACAAGACAGGCTTTAGAAAATGCCATTTTTTCTTACACTTGGACCACTTCCCACAAAAACCATAATCCATTTCAT
>LXOW01032048.1_pt2 | contig 22553 bp, 22 predicted proteins | sample 1368591 | NCBI WGS metagenome assembly LXOW01 (sample SAMN04884650, study PRJNA319009) | bovine gut metagenome | isolation source: Cow rumen | host: Bos taurus | place: Italy: Legnaro (PD) | collected 2014-07-09
ATTAAATATTGTTAGCTATTTTTATGCTGCTAAGCAATCCAGCTTTAGGAGCTTTTAAAAGATCGCCTTGTCTTATTGCGCGATCATCTGTGATTCTGTTAATGCGAATCAAGGATTGCAAAAACTGACTATTGCCGTAAAGCTTTTTGGAAATTTTTTCCAAAGTATCGCCAGATTTGATTCTATATTCAACAAATCTGTCGCCGCAGAGTTGAACAGTAATGACGCCATTACCAGTAGAGGCTTCAGCGGCAATACGGGCATTAGGAATCGCAGCTATTGAGAAATCACGGCTTGCAGGAGCAAAAGCACCTTCTGGAGCAACTTTAACTACTGTTCTCAAATTTGCTTCGTTTACAATGCTGTCGATTTGACCTACTAAAACTGGTGAAGCAGGGCGTTCGATACCTGGGACAACATCAGCTTGCGGACCAATGTCACCATGAATAGTGAAAGCAAATGCGATTTGCAGCAGAAATAAACCTGTTAGAAAAAACAAGAATAAACTGTGCTGTGGTTTGGATTTTTCTTTTTCTTTTTTTTGTGTAACCATATACAGGGCCTCCTGTCTATACATTTCAGACATCGGCAAATTTTACCTAAACCTTGAAATATTTTCTTAAAAAGAATAAAATTCCCCACATTATGAACGAAAATGATTTAAATATAAATGAAACAGCTTTAAGCGATGAAGAATGTGCTAGAGAATGCCGTAATGTTACTATACTTGGAATGGTATGTAATATATTGCTAACTGTAATAAAAATAATAGCTGGGTGGGTTGGAAAAAGTAATTCAGTAATGGCAGATGGTATTCATAGTTTATCTGATTTATCGACAGATATAGCTGTGATAATAGGTGTAAAATATTGGAATCAACCTCCTGATCAAGATCATCCTTATGGTCATCGCCGTATTGAAGCAATAATTTCTGTATTTATTGCTGTTTCTTTGGCTTTAGCAGGTTTGTTTCTTGGAATAGAAGCTATAAAAAATTTAAAAAATGGATTACATGAAATACCTGAAAAAATAGCATTTATTGTTGCGATTATTTCTATAATTTCTAAGGAAATAATTTATCAAATTACATATAGAACTGGGAAAAAAATAAAATCGCAGGCTGTTATAGCTAATGCATGGCATCATCGAAGTGATTGTTTTTCTTCTGTACCTGTTGCTTTGGCTATAGGAGTATCTATTTGTAAGCCAAGTTGGAGTTTTATCGATTCTGTTGCGACTATAATTGTTGCTGGATTTATTTTTGAAACAGCTTGGAAAATTGCTTTACCAGCTTTTGTGGAGCTTTCTGACGGTGGTGCTGATTCAAATGTAATTAAAAAAATTGAGGACACTGTATTAAAAGTTGAAGGTATAAAATCAGTTCATAAAATAAGAACAAGATTTTATGGTTCAGCTTTGTATGTTGATTTACATATACAAGTTGATGGAGATATGAGTGTTACAGATTGTCATAAGCTTACTGGAAAAGCAAAACATCAACTATTCACGTCTAATAGCGATATAGTTGATGTTTTAATACATGTTGAACCAGTTGAAAACTGATTTTTATTGTTTATTGTATTTGTGTCTAAAGCCTTTAAAAGTTTCTCCGTTTTCTAGTCTCTTTAGAAGGTCTAAATCTTGTTTATGGGTAAATTCGTCTTTTTGCCTTTCTTCGTCTGCAAGTAATTTTTTCATTGTTGCTATTGCTTCTTCTTGTTTACCTTCTGCAGAAAGTGTTTGGACGTAATAACGAGCATTATAACTATAAGATTCAGGAAGACTAGCTGCTTTTGCATAAGCTTCTTGAGCACGCTTTATATTTTGTTCGTCACCATATCTACCTCTAAAATTAAAACATAACAAACCCAGTTGTTCCCATAACTCTATACGATTTGGAAGTTGTTTAAGAGCTTTTTCAATAATATAAACAGCACCTTTCCAATCATTTCTGTATCTACTTAAAATAAATGATCTAAGTAAAAAGCCTTCTATGAAAGTAGGGTCAAGCGCAGGAATAAGCTCTAACTCAAAATCTACTCTATGCCATAGTTCTTTGTGAGAATCTGCGTCCATTTGAATCCATAAAAAAGACGCTGCCATCTCTGCAAAACCTAACTGTTTCATCATTAAAGCTAAACCTGGAGATATTTTAGATTCTTCGCCTTGTTCTTCATGATTTTCGTGTCCTGGCAAACCTTTACATTCAGGGCCATGGACATGGATTTTTACGCCATTATGAGATTTATCTTCATCTTCATGGTGTTCGTGCCCTGGCAGACCTTTACATTCAGGACCATGAACATGGATTTTTTCGTTGTCATTGTGATCTTCATCTGTTTCGATAGGTTTGTAGACTATTTCTTTATTATCTTCAAAGAAAAAGGCTCCTGAGCTTTTTCCGATGACTCTGATTGTTTCTTCAGTTGTATCTNNTCACAAATGAACAAACAACAGCTATTAAATACTTGTCATTTATTAATTTGTTGATACACATTTTTATAAATCCTTTTTATTTAACGCATATGAACCGAGAGCTAGCAAAAATACCAGATAAAGAAAAGCATATAGAACAGCTTCTGTAACAAGCGTGCCTGAAATAGTCAAATCTTTTAGGATTTTATATTTGATATCAAATAAACCAAAATTTGGAATTACCCAATAGATTACTTTTACTATATCATTGATGAATCCAGCCAAAGCATCGCCTAAATTTGCTGCAACTTCAGAAATCTGATGTTGAATATGTTCTGCCATTGTTCCTAAAAGAGTAAAAAGAATAGAAAGTGAGAAGCAAGTTATAAGAGAATTACTGAGAGAAAATAGCAAAACCATGCCTGTCATTACAGCAAATTCCATAAGCATAAATAAAGCAATCCAATGAAAACCATGCCAAATTATATGGAATTTAAAATAAATGAGCAAAGTTAGAATTATTAGCATAATAAGAACATTTACTATAGTAGCTGCCAATGTTCCTAAAAACTTACCAGTGTATAGCTCCCATCTGCCCATGGGCAGTGTAATAACCGAATAAATGGTTCGACTGTTTATTTCATCTCTTAATGTTGTAGAACCTATAAATAAAGAAATTAGAAATCCAAATAGTGAAATTGCTGAAAGACCAACATCTTGAACCATTTTGAACTCTAATTGCGGGTTATCTTGAGCTGCGTGTCCAAATATAAAATATAATCCGCATGAAATACCTAAAAAAACTAATTGAATAACAAGCATTTTATGTCTTGCTACATCTTTGAATGTGTTACTAGCGATTAAAAGTATTCTTGAAAACATATATTTATCTCTTTTTATGCAACTTCGGTATCTGAATTAGATAATACGTTAACAAACAGTTTATCTAAAGAAAGAACAACTGGTTGAATTTCGTTAATTTTACCACCTGAGTCAATTATAGATTTAATAAATTCATTATTATTTTCAGAATTATTAACTGTAATGGTAAATGAGCCGTCTTGTCCTAATTCTATATCTCCTTTTTCTAAATTCTTTGTAAATTTGGAGGCTATATCAAAGTTTTCAAATTTTGATTTTATTGTAATTTTTGATGTTTTGAGCATATCATGCATATTGCCAGAAGCCAAAAGTTTGCCTTTATTCATTATGCAAACTTTATCGCAAACATCTTCTAATACACCTACTGCATGAGAATTTATCAATAATGAAATACCGCGCTGTTTTAAAGAAACGATAATATCTTTAAGCATTACTTGACCAAGTGGGTCTAAACCGCTAACTGGCTCATCTAATAGAATTAGTTTTGCGTTGTTTAGCATTACTCTAGCTATATCAGCTCTTTGACGCATACCTTTAGAACAAAGATTAAGCTGTCTTGTTTTTCTATCTTCTAAGCCGACAAGTTTTAAATTTTCGTTAACAGCTTTTTCTACATCTTTGATTCCATTTAGTTTTGCGTGAAAATGAAGATATTCTTCAACAGTTAAATAATCAGGGTGAGGAATTGCCTCAGGTAAAAAGCCAACACCCTCTCTTGATTCAGGCATAGGAACAGATTTTCCCATTATTGTTGCTGTACCGCTACTTATGCTTATCAATCCTAGAAGCATTTTCATAGTAGTAGTTTTACCTGCGCCATTTGGACCTAACATTCCCATTACTTCGCCTTCTTCTAATGAGAAAGAGACATTATTTACTATGGCTTCTTTATTTTTGCCAACGATTTTGCATAATTGATTAACATCAAGAATCATGTTTACCCTTCTTTCTATAAAACGATTATAGTATAATTTTATTAAATGTCAAATGAATGGATTGACTGAGAAGCTTTTTTTGTAAGATAATACTTAATATGAACAGAGAAACTTTACCAATAAAAAGTATTAATGGTATTTATTATTTTTCAGGGGATAAGTCTATTTCGCACAGAGTTGCATTATTGCCGCTTTTATTTAAAAAAAAAATATATGTTAAAAATTTATCGAATTGTGAAGATGTTTCTACTACTTTAAATATAGTAAAACAGCTTGGCGTAACTGTTTTACAAAGTGAAAGTATAACTATACTTGATGGTTCAAATGTAAAGCATGATTTATTAGGGAAAAAGCCTTTAGAGTTATTTTGTGGAAACTCAGGAACTACTGCCAGACTTCTTTGTGGCATATTGGCTAATTTTCAGGGAAATTTTATTTTAACTGGTGATGAATCTTTAAGTAAACGTCCGATGAAAAGGATTGTTAAACCGCTTTCATTAATGGGGTTAGATATAAAATGCAGTATTAATGAAACATTACCAATAAAAATTAGTTCTAATGGAAAAACAGATGCTATTGAATATCAAAATAAAGAATGTTCGGCACAAGTAAAATCTGCTATACAATTTGCTTCTATTGCTTCTGGAGAAAAATCTAAAATATATGAACCATATAAAAGTCGAGACCATACGGAACGACTTTTGAATTTAATTGAGTTAAATAAAAGTAGTGAAATATATCTGGATATACCGTCAGATCCAAGCGGAGCTGCTTATTTTGCAGGGGCAGCTGCATTGTTGGCATCTTCCAAAATAACTTTAAAGAATATTTTATTAAACCCAACAAGAATAGAGTTTTTTAAAGTTCTTGAAAAGATGGGAGCTAAAATAGAATTTATAATAAAAGCAGATACCTGGGAACCAGTAGGAGATATCAAAGNNTCTATAATAGATGAATTACCATTATTGGCTGTTTTAATGTCTCAGGCGAATGGAGTTTCATCAGTTCATGGCGCAAAAGAACTACGTTATAAAGAAACAGATAGAATAGCTTGTGTAATAAGAGAACTTTCAAGGTTAGGAGTAAAGTGTAAAGAATATGATGATGGGTTTGAAATAGAGGGTCCAAAATGTATTGAAAAAAAATGCTTAATAAATACAGAAAAGGATCACAGAATAGCTATGAGTTTTTCTGTATTAGCTTTAAAAAGCCAATCAGGACTTATAATAAGCGATTCAGAAATGGTAAATATATCTTTTCCAGAATTTTTTAAAAAAATATATACAAATTAGTTGCTTTTTAAAAAAACATAGTGTACAATGGCTCCCGTCAAGTACCATGGTAATAGGTGCTTATTTAATAGGAGTTCAAGTTACATTGAAGCCAAAGTTTGAAAATATTTGTGAAATCGTAGCGATAGATGGTCCTGCAGGAGCAGGAAAGAGTACCGTAGCAAAAAGAGTAGCCGATAGATTGGGTTATGGTTACTTAGATACAGGTGCAATGTATAGAGCTATAACTTTTAAAGCGTTACAGGAAAAGATAGATTTTTCAGATAAAATTGCTTTAAAAAAATGTGCTTCTGAATGTGGCTTAAGATTTGAACATAAAGAAGGTAAAGCTCAACCTTTTGTCTTTTTGAAAAACGAAGATGTAACAGAAGAAATACGAACTCCAGAAGTTTCTCGTAATGTATCAGAAGTCGCTTCTGACCAAGGCGTTAGAGAAGTCATGACCCAAACTCAAAGAGAAATAGGCTCTAAGGGTAAATGGGTTGTTGATGGCCGCGATATCGGTTCTGTAGTTTTTCCAAATGCGAGAACAAAAATATTCATGAGCGCTTCTATAGAAGAACGTGCCATGAGAAGACTAAAAGACCTGCAGGCTAAAGGTTTTGAAGCCAATCTCGAAAGCTTAAAAGAAGAAATAGCTAAGCGAGATGAGCAGGATTCAAATAGAGAATTTGCCCCACTTAAACAAGCTGAGGGCTCTATATATTTGGATACTACTTCAATGACTATTGATCAAGTTGTAGAAAGTATTATCTCAATTGTAATTAACAACACTCGGGACACATTGATCCCAACGGAGGAAAGTATGACAGATGTAGAATTAAAAAATCAGGAACAGGCCGGTGCCGAAGAAATGACGATGGAACAGGCATTGAGCGCAGAAAAGTTCCAAACAATCTCCAGAGGGGCGATCGTAACCGGTACTGTTATTGAAAAAAACCCGACCGGCGTTTACGTTGATCTTGGCTTTAAGTCAGACGGTCTTGTTCCTGCTGAAGAACTAGAAGGCGAAATGGACAAAATCAATGTTGGCGATGAAATAAAAGTTTTGGTCGCTAAGGTTGATGACGGTCACGGTCAAGTATTGCTCTCTTTCCGCAAAGCTAAAGAACGCGGTTCTTGGGATGAAATCGAAGCAGCTTTTAAGAATAAAACTCAAATCGAAGGAACAATTACAGAACGCATTAAAGGCGGTTATAATGTAAATGCTCTTGGTATTAGAGCTTTCTTACCACAAAGCCAGCTCTCTCATGGCAAAAATGCAAAAGACAGTATTGGCAAGAGTTTTCCAATGCTTGTTACCGAATTTGACAAACGTCGCAAAAACGTTGTTGTTTCAGAACGTGCTGTTCTTGATAAAATTCGCGATACCAAGAAAGCTGAAATTTTCTCTAATTACAAAGTCGGCGATTTAATTAAAGGAACAGTTTCCAGAATCGTAGAATATGGTGCATTTGTTGATCTTAGCGATGGCGTTGAAGGTCTTATTCACCGCAATGATTTAAGTTGGTCTGTAATTTCTAATCCACGCGAAGTTGTAAATCCAGGCGATAAAGTTGAAGCAAAGATTCTTAAAATGGATCCAGAAAAAGGCAAAATCAGCCTTGGTTTGAAACAAAAAAAGAACAATCCATGGGAATCTGTAGATACCAACTATAAAGTTGGTCAGAAGTATCATGGTAAAGTTAAGAACCTTATGGACTTTGGCGCATTTGTTGAATTAGAAGAAGGCGTTGAAGGTCTCGTTCATATTTCTGACCTTTCATGGACACGTGGTATCAGCCATCCAAGCGAAGTTGTAAAAACTGGCGATGAAATAGACGTTATCGTTAAAGAAATTGATAAAGACAAGAAGAGAATTTCTCTCTCTTATAAAGAAGTTCTTCCACATCCATGGGAACAGATCGCTTCTAATTACAAAATCGGTGATATTGTAACCGGTAAAGTTAATAATATGACTGACTTCGGTGCTTTTATTGGTATTGCTGATGGTATTGAAGGTTTGTTACATATTTCCGATATGGATTGGGTTAAGAAAGTTAACCATCCAAAAGAAGTTCTTGAAAAAGATCAGGAAGTTAAAGTTAAAATTCTTAACATCGATATTCCTAACCACAGACTTTCACTTGGTCTCAAACAAACAACTGTTGACCCATGGGAAAGAGTTGAATATGAATACAAAATTGGCGATCAAGTAACTGGCGTTGTAAAGAATATCGTTCCTTATGGTGCATTTATTCAACTTAAGAATGGTCTTGAAGGACTTCTCCATGTTTCTGAATTTTCATGGCAGAACGATGTAGAAAATCCAGAAAAGGCTCTCAAAGTTGGTCAAGAAGTAACTGTTGTTGTTTATGAAATCGACAAGAGCAAACAAAAAATTGGTTTGTCTTTACGCAGACTTCAAGATGATCCATGGAAAGAAATCGCAGCTAACTACAAACGCGATAGTATCCACCAAGGCGTTATCTCTAATTTGGTTGAAAATGGCGCTGAAATTCAGATCGCTGAAGGCATTGTTGGATTTGTTCATGTATCACAGCTCGCTGCTCAACGCGTAAATAATCCAGCAGAAGTAGTAAAAGTTGGCGATGAAGTTACTTATAAAGTTCTTGAACTTGATCACAAAAATCGCAAACTTAAATTATCCATCAAAGAAGCTAATATGGATAATGATGCAAAAGAACTCAGAAAATATCAAGCTGAATCAGAAACTGGCTTCTCCGATACAATCGGCGATATGCTTAAAGCACAGCTTGAATCAATTAAGTCTAAATTAGAAAACTAATTTAAAGGCTGTATAAAAAATGAAAGATAACGATGCTCATGAGTTATAAACTACAAGGGCATCGTTTTTATTTGCAAGATTGATTTTTTTTCAATCTTGTTGTTAAAATCCACGGAGGTCACAATATAATGACAAAGAAAGTTGGTATTAACGGTTTTGGTCGCATTGGTAGAATGGTTTTCAGAGCTATGCTCGAAACTCCTGAACTCGAAGTAGTTGCAGTAAACGACCTTACAGATCCAAAGACACTCGCTCATCTTCTTAAATACGATTCAGTTCATCGCCCCTTATCAAGAACTGGCCACACAGTAGAAGCCGGTGAAGATTGCATCATCGTTGACGGCAAAAAAATTAAAGTTTATGCTGAAAAAGATCCAGCTTGTATTCCTTGGGGAAAAGAAGGAATCGAATATGTTGTAGAATCAACAGGCAGATTTGTTGACAAAGCCGCAGCCGAAGCCCACATTACCAAAGGCGGCGCTAAAAAAGTTATTATTTCTGCTCCAGCTAAAAACGAAGATATTACAATCGTTATGGGCGTTAATGAAGACAAATATGATACCAAAATTCATAATGTAGTTAGCAACGCAAGTTGTACTACTAACTGCTTAGCTCCAGTAGCTAAAGTTCTCAATGACAAATTTGGTATTGAAAAAGGTCTTATGACTACTATTCACGCTTATACCGGAGATCAGAGAATTCATGACGCTCCTCATAAAGATCTTCGCAGAGCAAGAGCTGCTTGTCTCTCTATGATCCCAACTTCAACTGGTGCTGCAAAAGCTATTTCTCTCGTTATTCCAGAACTTAAAGGCAAACTTGATGGCTTTGCTATCCGCGTTCCGACTCCAGATGTATCTGTAGTTGACCTTACTTTCACTTGCAAAAAAGCTGATGTAACCGTTGAAGAAATCAACGCAGCTGTAAAAGCAGCCGCTAACGAATATTTAGCATATTGCGACGAACCACTCGTAAGTGTAGACTTCACAACTGATGCTCATAGCTCAATTTTCGATGCTCTTTCAACAAAAGTTATTAAAACTGATGAAGGCACACTTGTAAAGATTCTTTCTTGGTATGATAATGAATGGGGTTATTCAAGCCGCGTTCGCGATCTTATCCTCTATATGTCTAAAAAAGACTGATAGAAAGATAAAGTTAATTAAAAATGAGCTTAACTGCTTGACACTTAAGGGAACCAAGGGGTATTATTGCACTTGGTTCCTTTTTTAACTTTAATATGGATTTATATTTATACTATTTTCAAATAGGCAGGAGATAAAATGTTTAGAACAATCAAAGATATCAATATGGCAGGTAAGAAGGTTCTTATTCGCGTCGATTTTAACGTTCCTCTAGACGAAAACCTTAACATTACTGACGACACACGTATGAGAATGGCTGCTCCTACAATCAAATACATAATTGATCAAGGCGGCAAAGCAATTATTATGAGTCACCTTGGTAGACCAAAGGGAGAAGTAGTTGCCAAATATTCTTTGAAATCAGTTGTAAAGCATTTGAGCGAACTTCTTGGTAAACCTGTTGCTTTTGCAGAAGATTGTATCGGTCCTAAAGCTGAAGAAGTTGTAAATGCTCTTAAAAATGGTGAAGTTGCTCTTCTTGAAAACTTAAGATTCCACAAAGAAGAAGAAAAGAATAATCCAGAATTTGCAAAGGCACTTGCTTCTCTTGGAGATATCTTTGTAAGTGACGCATTTGGAACTGCTCATAGAGCTCATGCTTCAACAGCAGGTATTGCTGATACTCTTCCTGCTTATGCTGGTTTCCTTATGGAAAAGGAAGTTAAATATTTAGGTCAGGTTACTACTAACCCAGAACACCCAATGGTAGCAATTATGGGCGGTGCTAAAGTCAGCGACAAGATTCAGGTTATTGAAAACCTTCTTGAAAAAGTAGATACATTGCTTATTGGCGGCGGTATGGCTTACACATTCCGCAAAGCTCAAGGTTATAAGATTGGTAAATCTCTTTGTGAAAACGATAAATTAGATTTGGCTTTAAGTCTTATTGAAAAAGCAAAAAAACTTGGTAAAAAACTTCTCTTTACAGAAGATACCGTTGCAACTAAAGATTTTGCTTCTGGCGTTGTAAGCGGAACATATAAAATGGGTGAAATTCCTGATGACGAAGAAGGAATTGATATTGGACCTGAAACAATTAAAACTTTTGAAGCAGAATTAAAGAAAGCAAAAACCGTTCTTTGGAATGGTCCAATGGGCGTATTTGAAAAGCCAGCTTTTGCAAATGGAACAAGAAAAATTGCTGAAATTCTTGCTGGTCTTGATGCTGTAACAGTCGTAGGCGGTGGTGATTCTGTTGCCGCTATCGAACAAATGGGCGCAGCTGATAAAGTCACTCACGTTTCTACCGGTGGCGGTGCCTGCTTAGAATTCTTAGAAGGCAAAACATTACCTGGTATTGAAGTTTTTTCTCGCCCACTAAAATAATTTTTGGAGATAAAAAGATGAAAAGAAAACCGATGATAGCCGCAAACTGGAAAATGCACAAGGTTACCTCTGAAGCTAAAGACTTCATGGCTGAATTGCTTCCAATGATAGCGGGTTTAAATGATGTTGATGTTCTTATATGTCCTCCTTTTCCTTTAATCGCTACTGTTGATAAAGGTAGAGAAGATTCAAACGTTCTTCTTGGCGCACAAAATATGTATTTTGAAGAAAAAGGCGCATTTACTGGTGAAGTAGCTCCAGCTATGCTTAAAGATTTAAACTGCGAATTTGTAATTCTTGGTCACAGTGAACGCCGCTGGATTTTTGGCGAAACAGATGAGCTTATTAACAAAAAAGTTCTTTCTGCATTTGAACACGATCTTATTCCAGTGCTTTGCGTAGGTGAAAAACTTGAAGATAGAGAACAGGGAAAAACTGACCAAGTAATTCTTTCTCAGATGGAAAATGGTCTGAAAGATGTTCCTGAAAAAATGATAGCAAATATAGTAATTGCTTATGAACCTGTATGGGCTATCGGTACTGGTAAAAACGCAACTGCTGAAGATGCTAAAAATGCTATAGCATTAATTCGTGAATTTATCCATAGCAGATTTGGAAATGAAACAGCAGAAAAAGTTAGAATCCTCTATGGTGGTTCAGTAAAGCCAGAAAACATTAAGACATATATGGCTCAAGACGGTATTGATGGCGCACTTGTTGGTGGTGCCAGCTTAAAGGCCGATTCTTTTGCTGCATTAACAAAGTTCTAATTTAAAAGAAAAATAACCGTCGTAAGGCGGTTATTTTTTTATGCTTGATAAATATATATTAAGATAATATACTAATTTTACGTATTAAAAAATTTAATATCAAAGGAAAAATATATGAAATTTTTTATTTGTAAACATTGTGGAAATATTATAGCTATGGTTGAAGCATCTGGAGTTCCCGTTATGTGCTGTGGAGAAAAAATGCAGGAAATTATTCCTGATACTGTAGATGCCTCAAAAGAAAAACATGTTCCAGTAATTTCTGTTGAAGGAAGTATTGTTACTGTGAAAGTTGGTAGTGTAGAACATCCAATGACTGCTGAACATCATATTTCCTGGATAGCTATTGAAACAAATCTTGGCAAACAAAGAAAAGTTCTTGAACATACAGCAAAACCAGAAGCTAAATTTGCATTATTAGAAGGCGAAAAAGTCATTGCAGCTTATGCTTATTGCAACTTACATGGCTTATGGAAAAGTGATTTTTAATTTTAAATAAAAATATTATTCTAATAAAAAAAAATCCCATTGTTCCTCGCAATGGGATTTTACNNTGTATTATAACGAAAATTTATAATCTAGAGAGTTGGGAATAATGTCTTTTTATAACACTAAAATAGTAGTTTTATGTGCAAGTTGTCTTTTACTTAATTCTTATTTATTTGCTCAAGCAGCACCATTAGCTCAGCAACTACAAAGCGCTATACGTTCTACCGATGCTGGTAGTGATTTGATGCAACGTATTAGAGAATTACAGAGAATGAAAGCTGAAAGTAGCGCAAAGGAAAAATTTGAAAATAGAGAAGAAGAAAAAAAGCCTTCGACTCTTCAAACTACTAAACCAGAAGCTCAAAAAATAAGAATGTTTCTGGAAAAATTGGAAATTCCTGATTCTGAAGTTTTAAAAAGAGAAGATTTAGATAATATAGCTGTAAAATATGAAAATAAAGAAATAGAAATAGCTGATCTTTATGAAGCAGTAGACGAAATAAACAAGTTATATGCTTCTAAAGGGTATTTAACTACAAAAGCAGTAATACAACCTCAAAAAATATCAGGCGGTGTTGTAAGAATTACTTTATTAGAAGGTAAATTGGGCGAATATCATATTATAAATAATAAACATACTCGTACAAGTTATATTGAACAATGTTTAGAACTTGAATGTGATAAAATCCCTAATATGAATGTTTTACGTCATAGAATACAGAGATTTAATGGAATAAATAACACTATTTTACAAATAAGAATGGTTGCAGGAAAAGCTCCTATGACTACAGACTTTTATATCGTTGCTGTAGAGCCTGAGCATAGAGATAGATTTTCGTTGTTTATCGATAACTCTGGTAAAGAAACCTCTGGCGAGTGGCGTTATGGGATAAATTATTTTAATAGCGACGCATCAGGTTATTGNNTTATATGCTAAAACGGCTGAAACAGGTATGTTAAATTATAATTTGCCTATAGATAATAAAGGTAATCAAATAGGTGTTAATTACAGTCTTAATAAAATGAGAGTAAGTCATGGAGATATGAAGGAACTAGATATTAGAGGTTTGTCTAGAGCATCTGGTATTAGCTTTATTCATCCAACATTTACTACATCTTCTAGGAAAGAAAATATCTCTTTCGAAATTCAACAACAACATTCTGAAACAAGTATTTTAGGCACTAATTTTGTTCATGATGATGAACATAGATTTTCATTAAGTTATGATTCTTTGATTATGCGCAATCTTGAATTATTATATTTAAAGCCCTCATTTACTTATAATGAATATTCTGGTTTATCTGAACATCAATATGGAACCAGATTTGTACTTGATATGATGTATCAGAAATATCGCAAGAATGGTGATATTTTTACTACAAGATTTAATGGACAAAAGGCGTTTGATGATTATATTCCATCCGCTGACCAATACTATCTTGGTGGTCTTTACACAGTTAGAGGCTATGAAGAAAGCGGTATCGGCGGAGATTCAGGTTTTAATATAAGACTTGATTATGCTTGGCATACAAAAATTCAAGGTTTAAAGTTCGTAACTTTCTTCGATTGGGGTAGAATTTGCGGTGATAACAAGCCAGAAGAAAACAATATTTATTCATCTGGTTGGGGCTTGGAATATCGTCGTGGCGATATTGTAATGAATGCAACTGTTGGATATGCGCTTAAACGTCATATTAACTACGAAAAAGTAGATGCTAGCGAAGTTCACTTTACATTTAATTATTTATTCTAATATATAATTAAAAATTCATGTTCATATTGCCAAAGCCATTTTGTTTTTGTGCTTTCTTTTTAAAAAGCTTTTCATAAGAAGCATCTAATGGCTTTGCCAATATAACTGGTATAAATATAAAGAAGAAAAATACTATTGCTATTATAGCGAAGATAACATAAGATATCGCTTTATCCGCAAAGAAGAAACTTTGAACAAAAGCTTCTTTGGGTTCACTTATTTCTGGTATTGTTATAGAAGTTGCTGAACTGTCTGTTGGAACTTTTATTTGGTAGAATAGCAAGTTGTTTTTGTCTTTATTATGTACTGAACATGTAACTTTATTGCCATTGTAATTATAGAATCCAAATTGAGGGCAGTGAAGTTCTTCTTCTTTTATTACGCCTTTATCAATTAAAGTTTGCATATTGTTTGTAGTTACATCTTTATTTGAGCTTAATTTATTTAATAATGAGGTTCTTTGCACTGAACAAGCTTCAGAAGTATTTTTTATTTCATTTGGCATAGCAGGTATTGATGTACACCATAATGAATAAATATACCAAATTATGCCTGAAAACATAATAAATAACACAACAAAACCAGCGGGCTTAATATATTTTCGAGGCCACACAATAAACCAGGCAACCATTTTATATAGTCGTTTTAAGTAACCTGAGAAAAGCCAAATAATGATTAATAGCAAAATTACAAGTGCAATAATTCCATATTTATTGCTTATATAATTTTTAATTTTATCTGAATTATTTGTATAAAAATTTTGTATATAGTCTATGGAGGAAATTATTTTTTCAGCAAAAGCACCTTTTATAAAAAATATAGACTTTTCTCCATATATGTTCCATGTGAAAGATGGTAATTTAAGTGCTGGGAGAGGAATTTCTAACGTAAAAAAACCAATTCTATTTGATATATTTGTTGGTGTAATATTATTAGCCACGTATACTGCAGGCATTGTATGTCTTGTAGTTATAGATATTTCTTTTGTATTTTTGNNCAAAAACTGAAACTAGATTTGACTTTTCTGGAAGAAAGAAAGTTATTTCTGATTTATCATAATTATTTAACTTAAGAGTTACTATATTATCATTTACTGTTAATTGTTTGTTTTTTATTTTACTAAATTGTTTGTTAAATGAAGAATCTACGTTTAATTCGATATTTTGTCCATATGCTGTGTTTATTAGGAACATAAGTATAAATGTAAAAAAACAAATATTAGCAAATTTATTTAATTTTGTTACCATGTTAAATAATCCCTTTGTTATTCTTCCATTTGTGAATATAACTCTTCAAGTCTTGCGTTTGCTATTTCGTCATCTGGATGTTTATATANNGTCTAAATCTCTTGATACTGTTTCATCTTCGTTTGGAATTTGTTTTGCTCTTTCCAAATCATCATAAGCCTTTTTATATTGTCTTAAATCTAGGTATATTTGAGCACTAAGCCTTATTGCTAAAAAATTGGAAGGGTCATATTCTTTTGCTCTGTCAACTCGTCGTCTTGCTTCTGCGTAGTTTCCCTGAAAATAATCCATTTGTGCGTCTTCAACATAAATTCTTGCTCGAGCCTGATTTACATAGGCTGATCTTTTTGCGTTTTGGGCAAGTTCTTCTTTGGAGATTTTAGCGCCCTTATATTGGCGATGTTCTTTTGAGCCACTATAACTTTTTATTCCTTGAGTTGAAAGATTTTGCCTAATAGATGTAAAATCTATGCTTGTTGCTGTTGGAACCTTTTGACCGATAAAAAAAATTAAGATAACTGCAATTATTGCTAACATAGTAATTGCAATTATTAAAGTTTGTTTTTTCTTATTAACGGTATTTTGGTTATTTAAAAGGGACATATAAGCTCTTTATTATGCAGACCTCTTTCGGTTAAGTATTTATACCATTTGCTATTTGAAACAACTTTCTCTGTTCCAAATAGCTTAGACCTCAAATAGTCGTAATGGTATCCATAAATTGCAAATTCTTTTTTCATATTTGCTTGGCTTTGCCTAAAACCGTTATTTAATGCTTTTTCAATAGCTTTAGTAAGAGGGTAGACCTTTATTTCTTCCAGTTCTTTTTTTTCTGCTTCTGCTGCGATAGGAGATAATAGGAAGCGCCATAAAGCTTTAACTTTAAGTAATTCTAGCATTGCTTTTAATTCAGGCTCTTTAATAGAACTGTTTTGTTCATAGGCGTGAACCCATTTTAAAGTTGTTAATGGCTCTGTTTGAGGATTAGGATGTCTGCCTCGAAGTAAGTAATGTTTTAATTCATCTACTTTAATTTTAGTTAGTTTATTCCAATCAATAGTTTCTGTATCTATTTTACTTATAGCTACAGCGGCATTTAATTCAGACATATCTTTGTCTGATAATTCATCAGCAATTTTTTCGCAATCTGAGGCTATTTTGTTGGTTAAATTAGCTCTATAATCGTTTACATTTTTATCTAAATCTCTAATTGCAGCGATAGAGCGGTAATATATTGCCTCAGATTTTTTTTCGTAATCAGGCCAAACGTCTATAAGTCTGTCTAATATCTCTGTACATTCTCTCCAGCGTTCCAGTTTAAAGGCACGTATTCCTGATTCATATATTTCATCTGGAGATATAGCAAATATATAATTAGCTATAAATACGAAAAAACAAATAAATATGTATTTAACGGCTTTTCTGCTCATAAATTAATTCCTGTAATAAGCATAGTTATGGTTATCAAGTTTATATCGGCAGAATGGCACTTAAATATTAGTAGAAAGATAATATTGCTAATTTTAGAACAATATTATTTTGTTTCTGATGTTATTTCCAACTCATTACTTTCAGTTTTTTTTGTTATTATTGCTTTCCCGCCATCTTTAAGACTTCCAAACAGAATTTCGTCTGCAAGGTTATCTTTAATTTTCTTTTGAATAAGTCTTGCTATTGGTCTAGCCCCTAAAACAGGGTCATATCCTTTTTCAGCAAGCCATATTCTAGCGCTTTCGTCAAGCTTTAGATAAATATTGCGTTCTTTTAACTGACTATTTAGTTCATTAATAAATTTGTCTACGACTAATTTTATGCTTTCAATTCCAAGAGGAGCGAAAGTTATTATGCTGTCAAGTCTGTTTCGGAATTCTGGAGTAAATTTCTTTTCTATAGCTGTTTTGCCTTTCCATTCAGCATCATGAATACTTTGAGCAAAACCTATAGAACCTTTTGCCATTTCTCTTGCGCCTGCATTTGAAGTCATAATTAGAATAACGTTTTTAAAATCTGCTTTTTTGCCTGCATTGTCTGTAAGCGTTGCGTTATCCATTATTTGTAACAAAATATTGTAAATATCTTCGTGGGCTTTTTCTATTTCATCAAGCAACAAAACAGAGTAGGGGTTCTTACGAATTGTATCAGTAAGGGAACCACCCTGTTCAAAGCCTACGTAACCAGGAGGAGCTCCTATGAATTTTGATACGGCGTGTTTTTCCATGTATTCGCTCATATCAAATCTAATAAAATTAATACCTAATATTTTTGCAAGTTGTTTTGCTACTTCGGTTTTGCCAACGCCAGTAGGTCCTGTAAACAGGAAAGAACCAACAGGCTTGTCTATGCTTTTCATTCCAGCCCTTGCTATTTTTACGGCTCTTGTGATTGCTTCTATAGCTTTATCTTGACCAAATACAACTGATTTTAGTTCTGTTTCAAGATTTTTTAGTTTGTCTGTTTCACTTTCAGTTATTTGCTTTGCTGGAATTTTTGCAATTCTTGCTACTGCATCTTCTATTTCGGTTTTGGTTACCAGTTTGAACTCTATATCTTTATTAAGCTTAACTATTGTAGCAGCTTCGTCTATAACGTCTATTGCTTTATCTGGCAGAAATTTGTCTTGGATATATTTTGCAGATAAGTTTGCTGCTTCTTTTAAGGCTTCATTGTTTATTTTGACGTTGTGAAATTCTTCATAGAGCTTTTTTAGACCTTTTAATATTTCGTAAGTTTCTTTTACATCAGGTTCGTAAAGATCTATTTTTTCAAATCTTCTTAACAGTGCTCTGTCTTTTTCAATGTTTTTATATTCTTCAAATGTTGTAGTGCCTATACATCTGATTTTACCTGAGCTTAATGCAGGTTTAAGCAGATTTGCTGCATCCATTGTTCCACTGGTTGATGAACCAGCTCCGATAATGTTATGAATTTCATCAATAAACATTACTGAATTTGGTATTTTTTGTATTGCTTTTATAGTTGCTTTTAATCTTGCTTCAAAATCACCTCTGTAACGAGTGCCTGCAATCATTGCACCCATATCAATTGAGTAGATTTTTACGTCTTTTAATGTTTCTGGAACTTTTCCTTGGTGTATCCTTAAAGCAATTCCCTCTACTATAGCTGTTTTACCGACTCCAGGTTCGCCCACGAAAATAAGATTATTTTTCCTGCGGCGATTCATAACGATTATAGCTCTTTCTATTTCTTTTGACCTGCCAATAAGAGGGTCTATTTCGTTATTTGCGGCTTTTTCATTAAGACAAGTAGCATAAGATTTTAATGGGTCGCCTCTTACTATTGGTTCTTCACCGTCTTCATATTCGCCGTTTTCTATAAATTCATCATCTGTTTCGCCTGATTTTGTAATTCCATGAGAAATATAACGCTTAATATCAAATTGATTTATATCTTGCTTGGCTAATAAATAGTTAGCATAGGATTCTTTTTCATTCATGATGGATAGAATCAGGTCACCTGGTCCTGCGACCATTCTTCCTGAATAATGAATTTGGGTAGCTAGTCCATCCATTATTCGTTGAAAAGCAAGAGTTACTACTGGTTCTCTAACTGATGTAGCAGGCCAAACAGGAACATTGTTTTTTATAAATTCTTCCAGTTCTTTTAAAAGCAAATCAACGTCACATTCACATGCTTCTAAAACATGTCTTCCTTCGCTGTCTTTAGCGACTTCAAATAAAAGATGCTCTGGAGTTAAGTATTCATGATACTCGTTAGAGGCGAATTCTATAACGTGTGAAAAAATTTCTTCAAGGTTTTTGCTAATCATGCTTTCTCCATTTTGCATAAAAGTGGGAAACCGCTTCTATGAGCTGCTGCTGCAACTTGAGCTATTTTTGTTTCTGCAATTTCTTTTGTGTAAATTCCTGCAACACCTTTTCCAGATTTATGAATTTCTAACATAATCGCAGTTGCAACTGGCAATGGCAAGTGAAAAATAACTTCTAATACTTCTACAACAAATTCCATAGTTGTGTAATCATCGTTAAGCATAATTACCTTATACATAGACGGTTTTGTAACTTTGTTTCTGGTTTTTTCTAGAACATCGCCTTGAGCGTTTAATTTTTCTTTTGCCATATTTTCACCCATTTTGTCCTTTTAATTTACTTAACTCTAATTCGGTTTCTTCGCTTTGTTTACACAAATTTTCCCACATTGTCATTGCTTCTTCAAGTTCTTTTGTTGCTATTTTGTGGTTTTCAGAGGCTTTTGTCAACTGTGCTGCATTCCAGCTATCTGGTGGATTTGCTAGTAAACCTTCAATTTCTGAAACTTTTGCTTCTGCTTCAGCAACTTTGTTTTCGCTATTTTCGATTTCTCGTTTTAGCTTTTGCAATTTATTGGAAAACTGTTTTTGAAGCTTAATACGTTCTATTTGCTGCTGTTTTTTATTATCGGTTGATATTTCTGTAGATTGTTGGGATACCTCGTCGCTATTTTCGTAATCTCTGTTTTGTTTAGACCACATATATTGACTATAGTTCCCTTTATATATATAAGATTTTCCATTTTCTATGCCTAACACTTTTGTTGCAAGACTGTCTAAGAAAAATCTATCATGGGAAACGATAATTATTGTTCCTGGAAAATCTTCTAACGCATTAAGCAAAGCTTCTCTGCTTGTTATATCTAGGTGGTTTGTTGGTTCGTCAAGCAATAACAGATTGCATGGTCTTAACATCATTCTAGCTAAGCCTAATCTGCTTTTTTCTCCACCTGAGAGCATTTTAACTTTTTTTTCTACTTCATCGCCTGAAAATAAAAAAGCGCCCAAGATATTTCTTACCTCTGGAACAGCATCGAAAGGAGCATCTCTCATCATTCGATCTAATACGCTTTCATTCTCTTCAAAACTGATTTCTTCGTCTTGAGCAAAATAACCTAAATGAACCCTATAACCAGTTTCAAATTTTCCGCCCCATAAATTGTCCTCGCCAGCTAGAATACGCATTAAAGTAGTTTTACCTGCTCCATTTTCTCCTACTATTGCAAGTCTGTCGCCTTTTTCGATAACAAATGAAACATCTTTTAAAACGTGGTGTTCGCCAAACGAACGAGTAATGCTTTCGCCACGCATTACCACTTCTCCGCTTTCTTCACATTCTGGAAAGCTAAAATGCAGTTTAGGAGTGGAACGAGCTGTTTCTATGGTTTCCATTTTTTCAAGCATTTTGATTCTGCTTTGAACTTGAGCTGCTTTTGTTGCTTTATAACGAAATCTTTCAACAAATCTTTCTATTCTTTTTCGTTCTTTGTCTTGCCTTAATGCTTTTGCTTCTGCTTCTTCTGCCCATTCTTCTCTTGCTTCGAGGAATTTTGAATAGTTTCCTCTGAATTGGCGTGCGCCTTCTGGCATAATCGCTACTACGGAATCAGCAAGACTGTCTAAAAAATATCTGTCATGAGAAACTACTAGAATTCCGCCTTCATAATCAGCAAGATAATCTTCTAAAAACGATATAGACGCTATGTCCAGATAGTTTGTAGGTTCGTCTAGAAGTAGGTAATCTGGTTCTGAAAGCAGTAGTCTCACAAAATAAGCTCTCATTTGCCAGCCGCCTGAAAAGTTCCTTAGTTCTTCATGAAAACGGTTTTCTGGAAATCCAAAACCTTTTAATAGTCTTATAGTCTTTGCTTGCCAAGTATAACCGCCTTTTTTTTCAAATTCTGTCTGTAAGCGTTCATATTCATCCTGTAAGCTTGAAGATACTTCGCCGTTTGCCATTTTGGCTTCTACATTTTCGATTTTTGTTTTTATGCTTTGTAGATTAGAAAAAGCCTGGGTAACTAGTTCCCATAATTTTATGTCTTTGCGTTCGTTTTCAAAAAGAAATATTTCTTGGGGAAGATAACCAACTGAGTCATCTTTAGCATGAGTTATAGTTCCTGTGTCGGCATGTTCTTTGCCTAAAATTATTTTCATCATAGTAGATTTGCCGCAACCGTTATTGCCGACTAAAGCAACACATTCTCCGGGGTTGACGTTAAAAGTAACCTCAGAAAACAATTTTCTGACACTAAAAGATTTAGATAAATTATTAATTTGCAAAGACATGTGCAAATGGTATCACACACAGTCTTTTTATTCAAGTTTAGCAGTTTAAGCAATTAATTAGCTTTTTATAATTTACTTTTTTATTTTTTTTGATAAAATATTATTGGAAATTACTTTAAAAGGATAAATTAATTAAGAAAACTTTTTCTGTTCAGATGATATTTCAGAATCAGCTCGATTCTTATATTATTTGTTTAAAAAAGTTATAAATGACGATACATATTATTTTTCACTTAATTTGAAACATATTGCTCACATGCTTCCATCTGAAAAATTCATAGAAGATTTTAAGGCACTTGATTGTAAAAACTGTATTGATAATACTGTTATCTAAACGAATTTGAATTATGAAAAGGCCTGATGCTAGTTTGAACACTGATTTTACAGGAGGAGAAGCAAATGAATAAATGTTTGGTATTTACTCAAATTGATTGAATAAAAATGTTTCTAATATANNTTTTATAATTCTTAAATCTTGTTTTTTGACAATATTGACTCTGAAACCAGATGCTTAGAAGTATGGAAAAAGAATGCTTTATAATTTACAGTTAAATATGAAAAAGATACTGAAATCTAAAAATTGGCTTATTAGTATAATATTTTTTTTAGTTATTTCTGTTGGAGTAGTTGTTTATTTTTATAATGTAAAACAGAATATGCCCGATTTTGCTGTCTCGATTATTTTAGAAGAGGAAAAAAATAAAATCAAAAATTATGATTTAGGATTAAAATACTATAATAATAAACGATATTCAGAAGCTGCATANNGCTGTTGAAAAGCTTGAAGAGGTTAATAAATGTATTTTTAAGCAATTAGAAGATTTCTCAAAACAAATAAACATAGAAGTGGTAACTTGCAAAGCAGGCACTTTTGCAATGGGAAGCCCAGATAGCGAAAAAGGGCATTATAATAATGAAACGCTGCATATTGCAACTATTTATCAGCCTTTTGCAATTGGGAAATATGAAGTTACTCAGGATCAATATGAGTCTATTATTGGAAAAAATCCTTCAAAATTTGTTGGTTTATCAAATCCGGTAGAAGGGGTAAATTGGTATGAAGCAGTAGCTTTTTGTGAAAAGCTTAACCAAATATATTCTTCGCAATTACCAGTGGGCTATAAATTTGATTTACCGACAGAGACTCAATGGGAATATTCCTGCCGAGCTGGCACTATTACTGCATTAAATAACGGAAAAGATTTAATTTCTGAAACAAATATATGTTATAATTTAAATGAAATTGCATGGTATGAGTCTAATTCAGAAAGCAAAACTCATCCTGTTGGTCAGAAAAAGCCTAATTCTTGGGGAATATATGATATGCATGGCAATGTATGGGAATGGTGTAAAGACTGTTATGGAGATTACCAAGTCTCCAGTGCAACAAAAGAAATAAAACCAGATGATAACACCTGTCTCTTATACACATCT
>LXOW01462965.1_pt1 | contig 22534 bp, 17 predicted proteins | sample 1368591 | NCBI WGS metagenome assembly LXOW01 (sample SAMN04884650, study PRJNA319009) | bovine gut metagenome | isolation source: Cow rumen | host: Bos taurus | place: Italy: Legnaro (PD) | collected 2014-07-09
CCCACCTGGTGCGTGGGGGCCTCATTATGCTTCAAAACCAAGTCCAGGTACGTGGGCGTCCCGCCCGCGACAATTTTTCAATTTTCAATTTGTCTTAGGGACGTGGGCGTCTCGCCCGCGAAAGAAAAGTGTTAGATTGCTGCAAAGTTACAAAATAAATCGCAAATAAAAGAGATTCCCTCTGTTTTGTTAGGAAATCTCTTTCAGATGTAGTAGCTTCACAATTAGTATACTTCGCAATCTTCAATCAACGGAATCAACTCTATAAGTTTCTTTCCGTCAATCTCAAACTCCTCAAGAACAGCATTACCGTCCTTGAACCTGCGAATCTCATTCTTGAAATGCTCTTCACATTGTGCGGCATAGTCCTGCTCAGAAAGGAAATAATAGTCTACCCCTTTGTAACTGAAGCGCAAGTCATACCGCTGAACGGCAAAGTCATAGAAGAACGTCTCCTCAGAGTTGTTCTTATAGCCATGATACAATCCACCGTTCTGCTCATAGTTGGGAGGATACTTCGCATTAAACGGATATCCTGCTAAATCTTTTTTTCTGTACTCGTATGCCATATTACAAATAACTTGTAGTTTCATTTAACAAACGCTATAGTTCTTGCCGTCAGCAGCAGTAGTCAAACACTCTTTGACAACTGAAATTTTATTTAACGATAGTTCTATCTTCCTCGTTATTGTAGACATATCCCTGGGGATTAATGGTTAGCAGTTCGACATTTCTTTTCTTTGTCGTTACAAAGTTACAACATTTTCCATGAAATCCCGAATGATTCCGATAAAAACACATTATTTAACAGACAGGTTGGCATCGAAAGTAGGAAAGTAGGAAAGTGGACATTAAGGTGTTTCAGGGTAAGATTGTGTGAAAAATCATTAAATAAGGGAGGGTTTGGGCTTTTTTCAATAGAAAAGAGTGTTTGCAATCGAATAATATTACTAATTTTGCACCGCAAAAAAAATATCAATATAAATTGAAGAAGACTATTAACACACTTATTGCCCGCAAGGGTGGGGTGCCGGTGACTGTGCTTACCGCATACGATTGTCCTACGGCACGTATTATTGACGAGGCCGGCATCGACTGCATCCTGGTGGGCGACTCACTGGGTAATGTCATTCTGGGTTATGAGAATACTCTTGCCGTAACGGTGGAGGACATGATACATCACGGCGCTGCCGTATGCAGAGGCGTCAAGGAGGCTTTCGTGGTGGTCGATATGCCGTTTATGTCATATCAGCCCTCGGTGCGCGATGCCGTATTGAATGCTGGCCGCATCATGAAGGAGACCGGCTGTCAGGCCGTGAAGCTGGAGGGCGGCGCGGAATATGCCGACCGTATCAGGGCCATCACGGAGGCAGGCATACCCGTAGTGGCCCACATAGGACTGACGCCGCAGTCGGTCAATGCGATGGGTGGCTATAAGGTGCAGGGCAGGACGGAGGAGGCCCAGCAGAAGCTGATGCAGGATGCGCTGGCAGTACAGAGGGCCGGTGCCTTTGCCGTAACGCTGGAATGTGTGCCGGCGGCTCTGGCAACGAAGGTTACGGAGATGCTCGACATCCTGACCATAGGCATCGGTGCCGGCAACGGCTGCGACGGACAGGTGATGGTGTATCAGGATATACTCGACTTCACAGGCGGCTTCTCACCAAAGTTTGCAAAGAAGTATGCCAACGTCCACGACGTCATGCTCAACGCCTTCAAGCAATATAAGGAGGAATGCGAACAAAGAGTATTCCCCGAATTCAAGTTCGAATAACTCGCTGATTATTTACGACCACGAGTGTTGTTTTTACGACCACGAGTGTTGTTTTTACGACCACGAATTTCACGAATTTCACGAATTGGCTGCGCAATTAAACTTATTATGTATGAATAAATTCGTGTAATTCGTGTAATTCGTGGTCGTAAAAGTATCGCGGGCGAGACGCCCACGTCCCTGGCTTCGTGTAATTCGTGTAATTCGTGTAATTCGTGGTCGTAAAAGTATCGCGGGCGAGACGCCCACGTCCCTGGCTTCGTGAAATTCGTGGTCGTAAAATTGTCGCGGGCGAGACGCCCACGTCCCTGGCTTCGTGTAATTAGTGGTCGTAAAATTGTCGCGGGCGAGACGCCCACGTCCCTGGCTTCGTGTACTTTTATTTTCCGTTGAGGAATTCGCAGAGCTGTTTTACGGCTTGTGCGCGATGGCTGATGATATTCTTCGTGTCGCTGTCCAACTGTGCGAAGGTCTTGCTGTAGCCCTCTGGGATAAAGACGGGGTCATATCCGAAGCCGGTGTCGCCGGCGCTTTGCTTGGCGATGCGGCCCTTCACGATACCTTCAAACGTGTATGTCTGACCCTTATAGATGAGGGCTATAGAGGTGCGCAGCTGTGCGCTGCGGTCTTCCTTGCCGTCGAGGTCGCTGAGCAGCTGGCGGATATTCACCTCGTAGTCGCGCCTTACATCGCCGGAGGAATGTCCGGTGAACACGCCGGGCTTGCCGTCGAGGGCCGTACATTCGAGGGCGGTATCGTCGGCAAAGCAGTCAAAGCCGAAGTAGGTCTTCACAAACTGCGCCTTATGCAGGGCGTTACCCTCAAGGGTGCCGACGGAACCGGGCATCTCGGCCTTGCAGTTGATATCGTCAAGGCTGCGTATCTCAAACTTGTTGCCGATGATGGAGCGTACCTCCCTGAGCTTGTTGCCGTTGTTGGTGGCAAAGACGAGGATGGGCTTTTGGTTCTTCAGCTTTGTCTTCATGGTGCTGAATCCCTCGCCATAGACGCTTGCCACATTAGATACCGACACGAAGGCGTAGGGGTCGACGGTCTTTATGGCACGCATTATGATTGAAGAGTAGCGGCGGCTGCAGATGCAGATGAGCACCTTGCGCTCCGTCTGCGTGTACCACCCCGTGCCGTCAAGAACGGTAACGCCGAAGTCGGCCTTCAGGATGGCATCGGCAATCTTCGTGTAGTTACGGGAGAAAATCTTAAACTCCACAGCCTGCCTCGTGCGGTTGAGGGCATAGTCGAGCGTGATGCCCGAGATGATGAACGTGGTGAATCCGAAGACAATCATCTGCCAGGCGGTGTCAGACCCGTATTTATGCTCATAGACGAAGTAACTGGACGAGATGATGAGACAGTCGCAGAGCATTATCACCTGCCCGAGCGACATGTCCTTGTATTTGTTCACAATGGCGGCGATGATATCCGTTCCGCCTGTGCTGCCGTTATGCGAGAAGCAGACGGACAGCCCTATACCCTCAAGCACGGCACCCAGCACTACGGCCATGAATGTCTGGTCTTTCACCAGTCGGGGCAGCTCATGCGTCACGGGGTCTTCGGCAAGGCGTTGCATCAGCCACATGAAGAACGTGAGGAAGAACACGCCGTAGATAGTCTTCAGGCAGAAGCGCCACCCCAGCACCTTCACCGCCGCAACAAGCAGAAAGGCATTGATGACGAGGTAGGACACCTGAACCTCAATGGTCCCCGTAGCGTAATATATAAGAGAGGAGACACCCGTGATGCCGCCTGACGTTATCTTATAGGGGATAAGGAACATCGTCACACTCGTACCATAGATCATCAGGCCTATGGTGATATATATGTACGCGGTAATCTCCTCTCTGAGAAATTTAGCCTTGTCGTTCATAATATTTTGGGTGGGTTCTTGCGCTCCGTAGGTGCTCAGGCGCGAGCGGAACTTCGCTGAAGCTCAGGCGCAAGCGGAACTTGCGCTCCGTAGGTGCTCAGGCGCGAGCGGAANNAGGTAATACATTATTTTGTCTTATGCAAATATTCTTGGGGAAAATAAAAAATGAAAACTTGATTTGTCTTAATAATAATTAAAAAAGCGGGAGATAATCGTGAAGTATGGTCGTTGTTTGAAAGAAAATGATTACCTTTGCATCCGCAAAAGAAAAATGGGCAGTCCTATACGACCAGCTCCCTCGGAATCCTCCAGGACGGGAACGTAGCAAAGGTACTTGGTTGTAGCGGTGCGATATAGCAAGCTGCCCACCCGCCTCTTTAGCTCAGTTGGCCAGAGCACGTGATTTGTAATCTCGGGGTCGTTGGTTCGAATCCGACAAGAGGCTCTCTCTATGGCTGGTGACAGTCAGAAGGATCGAGTCTGATAGACTGATGGGTGAAAGCCCGTCAATCGTAGGACAAGAAATTCCACGTGAGTGGAAATTTGTGTTTTCATGGTAGAGGGTGTGCCAGCAATGGCGCACCCTCATTTTTTATGTCTTTTTCAGTTTCCCGTAAAGCCCATCTTACGGAGCTCTTCGTAGATGCGTTGCACGGGCAGGCCCATAACGTTGTAGTATGAACCTTTGATGCCCGTTATCCCGATGTAGCCTATCCACTCCTGTATGCCGTAGGCTCCGGCCTTGTCGAAGGGTTTGAAATTCCTGACGTAGTGCAGTATCTCTTCCTCCGAAAGAATCTTGAAGGTTACGTCGGTGCACACGGTGCCGCTATGCTGCCCAAGGGAGGAAAGTTCCTGCCCCTGTCTGCTCCCGAGTGTCTGCCCTGGGGAAGAGGGTAGTGGTGTGAGGCAATAGCCTGTATATACCTGATGGGTTTTTCCGCTCAACTTCTGCAGCATGCTGACAGCCTCTTCTTCGCTGTGTGGCTTTCCGAGGATGTCGCCATCGCACACCACTATGGTGTCGGCGGTGAGGATGACAGCCTCTTCCTGATTGACCATTGAAGATTGAAGGTATGCGCTGGCTTTCTTGCGCGATATGTATTCGGCCACCTCAGCAGCCGGAAGGTCTGCGGGGTAGCTCTCGTCGATGCCCTGCAGCACGAGCACATCGAAGGGGATGCCCAGTCCTTGCAGGAGTTCTTTGCGACGAGGTGAGTTGGAGGCGAGAACGATTTTCAAATTAACAAATTAACAAATTAACGAATTAGGTTGTCCAATTTTGATGTACCCCATTTTGGTACGCTCAAGTCTTGCTGAGGCCAGGGACGTGGTACAACCCCCTTCACTTCCCCCGTTTCCCGGGGGACAGAAACACCCGCGATGCCGTGAGGCATATAACGCTGATGTGTGCAGAGAGATATCTGACACTTTTCTGTCGCGGGCGAGACGCCCACGTCCCCGGATTTCTGTCGCGGGCGAGACGCCCACGTCCCCGAGTCAATTACCCGAAGAGGTGTCTTAGGGCTTCTTCTACTTTGCTCATGGGGTGTATGCGGATTGTGTATTGCTTGCCTTTGAGTGCCCCGAGGTTGCGCTTTGGTATGATGATGTCGGTGAATCCGAGTTTCTCTGCCTCGCTGATGCGCTGTTCTATTCGTGCTACGGGGCGTATCTCTCCGCTCAGTCCTACCTCTCCGCAGAGGCAGTAGCCGCTGTCGATGGGTATATCGACGTTGCTTGAGAATACGGCAGCGATGATGCTGAGGTCCATTGCCATATCCGTCACCTTGATGCCTCCGGCAATATTGATGAACACATCCTTCTGTATGAGCTTGAAGCCCACCTTTTTCTCCAGGACAGCGAGCAGCATGTTGAGGCGCCTTTGGTCGAAGCCCGTTGCGGAGCGTTGCGGCGTACCGTAGGCGGCGGTAGAGACGAGTGCCTGTGCCTCGATGAGGAAGGGTCGCATACCCTCTACGGCAGCCGAGATGGCGATACCGCTCATTCCCTCGCGCTCATCGCTGAGCAGCAGCTCTGAGGGGTTGGCCACAGGGCGCAGTCCGCTTTGCAGCATCTCGTAGATGCCTATCTCTGATGTAGAGCCGAAGCGGTTCTTGGTGCTTCGCAACAGACGGTACATGCCCTGCCTGTCGCCCTCGAACTGTATGACGGCATCTACGATATGTTCCAGAATCTTAGGTCCTGCTATGGAGCCTTCCTTCGTGATGTGTCCGATGAGGATGACGGGCACATTGCTGGCCTTTGCAAATCGCAGCAGGGCCGATGCGCATTCACGAATCTGCGTGATGGAGCCCGGTGCGGAATCAGCCGTCTCCGTCTCCATCGTCTGTATGGAGTCGATGATGAGCAGGTCAGGCGCGTTGTTGCGTATCTCATGAAAGATCTTTTCTACCGACGTCTCGCAAAGTATCATCACCTTGCTGTTTTGTGCACCTTCAATCCTCTCTGCGCGCATCTTCAGCTGATGGGCCGACTCCTCGCCGCTCACGTAGAGCACATCCCTCTCGGGCATGCGGAGGATGGTCTGCAGGGTCAGCGTGCTCTTGCCTATTCCCGGGTCGCCGCCAAGCAGGATGATGCTACCCGGTACGAGTCCTCCCCCGAGCACGCGGTTCAGCTCCGCATCATGCATATCCATTCGCGGCACATCCTTCAGCGGTATGTTGCGCAAAGGCACAGCCTGCGTGGCAGCAAGGGCGGATCTGTTGCCCGTAGTGACGGAGCGTGCTGCGGAACGTGCGCTCTGTTGCCCTGCATCGTTGGAGATGCGTATCTCGCGGTAGGTGTTCCACTGGTGGCATGAGGGACATTTGCCTATCCACTTAGAGGACTCCTGCCCGCAGTTGTCGCAGACGTATGCTACTTTGTCTTTTGCCATGTGTCTTTCAGGCCTACTGTCTTATTGAAAATCAGTTTCTCGGGAGTAGAGTCGTAGTCGGGGGTGTAGTATCCTATGCGCTGGAACTGCAGGTAGTCGAGCGGCTTGCATGTAGCGCACCATTTCTCCACGTAGGCCTTCTTCACTTCCAGACTGTTAGGATTGATGAACTTACGCATGTCCTCTACGTCGATGCGGTCCTTTCCCTGAGCCTTCGACCATGCAGCCACTTCGTCGCGAGGGTTCTCCACGAGCCACAGACGGTCGTAGTTGCGCACCTCAGCCTCCAGACAGTGGCGGCAGCTGACCCAGTGGATGGTCTTGCCCTTGATCTTCATGTTGCAGTTGGCCTCACCGGTCTTTGTCTCAGGAATGAGCTCGGCATAAATCTCGGTGATGTTGCCCTCGGCATCCTTCTTGCAGCAGTTCTCCTCAGGGCAGCGAATGATGTAGGAGTTCTTCAGGCGCACCTCCTTGCCCGGTCCGAGACGGAAGAACTTCTTCGGTGCATCCTCCATGAAGTCATCGCGCTCTATCCACAGCTCGCGTGAGAACTCTATCTCGTGTGTGCCGTCGGCCTCGTTCTCGGGGTTGTTGATGGCAACGTATGTCTCGACCTTGTCTTCGGGGAAGTTGGTGATGATGAGCTTCACGGGGTTGAGCACGGCGCTGACACGTTGTGCGCGCTTGTTGAGGTCATCGCGAACGGCGCTCTCGAAGAGCGACATCTGGTTGAGTGCATCGAACTTCGTGTATCCTATCTTATTGATAAATGCAACGATACCCTCGGGGCTGTATCCCCTGCGGCGGAAAGCGCTGATGGTAGGCATTCGCGGGTCGTCCCAGCCATTGACGATGCCCTCCTTGACGAGGATGAGCAGATTGCGCTTTGAGAGGAGAATATGCGTGAGGTTCAGCTTGTTGAACTCCGTCTGTCGTGGCCTGTTGTCGTCGAGCGGCTTGTCGTCGCCTGCCACTTCCTTTGCCCAGTCGACGAAGAGGTCGTACAGGGGCCTGTGACTCACGAACTCCAGCGTGCAGAGAGAGTGTGTGACGCCTTCCCAGTAGTCGCATTGTCCGTGGGTGTAGTCATACATGGGGTATGCGTTCCACTTGTTGCCTGTACGCCAATGGGGCATGTTCAGCACACGATACATGATAGGGTCGCGGAAATGCATGTTGTCGCTGCTCATGTCGATTTTCGCACGGAGCACCATCTTGCCGGGCTCCATGTTGCCGCTGTTCATCTCATTGAAGAGCCTGAGCGACTCCTCCACGGGACGGTCACGATAGGGCGAATTAGTGCCAGGCACGGTAGGCGTACCCTTCTGTGCTGCTATCTCCTCAGCACTCTGCTCATCGACGTATGCCTTACCGCGCTTGATGAGCTCTACGGCAAGGTCCCACAGCTGCTGGAAATAGTCGGAGGCATAGAGGATGTTGCCCCACTTGAACCCCAGCCATTCGATATCGCGCTTGATGGCCTCTACATATTCGGTGTCTTCCTTCTGAGGATTGGTGTCGTCCATTCTCAGATTGCATACGCCGCCGTATTTCTCCGCAACGCCGAAGTCGAGCGCTATGGCCTTTGCATGGCCTATGTGGAGATATCCGTTGGGCTCTGGCGGGAATCGCGTCTGCACTCTGCCGCCGTTCTTGCCTTCTGCAAGGTCGGCTTCAATCTTTTGCTCAATGAAGTTGAGAGACACTTTGCCGCTCTCTTCTGCGGCAGGGATAATGTTGGTAGGTGTATTATCAGACATTACGGTGAATATGTTTTTTGAATTTTATTTGTGCAAAGGTACACAAAAAACCTAATAATAGAAAATGTATGCGTGGAAAATGGGAGTTTTTTTGCTAAAAAGTCTTTAATAATGCATGATATTCGGTATTTATTATTAACTTTGCACTGATGAACCGTTACATTTACATCCTTCTCGGCCTGATGCTGTGTGGTGTCCTTGCCGGCTGTGGCGAGGCAGAGAGCAGGGCCCGCATCTCGAAGGCAGAGCGTGAGGCGCGCCGCAAGGCCGACTCTGCAGCCCTGAAGATAGGCGTGATGCCCACTGAGGATTGCCTTCCTATCCTTGTGGCCAAGGAGAAGCGGCTGTTTGACACGCTGGGCGTTGACGTGAGGCTTCGCAAGTACCACGCTCTCTCGGAATGCCGCGAAGCATTGGAGAAGAAACGTGTTGAGGGTGCGGTCATCGACAGCACTCTGATGAAGGAGCTGAAGGACAAGGGGCAGAATCTGGAGGGCGCTATGTCCACTAACCTGACATGGAAATTCCTTACGGCCCGCAAGTCGCGCATCACGCGTCTGGCCCAGCTCTCCGACAAATTCATCGCTGCCGACAGTCACGGTGACTCCCACGTGCTTGCGTCGAAAGCCATCGACTCGCTTGTGATGAAGAAGAAGATGCACATCTTCATCATTCAGGTGGAAGACCCTGCGGTAAGACTTGACATGCTGACCAACGGCAACATCGATGCGGCGCTACTTCCTGAGCCTTTCGCCACGATAGCCCAGAAACGCGGTGCACGCTGGATAAAAGAGGTGAAGTCGTCGCCTCGTGGTGTGCTGGCCATGAGGAGCGAAGCCCTAAAGCACAAGACACGACAACAGCAACTCTCTCTCTTCAAGAAGGCCATCGGTATGGCCAATGACTCAATCAGGAGATTCGGAAGGGAGAAATACTCTGAACTGCTCAACTATTGATACGTGAAGATATACATAAAGGACTGATACTTGATGCCATAGACTACCTGTGGCAGATGGCTGAGGATTATCCTACGGAGGGTTTCAGGCAGCGCCTTGAAAGCCTGAGGCAGGATTTTCTCATGATGCGTGAGTATATGCTTCACGGCATGCAGGACCCTAAGAGGGAGGAACTGTTCCGGGGCATGAAGAAGAAGCTCATGGACATATACTACGACCTCCAGGTTAGGTCGGAAGTGATGGAGAATACGTTGCTGCTGCCCTACAGACGCTATTTGGTAAACCGCGACCTCTCGATAGAGGCTCTCCAGCTGCAGCTGACCAATGCCGGCGATGAACAGAGCCATTATGACGCATTGACAAAGGCCTTCTACGCACTTATCGTATCCTATCAATGGAAGAAAAGCGACATGAACGACTGGACGGAGTTCCTTGTGTCGCCCTCATTAAGGGATGTGGACTGCGCAACCCTTGTCAGTGCTCTCACCCTGTCGCTCTTTGAGAATTATTCTGCCCGCAAGGCAGAGTGTCTGGCCCAGGTATACGTGAGGAGCCAGTCGGAGCTGGTGAGGCAGCGTGCCTTCGTTGGCGTGATGCTGGCTGAGAGCCGCAGGTATCTTGTGGAGAAAGGCCCAGATGTTTACGGGGAATCTTCGGAGCCCGGTGCCATCGACATCCTATCATGCAGCCCTGATTTCGCGTCGGCGCTGAAAGAGATGTTCATACAGCTGCTGACCTGCACCAACGCCGAGAAAGACAGCAGGGAGCTGCAGGACAATATCATGCCCAACATACTGAAGAACCAGCCCTTCATCATCACCAATCACGGCATTCAGGAGCGTGATGCCAACAAGAACCCCGACGGCAGCGATGCTCCCTACGACCCTATGGCCGATGAGCGCGAGGAGCGCAATATGGAGGAGATGGAGCAGAGCGTGAACAAGATGATGGACATGCAGCGCAGCGGAGCAGACGTCTTCTACGGCGGTTTTTCACACATGAAGAGGTATTCCTTCTTCTACAAGGCCATGAATTGGTTCATGCCGTTCTACAAGGAACATCCCGACATGCAGCAATATACCCAGAAGATAGGTAAGAGCAGCTTCTTCGAGAGGGTATGCGAGCGCGGCCCGTTCTGCGAATCGGACAAATACTCTTTTGTCATTGCATTGTCAGACCTGATGGGCAAGACGACCGACAAGATGAAGGAGATGATGGAGAGCGGCGAACTGGGACCTATTGGAATGTTCCCCGAGGGAGAGCACACTGTGCCTGTGTCATACCTCAGGCTGCAGTATCTTCAGGACCTCTACCGCTTCTATAAGCTCAGCTCTATGGGGCATCAGCTCTATAACCCCTTTGCCGACATCACCAAATGCGCCCTTTGGCTATGCGCCCTCGACAGGGTTGAGGACAAGGACAAGAAGGACATGTGTCTCTTCCTTGTTAAGAAAGACGCTTTGATGCCTGTGCGCAACGTGATAGCGAAGATACTGAACAGCTTCAAGGACCGCGAGTCGTTCGACCGCTGTTACTGCCATGCAGAGTTCAAGATGCTGACGAAGGACTATCCCGTTGCCATCGCCCAGTATAATAAATGCCTGGCACAGAAGGACAATGATTTCTCTGTGTTGCGTTCGCTGGCCAGAGCCTACTATTCCAACGGCGACTATGAGAAGGCTGCCTTCACCTTCGACGCCCTTCACACGATGAGGCCGGAGAGCCTGAGCTATCAGCTGAACTACGCTATGGCGATGACCAAATCAGGAAAGGCCGCCGATGTGGTGAACATGCTCTTCAAACTGGAGTATGAGCATCCTGACAATATCACCATAAGCAACACGCTGGGATGGACTCTGATGTTTGCAGGCAAGAAAGAACAGGCGCTGACAACGCTGATGAAGCATGCCGACAATAAGGCTGTGAGCCAGAACCTCGCGTATGCACACCTTATTAATAATAATATGAGCGAAGCCGTGAAGCTGCTCCATATCATACCCAAAGACCAGCGTATGGAGAGCATGCGTGAAGATGCCGACCTGCTGGGGCTCTATGGCATCGGTGAAGCAGAGATGGCGATGCTCGTTACAGACTTATAACAAAACAAGTAATAAAACAATAAAATAACAACCAAATCATTTCAACAACCAACCTAAACTACTATGAGAGTTTATCAAACAAATGAAATCAAGAACATTGCCCTACTTGGCAATGATGGTTCAGGCAAGACAACCCTGACCGAGTCGCTGCTTTACGAAGCAGGCATCATCTCACGCCGTGGAAGAATCACGCAGAAGAACACCGTATCTGACTACTTCCCTGTAGAGCAGGAGTATGGCTACAGCGTCTTCTCAACGGTATTCCATGTAGAGTGGAACAACAAAAAACTCAACATCATCGACTGCCCAGGAAGTGACGACTTCGTAGGTGCTGCCCTTACAGCCCTCGAGGTAACGGACACCTGTGTGCTGCTCATCAACGGACAGTATGGTCCCGAGGTAGGCACGCAGAACCACTTCCGCTATACCGAGAAGCTGAAGAAGCCAGTTATATTCCTCGTAAACCAGCTCGATGCCGAGAAGTGCGACTATAACAACACACTCGACCGCCTGAAGGAAATCTATGGCCAGAAGGTAGTGCCCATTCAGTATCCTCTCAATGAGGGTCCGAACTTCAACAGCCTCATCGACGTGCTCCTCATGAAGAAATACTCTTGGGGTCCAGAGGGTGGTGCTCCCACCATCGAGGAAATCCCAGCGGAGGAGATGGACAAGGCCATGGAGCTGCACAAGGCTCTCGTAGAGGCTGCCGCAGAGAATGACGAGGGTCTGATGGAGAAGTTCTTCGAGACGGAGACTCTCACCGAAGACGAGCTGCGCGAAGGTATCCGCAAGGGTCTCGTAACGCGTTCTATCTTCCCAGTGTTCTGCGTCTGCGCAGGAAAGGACATGGGTGTTCGCCGCCTGATGGAGTTCCTTGGCAATGTCGTTCCTTTCGTTGACGAGATGCCAAAGGTACACAACACTCGCGGTGAGGAAGTGACTATTGATGCCAACGGACCAGAGTCTGTTTATTTCTTCAAGACTGGCGTAGAGCCACACATCGGTGAGGTTCAGTACTTCAAGGTGATGAGCGGTAAGATCAAGAGCGGTGACGACCTCACCAATGCCGATCGCGGCAGCAAGGAGCGCATCGGTCAGATCTTTGCAGCAGCAGGTGCCACACGTATTCCTGTTGAGGAGATGGTGGCAGGCGACATCGGCTGTACCGTGAAGCTGAAGGACGTGAAGACGGGCAACACCCTCAATGGCAAGGACTGTGAGAATAAGTTCGACTTTATCATCTATCCTAACTCCAAATATTCTCGCGGCATCAAGGCCGTCAAGGAGAGCGACACTGAGAAGATGATGACAGCCCTCACACGTATGCGCCAGGAAGACCCGACATGGGTTGTGGAGCAGTCGAAGGAGTTGCGCCAGACTATCGTTCATGGTCAGGGAGAATTCCATCTGCGCACCCTCAAGTGGCGTCTTGAGAATATCGACAAGATTCAGATAGAATATACCGAGCCTCGCATACCTTATCGCGAGACCATCACCAAGAGCGCACAGGCCGACTATCGTCATAAGAAGCAGTCAGGCGGTGCCGGACAGTTCGGTGAGGTACACCTTATCGTTGAGCCATACGCTGACGGTATGCCAGATCCAACGACCTACAAGCTGAACGGCCAGGAGGTGAAGATCAACCTTAAGTCTCGTGAAGAGATAGACCTCGAATGGGGCGGCAAGCTCGTCTTCATCAATACCGTTGTCGGCGGTGCCATCGATATGCGCTTCATGCCAGCCATCCTCAAGGGCGTTATGGAGAAGATGGAACGCGGCCCGCTTACCGGTTCCTATGCCCGCGACGTTCGCGTCATCGTCTATGACGGAAAGATGCACCCCGTTGACTCTAACGAGCTCTCATTCATGCTGGCTGCACGTAATGCCTTCTCTGAGGCCTTCCGTAAGGCTGCACCGAAGATTCTGGAGCCTATCTATGATCTCGAGGTATATGTACCAGCCGATTTGACGGGTGACGTAATGAGCGACCTGCAGGGCCGCCGCGCACTCATCATGGGTATGGATATGGAGAACGGATATCAGAAGCTGCAGGCGAAGATTCCTCTCAAGGAACTCTCTAACTACAGCATCGCCCTGAGTTCTCTCACTGGTGGCCGTGCATCCTTCAACACTAAGTTCGCTTCTTACGAACTCATGCCAACCGACCTGCAGGCTCAGCTCATTGCAGAGAATGCACAGAAGGACGAGGATTAATCCATTATAGCTGACAGTTCAGCCTGATTTACTTAGGCTGTAACACAATAAAGACAATCCGCAGAACCTGTAAAAAGGCATCTGCGGATTGCTGTTTTTTATGATGCGGCTGATTCTTCACTCAATGAACCCAATCTCCTCAACCTGGCAGATACTGCGCTTTTCTGTTGGTGAAGAGAAGGAGAGGAACAGGGCATGCTTGCCGTTGTAGTATTTTAGCGTCTCTAAGGGAATGTTTACCGTGCGGACTTTATCTGATTTCTCTGCCGGAACATTGTACGTTGCAAGCCTTACTCCTCCGTCCTTCTCCGATGGGCGGTCAAGGAAAATGTCGATGGTGCCTGCCGTTCCTTCGGGAATGTAGCTGAGACACAGCTGCAGGCCGTCTTTGCCGTATGTCTTGCTGAAGTTGAAGTATTTATATCCAAAGACGGAGCCGTTGGTGTTGTTGACCATACTGCAACGGTTGAAGCGCTTGTCATAGGGGTCGGCACCGGACTTTACGTCATACTGTCCGCGATAAATCTTGGTGTGGGAGCCGGAATAGATAATGCTGGGGTACACCTGATAGGCTGGCACGGGGCCTGTAAAGTAGCATGCTATGCCTGCAGGATACTGGCGGAGTGGGTCGAGGCCTTCGGTCATGAAGCCCTCGCTGGTAAACTCTGCCTCAGAGATGCGCACATAGCCGTCCGTACCCTCCTGAACCTCTACGGTGATGGGAGCCACCATTGCCTGACGGGAATACTCCGTTGTGTCGGCCTGACGATGATAGAACACCCACCATTTGCCGTTTATCTCGCAGATGCTGCCGTGGGTGTTGCCGCAGGGTACCGCCGTTGGCACCACGGTGCCGTCCTGTCGTGTCTCCCTTCCGCGACCGTCGATGATGGTGCCGCCGTAGGTCCAGGGACCAAGGGGATTGTTGCTGTAGCAGTAGGCAAGGGTGTAGTTCGTTTGTGGCAGGCCGAACTCTCCTTCGTTGGTCCAGCGGCTGTAGATGAAGACGTATTTATCCTTTATCTTCCTTATCGACGATGCTTCGAAGAAACGGAATGTCTGGTCCTGTTTCCTGTCAGGAATCATGTCTTCCACAACAGAGGTGCCGGGCTTTACGGTAGCCATAGTAGTGGGGTCGAGTTCTGCGGCGTATGAACGTTCGAAGCCCCAGTAACCGTATGCCCTGCCGTCATCATCGACGAAGGCTGCGGGGTCGAAGCGGAACGGTCCGACAGTCTTGCGCGGGTCGTCCTTGCTCCAGTTGCAGGGGGTGAAAGGACCATCAGGACGTGAGGACTTGGCCACGAGGCTGCCGCGCTCGTCTGACTGTATGTTAGGGTAGAGATAGTACACCTTCTTGCCTTCAGCATCCTTTGTCTCCAGTACATCAGGAGCATAGAGCACGTCACGCTCGCCGTCCTTGAAGAGCGGCTTACCCTTGGCATCGGTCTTTGATTCGAAAATCACTCCATCGTAGCGCCATTTGCTTAAGTCTTCCACAGGTGCCGACCATGTTACAAGGTCTTTACCGCAGTAATGTTTCTCCAGCATGTCGTGTGAGCCGTAGATGTATACGCGGTATTTGCCGGGATTGTCGGGATCTTCAAAAACGTAGGGCTCTCCGTCGGGGATAAACTCCCATAGCGGGAGGTAAGGGTTCTGAGCCTTTGCAAAGCTTACGACAAATGCAAGGGCAATGGTTAGAAGTAGTTTCATAAAAAAGTTACGAGTTACAAGTTATTAGTTATTAGTTATGAGTTAATGATTCTTTGGCTTGAACACGAAGCGCAGTATGGTGAACTGTACTATCATTGCAATTCCCATCACTATTATGGGCGCAATGTAACGGTTTACGCTTAGCTGCATGCAACACCAGAAGAGCAGTATGTGCAGTCCGAAGTTCACTCCGTGTGACCCGCAGAAGCCTATGAAGTGCTTCCATGTGGGTTGTGAGCGGAACGTGAAGTATGTCGTCGTGAAATAATTTACGATGAAGCTGACGATGTATCCTATGGCGTATGACGTGTTTACCTCTATGAAGAATTGGCACAGATAGTATACGGCATAGTGTATTGCAGCAGCCAGTATGCCATTGATAATGAATCGCATGAACTGTGCCGCCTTGTTGTTGTCGTTTAGGTATTTCGTGTAGGCTTTCATAATGCTGCAACGTGTTGGTAGAGGTCGTACAGCTGTTGCGTGAGCGTATCAGGATTAAAGTGTGACAAGGCATAGTCGTGTCCGGCCTTGCCCAGTTGTTCCCGTTGTGTGGTGTTGCGCAGCAGCTGAAGCATTGCTGCGGTGATGTCGTCGGTGGAGTAGGGGTCTGCGATGATTGCTCCCGGTCCTGCTGCCTCTGGGAGTGAAGAGATGTTGCTTGTTATGACAGGGCAGTATTGCAGCGCCGCCTCAGCTACGGGCAGTCCGAAGCCCTCGTAGAAGGAGGGATAGAGCAATATGGTGGCAAGGGTGTAGAGTGCCTGCAGCGTCTCTGCATCGTGGATGTCATCAAGGATGGTGACCCAAGCCGACAGCCCCTTTTCCCTGATGTATTCCTCGCACGTCCTGCGATATTCCCTTCCGTTGCCGACCACGAGGAATGGAATCTTTTCCCCGGAGGGTATTTCATTGAAGGCTTTGAGCATCCCCAGGAGGTTTTTCCTTGAGTTAATGGAGCCTACCGTGAGGAAGAACCGCAGCTGTTGCGGCTGCTGTGAGCTGTTAAAGGGGGGGATGTCTCTTAGCGTGGGGTGTGCGGCAATGATGTCAGCAGCCCTCTTCGGGGTGATGGTATTGTAATATATCTGCTGCACGGGTTGGTAGATGACGCTGATGCGTTCTTCGGGCACTCCATAGAAGCGCATCACATCTCGTTTCGTCGATTCGCTGATGGCTACGACATGTGTGGCAATCTTTGCCGAATGACCGTATTTCCAGTCGTAGAGAACACGGTCGATTGGTTTGTACATGCCAGGGAAGGTGCGCCACGCAACATCGTGTATGGTCACGATGGATGGCAGTCCTGCCCTCACCACGTCTCTCGGCAACTCATTGGATAGTCCGTGAAAGAGATTGCAGCCCTCTGCCTTTGCCTTGCGGCCAAGCGAGAAGGTGCGCGAGAGGGCTTTCTCATCGTAGAGCACCGCCTCGATGTCGGCATGCTGTCCCTTTACTGCAGCCACTATGGTGCGGCTGTAGTTGCCCAGACCCGTTTGGTTGTGGTAATAGCGTTTGGCGTCAAATCCAATCTTCATGGTTTTGCTACGCAAAAAGTTTGTTTGCTTTGCAAAAGTAAGTTTGCTTCGCAAATAGGGTGTTCAGTTTGATGTTCCCCATTTTGGTACGCTCAAGTCTTGCTGAGGCCAGGGACGTGGTACAACCCCCTTCACTTCCCCCGTTTCCCGGGGGACAGAAACACCCGCGATGCCGTGAGGCATATTACGCTGATGTGTGCACAGAGATATCTAACACTTTTCTGTCGCGGGCGAGACGCCCACGTCCCTGGGTACAACAAATTGAACACCCTACTTCGCAAAGTTATTAGTTACTGATAACTATACAAGGTGCGAAATAAGAGTCTCGCGGTCTCCTGGGAGATAGTCTATCACAGGAATCTCAATCATGGTGTAGCAACCAGGCTGCTGACGCAAAGAGGCGCGTGCAACGTTGACGAGCACCTGTGCCGTCAGGGCTGGGTTGTTTATCTTCATGTTGAACTCCAGCATCTGGTTGTGGGTCTTTCCGCTCACACCCTTGCGCACGAGGTTCACACCGTGACCCACGTCGTTGAGGTCGTCAACAGAGTCAACGGCAAAGACGTGTGTCTCATCGTTGGCGAAATATGGGTCGGACTTGATAGCCTTTGTAACCTCAGCGAGGTCGGCTCCCTCTTCCAGCTCTACGTATACCATGCGGCGGTGTATGCCCTCACCAACAGGGATGGTCATAGAGAGAGCATCCTTCACGCCAGCCTTTGAGCGCACACAAACGGAGTGGCCCATAGAGCGTCCGGGACCGAAGTTGGTGTAGGAGAGACCCTTTGGTGCGAGGCTCTGCATGAGGGTGCGCACAACAGAGTCGGAACCTGGGTCCCAGCCAGCTGCTATGACGGCTACGCTACCGTTCTTCTGGCATATTGGCATGAGTGCACGGCGATAGTCTACGATGGATGTGTGGATGTCGAATGAGTCTACGGTATTGATACCCATAGCGAGAATCTTCTCCGCATACTCCTGACAAGAGCGTGTAGGAGTAGCGAGGATGGCGACGTCAACGTCCTTCAGCTCGGTGATGTCCTTTACTACGTTATAAGGTGTGAGCTCCAGAGGCTTGTTCTCTGCGCCGTTACGACGTACTACACCTGCAATCTCGAAGTCTTCACTGGCCTCAAGTGCCTCAATGGTAAACTTACCAATGTTACCGTAACCCACTACGGCAGCGCGAATCTTTTTCATTTTCGTTTTGGTTGTTTGGTTTGGTTGTTTGGTTTGGTTGTTATTGTTGTTCTAATAGGAATCAATATGAGGTTCAAGGATGTCCAAGGCTTTCTTGCCTCTTTAGTTCTTGAAACTGTGTATCGGAGCCGGCACTCTTCCTGTGCGGTTTACGAACCTGTCGCAGCTGAAGGTGTTGACTGGCATGATGGGTGCATATCCCAGCAGTCCTCCAAACTCTACGGTGTCGCCTACGGTCTTGCCTATGACGGGTATGATACGAACGGCAGTAGTCTTCTGATTCACCATTCCTATGGCGCTCTCGTCGGCTATGATGCCAGCAATGGTCGTTGCCTTCGTATCGCCGGGGATGGCAATCATGTCGAGACCAACGGAGCAGACGCATGTCATTGCCTCCAGCTTCTCAATGGTCAGCGCTCCTTCCTTCACGGCGTCTATCATGCCCTGGTCTTCTGATANNACATAGGATGATGCCATCACACCGCCCTTCTTCACCTGGTCGTTGAGCAGGGCGAGGGCTGCCGTAGTGCCTGGCGCTCCAGCACGCTCCACTCCGATGCATTGCAGAATGTCGGCAACAGAGTCGCCAATAGCTGGCGTAGGAGCCAGCGAGAGGTCGATGATGCCGAAGGGCACACCCAAACGCTTTGATGCCTCCTGTGCCACGAGCTGTCCTACGCGGGTGATTTTGAAGGCGGTCTTCTTGATGGTCTCGCAGAGAGTCTCGAAGTTTGCCAGACCGTCCTCCTTCTCCTTCATGGCAACCTTGTCCATCTGCTCAAGGGCATATTTCACCACACCGGGACCGCTGACACCTATATTTATAATAGCGTCGGCCTCACTCACTCCGTGGAAGGCTCCAGCCATGAAGGGGTTGTCATCAGGTGCGTTGCAGAGCACTACCAGCTTTGCGCAGCCCAGAGAGTCCTGCTCCTTCGTCTTTTCTGCCGTCTGCAGTATTATGTCGCCAAGGAGGCGTACTGCGTCCATGTTGATGCCGGTCTTTGTTGAGCCTACGTTGACCGAAGAACAGATACGCTCCGTCTCGGCCATAGCCTGCGGGATAGAGCGGATGAGCAGTTCGTCGCTCTTCGTCATTCCCTTCGACACGATGGCCGAATAGCCTCCGAGGAAGTTCACGCCGACGGTCTTGGCGGCTTTGTCCAGTGCTTTGGCTATCTGCACATAGTCAGCGGGAATCTTGCAGCATGCCGAGCCAACGAGAGATATGGGCGTGATGGAGATGCGCTTGTTCACTATGGGTATGGCGAATTCGCGTGATATCTCTTCGCCTGTGGCCACGAGGTTGCGGGCCAGAGTTGTTATCTTGTTGTATATCTTGTCGCACGTCGTGTTAAGATCCCTGTCGGCACAGTCAAGCAGACTGATACCCATGGTGATGGTTCGCACGTCAAGATTCTCCTGCTCGATCATCTTATTGGTTTCGAGCACTTCGCTAATGTTTATCATAAGCAGCCTGTTAATCAGATGCGGTGCATCTTATCAAAGATATCCTCTAATTGACACTTCACCTGCACGCCCATATCCTTGCCTATGGAAGAGAGTTCCGTAGACACCTGGTCGAAGGAGGTGTTACACTTTGACATGTCCACTATCATCATCATGTTGAAATATTCCTGCACGATGGTCTGTGAGATGTCCAGAATGTTTATCTGGCTGTCAGCCAAATAAGAGCACACCTTGGCTATAATGCCTACGGTGTCCTTGCCAACTACTGTTATTATTGCTCTTGTCATGTTTGTCAGTTACGAGTTATCAGTAACGAGTTACAAGTTAATTTACAATTTTGACTTCGTCGACCCGCTCAGGACGCTCCTTGAAACGGCAAGCGTTTCATAGTCGCCTCGTTCGGGGTTCAATGGTCAATGGTCAAAGGGGACGTGGGCGTCTCGCCCGCGACAATCCCCCCTCCCCTTGGGTAGGGTCGGGGTGGGGCTTTACTTCTCCAACGTATATGCCGAGCTGCCGTCGAAGCAATGTGTGCAGACCTTGCATTTTGGCAGTCCGATGGCCTCGATGATGGTCTCCAACTTCGAGAATTTCAGCGTGTCGATATTGAGTCGGCGTGCTATCTCGTCCACCATGCGCTGGTATTCGGGCGAGTCGGTCTTGGCATATTTCTTCAGCGTCTCGTCGCTTATCTCGATGTTCTTCGCCGTATGTGCCTCGGAGAGCATCGTAGCGTGGTCGGACCCAGTCTCTAAGTCCATGATGACGCGGCGTGCTATCAGCTCCAGCTCGCTCTTCGAGGCCGAGAAGTTGATGAATGGGCAGCCCCATATCAGCGGCGGACATGCTATGCGCATGTGAACCTCCTTGGCTCCCAGCTCCTTCAGCACTTTGGTATTCTCCCTGAGCTGTGTGCCGCGCACGATGGAGTCGTCGCAGAAGAGGCATCGCTTGCCTTCCAGCATCGCCTTGTTGGGGATGAGCTTCATCTTCGCCACAAGGTTGCGCGTCTCCTGGTTCGTGGGCATGAAGGAGCGTGGCCATGTGGGTGTGTATTTTGAGATGCAGCGCTGGTAGGGCACGTTATGTCCCGCAGCATATCCCGTGGCCATTCCCAGTCCAGAGTCGGGGATGCCGCCGGCATTGTCCACCTCCGTAGTGTCGTTCTTGCCCATTTCGAAGCCTGTGCGATAGCGCATGCGCTCTACGTTACGGCCCTCATAGAGCGAGGTGGGGAAACCGTAGTATATCCACAGGAAGGAGCATACCTGCATGTTCTCCTCTGGTTTGCGGAGCGTCTCCATGCCGTTGGCTGTGAGCTTCACTATCTCTCCCGGCCCAACGAAGTGCTCGATGTCGAAGCCCAGGTTTGGGAAGGCTGTCGATTCTGACGTGGCGGCCATAGCACCCTCTTTCTTACCTATAATAATAGGTGTACGTCCCCAGAAGTCGCGGGCTGCAATGATGCTGTCCTCGGTGAGGATAAGCATGGAGCACGAGCCCTTCACGTGCTTGTAAACATTCTCGATGCCCTCTACGAAGTTCTTGCCCTTGATGATAAGCAGGCCTATGAGCTCCGTAGGGTTTATCCTGCCAGAAGAGAATTCGGAGAGCACCATGTTCTCTGACAGCAGCTTGTCTGCTATCTCCTCCAGGTTGTTGACCTTCGCAACGGTAACGAGGGCGAAGCGTCCCAGGTGTGAGTTCATCAGGAGTGGCTGAGCGTCGGTGTCTGAGATGACGCCGATGCCCTGTTCACCGAAGAACTTTGGCAGCTCATCCTCAAACTTCGTGCGGAAGTACGTGCTCTGCAGGTTGTGGATGGAGCGCTTGAACCCCCCGGTGTCCTTGCTATAGGTGGCCATGCCGCCGCGCTTGGTACCCAGATGCGATTGATAGTCTATGCCGTAGAAGAGCTCCTCTACGCAACGTTTGTTTTGTATTGTGCCGAAAAAACCGCCCATTGTTTTTACTTAGTAAAAAAGTTGTTAGTTACCAGTTACCAGTTACCAGTTACTAAACCAGTAACTAATAACTAGTAACTTAAAAATCATCCGTATATGATTTTTCCAGTCTTTTCATCCGTATTCTCAGGGATGAACGACTTGTTGTATTGTGTCATTCCTCTTAGCGACATACCCATGTTGCTGAATCCGCCGTCGTGGAAGAGAGTCTGCATCGTCACCTTCTTCGTCAGGTCGGAGAAGAGCGTCATGCAGTAGTCGGCGCAGTCGTCAGCAGAGGCGTTGCCAAGAGGTGACATACGGTCGGCAAAGTCGAGCATGCCGTCGAAGCCCTTGATGCCGCCACCGGCTGTGGTGAGTGTTGGCGACTGTGAGATACAGTTCACTCTTACGTTCTTCTCTCTGCCGTAGATATATCCGAACGAACGTGTGATAGACTCCAGCAGCGCCTTAGCATCGGCCATATCGTTATAGCCGAAGAAGGTACGGTGGCTGGCTACGTAGGTCAGGGCCACGATGGAGCCGTATTCGTTGATGGCATCGAGTTTCTTTGCCACCTGAATCATCTTGTGGAATGAGATAGCCGAGATATCCAGCGTCTTGTCGAGGAAGTTATAGTCCAGGTCGTCATAAGTACGCTTCTTGCGCATATTCACCGACATGGCGCATGAATGCAGCACGAAATCAATCTTGCCGCCAAGTGCCTTCTGTGCTTCCGTAAACAGGTTTTCCAAATCCTCCACGCTTGTAGCGTCTGCTGGAATGACAGCAGCGGCATTAGTCTTCTTGGCCAATTCGTCAAGAGTGCCCATACGAATCGCTACGGCTGTGTTTGTCAATACAATCTCTGCACCTTCTTCTACTGCGCGCTCAGCAACCTTCCATGCGATAGACTGATCATTCAGAGCACCGAAGATAATGCCGCGCTTTCCTTTCAATAAATTGTAAGCCATTTTCTAATATGAAATTATTGTATTATAGGTGGGTTCTATTAATTCGCTTTGACAGGTTTTTGGTTTTGTTTCGAGGGCAGAGTGGCAGTTTCTTGAT